>Ga0209139_10000822_pt1 | contig 11159 bp, 9 predicted proteins | sample BogFormECP14_OM3_FD_188246 | JGI IMG/M metagenome (GOLD analysis project Ga0209139, IMG submission 188246) | Bog forest soil microbial communities from Calvert Island, British Columbia, Canada - ECP14_OM3 (SPAdes) (version 2) | ecosystem: Environmental > Aquatic > Freshwater > Wetlands > Bog ...
ACCACGAAAGTGCTTCCTCCGCCTCACATCCATGGCCTGCTGACGTCTGTGACGGTAAAGCCGCCTGACATTGAAGCCGTTTATGGAAACGCGCCCAACGATGACGCTGAGCTCGCCAAGTGGCACAACTTTCTCCGCCTTGAAGGCGGCACGCTCGACTTCGGCAAGCTGACCATGCACAACGTCGATCTCACGTTGATCGACTCCTCCCAGGACCCGTGGTTTGATCTCGATCTGGTCAACTATCAGGCCCAGATCGTGAACGGCACCACCCGCATGACCGCCCAGGCAGGACTTGAGATTTTCATGCCCGACGTGGACGAGAAGGCTCCGGCAAAGGTCGCGCAGGGCATCACTCTCGAATGGCTGAAAAACCGCAACCGCGCGGTGCCGACCGATGTTGAAGTCGCGAAGTAATTAACTCCTATTGCAGAGTGCGCCAGTCGCCGGACGCAAAGAGCCGGATGGCTGCAACCCCGGCTGCACCGGCACGGATGCAGTCGCGAGCGTTGCCCGCAGTGACGCCTCCCAGCGCGAAGACAGGCATTGGTCCTGCGATGCGGCAGGCAGCAGCGAGCGCGTCGAGTCCCTGCCCTGGAATAGTTTCTGTACCTGATTGCTTCTCAAATACCGGCGCGAACACAGACAGACTCGCGCCGTGGTCGCGGACGACTTTGATATCTGAAAGCGTGTGACAGGAGAAACTGATGACGGGATCGGCAACGGCTTCGCTCATGACTGCCCTTGCTTCTGCGATGGCTGAACTGGGCATGTCCGCCGTCAGATGGACGCCGTCACAGCCGCTGGCCGCCGCCATCTCCGCAGAGCCATTCAGAAGGACGCGTGCGCCGCTTCCGGTCAACCGCACTGCGCTGACAATTTTGGCAGCCAGCGTGGTCAGATCTGCCGAAGCTAAGTCTTTCTCGCGAATCTGCACGAAGTCGACGCCGCCTTGGGCCCACAATGCAGCCTGCTCCACCAGCGCATCGGGAGTGGCAAAAAGCGTGCGGTCGGTGATCGCGTAGAGCAGCACTGTTCAAAGTGTAACGGGCTGGGGTTACAATCATCTTCCGGGTCCGGTGGGTCCAAAAGGGCACAGGATTCACCGAATCGCAAAAACACATTTGCACAAAGTTGCCGGTTGCAGAGTTACAGTAGTGTGTTGCAGCTGAGAACCTTAAAAATATCCTGAACACCGCGGACTCCTCATGGACACATACGATTTGCTCGTCATCGGCTCTGGCCCTTCCGGACAACGCGCTGCAGTATCCGCGGTCAAGAAGGGGAAACGCGTTGGGCTGATTGAAATGCGCAGCGTGGTAGGCGGCGTCTGTATCAACACCGGCACCATCCCCAGCAAAACGATGCGCGAAGCCGTGCTGCATCTCTCGGGCTACACCTACCGCTCGATTTACGGCATGAACTACCGCGTGAAGGAGAAGATCACGATGTCCGATCTGGCCTTCCGCGTACAGCACGTCATCAAAACCGAGATCGATGTGACCGAGGCGCAGCTGTCGCGCAATGGTGTGGATGTGTTGACCGGCGTTGCCAGTTTTGTTGACCCCAATACGCTCCGCATCGACGGCGCACGCGGCACCAATACCTTCCATGCCGAAAAGATCATCATCTGTGTCGGCACCAAGCCCGCCGGAAATACCAAGGTCCCCATCAATGGAAAGACCATCATCAACAGCGACCAGGTCCTCGAGTTGCAGGATCTTCCCAAGACGCTGATTGTCGTCGGCGGCGGCGTTATTGGCGTGGAATACACCTGCATGTTCGCCGCGCTCGGTGTGCGTGTCACACTGATTGAGAAGCGCCCCAAGCTGCTTGAATTCGCCGATCAGGAGATCGTCGAAGCACTTAGTTACCACTTGCGCGACAGCCGCGTAACGATGCGCCTCGCCGAAGAAGTGGAGAGTGTGGAAGAAAGTTCGAGCGGCGGTGTGGTAGCCAACCTTGAAAGCAAGAAGCGTATCTCGGGCGACGCGCTGCTCTACGCCGTTGGCCGGCAGGGGAACATTGACGAACTCAATTTATCGGCAGCTGGCATCGAAGCCGATTCGCGCGGACGCATTCCCGTCGACAAGGATTTCCGCACCAAGGTGCCGCATATCTTCGCCGTCGGTGACGTGATCGGCTTCCCCAGCCTCGCGTCCGTTTCAATGGAGCAGGGCCGCATCGCCGTAGCGCGCGCCTATGGCGATGAAAACGAGCAGTCGAATCCTGGCTTCTATCCTTACGGGATCTATACCATCCCGGAGATTTCCTTCATTGGCAAGACAGAAGAACAGCTCACGGAAGAAGACGTTCCATACGAAGTCGGCGTAGCGTATTATCGCGAAATTGCCCGCGGGCAGATTCGCGGCGATACAACCGGGCGGCTGAAACTGATCTTTCATCGCGAAACGCGGGAGATTCTGGGCGTGCACATTATTGGCGAGGGCGCGGCGGAGCTGGTGCACATCGGTCAGGCTGTCATGGCTTTGGGCGGCAAGGTAGACTACTTCATCGATTCGGTGTTTAACTATCCCACCCTGGCTGAGTGCTACAAGGCGGCCGCCTTTAATGGCGTCAATCGCCTGGCGAAATTTGAATAGCACGCTCCAGAGGTGAAAGAGGGCAAACATGGCAAAGACCATCGGCGTTGTGATGACAGAAGCCATTCGGTCGGGCTTCGTGGAAGATCACAAGATCACGGGCAGCACACGCAGGTTTCCTGAAAACATGGACGAGTCCAGCGGACTCATTGAAGTCCCTGCCGACGCTCTCAGCGAGAGCATTTGCGATGAGATCAAGGCCATCGTTCCTGAAGGAACCAAAATCGACGCTATCGGTGTTGCCATGCCCGGTATCATCCGCAACGGAGTTGTCGAGGACTCGCCCAACCTGCCGCAGCTGAAAGGCGCGCGCGTAGCTGACATCGTGCAGGCAGGGTTAAAGTCGCGCGGCGTTGACAGCCGCGTCAGCGTCTTCAACGATGCCGACGCGGCGGCCGCAGGGCTGGCCGCAACCCGCGGCCAGCTCGACCGCCTCATCCGCGTCTGGACGATCGGCAATGGCATCGGCTTCGGGCGGTATCCCTACGCGGAAGGCCCGTGGGAAGGCGGCCACACGATCATTTCCCTCGACCCGAAAGAGAATTACTGCGGCTGCGGAGGACGCGGCCACCTGGAAGGCATCATGGGTCATCGCGCCATGCGGCTGCGCTTCCTTGACCTTGAGCCGGATGAGGTTTTTGCTGCTGCCAAGAAAGGCGACAAGCGCTGTCAGGAATTCGTCGAACGCTACCATCGCGCGCTGGCGGCTGCTACGGCCACGCAGATCCACCTGGAAGGTCCGGGCAAGTTCTACTTTACTGGCCGCGATATACAGCGGCTCGACCTCTCCCGACTAAAGCAATATCTCTATGAAATGGTGAAGATGAGCCCGCTACAGAGCTACACGCTGGAACTTCTGCCGGAAGACTCGACGATCAGCATCATCGGCGCCGCGGTCGCCGCTGAACAAGCTCAAGGCCCTTGTTAGTGATGGCTGCGCTGGGCTAGCGGTAGCTTCTTTGATAGGTGCGCGTGATGCGGTCGTGCCAGCCCAGGTGATCTTCGTCGAAGAACGCCCAGAGGAAGCCCAGGCCCAGCGGCATCGCTGAAAGCAGCAACGCCCCTACGCGAAAGCGCATTGTCTTACGCGTGGGGTTGTCGTCGTCGAAGGTGCAGAGGGCGATCCTTGCGTAGCGCATGCCCGGCGTCGCATCCAGATACGAGAAAAACAGCCACTGATAGAGCACTGACAGCCCGAACAGGACGGTGCCTGACGCGGCCAGCGCGGTTTTTCCCATTGGCGGATGCGCCGTGCAGGCGACAAAAACCAGCACAAAGAGCAGAAAGGCCGCAACCACCAGCGAAGCATCCACGATGGCTGCCATCAGGCGATCTCCGATCGTCGCCGTCTGCAGCGGCAACTCGAAAACAGGAGCCAGCGGCCTGTGGTCTTCACTCGAAGCTGCTGCGGGAGCGTAATACTCTTCCCTTGGCTTGGCATCGAGTCGGATCGAGTGCCACTCGGGCAGCACGGCATCCGATACCGGCTCCTTGGAAATTGTTTCCGGCTCAACTTCAAAGATGCGCAGCTGGGATCCGTCGGGCGCGGCGTCCGTCTCGCGCAGCGGCCCTTCGGCCAGTCGCGGACGTGCCTTGCGCGTGGCAATCAATTCGCGCGGAAATTCGATCAGCTTTGCCGGAAGCGGCTGCGTGGGAGTGACTGTCGCCTCTTCAAAAGGATCGACGATCTCGGTGATCAGAGGACGACGCGGCTCCGTGGCTCGCTCAACCCTGACTGGCTCCAGTGCGCACGCCTCGGCGATGATTGGCTCTGAAAGCTCTTCGTCCATCTCCAGACCCGCCAGAACGGCCTGGGTTGCGGCGTGCGCCTGCGCGGCTGCTTCAGCTGCAGCCTCGGCTGCACGGGCGGCTGCCGCCTGCGCAGCCAGCATCTCGCTGTAGGTCGGAGCCTTGGCATAGCGCTCGGCTACGCGCGCGGCCACGTTGGTGGCCTGGAACTCCTTGCGTCGCGTGGCGTCTTCAAAGCCCGGGAGCGACGACTGCCCGTCGGGCGTGCGCGTGCGGCGGGTGCGATGCGCGGCCAACCGGGCGTTGACTTCGTCTTTCCATGAAGCTGGTGTGCTCGCGGCAGAATCAATTTGCAGGCTTGAGGTCGATGTGCTCAATGGAGTTCCCCGTATTTCTGTGGATGTTTGCCCATCCGTATCGGATCAGGCGCATCCTTTCTGCTCTTCTTCAGGACCGGAGGCAGCGGAGACACGCACAGCTCACTTGCTGGACGATCTCCAGCAGCGGCGAGCCAACGAGTTGTCATACACCAGAGCAGCGGCGCTTTCTCCTCCCTGAAGGCCTTAACCTCGGCCCAGAGGCAGCTCCTAAATCGTGCATGGGAGCCCTGTTATGCTGAGATTGCCCCTCGTGATGAGAGCCCGCATCTTTTTATGTATCACGCTGCTCTACCTCTGTCATCCGCAGCTTTGGCCGCAGGCAGTAACGAAGCAGTTTCCTCCGGCCGCAGGGCCGCCAAATAGCGTCGCGGACGAACTTCCCGACGACCCCAGTGCCGCCGCTGACATTCCCATAGCGAAGGTCATCCCGGCGCCGCCGACCGGCGTTCCGGTTGAGATTCACGCCGACAAGCAGCGCGAGCAGGACAACGTATATACGCTGACTGGCAATGTCCTCATTGCCTACAAGAGCTACATAGTGCAAGCGGACACGGTCACTTACAACCGTGATACAGGCGAAGTAGTTGCTGAAGGCCACCTCATTGTCGACGGCAGTCCGGATAACGAGCACATCACCGCCACGCACGGCGTGATGAATCTCGATGAGGATACCGCCCACTTCTACGACGTCGTTGGCACGCTTGGAGTGGCTACGGTCGGGCCGCACAGTCGGATGGTCTTCACCTCGCCCAACCCCTTTGCCATCACTGGCCGCGAGGTGATCAAGCTCGGAACAGGCCGCTACCAGATCATTGACGGAACGATGACCTCCTGCCGCCTGCCAAAACCTGACTGGCGGCTGCTCTCGAAGCACATCAACTTGACAGACGGCAAGGCAAGCGCGCGGAATACATGGTTTGAGTTGCTCAGTGTGCCGTTGCTTTATCTGCCCTACGTAACGCATCCGGTCGGCGAGGAGACGCGTAGTGCAGGCTTCCTGCTGCCGATTGTGGGCAACAGCACCACCAAAGGATTCATTCTGGGGGAGGAAATCTACTTCCCTCTCAGCCGCAACTCCGATCTGACTGTCGGTTCGGAGTATTTTTCAAAGCGCGGCTTCTCGCCCATGGCCATGTACCGTTATCGCGGCTTCGGCGAGAACTTCTTTAACGTTCGCTACCACGCCCTGTTTGACCGGTTGCCCGGGACAGAAAATCAGGGCGGCACCGATCTGCTGGTCGATGGCCGCCGCGACTGGGGCCAGCACACACGCGCCGTCGTCGATGCCGAATACCTCAGCTCCTACGCCTATCGCCAGGCCTTTGAAGAGAGCTACGCAATCGCCATCAACTCTGAGGTGAAATCACAACTCTTTGGCGCGCACGCGCTCAACGGCTTGGCGGAGAGTCTACTCTTCGACCGCTATCAGAGCTTCCAGAACAGCACGACGAACGCTGAAATCCGCATTCTGCATCTGCCTTTCTTGCTACTTGAAGGCGAAGACCAGTACCTAGGCAACTCGCCATGGATGTGGGGCGGCATGACCTCGGTCGCAGCTCTGTCCCGCTCCGAGCCTGCGAACGCGATGAATACGGCAACGTTCAAAGCCCGAGGAGTTCCCCGCGTCGACATCTATCCTCACCTGGCGCTGCCATTTTCCGTCGACGGCTGGACCTTCCGCCCTGAAGTCGCGGTGCGCGACACCTTCTATGGCAAAAGCCAGAATCCCTCGCCGCTTGGCATCGTGCCCAGCGAACGCGATGCCAGCCTGAACCGTAAAGACTTTGAAGCGGGCGTCGACATTCGTCCCCCTGCGGTGGAGCGCGACTTTTCCGCCCCCTGGCTGGTGCATCTGCTTGGCGGCGACATCCGCCATGCCATTGAGCCGGATATCCAGTATCACTACGTTACGGGCATCGACAATTTCGATTCCGTGCTGCGCTTCGATGTCGTCGATATTGCCAGCGATACCAGTGAACTCGACTATTACCTGACGCAGCGGGTTTTTCTACGACACCTCCATCCGCATCCATGCGAAGGCGACGAAGCGCTCGGCCCGGACGACCTCTGCGGCGGAGGAACCGTCGACTGGCTCTCGTGGCAGGTGGGGCAGAAATATTTCTTCAACAGCGATTTTGGCGGCGCCGTCACGCCTGGCACCCGCAACGTGCTGACGACAACGCTTGACCTCACCGGAGTAGCCTTTCTTACTGGACCCCGTACTTTTTCGCCGGTCATTTCGCGCCTGCACATGCGGACTTCATCGGCAACAGATGTGGAGTGGGACCTGGACTACGACCCGCGACTGGGACGCATCACCGCAAGCAATGTGTACGCGCAATACAAGAAGGGCGACTATGCTTTCTCGGTAGGCGATTTCCATCTGAATGCGCCCGAGGCGCCACCAACGTTGCAGTCGACGCAGACAACACCCGTCCTCAACGCCACGTCGAACTACAACCAATTGCGCTTCTCCGCCAGCTATGGCGGGTCCAGCAAGGCCGGGCTCAGCGCCGGCACCAGCATCGGATACGACTTTGTCCAGAACCAGCTGCAATATGGCGCCGGCCAGGCAGCCTATAACTGGGATTGCTGCGGACTGAGCTTTGAGGTACGCCGCTACTCGCTGGGAACAGTGCGCGATGACACACAGTATCTCTACAGCTTTACTCTGGCTGGAGTCGGCTCCGCCGGCAGCCTGCGCCGCGCCGCGCGTATCTTCTAGACAGTCTAACCGCCTGCCGGAACCCTCACGGATGAGATAATCAAAAGACAGATTTCTCCCACCGGAGAAAGGTGGCTTTCTTGTTTCGAACCCGGTTTTTCTTTGGCTGCCTGCTTGTTTTTCTAGCAGCCGGATGTAAGGCGCAGGACTCTCCTCTAAGCCCAAAAGTCGACCGCCGCATCGAGATTCTCGTGCGCTCGCAGCTCAATGTCCCGCAGGACTGGATGGTTGATGTAGGCGCCCGCAGCAAGAGCGACTTTTCCGGATTTGACACTGTGCCGATTACATTTACTTCGTCCGCCGACCCGGCGAAGAAGCAGACGCTGAGCTTTCTCCTTTCGAAAGACGGCAACACGCTCGCGCGCCTCTCGAAATGGGACATCAGCAAAGATCCGGCAACGTTGATCTCGACTGACAGCCGGCCTGTGCGCGGAAATCCGCAGGCCAAGGTCACAATTATCAACTTTGACGATCTTGAGTGCCCCTATTGCGCACGCATGCACGCACAACTGTTTCCGGACACCATCGACCGCTACAAGGACAATATCCGGATCGTCTACAAGGACTATCCGCTTATCGAGATCCACCCGTGGGCGCTGCGCGCTGCGATAGACGCCAACTGTCTTTCCGCACAAAGCCCCAATGCCTACTGGAATTATGTCGACTATCTGCATACGCACGGTGACGACATAAGTGGACCGCAGCGCGACGTGGCCAAGTCGGCGGCCATGCTCGACAAGCTGGCGCGAGACGAAGGTCAGCGCAGCAAGCTCGACGCGGCAAAGCTCGATGCCTGCCTGGCAAAGCAGGATGATTCGACGGTGCGCGCTTCTCTGAAGGAGGGCGATACGCTGGGCGTCGACGGCACGCCAACACTCTTCATCAATGGCGAGCGCCTTTCCGGCGCTCTTCCCGAATCACAGGTCTGGATGGCGATCGATCGCGCCCTGAAGGCTGAGGGGATAACGCCGCCAGAGCCGACTCCACCATCACAAGTCAAAGGCGCGGCAAAGAGTCCCGGCGACAGGTAGCGATGACTTTTCAGCGATGAACGCGAAGATTATTCTGAATAGACTGGCGAGTGCGAGCGGCGCACTCCCAAGGAGACAGCGGTTGCAACCCTTATTGAACGGCAACACCCTTTACCAGACATTGAAATTTCCCCAGAAGATGGCTTTCCTCGGAGTGGCTGCGCTCTGCCTTGTCGGCGTCGCCGGCTGCCGCCGTACCCATGGCCCGGACGTCGTGGCGACGGTCAACGGCAAGCCCATCATGCGCTCTGAAGTGGAAGATCTCTACCAGACGAACCTCGGCGAGTCCCAGCAGCAGCCTTCAAAGGAACAGGCCGATGTCGTGCGGTTGAATGTCCTTCGCACGCTCATTGACGAAGAGATTCTGATGGAGCGCGCTGCGAAGTTGAACCTGACCGCGACGGACGAGGAAGTCGACAACCAGATCAACGAATATAAGGCGCCGTATACGCAGGAAGAGTTCAACAAGCGCCTGGCGGAAAAGCATCTCACGCTGGATGACATGAAGCGCCAGATTCGTCGCGCCAAGACTGAAGAAAAGCTCTTCAACAAAGAGATCAACTCGAAGATCAACATCACCGACGCGGACATCGCCGCATATTACAACGCTCACAAATCCGAATTCAATCTCATCGAGCCGATGTATCACCTCGCGCAGATCATGGTGACTTCAGTTCCGCTGCCGCCGCAGCAGCAGTCCATCAACTTGCAGAACAGCAAGGCCACAAACGACTCTGAAGCAAAGAAGAAAATCGAAACACTCCACAATCGCCTGGAGAGCGGCGAGGACTTTGGCCTGCTGGCGCAGAACTTCTCCGAGCGCCCCGACACGGCTTCGAACGGCGGCGATATGGGCTTCGTCTCAGAAACACAATTGCATGCCAGCCTGGATGTCTACAACGCGATCGCCAAGCTCCAACCGGGACAGATCACCGAGATCATGCCGGTTTATGACAATGCGCACAAGCAGGTCGGCTATGCCATTTTCAAGCTCATCGACAAGCAGGCAGCGGGCCAGCGCGAATTGAACGACCCGCGCGTGCAGCAGACCATCCGCGGACAGTTGCGCGATGCTCGCCAGCAGCTGCTCAGGAATGCGTACCTCGAAATGCTGCGCGACGAAGCCCGTGTCGAAAACTTCTTTGCTGAAGACGTCTTCAAAAACGGCGCGCAGTAAGGCGTATTTGAAGGTAACAACTTAAATACATTTTCACCTGTCTCTTACTGAGCGCCGTCGGATAATGGCGATATGGCGATCTCTCCGGAATCAGTCGCTCGGGCTTTTGTCCAGGCGATCAATGCACATGATGTCCATGCCCTCGTGGAATGGATGTCCGATGAGCACGTCTTCATCGACTCTTTAGGCACTGTCATTCGCGGCAGGGAAACCATGCGCGGAGGATGGGAGAACTACTTCCGCATGGTCCCGGACTATACACTGACAATCGACGAAACGTACTCATTGGAAGGTGTAGTGATTATGCTTGGCGCCGCACACGGTACATATACAACGGACGGCAGCCTGCTTCCTGAAAATGCCTGGAAAACACCTGCGGCTCTACGAGCAGTGACTGAAAGCGGCAAGGTGAAAGAGTGGCGCGTATATGCTGACAATGAGCCAATCCGTCAACTGATGTCGAAGAATCGAGCGAAACAATGATCCGTTACGGCATTCTGGGCTTCGGCCACCACGCTCGCAAACGCCTTATGCCCGCCTTTGCTGGAGCACAAGTGGCAGGAATATGGCGACGTGACCCGGCAAAGGCGCAGGCCGATGCGCGAGAATTTCATATCCCGCATGTGTTCGATTCGGCTGAGGAACTCTGCGCCTCGCCGGAGATCGACGCAGTCTTTATTGTTTCGCCTGACGCGCTGCATCTGCCGCATGTACTGCTGGCGGCGCAGCACGGCAAGCACGTCCTCTGCGAAAAACCGCTGGCTCTGAACGCTCCGGAAGTTGAGAAGATGATCTTCGCGACGCGTGCCGCAGGCGTCGTCTTTGGCGTTGCCCAGAACATGCGCTACAACGCCAGCGTGCAGCTTATCCGTGAATGGATCGCCGAAGGCCGCATCGGCCAGCCGCTGCTCGCGCACTCACAGTTCTGCTACAGCGCCGAAAAGAGTCCGCGCGCGTGGATCTATGACCCATCGCTCGCGACAGGCGGCCCCATCGGTGACGTCGCCATCCATTGTCTCGACGGTTTGCGCTACGTGCTCGCCACTGACATCACCGAGGTCAGCACGCTTGCGCGCAGAGACGAAAAATCCGGCGCCGTTGAATCGCACGCCGTCGTCAACATGGCATTCGGCAACGGCACGATGGGCGCAGTCTCCGTCACCTCGCGCGGCTCCTACCGCTCGCTTATCGAGATCACCGGCGAAACCGGCGTCATCCTCTGCGAAAACGGCCTGACCGTCGATCACCCTGTTGACGTTGTTTTATACCGGCAGGACAAAGTCGCAGCGCACCAGCGCGTGTCCAACGCCGATGCCTATACCCGCATGATCGATGCCTTCTCGGCTGCGATTGAAGGACGCGGCACCTACCTCGCGACGGGCGAAGACGGCCTGCATAACCAGCGCGTGCTCGACGCGGCCTACAATAGCTGGCGCTCCGGTACAAAGCAAATCGTGGAATAAGAGAAGAGGCGGAGCAACTGTACACTGCTCC
>Ga0209139_10000823_pt1 | contig 11151 bp, 6 predicted proteins | sample BogFormECP14_OM3_FD_188246 | JGI IMG/M metagenome (GOLD analysis project Ga0209139, IMG submission 188246) | Bog forest soil microbial communities from Calvert Island, British Columbia, Canada - ECP14_OM3 (SPAdes) (version 2) | ecosystem: Environmental > Aquatic > Freshwater > Wetlands > Bog ...
ACGGAATCGCCATGCAGACGAATGGCGTCGACAGCCTGCGCGCCGCCCGAGACGAGACGCTCCAGCAGGCTCTCGCCATTCTGTCCGAATTCGCGCGAGAGCGCGCTGGTGGCTTCGGTCAGCCGGCTCGTAACGGAATCGCCGTGGTGGCGAATGGCCTCGACAGCCTGCGCGCCGCGCTCCAGCAGGCTCTCGCCGTTCTGTCCGAATTCGCGCGAGAGCGCGCTGGTGGCTTCGGTCAGCCGACTCGTAACGGAATCGCCGTGGTAGCGAATGGCCTCGACAGCCTGCGCGCCGCCGGAATCCAGGCGTTCGACGATCTCCTGGCTGTGAGCGACAATCGCTTCTGTCGCCGCTTGGGCGGACGCCGCCATCTGGACCGCGACGGACAGACCCTCCGAACGCAAGGCCTCGACGGCGTTCGCGCTGCTCGCGCTGGTGCGCTGATGAAATTCCTCGTGGCGGCTGTCGATTTCCGCGATCAGCGATCGCGATGTCGTATTGATTCGCGCATCGATGTCGGCGACCCGCGCCAGCAGGCTGGTCGTGCTGTCATCGGTCGAGCCGGCGAGACGTTCGGCGATGTCCGCGCTCAATCCCAGAAGTCTCTTGTGCAGTTGATCGCCTTGGGCGGCGATCCGATCGACGGTCGCAGTGCCGGTTCGATCCATCGTAATCGCGATTTCCTCGGACGAGGCGCTGAGCGAAGTGGCGAGGCGTTGACCGACTTGCGAAATCTGTGTGGTGATTCGAACTCCGATCCCTTCCAGGTCGCTGGCGACCGCGGTATGGGCGTCGCCGATCGCGTCGCGAAGTTGCCCGCCATTGGCGAGAATCGTTTCACGTTGATCGGCCATTTCCGCGATCAGGGTACGAAGCCGCCGCTCGTATTCGCCCGACGAGCGTTCCAAGGAGGCAACTTCCGCCCGCACGAGCTTTTCGAGTTCGGAGGCGCGCGCGTAGGCGCGCTCGACCCCGTCCCCCATCGACGTGACTTCGCGGCGGATTGCCTGGGAAAGCGTAACGAATTGCTCGCCCGCCATCGTCTCGGGCTCGGCCAGCCGCATCGCCACTCGTGCGATCGAACTGGCGGAAAGCCTCAGCTCTTGCAGACGGCGCGCGAGCGCCGCGAACGCGAAGACGAAGATGACGGGGCCGAGCGCCGCCAACCCGAATAGCGCCGATTCGGGCCGGAGCAGGGCCTCCCGGGCGGCCGTCCCCGCACTGAGCGCCGCGTATTGATAATAACCGTAGACCCCGCACAGCAACAGCCAAATGCCCGAGAGCACCGCGGCGGCGATGATCGGCGCCTGGCTCGGTCTGTGGATTTGCAACGCCTGGACGATCGCTCCGGCGGCGGCGCGGTCGTCGTTGGCGGGCGGCGTCTCCGGCGGCAAGGCGGGCGGGGGCTCGGGAGGCCGCGCGGCGCTCGCGCGTGCGAGCAGGGGGGAATCGGGCGACTTGGTGGCGACCGGCGCCTTGAGGGTCCCGGCGAGCGGGCCGGTGGGGGACGCCGCCGGCGCGGGCGGGGGGGCGGGAGCAGCGGCCGGTTCGTCGGGCGGGGCGGAGATCGCTTCAGGTTCGAGGTTGAGGTTCAGCGCGTCTTCGATCGCCAGCATCGCTTGCGTGACGGGATCCGAAGCCGAATTATTTTGCGCCATGAGTCCGCCTCGTCATCTATTGCGTGTATTGCGTGATCTATTGCGTGTATTGCGTGCCGGTCGCGACGGCGCGCGACCTCTTCCCTTTCGCGCGCCGCCCAGGGCCCTCGCGCCGCATCGCGAGCGGGAATTAACCAAAATGCAGTCTACAGCCCGCCTCCTAGGATGGAAACAAGGGCGGACACCCAACTTTAAAACAGCGTTAACGTTTAGATCACCATATTTAAAGGGGGGCGCCCCGCTCGAGAGGCGCCTCGGCGCGTGATTCGCCACCGAATGCGGTGAAAAATGCGCCGCGTGGGCGCGCCGGCTGGAGGTTACTATGTATGCCGCGCGAAATCTCCCCGCCGAAGATGGACCGCAACGGGCGTCCTACGCCGTGAACCCGGACGAGCCGGCTATCGATCTCGTTCATCTGGCGCGACAAACCGACGGCGACGCGGCGCTCGAGGGCGAACTGCTCGCGCTCTTCGATCGCCAGTCGGCTAATTTGCTCGCGCAACTCGCCGTCGACGGCGCCGCGCGCGCGGGCCGCGCGGACATCGCGCACAAATTGCGCGGCTCCGCCCTCGCGGTCGGCGCGGGCCGCGTCGCCAGCGCGGCGGAGACGCTCGAAACGCTCCTGAACTCCGACCGCATGAGCCCGCAGGAGCGAGAGCGGGCGCTCGGCGGACTGGCCGCCGCCGTGGCCGAGGCGCGGGGCGCAATCGCCGGACTGCTCGGCTGAGCCGAGCCGTAGGATTTTAGGGGACGCCCAGAATTAAGCGCTGCGCTTCAGTTTCGTCATGCACATCTCTCGGATTTGATCCGGGGCTCGATACGCGCATCCAAGGCGCGGCCGATCTGGAGAACCCAAGCGTGTTCGTCCACATCTGTACCCAAACTAGTCGTTGTTTATATTCTTATCCATAACGTGGAAGAATTTTGGCGCTATCGGATGCGTCACGGCGAGCTGATCGGTTTTGCGGCGAATTCCCTGCCATTCCCTGCCCGCCGAATTAATTCCCTGCGCTGACAAAAAAATTCCCTGCCCTGTCTGCGTAGGGAATTCATCCGCAAACGCCTGAATTCGCATATGTTTTCGAGACAGATTTTCGCAAAAAACGGCTGAATCGAAAAAATTCCCTGCGTTTTTCCCTGCGACCAGGGAATCCCGGCCCTCGGGAGACTGTGAGATTCCGATCCGCGGCGAGCCGCCGAGGAGCCGACCTCGGGAACGGGCATGCTCGAAAAACACGCTTCATCCCGGCGACCGCCATGCGCGTCCGCGGACTCGATCCGGGGACGGAATGACGGGCGGCGGTTCCGATTCAGTAGTTTTTGGGCGTCGCCTCAGGCGCCGACATTCCCCGGGCGAACAACGCTCTTCCGTTGCGCGCCGCCGCGCCCTATGAAGGCGAGCGCCCGCCGCTTCGGCGGCGCTCGCGGGGCATCCTTTCCCGCGCACACGCGAGGCGAGAAGGATCGAGCCGTTCCGATGACCAGAGTGACCTACATCGACGCCGCTGGAGCGTCGCGCACGGTGGAAGCCCAGATCGGTTCGACGGTCATGGAAACCGCGTTGCGCAATAGCGTGCCGGGCATCGAAGCCGAATGCGGAGGGGCCTGCGCTTGCGCGACCTGCCATGTCTACGTCGCTCCGGAATGGACCGCAATCGTCGGCAAGCCGTCACAGATGGAGGAGGACATGCTCGACTTCGCCTTTGAAGTGCGGCCCAGTTCTCGACTTTCCTGTCAGATCAAGGTCACACCCGCGCTGGACGGTCTCGTCGTGGCGACGCCGGCCAAACAGGGGTGACCGAAATGAGCGAGACGATATCCACCGACGTCGCGATCATCGGCGCCGGGCCGGCGGGGCTGTTCGCGGTCTTCGAGCTCGGATTGCTCGACATCAAGGCGCAGTTGATCGACATTCTGCCCAAGATCGGCGGCCAGTGCGCCGAACTCTATCCGGAGAAGCCGATCTACGACATTCCCGGCTTCCCGGTGGTGTCCGCGCAGGGGCTGGTCGACAATCTGGTGCTGCAAATTCAGCCTTTCCATCCTACGTTCCACCTGGGCGAGATGGTGGAGTCGCTCGAGGTTCTGGGAACGGCCGAACGCCCCGAGTTCCGAATTCGCACGGACGCCGGGACCACGCTCGAGGCGAAGGTGGTCATCATCGCGGCCGGCGGCGGCTCGTTTCAGCCCAAGAAGCCTCCGATTCCCGGCATCCACGACTATGAAGGCCGAAGCGTCTTCTACGCCGTGCGCAAGATCGAGCAGTTCCGGGATCGGCGGGTCGTCATCGTCGGCGGCGGCGATTCCGCGCTGGATTGGGTGCTCAATCTGTATCCGGTGGCGCGTCGGGTCACGCTGATTCACCGCCGTGACGCCTTCCGCGCGGCGCCGCATTCCGTCAATGCGATGCGCGAACTCGTGGCGGAAGGGAAGATAGACTTCCTCTTGGGCCAGGTCGCCGGCTTGAAGGGCGAGGGCGGGCAACTCTCGGCCCTCACCCTGCGCACGGAGAATGGCGAAATCGCCGATTGTGAATGCGACGATCTGCTGCCGTTTTTCGGGCTCACGATGAAGCTGGGTCCGATCGCGGACTGGGGCCTCGATCTGCACGAGAATCTCGTGCCGGTCGACACACAAAAATTCGAGACCAACGTTCCCGGCATCTTCGCGATCGGCGACATCGTCGCGTATCCCGGCAAGCTCAAGCTCATCCTGTCGGGATTTCACGAGGGCGCGCTCGCCGCGCAGAAGGCGCACCGCTACATATATCCCGAGAAGAAGCTGGTGTTCCAGTACACGACTTCGTCGACCAGCCTGCAACGGAAGCTCGGCGTAGGCTGAACGCATGCCGCGCGCATCGCGACGGAGTTTCGGCTCTGAGCCGGTTCGGTTCAGATCGCCCGGGCGGCGGCCAGCACCTCCTCGGCGTGACCGGGCACTTTCACCTTTCGCCAGACGCGAGCGATTCGCCCGTCGGCGCCGATCAGGAACGTCGTTCGCTCCACGCCCATGTATTTGCGGCCGTACATGCTCTTTTCCCGCCACACGCCGTAGGCCTCGAGCATCGATTTCGTCTCGTCGGCTCCAAGCGAGAATTGGAGCTCGTATTTCTTCTTGAACTTGTCGTGGCTCTTGACGCTATCGGGGGAGACGCCGAGCAGAAATGCGCCCGCGGCCTCGAATTTATCGCGTAAGCCATTGAAAGCGATGGCCTCGGCCGTGCATCCCGAGGTGTCGTCCTTGGGGTAGAAATAAAGCACGACTTTCTTGCCCTTCAGTCCGCTCAGCGATGCGCGGCCGCCGCCGTCGACAGGCAGATCAAATTCCGGCGCCGCTGCGCCCGCCTCCAAGCCTTCACTCATTCCGCCCTCGTTTGATCCCAATTGGCTTCTATAAAACCGACGCGCGAGTTCGCGGAGCCGGAGCGGCAGATTGACGCGCGGTTGCCGGCGGTTCAAGGGTATGGATCGGGATTTTCCCTGATTCTTCACTGCGAAGACCGCGCGGCGCGGTCGACACAGAAGGGGCATCACCGTTTTGCTAGGCGGACTCGACGCGTCGTCGCGGAGCAAGGCTAAAGGGGCGCTGCGCGGGTTGCTGCTGACCGGCGCCGGGCGCCAATTGCCGCGTTCTCGGCGGCTACCGTTGAGCGCACGCCGGGTCGCACGGGCTGCGGTTGGCGCGTGCGGACTCGTCATGGCGCTCGGGATCGCGCTGTGCGGCGCCTTTTTCTATTTGCTCGCCACCGGCCCGATCAGCCTCGAGAGCCTGAAGCCAAGCCTGACCCGCAGCTTGGAGGAGCGGCTCGGCGCGGGCTATCGCGTGTCGATCGGCCCGACCTTCCTGATGCGCGGCCCCAGCGGCGTCGGCCTGGGATTCGGCGGCATTCAAATCCGCGACGGCGAGGGCCGGACGGTGGTCTCCGCCCCCGGCGGCCGGGTCGGTCTGGACATCGTCGCGCTCCTCCGCCTGGACGTGAAGGTGCGGCGACTCGAACTGGACGGCCTCGTCCTCAAGCTGAGGGTGCGGCCGGACGGCGCGCTCTCGGTCGCCGCGGCGGGCGCGTCCGACGCGACGTCGATCGAATTGCCCGCGCCGCCCGCGAATCCGGCAGCGGCGAGCAACGCCACGGACGGCAATCCGGGTCTCCTGGCGCTCGGTCTGATCGATGCGATGGCCGGTTCTCGCCAGCCGCTGGATCACGTCTCGCTGGCGCATGGGCATCTCGAGGTCGAAAACGAAGCGCTCGACAAGAAATCGGTCTATGAAGACTTTGCGATATCGTTCGACAGAGGCGACGACGCGGCCTCGGTCGAGACCTCGGCGCGCGGACCCGCGGGGCAGTGGAGCCTGTCCGCGCATGCGCGCGGCGGCGCGAAGCCCAGCCTCAGCGTGGAGGCGCGCGATTTCAGCCTCGACGACCTTCTGTTGTTGGAGCCTCGCCGGCCTCCCTTCGAGTCCGATATGCCGATCTCGTTCAAACTCGACGTGAACCTGACGCAGGACGCCGCGATTGCGTCGGTGCGGGGCGGGTTCAGTCTCGGCGCGGGTTATTTCAAACTCGCCGATCCCGATCACGAACCGTTCCTCGTCGACGAGGCCACGGGCCACGTGGCCTGGGACGCCGGCGCGCAACGGTTCCGTTCCGACGACATCGAGGCGCTCGCGGGCGCCAGCCATTTCCGCATCGCCGGCTGGCTCGCGCCGCCCTCCAAAGAGGAACACACATGGCGCGGCAGCCTTCGATCGCAAGATTCCGTCTTCGCTGGAGAACGCCCGGGCGAACTGCCCGTGTCGATCGACGACGCCGTCTTTGAAGCTCGCTATCTTCCCGCCGAGGCCCGCTTCGTCGTCGACCGCTTCTCCGTGCACGGTCCGCACCTGGACGCCGCATTGACCGCCGAGGCGAACGGGCTCCCCGATGCGACCACGCTCAAACTCGAGCTCCACGCCGGGCCGAGCGGGCTCGCCGACTTGTTTCGGCTCTGGCCGACCTTCATCAACCCGGAGGCGCGCACTTGGTGCGTGGAACACTTCAGGGGGGGCGACCTGGCCGCGGGATCGATGAAGATCGACTGGGACGCCCCGGCGTTCGTGGAGGCGATGCATAAGCGCCCCGTGCCTCCCGATAGCGTGCGCGGCGAATTTTCGTTGCGTGACGCGGCGGTCGATCTGTTGCCTGGCGTGCCGCCGCTGACGGGGCTCGACGCCAACGGCTTCATCACCGGGCGCGTCTTCTCGGTGACGGCGAAACGCGGTGCGATGGAGTTCGCGCAGGGGCGTCGGATGCAGGCCGCGGATATCTACTTCAAGATTCCCGACACGCGGCCGGCGCCGATCGTCGCCGCGCAGGCCGGCGCCCATGTCCAGGGTCCCGCCGACGCACTCGCCGATCTCTTGTCGCGCGACGCTGTGAAGAAGTACGCCGGACTTTCGGTGGATCCGGCCGACGTCAAGGGACAATTTCAGGGCGCGCTGGCGCTCGACCTCGGTCTCGGCAAGTCGGTTCGCCCAGAGGACCAGCACTTCAACGTCGAAGGCGCATTGTCGAACTTGCAGCTCGACAAATACTTCGGCAACCAGCGTTTCGAACAGGGCGCGCTCGACGTCGTCGCGGAAGGGGGCAATCTGAAAATCACCGGGCAGGGCCAGGTGAACGGGCTGCCCACCAAGGTCGATCTCGCCAAGGCCGCCGCCGACGAGGGCGTGTTGACGTTGAACCTGACCCTCGATGACGCGGCGCGGGCGAAAATGGGAATGAACGTCGGGCTGCCGATCACCGGCCCGATGGCCGTGCGCATCCGGGCGCCGCTCAACAAATCTGGCGCCGGATCTGACGTGGAGATCGATCTCGCGCGCGTCGAGATCCTCAGTTTCGAAGGAGCGAGCCTGAAGGCGGCGGGCCGGCCGGGCAAGGCGACGTTGACGGTCAAAACCGGCGCCGACGGATATGCCCTCGGCGCGCTGGCGATCGACGCCGGCTCGCTCCAGGTGCGCGGAACCGCGCAGTTGGGGCTCGACGGCGCGTTGCAGAACGCGAAGTTCTCGCAGCTGCGCCTATACCCCGGCGACGATCTCAAGCTCGACCTGCAGGGCGGCGCAGCCTTGAAGGCCGTCGTGCGCGGCGCATCTTTCGACGGGCGAAACCTGGTCAAGGGGTACTTCGGCCAGACCGCAGGCTCCCCCAGCGTCAAGTCGGATCTCGACATCGACGCGAAGGTTTCCCGGCTGATGGGCGCGAACAAGCAGGAGATCGGGCAGTTCGAACTCGTCGCTTCGCGACGGGGCGGCGTCGTCCGGACTTTACAGGCGAAGGGCGAACTCGGCGCGGGCGCGCTGACGGCGCACAAGGACGAAAGCGGCCTCATGCGCGTCCGCACCGGGGACGCCGGCGCCTTCGCGAAGTTTCTCGACCTTTACGGCAAGCTCGAAGGCGGTTCGCTCGAACTGACCCTGCAAGACGCGGGGGAAGGGGTGCACGGCGTAGCCAGCCTCAAGAAATTCGTAATTCGCGACGAATCCGCGTTGCGGAGCCTCGAGTCGTCGGCGAGTCAGACCTCGACCCGCGGCATGCCGACCGGGAGCGCCCCGGCCGATAGCGACGCGGTCAAGTTCGATCGCATGACCGCCACTTTCAACCGCACGGCGGGGGGACGATTGGATTTGCAGGAGGCGCTGATTTTCAATCCGGAGGTCGGGCTGACCGCGCAAGGCTTCCTCGACTACCCGCACGACCGCCTCGACATCAACGGAACGGTAGTTCCCGCCTATCAGGTCAACAGCCTGATCACCGGCATTCCCGTGGTCGGCCTGCTGTTCGGCGGCGCGAAGCACGAAGGCGTATTCGGCGCCAATTACCGGATCAGCGGCGCCGCGAGCGCCCCCGCGTTCAACGTCAGCATGGTCTCTGCAGTGACGCCCGGAATCCTTCGCAAGCTGGTCGGCGCGTTCGACGGCACGACGCCTTCGAGCAGCGCTCCGGCGGAGGCCAATCCGCAGTAGAGCGCGGGTCTTCCGGCTTCTAGACTGGCGTGCATAGCGCCGGCGCGAGCGCTTGGTCGGCGCCTCGCCTCCAAGCTTTTTCGCCAAGCTTTTCCAAATTTCGGCTCGTTTTCTCCAAGGATTTCCAAAGATTCCTTTGGCGGTTTTGTGGGACTTCAAGGAGTTGCGATAGATCGAAACCCGATTTAATTTTCTCCAAACTTTTGACGCTTAGCGCGGATGGTGTTTTTTAGAAAGATAATTCGACAGGAAAATTCGCCGCCGCCCGCTCCCGGAGAAATTCGCGTCCCAGGACTTGCAATGCCGCGCGGATTTTAACGGAATGGTGGCGTAAAGTGGTTGCTCGACGAGCCGAATTGGCGCCACATTGTATCAATCGCGCGATTCGCGAAAAGTCTGCTGGCTTTCATTGGATTGGCGTTCGCCCGACTTCGAGTGTGTCGACGGTGGCGGACGCCGCGTGCGGACGGTGTCGCGTAACAAGGGGATCGCCGAAGCTGTCGCCAAAAGTTCGCGCGGAACAGGCAGAAAGTTCGGAGGCGAACAGTGCCCAGCTTCTACGAGTTTTTCGCCGGCGCCGGCATGGCTCGAGAGGGGCTGGGCAAGCGGTGGAACTGCCTGTTCGCCAATGAATTCGACGTAAAGAAAGCCGCGATCTACAAGAAAAACTGGCCGACCCCGGATGTTCTCGACGTGGGGGACGTCGGAAAACTCGAGGGCTCCGATCTGCCAGGCTATGCCGATCTCGCGTGGGCGTCGTTCCCTTGTCAGGACTTGTCTCTCGCCGGCGCCGGCGCGGGTCTGAAGGGCGACCGCTCGGGTACGTTCTGGCCCTTCTGGCGGCTCATGCAAGCGCTGATCGAGGAGGGCAGGGCGCCGAAAATCATCGTGCTCGAGAACGTCTGCGGGACGCTCACGTCGCATGAGGGAAAGGATTTCGCGGCCATCTGCTCGACCTACGCGACCGCCGGCTATCGTTTCGGCGCCTTGATCGTGGATGCGGTGCAATTTGTTCCGCATTCGCGGCCGCGCTTGTTCATAGTTGGCCTGCGGGACGACATGTCGCTGCCGGAAGGGTTGGCCGCCCCCGGCCCCGCGCGCCTGAGCCCCTGGCATCCGCGCGGATTGCTGAACGCGTTCGACAATCTTTCGCCGAAGGTCAAAGAGAAATGGATTTGGTGGAATCTGCCGACCCCGGCGAAGCGCGATATCGTCTTCAGCGATTTTATCGAAAGCAATCCGATCGGGGTCGAATGGCACACGGCGAGCGAAACGGCCAAGCTTCTGCGGATGATGAGCCAGATCAATCGGCAAAAGCTGGACGAGGCCAAGGCCTCCGGTCGCCGCATGGTCGGAACCGTGTACAAACGCACGCGCATCGACGAGGTAGGCCGCAAGGCGCAACGCGCGGAGATTCGGTTCGATGAAATCGCCGGTTGCCTGCGCACGCCGGCGGGCGGCTCGAGCCGGCAGGTGATCGTAGTCGTCGATGGCGACAGGGTGCGTTCGCGGCTGATCTCGCCGCGAGAGACGGCGCGCCTCATGGGGCTATCCGACGATTACGAGCTGCCTACCAATTACAACGAAGCCTACCACCTCACTGGCGACGGCGTGGTTGTGCCGGTCGTACGTCACCTCGCGGCGCACATATTCGAGCCCTTGCTCGCGCCGCCCCACGCAGTGACCAGGGCGGCGGCGTGAGCGTTGTTCCTTTTCAGCAGAGCGAGGAACTGCACGCCGAGATTCGCGAGACGCGGCGTGATTATCGCCAATCTGCGTGAAAAGCGTGACTTCGTCCAGAGGTCCATAGAAAAGCGGTTGAAGATGACTGCGATTAGGCGAGCATGAACAAGGGCTCCGCAACCCGGGCGCCAGGAACTTTAGCGTTTCGCAGGAACGCGTAGAGGCAACTGACTAATCAAGTTGGCGTTTACGCTCTTTGCGATCTCGATGAGATTCCGATTACTCGTCGATCACTTCCTGAGCGTGAAGGTCTGGGAAATGAACTGCGATGCTTTGTGCAACATGAATGACGTTATGTTGCGCCAACCGACATGGAATCGACTAGCGGCTCCGGGATTTGGGGGCTTCCGGCGGGCCGCTCCGAGCTTCAAGCGACCAACAAGCGCTCCCCGAGCCGCTCCACCTCCGGGCCGGGATCGGGGGCGGGAGAAACGCTGATGGTGTCGAATTCGTCGAGCCCAGCGAACGCCGCCGGCGCGACCTTGCCGAATTTCGTCTTATCGACGAGCAAGTGCTTTTCCAAGGCCACGGCCATCGCGGCCTGCTTGATCGCGACCTCGTGAAAATTCGCGCACGTGACGCCGCGCGTCGCGTGCACGCCCGCTGCCGAGAGGAAGGCTTTGTTGATCCCGAGCCGAGAAAGCTGGCTCGAAGCGTCCGCGACCTCGAACGAGGCCGACGACGCGTTGTAGCGCCCGCCCAGCAGGATCAACTGCACGTTCGAATGGCGGGCCAGAGGCTCGGC
>Ga0209139_10000824_pt1 | contig 11134 bp, 5 predicted proteins | sample BogFormECP14_OM3_FD_188246 | JGI IMG/M metagenome (GOLD analysis project Ga0209139, IMG submission 188246) | Bog forest soil microbial communities from Calvert Island, British Columbia, Canada - ECP14_OM3 (SPAdes) (version 2) | ecosystem: Environmental > Aquatic > Freshwater > Wetlands > Bog ...
CCGAGGTGGCTGCCCCAGAACCCCGGCATGAACGCGGGGACGCCGTGCAAGGCGCCGTTACCGGTATCAACGCCCGCGATTCCTCGAAAGTCCGATCCCGGCAACACCAGGTGCTGGTGCCCCAGCAGAATCGCGTCGATGCCTTCGACCCCGGAAAGAGCCAAGGCGGCATTTTCGTCGCCGGGCGCGGGAGTTTTTCGGGAGATGCCGGAATGGCAGAGCGCTATCACGATATCGGCGCCCCGGCGGCGCAACTCGGGCACGTGAATGCGGGCCGCCTCGACGATCCCGATGGTCGTAGCGCGGCCCGCGAGATGGCTCTGATCCCACTGGGTGATCTGAGGCGTGACGAAGCCGATGACGCCCAACCGCAAGGGGCGCGAGACGCCCGCTTCGTCGCGCGGCGCACGGTCCAGAATAACCCAGGGCTCGAAGTAGAGACTCCCGTCGGGCCTCGAGATATTGCAGCAGACAACCGGAAAGGCCGCTCCGCGCAGCGCCGTCTCGAGCAGATCGAGACCGTAGTTGAATTCGTGATTGCCGAGTGTGCCGACGGCGTAGCCGAGTTCGTTCATCGCCGCGATGACAGGATGAATCGCGGATTTGTCGGTTTGCAGCCATTGGGCCGCATAGTCGCCGAGCGGGGCGCCCTGGATGAAATCGCCGTTGTCGAGCAGCAACGAATTGGTCGCCTCCGCTCTGGCGGCGGAGATCAGCGCGGCGGTCTTGGCGAGTCCGACCGTCTCATCCGGACGGTCTCGATAGTAGTCGTAAGGGTATATGTAGGCGTGGAGGTCGCTGGTGCCAATCAATCGCAACGGAATCCCGGGCGCCATGAAACCCTCACTCGCGTATTCCTTATGGCTCCTCCGTCTGAAAGTCCAAGCGCCATTCCCTCTCGGAATCGCCGCGCGTCAGCCGCGGGCGCCGGTGGGCGAGACAGTCCCGCCCACGGGCGTCGCCGCTTGCCGCCCGGACTGCGGCGCGTCCGTCCTGGCGTCCCATCCGCCTGCGGGAGCGCGTGCTTCGTTCGCGCTCGGCTCGGGCGCTTTCTCCTTGAATTCCGTCAGCGCCTTGGTCGCAGCCGCCAATCCCTTTGAATCCAATTTGGCCGCGACTTCATCGCGCTTCTTCGCCGCGTCCGCGTCGCCCTGCCGCGAAGCCAAGGAAAACCATAGCCAGGACTGTTCGAGATCCTGGGGAACGCCGAGACCGCGCCCATAGAGAACGCCCAGATTGAACTGGCTGTCGCGGACGCCGAGTTCGCCGGCCCGGCGGAACCAGTGGGCGGCCTCGGCATAATCGGGTTTGCCGGTCCCTCCGTCTTCGGCGTCCATCACTGCGAGATTATGCATGGCGCGGGCGTTTCCGGCGTTCGCCGCCTTCAGGTACCAGGCTCGCGCCAGCGGAAGGTCACGCGCCACGCCTGTGCCCTTCTCATACAGAGCGGCGAGGCGGTATTGCGCGATCGGCAAGCCTTGTATGGCGGCCTGTTCGAACCAGCGCGCGGCCATCTTGGGATCGCGAGGCAATGTCCGCCCCTCGAGATAGCGAATCCCCAATTCCGTCTCCGCCCCGGGGTCGCCCGCGTTCGCCGCCTCGCGCAGCGCCGCAGCCACGCCTACGGGAATGGCCGCGACCAAATCGGCCGGGGCGGGGCGCAGGGCGGAGGCAAGCGGGGTCCGCGCCGGCGTCAAGCTCCCCACCGGGCTCAAGTCGACGGCCGCGGCCGAATTGGACGCGCCGCCAGCCCGCGGGGCGGACGCGAGCGGCGCCGGGCTCTGAACCGGAGCGGGAAGCTCCGACTTCTGCAACGCTTGCTGACGGGTGCCGCCACGCAACCCAACCACCGCCAAGGTCGTGACGATCGCGAGAAATGCGACGCCGAGCAGAATGGGGCGACGTCGAGCCGCGAAGAACTCCTGCGCCTGTTTGAGCGGCGAGTCGAGCGGTCCCGCTTTTGCGCCTTGCGAGCGAGACGTCGATGCCCCCTCGGTCTTGGCCGCACTATCGAGAAGCGCGGCTTGAGCCGCCCGGCGCGCGGCGGCGATGTGCACGTTGATCCCTACATTCCGCGCCGGCGCCAACGAATCACTCTCCGCGTCCGACATTCGCGGCGGCAAACGGCCGGGTTCGAGAAGAAAATCCACCCCGTCGGGCGAGCCCGCGCCAGCGCCTCGCGGCGTTCCGCCGATCCCTTCGCGAGCCGAGGGGCGCGGAATTCGATCGGGAATGCTGCGCAGCGCGGCGTCGCTGGCCTCCTCGCTGACGCGCGCCTCCTTCATCGTGGGCCTCGCGCCAAAAGTCGGCGCTGAACGCTGTGGCTCGAGCCCGTCCTCTTCGGCGCGACCTACCTCCTCCTCTATCCGTCCCAGACGGCTCACCAGCCTCTCCAGAATATCCTGCACATCCGCCAGGCGCGCCTGCATGCGACGGTCGGAGTTCTTCTGCTCGGCTCGCAATTCCGCGATATCGCCGATCATCGGTGCGGCGCTGTTCGGCGTCATGGGGGCGGATTGCAACGTCTTTCGCGTCGCTTCGAGCTCATCGAGCAGTTCGGCGACAGTCCGCTCGAGGGCCGCGGTAGATTCCGCGGTCGAGTTCAGCGAGTCGATTCGCCCGTGAATTTCCGAGATCTGATTCACCAGGGCCTCGGTATCGAGCGCGGAGCCCTCGCGCAGGTCGAGCCGCTTGGCGAGCAAGTCGGCGGCCTGCTCGATCACTCGAACATCGATTTGCGGCGCATCGCGAAAATCCAGCTTCTCGTGCAGTTCCCGGACCGCGTGCTCCAGAGGTCGAACGTCCATGGGCAGCCGAGCGACTGCGTCGAGCTTGGCGTCGACCCGGCTGAGCATGCGCTCGATCGGGCTCGTATCGATGGCGACAGGCGCGGTCGATGCGGCGAACTTCTCGCCGAGGTCGCGCAGCATCGCTTCGATCGGGGCGGTGTCGATCTCGACTGGGCGTTCGCCGAAACTTCGCAGAATTCGTTCGATCGGCGCCGTATCGACGATCGGGTTGCTCCCTTGGTCGATTCGCGACGCGAGATCCTGCAACGCCCCGGTCAACGCGTGGACATCGTCCGGCGAAAACGCCTGTCCATCCAACTTCGCGCTGATATTGGCCAACGCCGCATCCAGTTTCTCGGCGTCCGGCAGAAAATCGGTCGTCCTCACGATCGTGACGCGCAAGCCATCGATCTGACGGGCCAGATCCTCGAACGGCTCCAGGTCGAATTTCAGGGCCGCCGCCGGCCGTCGGAAAGCCTCGTCCAAGCGCGCCGTCATGTCCTGCAACGTGGACGTCAACACATTCGTATCCGTGCTGCCCGCCGGCGGACGGTCGAGTTTGGAATTGATGTCGCTGAGGGCCGCTTCCAGCTTTGCGGCGTGCGGCCGGAAGTCCGTCTGCCGTTCCACCGTCGCGCGCACGTTCTCGATTCGGCGCGCCAGTTCCTCTATGGGCCTGGGATCGAAGACTGACGGAACCGGGCGGCGGAACGCCTCTTCCAGACGAGCCATCTGGTCCTGCAACGTGACCATCAAGGCTTTCGTATCTCTACCGTCGACTGGCGGGCGGTCGAGCTTCGAATTGATGTCGCTCAGGGTCGCTTCCAGCTTTGCTGCGTGCGGCCGGAAATCTCCCTGCCGCTCCATCGTCGCGCGCACGGCCTCGATTCGGCTAGCTAAATCCTCGATCGGCCTGGGATCGAAGTTCGCGGACGAAGACGACCGCCGGAACGCCTCCTCCAGGCGAGCCGTCAGTTCCAGCAGCGTGGACGTCAGAGCTTTCGAATCGGCGCCGCCGGCGGCGGGCGGGCGGTCCAGCTTCGAATTGATGTCGGTGAGCGCCGCCTCCAGCTTTGCGGCGTGCGGTCGGAAGTCTGCCTGCCGTTCCACGGTCGTGCGCACGCTCTCGATACGGCGCGCCAAATCCTCCAACGACCTGGGATCGAAGTTCGTGGACGGCGCCGGTCGGCGGAACGCCTCTTCCAGGCGAGCGGTCAATTCCTGCAAAGTGGAGGTCAAGGCTTTCGAATCGGCGCCGGCGGCCGTCGGGCGATCGAGCTTCGAATTGATGTCGCTCAGGGCCGCTTCCAGCTTCGCTGCGTGCGGTCGGAAATCTCCCTGCCGCTCCATTGTCGCTCGCACGGCCTCGATACGCCGGGCCAAATCCTCGATCGGCCTGGGATCGAAGTTCGTGGACGAAGACGACCGCCGGAACGCCTCCTCCAGGCGAGCCGTCAGTTCCTGCAATGTGGACGTCAGAGCTTGCGAATCGGCGCCGGCGGCCAGCGGGCGGTCGAGCTTCGAACTGATGTCGAGCAGGACCGCTTCCAGCTTGGCGGCGTCCGGCCGCTGTTCGGCCTGCCGCTCCACCGAAAAGCGCACGCCGTCAATGCGCCGCGCCAAATCCTCGAGGGGCCGGGGATCGATCGTGGGCGTCCGCCTGAGAGCCTCGTCCATGCGCGCCGCGAGCTGCTCCATGCGACGTTCGATCGAATTCAGAGCCGCTGCGGGGGTCGACCGCTCGATTTGCGAACGCGCCTCGGATAGCGCATCGACGACGCGCGCGGTGTCGGCGTGCGGCGTCGGGCTCGTGGCGAGGCGCTCCACGCGATCGGCGAGCTCCCCGATCTGCCTCTCCAACCGCTCGACCGGGACAGGGCGCAAGGCCGCTTCGGCGAGAAGGTTACGCACTTCTTCCGTTTGGCTGCGAAGTCGCTCGAAGACCTCGGGACTGACCGTCACGCGCGCAAGAGCTTCGACTTTGTCGCCCAGCGCGCGAATTTCCCTTTCGAGCGCTTCGGCCGCGATCCGCGGGTCGTGGTCGCGAAGCGTTTCGCGCACTTGATCGAGCATGGATTCGACAGGGGCGACGAGGCGATCGCTCGCCCCGGCTTTGCGCGCCGCGTCCAATCGCTGACCGAAATCGCCCACCGCACCTTCGAGCGCGACGGATGCATTGCGAGGCGCGAGTGCGGCGAGGCTGCGGGACATCGCCGCGAGCCCCGCGCGGAGGTCTTCCGCAGCGATGGGCGATGACGTTTGTTCAACGTCGGCCGCGCGGAGGCGCGCGACCCTGGCGGTCAAGGCCGCGATCTCCCTCCGCAACGTCTCCTCCGTAGAAGTGACGTTCACTTCGTCCGCAGGGGAGTGCTTGACCGGCGGCCGGATCTGCGGCCCCGAAGAGCGAAGCCCCGGATCGGCGCCGAAATCCCGCGGGACGCCCCTCGTGGTGGCGGATGGCCGCCCCGAGGTCTGCTGCGAATCGAGTTCGGTCTGGCGGCGTGTGATTTGAGCGACCGAATCGCGAACGTCGATCCTCGGACGTTCGTCGCGTCGCCGATATTCGCCTCGCGCTCGCTGCGGAGCGGCCACACGTCGCGCGAGAGCGCTCAACCGCTTGTCGATGTCGGACGCGGCATCCTCGCCGTACGAGGCCGCTCGGGACGGACCTGCAGGCGGCCGTTCGACCTCGCGAACGGAGCGCTGTTCGATGTCGGTCAACTTCTGGGCGACGGACCGCAGCGTCGCGCGCTCCTGGGCGCGATCCGCCTGACTTTGCTCGATCCAACTCGCGACCGATTCGAAGGCCTTCGCCGTGCGCTCTTCGCTCTTGGCCGCGCGGGTTTCGAATTTCGCGACCGCGGCTTCCAAGAGCTCCTGCTCGCGTCGAGCGTCCTCGACCGAAGGTTTCGGTTCGGGGCGCGGGTCCGGTGCGTCGTTGCCGGCGTCAGGGCGATTCGCCGCCATGGGGCGCTCGCGCGAGGAAAGCCGCGAAAGCCGATCCGCGATCGCGTCGAGCTTGTCGTCGTCTCGTTCATCCTCCGCCGTTTCCAGGAGGCCTTGCGTGCGTCGGGCCTCCTCGCCGGGTCGCTTCCGCTCGGGACGCGGGGTCCGTTTGTCCTCGCCGGCGTCCCGTCGGACTGCTACCGGAGCGCGTTCGTGGCGGGAAAGGCGAGACAATCGGTCGCCGATCGGGTCGTCGAGGTCATCCCGATGATCCGCCGCGGCTCCCAGTGAGTCCAGCGCGCGTCGAGCTTCCTCGCCCGACCGCTTCGGCTCGGGACGGGGGGCGCGTCTCTCCTCGCTGGCGTCCCGCGGAACCGCAGCCGAATGGCGGGAAAGCCGGGACAGTCGGTCGCCAATCGCGTCGAGCTTGTCGTCCTCATCCAAATCATCCACCGAAATGCCCTGGTCGGCGGCCTGCTCCGCGACTACCTCGTCCAGCCAGTCGCCCAGACTCATGCCCGCGCGGCGCGCGGCTTCCTCCGCGATATCTCGCGTTTCTCGCCCGACTCCCCTGACGCTCCAAGCCGCGGCTCTGTTCATTTCATCAACCGTCGCCGACGTTGCCTCGATCGTCGCGCCTTCGGCTCTTCAGGGCGACACAGGCGAATGTTTCGACGCTGACGGTGAACAAACCATTAAGGTCGCCCCAAAATGGGTCAATTCCGCCATTCCGTCCTGAGTTGTTTACAAAAGTTGTAGCACGTATAGGTTGCAAACCGATGAAAATTCCCTTAACGAAGGGACACGCGCCGAAGCAGGTTCGGCGGCGATTGCAAACTCAAGCGTTTCCTGGAGGGATGGGTCATGACAGCAACAGCGACTTTAGGTAATGTTTCCGATCCGTTATCGGTCCCCGGCGCGGCTGAGGGCGAACCGACCGGCGAGACCACGATCGGCGAAATGGCGGCCGAATTCGGCGTGAGCCTCAGAACTCTGCGTTTCTATGAGGACCGACGCCTGCTTCGGCCGCGCCGCGAGGGGACGATGCGGCTGTACAGCAGCGTCGACCGTCTCCGTCTGCAAATGATCATCAAGGGCAAACAACTGGGATTCACGCTGACCGAGATCGCGGAATTGATTGGAACGCAAGACTCCGCCGATGATTTCGAAGAGAAGTTGCAGCCCGCACAGATCACGACCCAAATCGACCATCTCGAGCGCCAGCGCCGCGAGATCGACGACGCAATAGTGCGCCTCAAGGCCACGCACGACCGTCTGGCGCAAACGTCCAACGGGCATGGACAGCTCCTGACTGCTTCGGGCTGAGACGTTCGCTTCGTCGGCCGCGCGCACTCCGAATCAATTGGCCGTCCCGAGCAAGGACGGCTAAGGCCGCGACCGAGTTTGAGCGCCGAGATTTCATGGGCGCGCACCGGTTGCCCCCGTTGAAGGCCGTTACAGCCGACTCGGGGAATATCGGATGTGCATAAGTCGAAAACTTCCCGCCGCACGGTCGGCTCTGCAGGCACGGGCTCGACTCGCGCATCCAGAGCCGATGTTCGCTGGAGGACTAGCGCGCCTGCGCCAATTCACCAGCGAGCGCCTGCGAACTGAAGACAGGAGGCGAGCAAAGATTGTTGGTGCAAACAAACGCCGCCGCTCGAGGCAAGTCGGGATATTCGATATCCGACCCTGGCAGCTTGCCTTCGCGCGGATCCTGCCATTCCGTCTGCTTATACAGCGGCAGGGCAGCGAGAATCGCCTTGAACAGCGCTTGCGCCGCCGGATCGTCTTTGCGGCCAACCACCGTCAAATGCAACGGCGGCTTTTTCATTTCATCGTCGGCGAGCAGAAAGGCGGGGTTGAACGTATACTGTTCGATCTCCTCGCGCGAGCTTACGCTGCGAATGGCGTCGCGGCTGCTATCTCTGAACTGGTCCTGGTGCGAATAATTGAACAGCAGGTTGAAGAACCGCGCCGCCGCGAGATTCTCGTAAATCTGCTTATAGGGCTTCAACGCATCGCGCGCATGCGGTTCAGCTGCGAAGAAGCCGCTGTCGTCCTTGTCGGAAAAATGCGCGATGATGAACGCGCCGCTATCGACGGCTTGTGTGAGCCAAGCGCGATCGCCGGTGGCGCCGTAGAGATGGAGCATGGCGTCGCCCATCGCCAAAGTGTCGGCCAGAAACGGCCCGCCATTGTCTCGCTCGCCATGCGCAAAGCCGCCTCCGCCGGGCAATGCGCGATGCGCCCGCAGCCATTGCGCCGCGCGCGCTGCTTTCTTCAGCAACGCCTCATCCCCCGTCGTCGAATAAAGAACGAGGAAGGCGGAGATCAGCGCGCCGTTCTCGCTCGCATAGACATGCTTGTCGATATTCGGGAGGCCGGCTTTGCGTCTTTCCGCATCGCCGAGTGGATAATAATCATGGCCAGTCATTGCGCTCGATAGGTCGGCGTCTTGGCTCGTGTAGAACACGCCGTCGGGATTGATCATGAAATCATCGAGATATTTCACGATCCTGTTCGCCGCGTCGCGATATTTTACATCTTTGAACACGCCAAAAGCATAGGCGTAACTGCGGATATTGGTCGATTGCGCTGAAAGTATTTTCTCGAAATGCGGCGTTTGCCAATCCGGCGTCTCGGAATATTGGTAGACGCCACCCCAGACCGGATCGAAAAGGTCGGCGGCCGCTTCCAGAGATTGTTCGGACGCCACGGTGAACACTCGATCGCCGTCAAGCGCTTTGCCGAGCGCAAATTCCATCATGCTGGGTTCGAGAAACTTCTTTCCCGAGCCCCAGCCCCCGTATTCCTGGTCGTAGAAATAGACGACGCTGGCGAGCACGGCGTCGCGCTGAGCGCCGGTCAGCCCCTTGCCCGAGGAGGCGGGGAAGTTTCCCGTCTGATTGGGATTGGGAGTTGGATGCTCGAAACTATCCTTGAGCACGACCTGCATGGTGGGAGATTCGACATATCCGCGTCGTTTGACGATTTCCACGGCATTGGCGTCGAAGATGATGGTCGCGGGCCAACCGAAATTGATATAGCGGCGGGCGAGATCGGGATAGGCGTCTTCGTCGACTCGCACCGGAACATAGCGATCGTTGACGAGCGAGACGATTGCGGGGTCGCGATAGGTCGTCTCGTCCATCACATGGCACCAATGGCACCAGACCGCGCCAAGATCGAGCAGCACCAACTTGTGCTCCTTGGCCGCCGCGCTGAACACGTCCGGCGACCAATCTCGCCACTGGATGTCGCTCGAAGCCAAAGCAGGACCGTCAGTGACCCCCGCAAGGGCCAAAAAAGCTGCCAGGATGATGCGCTTCGCCATGAACCCTCACTGCCTCCGAACATTGCAACGCCGCCGAACGCAATCGCGGTTTCGTTGCGACGGTTGAAAGGCCCTAGCTATTGACGAAACCTCCTGCCAGCTTGTTACAGAACCGACTCTATAAATCCTGGATGGCGGAATTCAGCGACTGGCATTCCATCAGATGACGAGCCGCGTGCTCACCTAACCCTCGGGAAACTGGCGCTCGACTATACGCACCGCTTCCGCGAATGCGTCGTCGATGCCCAGGTATGTGGTGTCCAAGTGCACCGCGTCGGCCGCGGCGCGCATTGGCGCGTTCGAGCGTTGGGCGTCGCGAGCGTCGCGCTTGACGATCTCGGCGAGTATCTCGGAATAGTCGAAGCGCTCCCCCCGCTGCGCCAGTTCGAGAGCCCGGCGTTGCGCGCGCGCCGACGGAGTCGCAGTCACGAAAATTTTGACGTCCGCATCCCGACAGATCACGGTGCCGATGTCGCGACCGTCGAGCACGGCGCCCCCGGGCCGCGCCGCGAAATCGCGTTGAACGCGAACTAGCGCGGCGCGCACCTCGGGTATCGCGGCGACGACCGAAGCCGCCTCTCCCATTCTGGGGCCGCGCAGCCGCGCCTCGTCGAAGTCCGTCAACGCAAGACCGCGTGCGGCGGCGACTGCTGCTTCGACGTCGTGCAGGTCGCGCTCGGTCTGCTGCAGACTCGCGGCGGTAGCGCGGTATAGCAGGCCGGTATCGAGATGGGGCAAGCCATAATGCGTCGCCAGACGTCGAGCGAGGGTTCCCTTGCCCGAAGCCGCCGGTCCGTCGATAGCGATGATCATGCGCCGCGGCCCTCCTGGCAGCGGGCTCATACGCACTCACGAAGGCGCTGTCACGCGCCGCGACTCGGCGAGGGGATGCGCGTCCCGCGCGAACCCGCGGCGAATCGCAGGCTTTCGCGCGCCCACGGTCCTGATCTTTACGATTACTTGTTCTGGCGCTACCGATGATTCGGTTATTGTGCATCATGCCCTATCGGCGTCTTGCCGCGACGAGTCGTTTCGAAATGATCATTCTGTTGGCCGTCTTGCTCGTCTTGGCCGCCGCCGGCGCCGGCTTGGCGCTCTTCACTTTGCTAACCGCGCGACGGGTGGAGGCGGCATTGCCGCCGGCTGGGCGCTTTGTCGAAGTCCCCGGAGCGCGCCTGCACGTGGTGGAGCGCGGCGAGGGACCGTCCATTCTTCTGGTGCACGGGTTGGCTGGCCAAATGGGTGATTTCACCTACGGCGTAGTCGACTTGCTGGCTACGCAATATCGCGTGGCGGCGGTGGACCGGCCCGGTTCCGGCTACTCGGTGCGAGCGCCGGGCGCCTCGGCTTCCCTGTATGCCCAAGCCGAGGCGCTGGCCGCCCTGATCGACGTCCTCGAGCTGGGGCGGCCCCTCGTGGTGGGACATTCGTTCGGGGGCGCCGTGGCCTTGGCGCTCGCTGAGCGCCATCCCGAGCGCGTGGCGGGTCTCGCGCTGGCCGCTCCGCTGGCTTATCTGGTGGACCGAGTTCCGCCCACGTTTCGCGGCCTCGGAATCTCATGGCTGTGGTTGCGCACGCTGGTTGCCTGGACGCTGGCAGCGCCCGCGAACCTGCTCGGTCGCGGCGTTGCGCTCGGTTTCGTATTCGCGCCCGAAGTCGTCCCGCCCGATTTCGCCACGCGCGGCGGCAACCTGCTGGGTGTTCGGCCCAGCAGTTTCATCGCGGCCTCCGCCGACATGATGGCGGTCGCAGAAGACCTCCCAGTGATGCAGCGGCGATACGGCGCGATGAGACTGCCTGTGAGCGTCCTGTTCGGCCGCGGCGACCGCATTCTGAGCCCGCGCGATCAGGGCGAGGCGCTGGTCGCCGAAATTCCAGGCGCCGAGCTCACGCTGGTCGACGGCGGCCACATGCTGCCGGTTACGGCGCCGGAGCGCACGGCGCAGTTCATTCGCGAGGCTGCGTCTCGCGCGTTCGCGCCACCAATTTCGGAAGGGATTGCGCACGGGACGCCGTCCCTCGTTGGCAAGCCGAGCGGACCGGCTTGGTGAATTGCAGCCGC
>Ga0209139_10000825_pt1 | contig 11132 bp, 11 predicted proteins | sample BogFormECP14_OM3_FD_188246 | JGI IMG/M metagenome (GOLD analysis project Ga0209139, IMG submission 188246) | Bog forest soil microbial communities from Calvert Island, British Columbia, Canada - ECP14_OM3 (SPAdes) (version 2) | ecosystem: Environmental > Aquatic > Freshwater > Wetlands > Bog ...
GCCAAGGCTGCGGCTTCCGACGCCGCGCTGCTGGCAGCCCGGTCGGCGCTGCAGACCCACGGCGCAATCGGTTTCACCGCCGAGCACGACTTGTCGCTGTGGTTGTTACGAGTGCAGGCGCTGCGGTCCGCCTGGGGTGACCCGGCTACCCACCGGCGGCGAGTCCTGGAGGCACTGTGAGTCGCGCCGGCGACGATGCAGAGCGCAGCGATGGGGAGGAGTGGCGCTGATGACCGACGAACGGGAACTGCTGCGGGAGACCGTAGCGGCGCTGGTAGCCAAGCATGCGTCGCCCGCCGCGGTGCGCGAGGCGATGGAATCGGAGCGCGGCTACGACGAATCGCTGTGGCGGCTGCTGTGCGAGCAGGTCGGCGCTCCCGCCCTGGTAGTACCGCAGGAATACGGCGGCGCCGGCGGCAATCTCGGCGACGCCGCCGTCGTCCTCGAAGAACTCGCCAAGGGGCTGGTGCCCAGCCCGCTGCTCGGGACCATGCTGGCCGAACTCGCGCTGCTGGCCGCAGACGAGCCCGACACCGAAGCCTTGGGCGCGCTGGCCGAAGGCGCGTCGATCGGCGCGCTGGTGCTAGACCCCGACTACGTGATCAACGGCGATATCGCCGACATCGTCATCGCAACCAACGACGGGAAACTCAATCGCTGGACGGCGTTTGACGCCGAGGCTGTCACTGCCATGGACCCCACCCGCCGGCTGGCCCGTGTTACGCCGCACAGCACCACACCGCTGGGCGCCGATCCCGGCATCGCCGATGTCGCGGCGATCCTGCTGGCCGCCGAGCAGATCGGCGCGGCCAGTCGCTGCCTGGAACTGACTGTCGGATACACCAAGGAGCGTCACCAGTTCGGCCGGCCGATCGGCAGCTTCCAGGCGCTCAAACACCGGATGGCCGATCTGTATGTCGCGGTGCAGGCCGCCCGTGCGGTGGTGAACGATGCCCTAGAAGAGCCGTCTGCGACGTCGGCGGCGCTGGCCCGTGTCGCGGCCACCGAGGCGTTCAGCAGCGTGGCCGCCGAGGGAATTCAGCTGCACGGCGGTATCGCGATCACCTGGGAACACGACATGCAGCTGTATTTCAAACGGGCGCATGGCAGTTCGCAATTGCTGGGCCCGGCGCGGGAATACATGCGCCGGCTGGAATCCGAAGTGCTCTAACCTTGGCGACATGAGCGATCACGTCGCACTGCGCGCCGGGGTCCCACCGTTCTACGTGATGGACGTCTGGCTGGCGGCCGCGGAGCGCCAGCGCAGCCATGGCGATCTGGTGAACCTGTCAGCGGGCCAGCCGAGTGCCGGGGCCCCCGAGCCGGTGCGCGCCGCGGCCGCCGCGGCGCTGCATCTCAATCAGCTCGGCTACACGGTGGCGCTGGGAATTCCCGAGCTGCGCGCCGCGATCGCGGCATCGTATCTGGATCGGCACGGCTTGCAAGTCGATGCGGACGACGTCGTGGTGACGACGGGCTCATCGGGCGGCTTTCTGCTGACCTTCCTGTCCTGCTTCGACGTCGGCGACCGGGTGGCTGTCAGCAGTCCCGGCTATCCGTGCTACCGAAACATTCTGGCAGCGCTCGGATGTGAGGTCGTGGTGATGGAATGCGGGCCGCAGACCCGATTCCAGCCCACCGTGCAGATGCTCGCCGAACTCGACCCGCCGGTACGGGGTGTCGTAGTCGCCAGCCCGGCCAACCCGACCGGCACGGTCATCCCGCCCGCGGAGCTTGCGGCGATCGCGTCCTGGTGTGACGACTCGAGGGTGCGGCTGATCAGCGACGAGGTCTACCACGGACTGGTGTACCCGGGCGCACCCCAGACCAGCTGCGCCTGGGCTACGTCGCGAAATGCCATGGTGGTCAACAGCTTTTCCAAGTATTTCGCGATGACGGGATGGCGGCTGGGCTGGTTGCTGGTGCCGGCGGAGCTGCGCCGGGCGGTGGACCGACTGACCGGAAACTTCACCATCTGCCCGCCCGTGCTGTCGCAGCGTGCGGCCGTCGCGGCGTTCACCCCCGAAGCCGTCGAAGAAGCCGAGGGCCATCTGCACCAGTACGTAGCCAATCGCGAGACACTGCTCGACGGTCTGCGCAAAATCGGCATCGACCGGTTGGCGCCCACCGACGGCGCGTTCTACGTCTACGCCGACGTCTCCGACTTCACCACGGACTCGATGGATTTCTGCTCAAAGCTGCTGGCCGACACCGGGGTCGCTATAGCGCCGGGCATCGACTTCGATCCCGAGCACGGCGGCTCGTTCGTCCGACTCTCGTTTGCCGGGCCAACGAGCGACATCGAAGAGGCGTTGCGGCGGATGGGTTCGTGGCTGCCGGGTCAGACGTAGGAGTACCAGTGGGCGAGCCACGCCGTCACGATTGGTTCCGCTCGGCTAGATCCTGCAGGAATCGTGGCATACGGCCAGCGCCGAAGTCGTAGTAGCGCACCCACTGCGGCGTGATCGCAATGCGCGCCTGCTGGTCGTACACCTCGCGGCAGTTCCACTCGAACTCGTCCGCCGCTTCGGCGTCCATGGCTTGCCTGGCGGCGGCGAGGTACTCGGGGACGACGCCGTCGACAATCTGCACGCTCGCCCGCCCACGTATCGACAGTGCCCGCGCCTGCTCGGGCGTGTCACCAGCGTCGATGGCCAGTGCAGCATCTGGTCGAGCCGATAGAGCCGCGACCTTCGGCGCGGTCGTGGCCGTGGCGATGACAAACTGCTCACCCGTCCAGAAGAACCCGACCGGGATCACCCGCGGTGTCCCATCCTTCCCGGTGTAGGCGAGGTGCGCAGCCGAAGTGGACGCGAGCAGTTCCCGCGCGCCGGGTGCGCCTAGTTCGTTTTCGATGTCTTGCTGATCCACACTCATTCTCCTGCCGTGCTTTCCGTGACCATGGTGCCCGATCGGGTGCCGGGCTGGGCAAATAACCACCTGCGGAGAGCAGATCGACACTGGTCATCACCGCCGCGGCGGTGATCGAGGTCGAACGTTTACCGCACCGTGTTCTAGATGTGACGGCGATCACTCACCGTTACTGACGTGACTTGAGGGCCGGATGCGCACCCCGGACAGATGAGGAGTGGGATGCCGCCGCTGAAAGATCGTTGTGGTCGGATTTCGCACGCGCCGATGTGGCGGCGCGTGCTTGTCGGCGTGGGAGTGTGCGGGCTTGTCGCGGGGGGCGTGTGCGTGGCGCGTGCTGCGCCCGCCGCGGTCCTGCGCGTCGGAAACTATCTCGGAATTCCCGGGCAATACTCGAGCATCCAGGCAGCGGTCGACGCCGCCCGGCCGGGGGACTGGGTGCTCATCGGCCCGGGCGATTACCACGAGACCGGCAATCGCGTCCCTGCCGGGGCGGTCGCCGGTGACCTCACGGCGGGGGCCCCCGTGCTCGTGACCACGCCCGGCATCTGGATCCGCGGCATGGACCGCAACGCGGTCGTACTCGACGGTACAAAGCCGGGGGCGTCTCAATGCAGCTCCGCGCAGGCCGACCAGAACTTCGGCCCGCTCGATTCCAACGGCGTTCCGACGGGGCGAAACGGCCTGGTCGTGTTCAAGGCCTCCGGTGTCAGCGTCGAGAACCTGACCGCCTGCAACTTCATCGCGGGCGATCTCACCCCCGCTGATGAGATCTGGTTCGACGGCGGCGGCTCGACCGGCGTCCAGCAGATCGGAAGTTGGCGCGGCGCATATCTGTCGGCCAGCTCGACCTACAACGGCGGCCCGAACCAGTCGACCCAATACGGGATCTACGCCTCCAACACACACGGGCCAGGGCTGTTCACGCAGGTGTACGCGAATAACATGGCCGACGCGGCGTTTTATATCGGCGCTTGCCCGGACTGCAACACCGTCCTCGATCACGCCCACGGCCAGAACTCAGCGGAGGGATACTCCGGGACCAACTCCGGCGGACGCCTGATCATCCAGAACTCCGAATTCGACCACAACAACACGGGATTCGCCACCAATAGCCAGAACAACGACGACCAACCATCGCCCCAGTCCGGCCACTGCCCGCTTAACGAGACCGGTCCGACCGGGACTCATTCGTGCTGGGTGCTCACGCACAACTCGATACATGACAACAACAACCCAAACACGCCCTTCGGCACGAGCCTCGCCGCGGACAGTCCGATCGGAACCGGCGTCCTGATCGCCGGCGGCCGGTTCGACACCGTCACTGACAACGACATCCACGACAACGGCGCGTGGGGCGTGCTGCTGGTACCCGAGGTCGACACCGCGACCCCGCCGCCGATCGCTCACTGCAAAGGCGGCTTTGGCCTGTCGGCGTTGTCGTTCTGCTACTACGACGACTGGGGCAACGAGATCGAGAACAACAGGCTGAGCCACAACGGCTTCTTCGGCAACTCGAGTAACGTCGACCTCGCGGAGATATCAAACCTCGAGTTTCCCGGCAACTGCTGGCACGGCAACGTCGACGCCTCGGGCACGGGCATCCACCACAAGCACTTTCAGCTCGGCCGCCCAGGACGGGTCACGAGCGACCCGCTCTTTATCCAGTACTTCCCCCACAACCTCTGCGGAATCCCGGACGCGGGCAATGGGATCATCAGCATCCTCAGCCTGCAGCTCGTCTGCAACACGCAGATCTTCGGCCCCTGCCCGGACAGCACTTCGTACGCGAACTACCCGCGGCGGACGGGGGTCCAAATGCTGCCGCTGCCCCCGCAGTCGAGCATGCCCAATCCCTGCCTGGGGGTGCCGCAAAACCCTTGGTGCCCAACCAACCCGATCAGCCAACCCCCGTATCCCGTGCCGGGGTCAAACGCTATGTGATTGTGGTGGCTGTCGACATCGAGGAAGCGTTGCGCCGGATGGGCGCGCGGCTGAACGGTCAGAAGGGCAACGCCTAAGTTATCTGCGCCCGCCGTCGATGTGCATACCGCCGCCGATGTCCTCGTGGGGCATACCGCCACCGATGTCGCCGGCAGGCATGCCGCCGCCAATGCCGCCGGGCATACCGCCATCCATCGGCGGTGGCGCGATCGGCGCGTCGGGTGGCGGCGCGATCGGCGCGCCCGCAGGCGTTGCCGGTGGCTGCGCGCCCGCAGGCGGCGGAGGCGGTTGCGGAGGAGCGTATGGCCCTCCCGCGCACACCGGGTCTGATGGGTTGCTGATGCATGCGGTACTGGTGGGGCTGGTGGGGTTGGCGGGAGGGGCAAACGGGCCGCCCTGACACTGGGCTACCAGTGGCATCGTCGCGCATAGGGGATCATCCGGGTTGGTGGGAACCCCAGGATTGGGATCGTCGAGCAGAGCGGGCGTACCGGGTACGCCTGCGAACCCGGGCGTTGCGTTCGCCGGAAGGGTCGCACCCGTCGCGGCTATTCCAATAAGTGCTAAGGCCACAGCTGTTCGCGTTATCGCGCAGCGGACCCCCGAAGCCAGCCCCCGACTCATCCGTCACTCCTCCCGTGCGGACCCCAACGCCACACTGGCGTTTGCCGTTATCGACGCATCACCAGGTGATCGTCACATACTCGCTTTGCGTACGGGCGTGAAACAGCTATGAGGCGGTTGTCTAATGACATAGCAGCTTGATTCGATGGCAGCGGCCCGAATTCCGGTGGATAACCAGGCGATTGACAGACCCCATTGATCGTGACCTGCTGAGCGATCACGTGGATCACCAGTCTGTGGCCGGACGTTATTGTGCTGCCGAGCATTCCGGCGCCCGGGAGCGGAAAGGCTACGGCACGACCTTGTCGATGCGAGCTTCGAGCACCGTGCGTTCGCCGGCGTCGGCCACGTTGATGCCGAAGAGGTCGATCAGCGCGTCGACAACCGCCGACGCATTCTCGAAGTGGATCTTGTCGGTCCCGCCGCCACGATGAATGGCGAGGTTGTGGCCGGACAGGTTGCATCGCCCGTCGGCTGTGACCAGGGAAGCCATCAGGCCGGTCACGAAATGCGACGACGGGTGGGTTGAGACGTACCAGCTGCCCACTTTCAGATCGATCGGCGGCGCCGTCCTGGTGGCGAATTCATACAGCGACTGCCACTCGCCACGGATTTGGGCCTGCAACACCAGAACGTCGCCGCGGTTCTGGAGACGATAAGGCTCAAGCGTTGTTTGCTGGATGCTGCCGGTTTCCAGCCGGAGCGGCGATGTCGGCGTCTGGCCGCCGAAACCCACATCGACGAGATACAGCTGCGGGCTTCCGGGGAGCGCCACCGCCAACAAGGTGTGAGTCTGCGACGGTACCGGCGCACCCGCGGCGAGCGTCCAGACCACTCGGGCGCCGAACCGGCGCACGCTGAAGCCGAGTTCTTCCAGCACGTCGCCCATCAGCCCGTTGTGTTCGTAGCAGTAGCCACCACGGCGCCTGCGAATCAGCTTGTCGGCCAAAGCTTCTGGGCTCAGGTCGTCAATCGGCACGCCCAACAGCGGATCGAGGTTCTCGAATGGGATGGCTTGGGTGTGAGCCGTCACCAGATCCTGAAGTACCTCCAGGTTTGGTTCTGTGCCGCCGCTATAGCCGATCCGCTCGAAGTAACCTGCCAGATCCAGTGTCATGTCGGCCATTCTGACCCAACGACAACCGGGTCACGCGACTCGGGCCTCCACCAGGCTTAGCGGCGAAGCGGTCTGCACTACCCTGGTCATTTGAAATCCAGCTTGGCTGAGTAGGTTTCGGTACTCGGCGGCGGTACGCTCGCGTGCCGCCAAATTCAGCAGCATCTCCAGATCTGCCCATTTCCCTGGGAAGTCACGGTCATGGTCGGGGATGACCAATTCGACGAGCAGCACGGTGGCGCGCGGCCCGGCGGCGGCGCGAACATTGCGCAGGATCTGCACGGCCTTGTCATCCGGCCAGTCGTGGATGATGTTCTTCAGGACGTAGACGTCGCCGCCGCCCGGCACGCTGTCGAAGAATGATCCCGTCTCGATGCGCACTCGATCCGCGACATCGTGCTTGCACATAAGCTCCGGCGCGGCCGACACCACCACCGGCAGGTCGTACAGAACGCCCTGCGAGGCCGGCGCCGCCGCCAGGATGGTGGCCAGCAATGGGCCGTGCCCGCCGCCGACATCGACGATCGTGGGGTAGGCGCTGAAGTTGTAGCCGGCCACCACGGAGGCATCGGTCAACTCCGAAATGCTCGTCATGGTCCGGTGGAAAAGCTCAGCGTGCTCGGGATACTCGGCGAAATAGTCGAAACTCTCCTGGCCGTGCAACACGGGGACGACGGATCGTCCGCTTCGGATGGAGTCCACCAACAGAGTCCATCGTTCGCGCTGCTCAGCCGACCCGTAAAACCGGGCTGCCCAGGCCATCGACATCGGTGCATCCGAACGCAGCGTGTCGGCGAGGGAATTCAGCTCGTACCGGCCGTCGTGCCGGCGACGAAAGACGCCCCGTCCGATCAGCGCCCGCAACAACCGGCTCAGTGCGTCCGGGTCTGCGTCCACTCGATGCGCCAATTCGTCGATCGTCAATGGCCCGCCGGCGAGCGCGTCGGCGACGCCCAGTTCGGCGGCCACCGTGATCGCCTGAGACACCCAGGTGGCGATGATCATCTCCATCATTGCCGCGGGTGGGAGTGTGAGCCGCTGATTGAACCGATATAGGTGATGGCGAACCCACTCGACTATGCGGGCAGCCCTGGCGGACGGCACTTTTGTAGTCGTCGACATCACCGCACCTCGGTAAGAGAATCTCGGCTGAACTCCGCCGAGATGTCGCGGTGACTGACCCAGCCGAGAAACGTCGTCAGCGCCCACGTCATGAACCGGTCGGAGATGAGCGCCGCCGGTCGCAGCACGGATTCGGGGCGAGACACCTGCTGCGTGGTCAACCAGGACACTGGCTTGACCTTGCGCCACCGCGTGTTCTCGTACCAGCGGAGCGCGCTGGAGATGTCACCGGTGCCGTTCCGCAAGTCTGACAACGCTTTGCGCAACACCATCGTGTCCAGCAGCGCCTGATTGGTCCCCTGCGCAAGCGTGGGCGGCATCGAGTGTGCGGCGTCGCCCAGCAACGTCAGCGCGCCTGCGCCGGGCCGCGGAATGGGATGCCGGAAATGCGGGAACGGCGACGGCTTGAGATCGTCGTCGGTCAATGTCGCCAGTACTTGATCAACCATGTCGGACCATCCGGTGAAATGGGAGCGGATCATCTCGATGGGACGTTGCGGTCTGACGAAGTCGGGCGACCAGGGTAAGTCGAACCACCATTGCAGGTCAGAACCGCCGGCCGGCCACAGGCCGAGGTTCCCGCGCTCGCCGATCATCATCGTTGCGACCCGCGGCTCGGCGATAGCCGGAAGAGTGACCAGTCCCTGCCAGCTGCACCAGCCGGTCGACTTCGCGGGTTGTGCACCGACGATCCCGCGCACCACCGAGTGCAGGCCGTCCGCGCCGATCAACACGTCTCCGTTCGCCGAGCTGCCGTCTTCGAAGTCGACCCGCACGGCGTCGTGGGTATGGACCACCGCCGTCGCACGGGAGTTGCACCGGATGCGGTCGGTCGGAAACTCGTTGAGCAGTCGCTCCAGCAGGATCCGACGTGGGACCATCCGCACGGGCGCACCTAACCGGTTGACCATTGCGTCGAGGTCCATGGTGGCCAGCGGGCGACCGGTAGATGTCATGACCCGTACGGCGGACAGCAGCTGCCCGGCGCCGTCCATGTCGACACCGAGCTGCCGCAGAACCGTCGCGCCGTTGGGCCAGATGGTTACCGCACCACCGCCCGCCGTCACGTTTGGACGTTGATCGAAGACCGTGACGTCGTGTCCGTCGCGCAGGAGTCCCCGGGCGGCGGCAATGCCGCTCACGCCCGCGCCGACGACGAGGATTCGAAGTTTCACTCGACTAGTCCTCGGCGTGCCGTTCGTAGTCCCACCGCTCCAGCCGCGCCTGAAGGCGCAACAGGCCGAATCCGGCGACGGGCGCGCCGACCCAGAAGTAGACCATCAGCAGCGGACTCATCTTTTTAACCTCCTGCAGCTAACACGCGATACTGCGGCGAAAGGTTCACCGCGGCGCCTAGCATCCGGGCATGACCGACTTCTCCGGCCTGCCGTCCGACGACCAGCAGGCGATCGGCAAGACGCTGCTCACCTTGCTGACCAGCTTCCGGGACCGCGATGCCGAGTCGCTGCACACGGTGTATTCCGATGACGCCGACTGGGTGAACGCCTTCGGCACGGTCAAACGCGGGCGCGAAGAAATCGTCGATTACCTCCGGGGCCTGTTCGCCGATGACAACTTCAACCGCGGCGAACCCGAGAGCCCGCCCGAGACGAGTTTCCGGGTGCTGACATCCGAGGTCGTTCTGGTGTCGGCGCACCTGCGGATCAAAGGACAGGGACTAGTCGGCGGCGGCACACTCGACCGAGAGAGCTTCTCGCTTCGCGCATTGCAGCGTACGGCTGACGGATCCTGGCTGATCGTGTCGGAGATGTTCCAGGATGCGAACACCGAAACGACCTATGCGCAATGAGAAAGTGAGACGGTGAGCCTGGTTATCTCCGATCACGAGCGGGCGGCGCTGGCCGAGCTTGAACACTTCCCGCTATTTGCCGCGATGACCGGACGACGGTCGCGCCGCTTTCCGGTCGGCGGCCGGATTCCCGCCGGAGCACTGGCCTATACCAGTCGTCGACCCGTCCAGCCGTTGTCGGAAGTCGAACGGGCCTTGCTTATTTCGGTTTCCGGCGGCGTGACGGGCTGGAATTTCGGCATAACACACAACCCCAACTACGCGCCGCGGTTTCCCAACTACTCCGGTAGCGCGACGGGCCGGACCTTCCCGTCGGCGGCAGGCTTCCACACCAGCCAGCTGTTCTTCACCGACGACACCGGCACCTATCTGTTGCCCAGCCGTGACCAGCCGCCGCGCGAGTTCGACAGCATCGCGGAGTGGATCGGCCACAGCGCGGCGTGCTATGTGCGCGTTTCAGATACTCGCCTCGAACTGCCGCGCGAGGAACCGCACATGGAAGGCCACAACATCTGGATCGGCAACCATCCGGGCAGCCTGCTGGCCTTCCCGGTGGCCGACCTCGCCGAACACCTGATGGAAAACCTGTGGTTCTTCGCGGCCAACGGCTATCCGATCGTCGATGACATTAATGGCCGCAACATCCCTGGCCTGCAACGGTTTACCTCGCTGCCGCACGCCGACGATCCACTGCCGCTGTCGTTCGTCGAGCAGTACACGATCACCGAGGCGAGCGCGGAACTCGCTATCGCCGCCAACAACGGGGTGCTGGCGCTGCAGGCGATGGGTCTCGGCGGCTGGACCTACGATGGGCTCAATCGGTTGTCGGTGTTGGGCGGCTCCGGCGATCCGAGCGCACCCGGGTTGGGATTCGTCGCCGACGACGACGAACGCTGGCCCTTCCCCAACGTCACCGGACTGCCCGGATACTTCGAGACGCTCAGCCCACCGCACGTGCCGTCCGTCGCGGCGGGGGTGGAGAAGCTGGTCGCGCGAAAGTTCGGTCCCGGCGGGCCGTTTCACCCCGATACCCAAGGGCCATGGTCGGATACACCGAAGGTGCGCGCCTCCGCGCTACCGCCCGACGGGATTCAGGAACTCGTCACGATCGAAGCGTCCTACATCTACGACACCTTCGGCAAGCTGCCCGGCACGGTGCCGACCGTGCACGTGCTGATGTATCTACAGGCGCAGCATCTCGACGTCGACTTCTACGACGAGTTCTTCGGCCCGGGCGCCTACCTGCCGACCCACGCTGATCACCAGGTCCGCTGGCATTAGTTTGCACAGGCGTCATCGGCGCTGGCTTCAAAATCCACCCGCGGAATGTGGGTGGAGCGACTCTGGTTTCCACCGTCGTGTTTGGCGGCGTACATGGTTGTGTCGGCGAGGTCGACCAGATTGTCGATAAGCCCACGCTCGACGGGGTCGAAGCTCGCGCGCAACGGTGCGCTCGCAATGCCGATGCTGGCCGTAACGGGGTAGCTGATGGCGGCGATGGCTGTGCGCAACTGTTCGCCGATGTCGTGTAGGTCCCCCACACGGTAGGTGTCGGCGACGACGAATTCTTCACCGCCGAAGCGGGCGATCATCGATGTCGGCGGACAGGCAAGGCGAAGGGCGCCGGCCACCTCGACCAAAGCC
>Ga0209139_10000826_pt1 | contig 11124 bp, 10 predicted proteins | sample BogFormECP14_OM3_FD_188246 | JGI IMG/M metagenome (GOLD analysis project Ga0209139, IMG submission 188246) | Bog forest soil microbial communities from Calvert Island, British Columbia, Canada - ECP14_OM3 (SPAdes) (version 2) | ecosystem: Environmental > Aquatic > Freshwater > Wetlands > Bog ...
GCGCGCTGGGGATCTCGGTTGCATTCGGCATCAATATTGGATCGCAGCGCGCGGTGGTCAATCGCGCAGGTCCGGCGTGGCGAATTGCCGCGCCATTATTCTGCCGTGAGTTCGAACGCAGCCCGCGGCTGCGAAGGCTGATGAGCCGCTATCTCTACGTGGTGATGGCCCAGCTGGCACAGACCGCCGTTTGCAGCAACTTTCACGACGTGACAGCACGGCTTGCGCGCTGGCTCCTGGTCACCGGCGATCGAGCAGAGTCCGAAAAGCTCTGTATCACTCAGGAAGTGATTTCCGCCATGCTGGGTGTGCGCCGCGAAGGTGTTAACCACGCCGCCTCGTCGCTGCGCGAGCGCAAGCTGATCAGCTACACACGGGGGCGACTGACGATTCTAGATAGGTGCGGCTTGCAGGCCGCGGCCTGCGCGTGTTATGTGCAAGCGACCAACGCCCGCCTCCTGCAGTATCCTGGGATCACGCGGCATTAACACCGACATCAATGCCGGAGTGATCGAGGGCTTCTTCGGTAGGCCCTGGGGTTGGCCGGAGCGCTTCGGCGGCGCCGAATTCCTGCGCGACAATGGATTTGAGTTCTACATCTACGCACCGAAGGCTGACGCGTTCCTGCGCCGGAGCTGGCGCGAGCCGCTGCCCGCAGAGGTTGTGCTGCACTTATCGCAGCTTGCGGAGCAGTGCCGGAAGCTCGGTATCTCCTTCGGGATAGGACTTACCCCCTTCGAGATTTACCTGAATTATGACAGCCACGCGCAAGCACAGCTGCGCGCGAAGGTGCGTCAAATAAACGAAATCGGCGCGGACCTGCTTTGCATCCTGTTCGACGATATGCGCGGCGACATTCAAGGACTCGCCGACTTGCAAGGCAGGGTGGTCCTGGATGCGTGTTCCTGGAGTACGGCCGCTCGCTTCATCGCGTGCCCCACGTACTATTCGTACGATGTGCGCCTCGCGCGCGAGTTTGGGCCGCCGCCCAAGGCTTATTTGCGGGATCTGGGCCGCATCGTCGATGCCCGCATCGAATTCTTCTGGACCGGCGAGAAGATCATTTCAGATGGCTATTCGTCCGAACATCTGAGCGACGTTGCAGAGGTCATCGGGCGCCGCCCGTTTATCTGGGATAATCATATCGCCAATGATGCAAGATCTCGCACCAACCATCTCTATCTCGATCCTGCCGCGGGCTCATGGCGGCTGCCCGCGGATCGGGTTGCCGGTCTCGCGATCAATCCAATGAATCAGCCGCACCTGTCGCGCATTGCGCTGTTGGGATATCTGCGTCTGTTGGCGCCGGCATCGCCGCCGCAGCGGCGGCAGGCTCTGCGTGAGATCTGCACGAGCTTGTGCGGCCAGCCGCTGGCGCAACGTCTGCTCGATGACATCGACCTGCTGCAGGATACGGGGCTCGCGAAACTCGATGCAGAAATGCGGCGCGGCCTGCTCGATTTTTATGGGGCAGAGACTACCGATCCGTACGCGAAGGAAATAGCCGCGTGGCTGCGCGGTGAATACGTGTTCGACCCGCAATGCCTGACGAATTGACCCAAGGGCCACGGCTAAAGCATGCAGCTACGCTTCATCACGGGTGAAAATGCGACGCTTGCGAGTTTGATGTGCAGGGACGCCGGCCCCGAATACGCGAAATCATTGCTGCTACCCTGTTCCGGAGTGAGTTCGCTCCGCGAATCTGCGACCGGGGATGCGCTGCTCATCGACAACAATCTAACCGCGGGCGAGGTGGGCATCGTCCAGGAAATCATAGAACGACAGCAGGCGCCGGTGCTGTTGAAAGTCGTGGACCCGTACTGGGTTCGCGGCAACTATGGCAGACACAAATCCGCCTATGCAGCGCTGGTTGAAACGCACTGCCGGGTGCCAAACGTTGCAATTCTCTCTCCCTACCAACCCAGCGAATGGCTGAAGATGGTGGTGGAGAAATTCAATCCCAAACTGCTGGTACTCCCCTACCCTTACGTGGCGGAGGCGGAACAACCGCTAGAGCTGACGAGCTTCAGTGCGCGCTTGGACCGCGCGCTCCTGAGCGGCGCGCTCAGCGGCCGCAAGTATCCGCGTCGAGCGAGGGTGTACCGGCTGCGCTATTTAATGCCCAGGTACCGCCGCAATTTCGACCTGCTTGAACATCCCGGATATCCTAATATCGGCGAAGCAAGACGCCACAATCTCATTTTTGACGACTTCGTAAGATTCATCAGCGGCTACAAATATTTCTTTGTCGATCCGTCCCGGGCAGATTTGGAATTCCTGAAATACACGGAATGCGCATATGCCGGCTGCCTACCGGTGGGCGCACCCGCGGCCAGCTTGCCGGGGGCGGCGCAGCAGCTGGTTCTGGAAACATCTCGATTCCTGAGATCGATGCGACAACCGGCAGCCTCGCGCAACAGGGGTCATTTCGAAGCGGCGCTCGCGTATCGAGCCATCATGTCAAAATCGCGAAACTCCGGGGAGATTCGCGCGCGCTTGGAGAGCTTCGTTCAGTCGAATTTTTGAGAATTCGCACAAATGATTGATCGCATCCAACCCGCACTGCCGGTGCATTTTTTCCTGCAGCCCAAGGCAATTACGCTGGAGCGCGCTCTGACGCTTGATCCGGATCGGGACTGGACTGATCTGCGCCGCGCGCGCGAAGTGTGGATCGTGCAGACTTGGAAGCGTCTGTGCCACGCGGGCTACCCGCTCACCATGAGCGATCAAGCGCCGCGCGCCGGCATCATCGTTTACCACAAGGAAGATCAGCGCCTGCTTCTTGAGCGCCTGCCGCGCGGCGCAACTCCGGTGCTGGTCGGTGTGCGCGCGGATTTCAGGGCCTGCACCTACGCCGACTTCGAGGTTCTGCAGAACGGCTACTACGCGGACGGTCGCCGTTCATTCTTCATGCCGCACTGGCCCCAGCCGGGACTGCTGCCACGCAACCCTGAGCGCGGCGATCGGATGGAGCGCATCGCCTACAAGGGTTTTGTCGGCAACCTTGTCGAGGAATTTCGCAGCGCGCGCTGGCTGGAATTTCTGCGCGGACAGGGTATGGTGTTCGACGACGACGCGGTGCTCGACGATTCCTTCGCTCATCCCATCCGCACACGGTTTCACGATTATCGCGAGGTGGACCTGGTGCTGGCGGTACGGCGCGGCCACGCAAGGACCAAGCCTGCCAGCAAGCTGGTCAACGCCTGGCAGGCCGGCATACCGGCGTTGTTGAGCCCGGATTACGCCTTCGAAGAACTGCGCGAAAGTCCGCTCGATTACCTGGCCGTGCGCAATCTCGCCGAGGCGCAAGCGGCCGTGCTGCGCTTGAAGCGCGAGCCGGGACTATACCGGGCGATGATTGAGCATGGCCGGCTACGCGGCGCGGCGTTCAGCGTCGAGAAAATCACCCAGCAGTGGGCGTCGCTCTTGTTTCAGACCATACCCACGCTGGCGCTTGCGCATCCCAGCCGCTACGGCAAGGGCGCGCGCTCCGTTCGCCATCTATGGCAAAAGGTTGTCGAGGCTGCGGGACTGCCGCGCGGCCTGATCAGCCGCTGACCGAACCGGCAACGGGACTCGCACCCACAACTGGCAGTATGATGCCGGCATGACGGTCCAAGAGTGGATTCGCAAGGGTCGCGAGCTGGGCGCCAGCGATCTGCACATCGAAGCGGAGAACGCACTGGTCGTGCGCGTCCGGGGACAGCTGTCATCCATTGGCGCCAGCATAGCGGGGGCCGTTCTTGTGCAAGCGGCGCGAGAGCTGCTGGGCGACGGCTGGCCGCAGTTTGTAAGCAGAGGGTCCGCCGACCTCTCCCGGACGATTGCCGGTGTGCGCTGCCGCATCAATATTTTCCAGACTGTTCGCGGGGTGGCGATGGCGGTGCGCCTGTTGAGTGCGTTTCAAAACAACTTGCGCGCTTGCAACTTGCACCCCGATTTGAAGCGATTGACGGATGCCACAACCGGATTGGTGGTGGTCTCGGGCCCCACCGGAAGCGGCAAATCCACGACGCTGGCGGCGCTGGTCGAAGAGATCAATGCGGCAAGCAGCCGCAATGTGATCGCCCTTGAAAGCCCCATCGAGTACTTGTTCACCAACCGGCGGTCGTTCATACGGCAGCGGGAAATTCCCACGCATTCGCCGAGCTACGAACAGGCCCTGGTCGATGCCTTGCGCGAGAACCCCGACGTCCTCGTCATCGGCGAAATGCGCACTCCCGAGGTCATGCGGCTGACCTTGAGCGCGGCCGAAACCGGGCATCTGGTCATTGCGACCATGCATTCTGCGACCTGCGCCGAAGCGCTGACCCGAATTTGCATGTCGTTCCCGGCCGAGATCCAGCCCAGCATCCGCGCGCAACTCGCGGATTGCTTCGTGGGCGTGGTCTGCCAGCGGCTGGATTTCCTCAGCGACTACCGGTTGCGCGTTCCGGTCTGCGAAATATTGCTGCCGAGCGCCGCTGCAAAGGGAACGATTCGCGGCGGACAATTCAGTCAGATAGCCAATGTTCTGCAGACCGGCGGCGAGGCCGGAATGTGGAATTTCGATCGCTACGAACGCTGGGTGGCGCAGAAGAAGGACTGGGTCCAGCCCACGCTCGCGGCGCCGCTGCCGGAGGAGCGGATCGCGCCGCCACCCCCCAAGATCCAGCGGCGTGAGACGCCGCCCAAAGTGCCGAAGGACGACGCTCTGGAAATATCGATAGAAGAAGATGCGAGCCTCGATGAACTGGCGAAGCGCATTGAACAGCGCACCCGGCAATAGCTGACCGCCGGGTCAGGTTTTGACGCCGACGATACGCACCATGCCGCTTTGGGTGGCGTCGCGGCGAATCTTCAGCCCGTGTGCAACTAATTTGGCGGCCACCCATTCCGGGGCCAGCCGCAGTTTAGGATAATTGCTCACACGCTGCTGCCATGCACCGTCCTGCTGCTCCGTCAACACATCGTGGACTGTGACGAAATCCTGGCGGTACTCGAGAAAACAAGTGAGGATCCTGCGCTGATCGGCGCGCACCAGAATGAATCGCTGATTTCCTTCGAGCGCCTTGCTGGCATAGTCGCGAAACGTCGCGGCAAACACGCCGCCCGGCGCCAGCGACACCGCTACCGCGGCGAGCAGTTTTTCAACCGCCGCGAAACTCGGCAGGTGCGTCAGCGTGTCGCCCATGCACACGATGACGGCCGGCTGCCGCTGCACGAAGTCTTGAAAGTCCTCAAGGTCCGCGTTGATTGCGACGATCGGCAGCGCCGCGCAGCGCGAGCGCAGTTCGTCGAGCAAAACTTCGCTGCTGTCGATTGCCGTGACGCTGAAGCCGCGATTGGCGAGCGCTGCGGCATGCAGTCCCAACCCAGCGCCCAGATCCACCGCGAGGGCAGCGGCCGCCGGCGGCAGCCGCAACTCCTCGAGTTCGGCGGCACTGCGCGCAAACGCGGCTTCAATATCGCCCAGCATCCAGGAATAAATCGGCGCCAGGTGAGTCTCGTAGTGACGCATGGCCGCCGCTGTCTGCATGTTGAGCTACTCGCCCGCTGCGATACCGCGCAGTGCCTGGCTTGCAAAGGCAACGCCGCCGTCCACCGTCAGTGTCGATCCGATGACGTAGTCGCCGGCACGCGAGGCCAGAAAAATGGCGGCGCCGGCCATGTCTTCATCGGTACCGATACGCCGCGACGGAATACGTTTGGCCACTTCCTCGCCGCGGTCGCGAGCGTCCCTGTTCATGTCGGACTTGAAGGCGCCCGGCGCGATGGCGGTGACGTAGATGTTGTCCTTTACCAGCCGCGCGGCCATCAGGCGCGTCAGCTGGATGAGGCCGGCCTTGCTGGTGACGTACGAATACGTCTCCTGGTGAGTGAGGTAAATGCCGTCGATCGAGGCAATGTTGATCACCTTGGCGGGGCGATCGAAACTTGCCGCCTTGCGCAATGCGGGTGCCATGGCCTGGGTCAAGAAGAACGGCGTCTTGGCGTTCAGATTTAGCACCTTGTCCCAGCCCTCCTCGGGAAATTCATCGAATTTCGCGCCCCATGCGGCGCCGGCGTTGTTCACCAAAATGTCCACCTTGGGTTCCTGCGCCATGACCGCGGCGGCCAGCGATTTGGCGCCCGCCAGGGTCGAGATATTCATGGGAATCGAAATGCAGGTGCCTCCGCCCTTGGATAATTCCTGCGCGGTCTGATTGCAGGCATCGGCCTTACGCGCCGAAATATAAACCTTTGCGCCCTGCGCGATGAATCCTTCGGCAATCATTTTGCCGATGCCGCGCGAGCCGCCGGTTATCAACGCCACGCGCCCCTTGAGAGAGAAAAGATCCTTGGTGTTCATTTTCGTGAGTTCCTAGAAAGATTATGATTTTTCCACACGCATTCTAACGCAAGCATTTGCGCAAACCCGCTACGACTCGCGGGGCAAACGAATTTCCCTGGGCCAGCGTTCATGGCACAAAGCCAAAAAGCGGGTTCCTGCCTGCGACATGGGCCGGTGCTTCAAGCAATAGGCGCCGACTTGGCGATCGATATTCGAGTAGGGCAAGCCTTCGACCGGCACCAACTGCGACGGCACGACAGGGAGCAAATCTGAAACATAGCTGACGCCCTTGCCGTCGGCCACCAGCGCCAGCCGCAATTCCATATGACTGACCTCCCACACAGAACCAAAAGCATCACGCAGCCGCTCGCCGCTGGGGCGGCGGGCAGTCTCATCAAGATATGAGGTCAGCAGCGGCAACTCTCGCATCGTACTTGTCGGGTCTCGCATCAGTGCGCCGCGCGCGGGATGATCGCGCGCGATCATCAGGCGGCGCGTCTCGGAGAAGCACGGGTGCAGCGCGAAATGCGCCGGCATGTTGTGGTGAAACGGACCGAAGCCGAGTTCCCAGCGTCCTTCGGCCACGCCGTGCACAATCTCGCGGCTCGGCGCGACGACGACTTTGAGCCTCGTCAGCGGATTGCGCTCGCAAAATTCCTTGAGCAATGCTACGCCCATGCGCGAGTTCGCGGCCGGGGAGAGGGCAAGCGACAGCGTCGACAGCGCACCGGATTTGATTTGGCCGATGTCGGCCAGTGTTTCGCGCTCCTCGTTCAGCATGGTTTCGGCAAAGCGTAACAGCCGGATTCCCGCTTCCGTGGGCTGCGGCGGGCTGCCCCGATGCAGCAGCGAGGTGCCCAACCGGTGTTCCAGATTGGCGATGGTCTGGCTGACCGCTGATTGCGATAGGTCCAACCGCTCCGCTGCGCGGCTGAAGCCTCCCGCTTCGATCACCGCATGAAAGCAGCGCAATTCATTACGTTCAATCTGCATATGTCAAGGATAACCGACCAACCCTACTTATACCCTGGACTGATAGCTCCATCACTTCCACTGTCTGGTCTTGGCCCAGCCTAAGCCTTAAGTTGATCTTCAGTGGAGGTGGGCTATGAACGCGGTAGTGGATATCAAAAAAGGGCTGGAAGGCGTCGTCGTGGACAGCACGTCGATTTCCCTGGTCGATGGCGAGGCCGGGCGCCTGTACTACCGCGGTTATCCGATCGAATCGCTGATGAAGTACCCGTTTGCGGCGGTCGCACATTTGGTTGTATTCGGCGACCTGCCAAACGCCGCGCAGCTGCGGGAGTTCGAAGAATTCCTATGGGACGCCGGCCGCCTGCCCAAAGGCTTGGTCGAAGCCCTCGAGTCGCTGGCGCGCCTAGGCGGCCATCCGATGGCCACCCTGCAGGCCGCCATGCCGTTGCTGGCGCTGGACGCTCCGACACGAACAATCGGACGCAGCGACGATGAACATCAGGCGCTGGTGGCTGCCGCGCGACTGCCCACCGCGCACGCACTGCTGCTGTCGCTGCGCGCCGCAAAGACACCGACTGCGTATCCGGACACCCGTCATTACGGCGAGCGCTTCTTGCAGCTGATTCACGCCTGCGCCCCGGCGGCATCGGCAGTCCGCGTCTTCGAGCAGACGCAGATTCTGCAGATCGATCACAGCTTCAATGCCAGTACCTTCACCGCCCGCGTCGTGACTTCCACGTTGGCGCCGCCCGCATCCGCTTTGGCTGCGGCAATGGGATCGCTGTATGGCCCGCTGCACGGTGCCGCCGATCAAGGTGCGCTGGAAATGGCGGAGGAGGTAGGTGGCAGGGATAACGCGGCGGAATTCGTGGCGCGCTGTCTTGCCAGTGGCCGGCTGGTGATGGGCATGGGCCATCGCGAATATCGCGTCGTCGATCCGCGCTCAAAACTCGTCAAGGTTTTGGCGCAAGAAATCGCCTCGAGGACCTACGAGAAGCAACTGCTCGAAACCTTGCAGGCAGTCGACGAGGCTTTCGTTGCGCAGACGGCCCACAAGAAGCGAGCTCTGCGCGCCAATCTCGAATTCTACAAAGGCATAGTCTATTCGGCGCTGGGATTGCCCAAGGATTTCTTTACGGCGACCTTTGCGATGGCCCGCATCTTCGGCTGGTCGGCCCACATCGTGGAACAGCGCAAGGACAATCGGATCGTGCGTCCTTCGGCAAACTACATCGGACCCAAGCCTCGTTCCGATTCTCCCTAGAGTACGCGCCGCTCACCCGGTAAGATCGAATTTTCCGCCGGAGTGCGCATGCTATTTTCCGAGACGCTGGCGTCGATGCAAGCCATGGATCAGGGCTGGGGTGCGGTGATCGGCGAGGACTGGTCGCAGGGACGCGGCGCCTTTGGCGGCATCGTCGCCGCGCTCGGCAACGAAGCGATGCGCCGCTTGGTGCCCGCTGATCGCCAATTGCGCGGACTCGAGACTGTTTTTGTCGGTCCGGCCTTCCCCGGCGCGGTTCGCATGCAGGCAGAGATTCTACGCGTCGGCAAGGCGGTCACGATCGCGAGCGCGCGCCTGTGGAGCGCCGATCAGATCGCCGCCACGTTCACGGGAATTTATGGAGCGGCGCGCACCACGCAGATTTCCATTTCACCCCGGGCGAATTCTGGAGTACGCGCAGCCCAAGATCTGCCGGACTCGATTTTTCCGCCGGAGACAGCCGCACCGGCATTCGTGCAGCACTTCAGCTTGCGCTTCGCGGAGGGCAGCCGGCCCTTCACGGGCTTGAAGTCCCGCCTCTCGAAAGCCTATATCCGCCACAAAGACGGGAGTCCGCTCACCGAATCCCACGTGGTCGCGCTCATCGATTGCATTCCCTCGCCGCTGATGCAAATGATGACCAAGCCTGCACCGTCGAACTCTCTGACCTGGACACTGCAGTTTCAGCGCCACGATTACACATTTGCCCCCGACGCGTGGTGGCGCATGGATACCGAAGTCGATTCCGCGGGCGACGGCTACGCCTGCGAGACCAGCGTGGTCTTGAATCCGGCGGGGGTTCCCGCGGCGCTCAGCCGTCAGTTGCTGGTGGTATTTGGATAACAGCGCGCCGCGCTCCGACTGCGGCAACTGCGGCGCCGCGCTCAGCGGCCCTTACTGCTCCGCCTGCGGCCAGCATGCGCATGACAGCGCGCGCTCGATCGCCACCCTGTTTCACGACGCCTGGCACCTGCTCACCCATGTGGACGGCCGGCTGTGGGGAAGCCTGTATCTCTTGCTGCTGCGGCCCGGACGGTTGACGCAGGAATACTTTGCCGAGCGGCGCGTGCGCTACCTGCCGCCGGTGCGGCTGTATCTGGTGTTGAGCGTGCTGTTTTTTGCGTTTGTCGTGGTCGCTCCGCCTAGCGTAAACCCAACGTCCGGATCTCCTTCGCAAAGCGTGCAAGGCAATAAACGCGAGGGTTTTACTCTGGACACGGCGGACTGCGCAAAACTTCATACCTCGCTGCAATGGCTGGAGAATCCACTGCGCCGGGCATGTATGCGCCAGGTAAACACGCGCGGCGAAGCATTGACCAGCGCATTCTTTAGAAGCATTCCGAAGATGATGTTCGTGTTCGTGCCGATGATGGCGCTGGTGATGCTGGCCTTGTACTGGCGGCCGCGGCGCTACTACGTGGAGCACCTGGTGTTTTTCCTGCACATCCACGCCGCGGTATTCTTGATTTTACTGCTCGAAGCGCTGCTTGGTTGGATCGCGGCATCATTGGTCTGGCGCACCTTCGGGGAGTGGATGACTTTGTTCACCACCCTGTATGCCGTCTGGTATGTTTATCGCGCGATCCGCATCTATTACGCGCAAGCGCGCTGGTTGACGCTTGGCAAATTCATGATCGTCGGCTTTGCATACACTGTTGGTCTGGGCGCGACGTTGGTGGTGACGGGGGTGGTCGATGCCTTGATCGCGTGAACCGCAGCGCGCCTACTTTGCGGTGAAGATGCTCTTCGGCATCTTCACGTGTACCCCGAGGTTGGGCTTGTCGACGAGCTGCGTCACGACGACATGGCCGGCAATACTCACCAGCTGGTAGGCCTGATGCCGGGACAGCTTTTTCTCGGACACCAGGAACTCCACCATCTCCTGAATCGCCGCCTTGGTGGCCACCGTTAAATCAGGATCGGTCGCCATGCTGATGAAATCGGTTGCGGTTTCGGCACGCGGCCAGTTGAGCTTCAGGTCCTTGCGCACCTTGAGCTGCAGGCGGCCGCGCAGCGAAGTTTCGATGGCGGTTTGATCGACCTCGCCGTCTCCCTGGGCAGCATGGCCGTCGCCGATTTCAAACAGCGCACCGCGCGCAAATACCGGGATGTAAAGGGTGCTGCCGGCCACCAGCTCCCGGTTGTCCAGATTTCCGGCGTGCCTGCCTGGTGGATTGCTGCTGACGCGGCCGAGTTCCGGCGCTGGCGCCACGCCGATGCTGCCGTAGAAGGGCTTCAATGGGATCACAATGCCTGGAAGGAACTCGGCCGTCATCCTCTTGCGATCGAGGGTGAGGATCTTCAGGGGCACTCCGCTCTCGCAATTCTCCGGCAAAAAGCCGCTGCAGCCGTTGTAGCCGTAGTCGATGGCCAGATCGATCGACAGAATCTTGACCTGCAGCACATCGCCCGGCTCCGCACCCTCGACGTACACCGGTCCAGTGAGGATGTGGCCGCCAGGTCCGCGGCGTTCGCCCGTGACTTCGCCGACGATAGCCTTGAGGGAAGCCTGAATCTTCTCGTCGGGTACCCCGGCCTTGGCCAGACCCGCGGGCGTGTTGGTGAGCAAGGT
>Ga0209139_10000827_pt1 | contig 11104 bp, 10 predicted proteins | sample BogFormECP14_OM3_FD_188246 | JGI IMG/M metagenome (GOLD analysis project Ga0209139, IMG submission 188246) | Bog forest soil microbial communities from Calvert Island, British Columbia, Canada - ECP14_OM3 (SPAdes) (version 2) | ecosystem: Environmental > Aquatic > Freshwater > Wetlands > Bog ...
CCTCAACATGCTCGAGCGCGAGCGGCTGGAGTCCAAGAAGATCTCCAAGACTCAAGCCGTCACATCGAACCTGCAGCGCGAGTTCAAGACCAAGGACGTGCACATCGGCCCGTCCGACCACGTCGGCTGGCTGGACGACCGCAAGTGGGCCTACGTGCGTCTAGAGGGCCGCGCCTTCGGTGACGTGCCGCTGAACTTGGAGTACAAGCTCGAGGTGTGGGACTCGCCGAACTCGGCGGGGGTCATCATCGACGCGGTGCGTGCGGCGAAGATCGCCAAGGACCGCGGCATCGGCGGCCCGGTGATCCCGGCGTCGGCGTATCTGATGAAGAGCCCGCCACAGCAGCTGCCCGACGACGTCGCGCGCACGCAGCTTGAAGAGTTCATCATCGAGGGCTAGCTCGACGACGATGCGCGCCGCGCAGCGGGCGTGAGAAGGAGTCGGGCCATCGGGGTCAGCCGACGACGATGCGCGCCGCGCAGCGGCGTGAGAAGGAGTCGGGCCATCGGGGTCAGCCTTCGTTTACGAAAATGCGGTGAGGTCGCGGTTGCGCGATCTCGCCGCACTTTCGTTTCTTGGGGATGTGCCGATGTGCCCGCCTCTGAGCGACAACTGGACAGGTACGGCACGCGGTGCCGGGACTTGTCGCTGTGAGGTGGGCACATCGCCGCTCGCCTCTGGAATGCACGATTTCGTCGACACCGCGCTGTGCAAGTGCTTAGCATCATGTCTCGATGAAGGTTCAGCCCGCCGCATTCCTGCGAACCACCCTTCCCCTCGACTTGTCCCGGCTCGACGAGCTGGACAGCGGTCGCTACCACTCGATCTGGCTGCCTGACCACATGGTCAGCTTCTGGCCGGATTCGATCTGGACGCCTGAATTCACGGATCTGGCAACCGCTTCGCCGTCACCGCATCGCCATCTCGACGGCCTTGCGGTGGCCGCCGCTGCTGCGGCGTTGACGAAGAACGTCCCGCTGGTCTCCGCCGTCGTCGACACCGTCCGCCGCCACCCCGCGATGCTGGCTCAGACCGCGCTGACCATCGACCACCTGGCCCGCGGCCGATTCGTCCTCGGTCTCGGCAGCGGCGAAAGCGAGAACACCCTGCCCTACGGGTTCGACTTCGCCCGCCCCGTCGCCCGGTTCGAGGAGGCGCTGCGGGTGATCCGTCTGCTCTGGGAGGGCGACGGGCCGGTCGACTTCGACGGACAGTTCTACCGGCTGCATCACGCCCGGCTGGACACCGAGCCGTACCAGGACCGGCTGCCACCGATCTGGATCGGGGCCAGCGGCCCGCGGATGCTCGACATCGCCGGACGGTACGCCGATGGCTGGTGGCCGGCCGGCGCATGGACGCCGGAGCACTACGCCGAGATGCTCTCGGCGGTAAGGACATCCGCCGAGCGCGCCGGCCGCGATCCGATGGCGATCACGCCGTGCTTCATCCAGGTCTGCCTGATCGGCCAAGACGACGCCGCGCTCGTCGAGATCCTGGAGGCGCCGCTGGTGAAAGCTTTTCTGCTCCAGGTGTCCGCAGAGACGTTGCACGGCTTCGGTTTTGAGCATCCAATGGGCGCTAGCTGGCGCGGATTCCAGGACATCGACCCGGCGATCCTCACCCGCGAGCGGATCGTCGAATTCCTAGCCGGGGTACGACCGGAGATGCTGCTCGCCGTGGTCCCGCACGGCACGCCAAAGGAGGTCGCCAAGATCATCAAGATGTTTGTCGATGCGGGCTTACGCGTACCTAAGATCCTTGATTATGGCGCGATGGCCGGCCTCGGTTACGCGGCGGCCTCGGCCGCCAATGTTCGTGCCGCCGAGGACGAACTGCTCCAGTTGTGCGGAGACCTAGGGTGACCGCGGGACTGGACGCCGACGAGTTGCTGGCCTCCGCGACAGCGGACACCGGCCTGACCGACTACGCCGACCCCACGCTGCCGGAGCGATTCGCCGTCGCCGTCGATCACCTCAACAGCCTCGGCATGGACGCCAGGGGAATCGCTGCGGCGGCTCAAGTGTGCGGGTGGCTGCTGACCTCGCGGCTGGAATTCATCGAAGACCGCAACCGCTACCCCATCGCCGACGAAGTGATCGATGCGCCGATGTTCGTGACCGGCGAACCACGTTCGGGCACAACACTGATGCATGCGTTGATGTCAGTTGATCCTGACGCCCGGGCGCTGCGGTTCTGGGAAGTGATGTACCCGTCGCCACCACCCGGTCTGGCCGGAGCGGACGATGCCCGGCGCGCACGGGCCGACGACGACTGGCGCGAAATCAACGCCAAGATGCCCAAGTGGCTGCACAGCCACCCCTACAACGACATGCACGGCGACGGCCTGCCTGAAGACGAACGCACCTGGGCGTTCGATTTCCGGGTGATGACGCCGACCGCGTGGTGGCGGGTCCCGATGCAATCGCTGGTGGGCGGACTGGCCACCGACGCGACGGCGCAGTATCAGCTGCACAAAGCCATGCTGCAACAACTGCAATACGCTCGCCCGCGAAAATACTGGGTACTCAAAGGCTTTCACGGCTTCCGGCTCAAAGAGATGTTCGCGACGTATCCCGACGCGACGCTGGTCTGGCTGCACCGGGACCCGGTGCAGGTGGCCGCGTCGCGCACGATGATGATGGCCGACATCATGGACGGTATCGTCGGGCCCGTCGATCTGCTCGCCGAGGCCAAGAAGCACCTCGATATGACCCGTGCCAGCATCGCCAACACGATGAGCAACCCGATGGTCGACGATCCGCGGATCCTGCACGTCCGCTACACCGACTTCATCGCCGATCAGGTCGCGACGGTACGTCGGTACTACGCATTCGGCGGTCGCGAGCTGACAGCGCAGGCCGAGTCGGCGATGCGGTCCTACCTGGCCGACAACCGCGGCGACCGGCACGGCAAGTTCCGCTACTCCACCCAGCTGCTCATCGACATCGGCGAGGACCTCGACGCATTACATGAGGAATTCCGTCCGCTCCGTGAGCGATTCGGCGTCGAGATCGAGAACCGAGGCTAGCGGTGACCCACCAGCGCTTGTCGGTGCAGCTGATCGGCCCGCGGATCGAGAAGGAAGGCCGGTTCGAATCGGCCCGGCGCGCATGTGATGTCGTAGGGGCGATGCTCACCAAGTTGGGAGCCTGACGATGGCCTACGGCGACGGGCCCGACGACGCGGTGCTGCGGGCGGCGTGGATCGCGTTCTGCGAACAACTCCGCAGCGCGGGCGAGCGGGCCTTCAAGGACGCCAACGCCCACTCGGGTGCGCAACGCGTCGACGCATTCCGGTTCCTCACCCAAAACCTCGGCCAGGCCTTCGATTTGGCGTTGGAGACTCGCGACACCGGCTACCCGGCGCTGCACACGTTCTGCGGTCCGACCCGCAAGCTCGGTGGTGACTGCGGCGACTTCACCTACCAGCAGGCGTGGATCGACGGGCATTCGACATATCGCGTGACCGGCAGCCGCGGCACCGCACGATTTTTCAACATCACCGTGCAGGGCCTCCGCACCCCCGGCCCCGGCGTACTGCACGAGCCATTCGGTGACACACCGGAAGCCAACATCGTCGGCGATCAGCTCACCATCAGCGACGACGGGACTTTCGAGCTGTACATCGGCGGTCCGCAACGTGGTCCCAATTGGCTGCCTACCACGACGGAGTCGCGAAAGCTCTTCATCCGACAGGGTTTTGACCGCTGGGATGAGCTGCCCGCGCAGATCCGGATCGAGCGGATCGACATGTCGACACCCAAGCCTCTGCCCTGTGCCGAGGTGATGGTCGAGGCGATGAATTGGGCCGGCGACTTCGTCACCGGGCTGATGTCGGATTGGCCGGAGTTCCCATTCAGCTACGGCGGCGTCGACGCCGATCGGCCGAACACCTTTCCTCACGTCGAGGCCACCGGTGCCGACGCCAAGCGCGGCCGGGCCGCGGCCAACATGTACTGGGAGCTCGGTGCTGACGAGGCGCTCATCGTCGAGTTCGACGCTCACGACGGGCTGTGGATGCTGACCAACATGGGCGTGTTCTTCAACAGCATGGACTACCTGTACCGACCGGTGAGCTACACACCGAGCCGCACCGCAGTCGACACCGACGGCCGCATCCGGCTGGTTATGGCGCACCGTGATCCCGGCGTGCACAACTGGTTGGACAGCCAGGGATTCGAACGCGGCAACCTGACCTACCGCCACATGCTCGAGGGCCAACCCGCCGTGCTCAGCACCCGCGTGGTCCGCCACGACGAACTGCTCAGCACCCTGCCCGCGGACACCGCGATGGTCACCGAGTCCGAACGAGCCGCGGCGATGTGGGATCGATTCCGCGGCATCCGTCGTCGCTACGTCCTCTAGGGTCAGCAGTTGTGAGCGACATCTCCGACGACGACCTGGTTGGGCTGTCCGAGTTCGCGCTGCTGCCCGAGAACGCCGAGCAGGCCGGCGCCACCGGTCCGCTGCCCGCGGTGCATCGCGTCGGCGCGGGCGGCATCAGCGCCCTGAAGTGGGGCGAGGCAACTCCGCGGGTGGTGTTCCTGCACGGCGGCGGACAGAACGCGCACACCTGGGACACCGTGATCGTGGGTCTGGGTGTGCCCGCGCTGGCGGTCGACTTGCCCGGCCATGGGCACTCCGCGTGGCGCGAAGACGGCGACTACTCACCGCAGAACAACGCCGCCGCGGTCAGGCCGGTTATCGACGACCTCGCCCCGGCCGCCGAGCTGGTCGTCGGCATGTCGCTGGGCGGGCTGACCGCGATCGGGCTGGGCGCCATCGCACCGCGGCTGCTTCCCGAACTCGTGCTGGTCGACGTCACCCCGTCGGCGTTGCGCCGCTACGCGGAGATGACCACCGACCAGCAAGGCACCGTCGCGCTGGTGGCCGGTGAGCGCAACTTTCCAAGCTTCGACGCGATCCTGGAGGTCACCACGGCCGCGGCGCCGCATCGCGACCGGAAATCATTGCGGCGCGGCGTCTTTCACAACTCCCGCCGCCTGGACGACGGGACCTGGACCTGGCGTTACGACAGCATCCGAAAGATTCCCGATTTCGACAGCCTGTGGGACGACTTCGCCGGCCTGTCGGTGCCGGTCCGGCTGGTGCGCGGCGGGACGTCGCCTTTCGTCACCGACGAGGACGCCGACGAACTGGCAAGGCGTGCACAGCAATTCAAGGGAATTCAGATCGTGGAGAACTCGGGTCACTCGGTGCAAAGCGACCAGCCTCGGGTGTTGATCGACATCCTGCGCGGCGTGCTGGCGGGCTAGCTGCGCCGCGGCCCTTACTCGGGCCAGGTGTTGCCCAGAATGTTGTCGACGAAGTTGTCGCGGGCGAACGCGGGATCGAAACGCTCGAGGACATCGGCGTTGCATGTCCCGAAAGTGCTTTGGGGACGGTGCTTCATGCCCTCGTTGAACGCGGCCAGAATCTGCTGCTTGAAATCCGGTCGAGGGTGTGCGGCGACAACCGCCTCGAGCTCCTCCGGAGCCAGATCCTCGCGGCCGATGCCGAGCACATCGGTCTCGACACCGGCAGTCACCAAAGCTGTTTCGGGTGCCCGGAATTCGGGCACGCCGGGCGTGGTGTGCAGGGCGATGCCCAGCCAGACTTTGTCGGCGTCGGCGTCGTCGACACCGTGTTCGAGCAGAAAGTCACGCGCGGCGTTGGCCCCGTCGACCTCGAAGCGCAGCGTCGAGTTGCGGTAACGCTCGGTGAGCCCGATGTCGTGGAACATCGCCCCGGCGTAGAGAAGCTCCAGGTCCGGCCGCAGTCCGCGGCGGCGACCCTGCAGCACCCCGAAGAGGAACACCCGGCGGGAGTGGTTGAACAGCAGATCGTCTTCGGCAGCTCGGATGTGCGCGGTAATCGCCGTCACCAGCTCGGTGTCGGGAAGGTTAACGCCGGCGATACTGTCGGCAGCCGTGCTGGACATATGCAGCTCCTACGAGAAGGAGGTTGGTTGTCGAGCTTATCTCGCATGGCGCCGCGCCCTACGGTAGAAGGCATGACTTCTCCCGAGCGGCCGATCCGCATCGGGGTTCAGCTGCAGCCCCAGCATTCCCCGAACTACCGCAACCTGCGCGACGCCGTGCGCCGATGTGAAGACATCGGCGTCGACGTCGCTTTCAACTGGGACCACTTCTTCCCGCTCTACGGCGATCCCGAGGGCGCGCATTTTGAGTGCTGGACCATGCTCGGCGCCTGGGCCGAGCAGACCTCGCGAATCCAGATCGGCGCGCTGGTGACCTGCAACTCCTACCGCAACCCGGAGCTGCTGGCCGACATGGCCCGCACCGTTGACCACATCTCGGACGGTCGGCTGATCCTCGGCATCGGATCCGGCTGGAAGGAAAAGGACTACGACGAGTACGGCTACGAGTTCGGCACCGTCGGCAGCCGCCTCGACGACCTGGCCGGCGCGCTGCCACGGATCAAGTCCCGGCTGGCCAAGCTGAACCCGGCGCCCACCCGCGACATCCCGCTGCTGATCGGCGGGAAGGGCCCGAAGAAAACCCTGCGGCTGGTCGCCGAGCACGGCGACATCTGGCACGGGTTCACTACCGTCGACAGTTACCCGCAGGCTGCCGAAGTGCTCGCCGAGCACTGCAAGGCGGTGGGACGCGACCCCGACACCATCGAACGCTCGGCCGGCGTCAACAAGGACAACGGCGGGTTGATCGCCGATGCCGAAGGGTTGGTGGCGCTGGGCGTGACACTGCTGACCGTCGGGGTCAACGGCCCGGACTACGACCTGAGCGACGCCGACGCGCTATGCGGGTGGCGTGATCGGGCATGAGGGTCAGCGCATCGAAATTGGGCGCGCTATTGGCCACCCTCCTACTGACCTACTGCCTGGCTCCGATGGCCCCGGCGGCCGCCGACAACCTGTGCAAGCCGTCGGGCAAAGAGGGCGCGATGGCCCTGCCGGAGAAGCTGGTCACCGCCAGCCCGCCGGAGGAACGCGACTACACGACCGCCGATGTCGAGCCGTTGAGTTCGGTGAACATCGACGCGCTGGGCTTGCGCACGCCGCGGACCCTGACCATCGGGACCCAGCCGGGAGGTCCCCCGACCAGCTGCCTGAACACCACGGGGCGCTACACCGGCTATGACAACGAGCTGCTGCGCGCAATCGCCGCGAAGCTGGGACTGAACGTCGTCTTCGCCGGCACCGAATTCGCCGGCCTGCTCGCCCAAGTGGCGACGGGACGCTTCGACGTCGCCTCGTCGTCGATCGTCGCCACCGAAGCACGGCGCCGCACAGTCGGATTTACCAACGGCTACGACTTCGGTTACCTGTCGTTGATCGTGCCGTCCGGCTCGCCGCTCCACGGCTTCGACAAACTGGGTGCGGGGCAGCGGATAGGCGTCATTCAGGGCACCGTCGAAGAGGCCTACGTCGTCGACACCGTGCATGTGCAGCCGGTGAAATTCCCCGACTTCACCACCCTGTACACCTGCCTGAAGAACCATCAGATCGACGCGTGGGTCGCGCCGGCAATGGAGGCGGCCAAAGTGATGCGGCACGGCGATAACTCCACCGTCGCCGCCTATACGTTTAGTCCGGGCAGTTTCATAGCGTTCCCAGTGGCCAAAGACAACCAGCCGCTGATCGATGCGCTGAACGCCGGCTTGGACGCCGTCATCGCCGACGGCACCTGGTCGCAGCTGTATTCCGACTGGGTTCCCCGGCCCTTGCCGCAGGGCTGGAAGCCCGGATCGAAATCGGCACCGACGCCGCACCTGCCGGACTTCGCGGCGATCGCCAAACACAATCACCGCGAGGAGACGGTCGAGGCCGCGCAGCCGAAATCCACGTTGGCCCAGCTGCGGGACCAATTCTTCGACTGGGAGCTCTACAAGCAGGCCATCCCGGCGATGGTGACGACGGGCCTACCCAACACGCTGATCTTGACCGTCAGCTCCAGCGTGATCGGCCTGGTGGTCGGTATGGCGCTGGCGGTGGCGGGCGTCTCGCGGACCCGCTGGCTGCGCTGGCCGGCCCGGGTCTACACCGACATCTTCCGCGGCTTGCCCGAGGTGGTGATCATTCTGCTGATCGGCCTCGGCATCGGGCCGATCGTGGGCGGACTGACGAACAACAACCCGTATCCGCTGGGCATCGCCGCCCTGGGCCTGACGGCCGCCGCGTATGTGGGTGAGATCTTCCGATCCGGCATCCAGAGCGTCGAACCCGGGCAGCTGGACGCCTCCCGCGCACTCGGTCTGAACTACAACACCGCGATGCGCATGGTGGTGATCCCGCAGGGCATCCGCCGCGTACTGCCCGCCCTCGTCAACCAGTTCATCGCGCTGCTGAAAGCCTCCGCGCTGGTGTACTTCCTCGGGCTGATCGCCGGCCAACGCGAACTGTTCCAGGTCGGCCGCGACCTCAACGCGCAGACCGGCAGCCTCTCGCCGCTGGTCGCGGCCGGGGTGTTCTACCTGATCTTGACCATCCCGCTGACCCACCTGGTCAACTTCGTCGACAACCGGCTTCGGCAAGGGCGGGCCGTCATCGAACCAGAGGATCCGTTGGCCGTGACAACCAGTCAGGAGATGACGTGACCGAGTCAGTGTCGTTGGCGGGCAATGGGATTCACCTATCCTTCGGCCGCAATAAAGTGCTGCGCGGTGTAGACATCAACGTGCCGGCCGGCAACACGGTTGCGGTGATCGGCCCGTCGGGCTCTGGAAAGTCGTCCCTGCTACGGGCCCTGAATCGATTGCACGAACCCGACGGCGGCGACGTCTTGCTCGACGGTCAGTCGGTTTTGAAGGACGATCCCGATACGGTTCGGCAGCGGATTGGCATGGTGTTTCAACATTTTAACCTTTTTCCGCATCTGAGCGTCCTGGACAACGTCATGCTGGCGCCGCGCAAGCTCAAACGACTCTCCGGCGACGCGGCTCGCGAGTTGGGGCTGGCGCAACTGGACCGGGTCGGCATGAAGCACAAAGCCGATTGCCGCCCCGGTGCCGTGTCGGGCGGCCAACAGCAAAGGGTGGCGATCGCCCGCGCGCTGGCCATGACACCTCAGGTGATGCTGTTCGACGAGGTGACCTCGGCGCTGGATCCCGAACTGGTCAAAGGAATCCTCGCGCTGATCGCGGACCTGGGCTCAGAGGGCATGACAATGCTGGTAGTCACGCACGAAATGGCTTTTGCCAAGTCCACATCCGACGCCGTCGTGTTCATGGATCACGGTCAGGTAGTGGAAACCGGCCCGCCCGCGCAGATTTTCGAGGCGGCAGACACCGAGCGCCTGCAGCGCTTCCTGTCGCAGGTCCTGTGACATGCAAGAACGAAAAATAGGCCGCTTAACTGCAGACAGGTTAGACTGTCGAACTATGGCGGAATTGGAAGCCACGGTGCCGGAGCTCACAGAGTCGGCGGAGAGGTTGCACCGCTGCCTGTCCAAACTGTTTAGCATCCTGCGCCGCGGTGACCCCAGTGGCTCAGCAGCAGGCGCCGAGCTCACCCTGGCCCAGCTGTCGATCCTCGTCACCCTGCTCGATCAGGGTCCGATCCGGATGACCGATCTGGCCGCGCACGAACGAGTCCGGACGCCCACCACAACCGTGGCGATCCGCAGGCTGGAAAAGATCGGCCTGGTGAAACGGTCGCGCGACCCGTCAGATCTGCGCGCTGTGCTCGTCGATATCACCCCGCGAGGATTAGCCGTGCACCGCGAGTCGCTCACCAATCGAATCGGTTCCCTGTCGGTGCTGCTCAGCCAACTCAGCGAGTCCGAATTGGAGACCTTGACGAAGGCGCTCGCGCCGCTGGAGCGGTTGGCCGGCAGCGAGCCGGTTGTCAGCACGGCGACCGCCCAGACCAACGGCGACCCGACGTCGTAAATCCTTGCTGCGCATAGGTGCCAGGACCGCGCTCATCACCGGCGCCAGTCGCGGGATCGGCGCCGCTATCGCCGACGCCCTGGCGCCCACCCACACCCTGCTCTTAGCCGGACGACCATCACCCGCGCTGCAGGCCACCGCGGATCGGTTGGGCGCTACCACGCTGGCGCTGGATGTGGCCGACACCGACGCGATTCCGGCTGCGACCGCCGCCATCAACGAGCTCGATGTGCTAGTCCACAACGCCGGGGTGTCGTTGCCCGGCCGGGTCGCTGAGTCCACCGTCGATCAGTGGCGGACCACTTTCGACGTCAATGTCGTTGGGGCCGTGGCAGTTACGCTGGCCCTGCTGCCAGCCCTGCGGCGTGCGGAGGGTCAGGTGGTGTTCATCAACTCCGGGGCGGGCCGCACGGCGTCGCAGAACATGGCGTCGTATTCGGCGAGCAAGTTCGCGCTGCGGGCGTTCGCCGATTCACTGCGCTTGAGCGAGCCGGCGCTACGGGTCACCACCGTGTATCCCGGCCGCACCGACACCGACATGCAACGCGAGCTGGTGTCCTTCGAGGACGGCGAGTACGACGCGGACCGGTTCCTGCGCGCGGACACTGTCGCCGCGGCGGTCGCCCACGCGATCGCGACCCCGGCTGACGGACATCTGCACGAGGTCATACTCAGACCACGAGGTTGACCATTTTCCCGGCGACCACGATCACCTTCTTCGGTGTCGCGCCGGCCAGGAACGCCTGCACCTTCTCATCCGCCAGCGCTGTGGCCTCCACCGCATCGGCGTCGGCACTGGCCGACACCGTGATCCGCCCGCGCACTTTGCCGTTGACCTGGACGGGATATTCCACGCTGTCTTCGACCAGGTAGTCGGGATCGGCGGCCGGGAACGGGCCGTGTGCCAGCGATGCCGGATGACCCAGCCGCTCCCACAACTCCTCGGCCAGGTGCGGAGCCAGCGGCGCCAGCATCAGCACCAGCGGCTCGGCCGCGGCCCGCGAAACCGAGTTGCGATGCTGCTTGGTCAGGTGGTTGGTGTACTCGATCAGCTTGGCCACCGCGGTGTTGTTGCGCAGTGCCGCATAGTCTTCGGAGACTCCGGCGATGGTGCGGTGCAGCAACCGCAGCGTGTCGGTGTCGAGGTCCGCGTCCTCGGTCACCCGAGTCTCGCCGGACTGCTCGTCGACCACCAGCCGCCACACCCGCTGCAGGAAACGGTGCGCGCCGACGA
>Ga0209139_10000828_pt1 | contig 11103 bp, 10 predicted proteins | sample BogFormECP14_OM3_FD_188246 | JGI IMG/M metagenome (GOLD analysis project Ga0209139, IMG submission 188246) | Bog forest soil microbial communities from Calvert Island, British Columbia, Canada - ECP14_OM3 (SPAdes) (version 2) | ecosystem: Environmental > Aquatic > Freshwater > Wetlands > Bog ...
TGACGAAGCGGTGATTATCGACGGCGATGCGCGAAAGGGAAGACATCGGTTCGGCCTGGCTGCCGCTGGCGAGAATGATGATGCGCTTGGGATCGAAAGTACGAATATCCTGCGGGCGGACCACCATGCCATCAGGAATGCGCAAATAATTCATGGAATGCGCGATCTCGACGTTATCGACCATGCTGCGGCCGACGAAGGCGACTTTGCGGCCTACGCGTCCAGCGACGTCGATGACCTGCTGGATGCGGTGGATCGAAGATGCAAAACAGGAAAGGATGACGCGGCGCGGTGCGGAGCGGCAGAGCTCTTCGATCCGCGGGACGATGGCGCGTTCGGATGGCGTGAAGCCAGGGCGCTCAACGTTGGTCGAGTCGCTGAAGAGGGCGAGGACGCCTTCGCTGCCGTAGCGCGCGAATGTGTGCAGGTCGAAGGGAGCGCCGTCGACGGGTGTCTGGTCGATCTTGAAATCGCCAGTGTGAATGATGACGCCAACCGGCGTGCGGACGGCGAGGGCGACGCAGTCGATGGTGCTGTGCGTTACGGGAATGAACTCTATTTCGTATGGGCCGATCTCGACGAGGCGGCCGGGGGTGACTTCGCGGAGCGTGGTGGATTCGAGAAGGCCGGCTTCTTCGAGGCGTTTTTTTACCAGGGCGAGCGTGAAGCGCGTGCCGTAAACGGGAACGTTGAGATCGCGAAGGATGTAAGCGAGCGCGCCGATGTGATCTTCGTGGCCGTGCGTTAGAACAATGGCGCGAACGTGCTGGCGATTCTGTTTCAGGTAGGTGATGTCGGGAATGACGAGGTCGACGCCAAGAAGTTCGGATTCGGGGAACATCATGCCCGCGTCGATGACGAGAATATCGTCACCAAGACGAAGGACCATCATGTTCATTCCAAATTCGCCGAGACCGCCGAGGGGGATTGCTAGTAGGGACTGCGTAGACTTACTCAAAGAAAGTTTATCTCCATAGTGTGCGGTCAAATCGTATCACAGTGCGGTGACGGGCGTACGGGCCTGCGGTGCGGCAGAGGCGCGCGGTTAGCGATCGCCGCCGCTGAAAAGGTGAGCGATTAACACGAGAAGGACAGCGCCGACGGTGGCGGCGGCTAGCGAATAGAGAAAGCCTCCTCCCAAAATACCGAGCCGCATGAAAATCCAGCCACCGATGAAAGAGCCGACGATACCAAGGATGATGTCGGTGATGCAGCCGAAGCCGCGGCCGCGCGAGATTTTTCCGGCGAGCCATCCGGCGATGAGGCCGATGACGATCCAGGCCCAGAAGCCGCTGGGCAGTGCGATCCAGACACCGCGTGTTTCAAACATTGCGCTAAGCGTTGTGGCGGACATTCAGCCTCCAGAAAATGTGATGCGTTTGGCCGGGTAAAGGGCGTGGAGCAGTCTAGCAAATTTGGAAGCGCGATTCTTGACTCAGCCAAATATGGCGGAACAGCAAAATGACACTCGAGCACCGCCGTCCATCGCGACTGGGTCCTTCGTCGCGATGCTCCTCAGGACTCGCATCCTTATCGGATGCTCGGTTGCTGTTGCGTCATGCAGTGCAGCGTGCCGAGGCCGAGGACGAGATCGCGGCAGGCGATCCCGACGATTTGGCGAGTAGGGAAGAGTCTGGCGAGAGTATTGAGAGCGACTCGATCGTTTGCATCGTTGAATGTGGGGACGATGACGATTTTGTTGGCGATGTAGAAATTCGCGTAACTGGCGGGGAGGCGCTGGCCATCGAAGTTGACCGGCGCGGGCATCGGGAGCGTTTCTACGCGGAGAGGCTCGCCGTCCTGATCGCTCATATTTTTTAGAAGGGCGAGATTTTCCTGGAGCGGGGCGTAATTGGCGTCGTCGGGATTTTCTTCGACTACGGTAACTATCGTTGTGGGATCGACGAACCTCGCGAGATCATCGACGTGGCCGTGCGTGTCGTCGCCGGCGATTCCGTTTTTCAACCAGAGGACGTTTGTGATGCCGAGGTAGTCTTTGAAGACTTCGGCATAATCTTCGCGAGTGAAGCCCGGATTGCGTTCCTGTGTTTTGCTGAGCAGGCATTCTTCTGTGGTGAGCAGCGTGCCGCAGCCGTTGACGTCAATGCTGCCGCCTTCGAGGACTACCCGGCGGCCTTTGTGCATGGGTGGCCAGAGGCGGCGCTTTAGTTTTTTGTTTGCGGCGGAGACTACTGCCGCGTCTTTTTTGTGATTTTCGTATTTGGCCCAGCCGTTGAAGCGCCAATTTGTGTAAGCGACTTCGGCGCTAGCGTTTGTAACGCAGATGGGGCCGGAGTCTCGCATCCAGCCGCGATCGGTGGGGATACGGAAGAAGTCCACCGCGCTTAGATTTGCGCCGGACTTTTTCAGGATGGTGCGAACGCGGGATTCGGCGGCGCGATTCTCAACTAGGAGATAGACGCGTTCAACTTGCGATAGATGGCGGACGATTTCGGCGAACGCCCACGGGATTGGTGCGAATTTTCCGGGCCAGTCGGTTAGTTCGTGAGGCCAGCCTAGCCAGGTGGCTTCATGCGGGTCCCATTCGGCGGGCATACGGAAGCCCAGCGAGTTTGGCGTGGATTCGCGTTTGGCTGAAGGCTTTTTTAACACAGAGGACACAGAGAGCGCGTAGACGAGAAAATCATTCGCCTAGCCAGCGATTCAGGATGGGTTGATAGGCGTCGATGCGGCGGTCGCGAAGGAAGGGCCAGTTGCGGCGGGTTTCTTCGCTTTCGGCGGGGTCACACTCGACGATCAGAGTTTCTTCTTTGTCGCTGGAGGCTTCGGAAAGAATGCGGCCGAAGGGATCGGCGACGAAAGAATTGCCCCAGAATTCCAGGCCGGCATCACCTTTTTCCGGTTTGCCTTCGTAGCCGACACGATTCACGACTGCGACGTACACGCCGTTAGCGATGGCGTGGGCGCGCTGAATGGTGCGCCACGCGTCGAGTTGGGCCGCGCCGAATTGGGCTTTCTCGTGCGGGTGCCAACCGATGCTCGTGGGATAGAAGATGACTTGCGCGCCCTGCAGTGCAGTTAGGCGCGAGCCTTCTGGATACCACTGATCCCAGCAAATTTGGACGCCGATGCGGCCGTAGGCGGTCTCGAAATTAGGAAAGCCGAGATCGCCGGGCGTGAAATAAAACTTTTCGTAGTAGAGCGGATCGTCGGGAATGTGCATCTTGCGGTATTTGCCGAGGAAGGAGCCGTCGGCGTCGAGGACGGCCACGGTGTTGTGGTAGATGCCGGCGGCGCGGCGTTCGAAGAGGGAAGCGACGAGGACGATTTTCTTTTCTTTGGCGACGTTCGCGAGCACTTCGGTGGATGGTCCGGGAATCGATTCCGCGAGATTGAAAAGATCGGTGTCTTCGGTGCGGCAGAAATATTCGCCGCGAAACAGTTCGTCCATACAGATGATTTGCGCGCCACGGTCAGCAGCTTCGCGGATCTTCTCAATGGCGTGCGCAAGATTCTCTTCGGGATTCGGCGTGCTGCGCAACTGCAAAAGGCCGATTGTGAATTTCTTTGTCATAAAATTTAGTTTATCATGCTCGTAGAAAGTTTTTTTGCGGCGTTTTGTTCTTTCCTTCGGGGCGGATTTGTAATATCAATCGTTTACGAAAATTAATGTGTATGCCAGGGTGTGGACGCTGGCGACAACCAGAGCAAGAGAAGTTGAGGAGATAAGATGGCAAAGCGGCAAGAAAAGACGGTCACGGGGCGCGTGCTGCATGATCCGGTGAAGGATAAGTTGCGGCCGATGTTTCCCATTGATCTGTCGAAATGCCGCACCATCGACGAACTGGTTCGCGCAATGGGCGACACGGCGTTCACGGGACGGCAGATCGGCGACGCCGCCGACGTACTGGAAACCATGGCACGCGACAAGGATTGCTTCGTGGTGATGACGCTGTCCGGCGCCTTGACCGTGGCCAAGATGGGTTTCGTTTTTTGCGACTTGATTGAAAGCGGCGTGGTGAAGGCGATCGTTTCGACGGGCGCGCTTATGGCCCACGGCCTTGTGGAGGCGACCGGGCATTCGCATTTTCGGTACGACCCGAAGATGGATGACACCGAACTGTTCGAAGCGGGCTACAACCGGGTTTACGATTCGCTCGAGCCGGAAACGAATCTCGATCACGTCGAACAAATGATGCAACACGTCCTCACGAACTGGGACGCCGAAGAGGTGGTGTGCAGCTGGAAGCTACATCGCGCGATCGGGAAGACCCTTCACGAGCAGGGAGCCGGGCGCGGAATCCTGAAATCGGCTTACGAACATAATGTGCCGGTGTTTGTGCCGGCGTTCAGCGATTCCGAGCTGGGGATCGATTTTGCGCTGCACAAGATTGCGCGCCAGAAAGAGAAGCGTGCACTGCTTCGCTTCGACCCGTTCGAAGACTTTGAGAAATTCGCGGACACTATGCTGGCGACCAAGCGGATGGGCATTTTTACGATCGGCGGCGGGGTGCCGCGGAACTGGTCGCAGCAATTTGGTGTGTATGCGGAATTGCTGGCGCGGCGCGGGTACAAGAAGATCCCGTTAAAGCGCTACAACTATGGGTTGCGGATTTGTCCGGAGCCGGTGCATTGGGGCGGGTTGAGCGGGAGCACGTACACGGAGGCAGTATCGTGGGGCAAATTTGTTCCGACGGAAGAAGGCGGGAAATTTGCGGAAGTGTTTGACGATGCGACGGTCGCACTACCATTAATAGTCGGGGCAGTCCTCGGCCGGATTGGATTTTACAAGCACGAGAAATAAAAGAAGGAAAACGATTTTACGCAGAGGGGCCGCAGAGACACAGAGTTCGTAGAGAAGAAAAGACGCTGCCCGTTTGACCCGCGCAAAAATCAGGCTGGGGAGTTTGGCCCTGCGAGAAAGCCGCCGTCAAGGACCAGGGATTGGCCGGTCATGAACGAGGCGCGGCCTGAGCACATCCAGAGAACGCCTTCGGCGACTTCCATGGGCTTCCCGAAGCGGCCGATGGGATGGAGGCCGATGGCGAAATTGTGCGTTGGTTGTCCCTCGCCAAAAATGCGGTCACCCATGGGAGTGACAATGACTGCGGGGCAAACGGCGTTGACACGGATTCCCTTCGTGGCGTATTCGAGCGCGGCTGCTTTGGTTAGGCCGATCACGCCGTGCTTGCTGGCGGAGTAGGTGGCTGCTCCAGCGGAGCCCATCAGTCCTGCGACGGAGGACATGTTGACGATAGCGCCGCCATGGCCTTGTTTCAGCATTTGCTTGATTTCGTACTTCAGGCAGAGCCAGACGCCTTTGAGATTGATGGCGATGGTGCGATCCCAGTCTTCCTCGGGCTGGTCAACGATGGGCGTCCAATTGCCCTCGATGCCTGCGTTATTGAAGGCAATGTCCAGGCGACCGAATTTGGCGACGGTTTTTTCTACCAGCGATTGAACTTCCGAGGCTTGCGAGACGTCCATTTTCACAAATAACCCATCGCCGCCCGCGGCGCGGACCATTTCGAGGGTTTCATTTCCTTCGGCTTCACGGCGGCCGGAGATGACGACTTTCGCGCCCTCGCGGGCGAAGAGGATGGCTGTGTCGCGGCCGATGCCGGAGGTTCCGCCCGTTACGAGCGCAACTTTATCTTGCAGGTCTTTGGTCATTGTGTCTCCTTGAGGGCGGAACACGCGATGAGGTCAGCTGCAGAGCGCGCGTAACAATAGCAGGCGACGGTACTGGCGTCAAAATTAAGAAAAACATTACACAGAGGACACAGAGATACGGGGGTCGCAGAGAAGAGCGAGGCGAACCTAAGGTTCGCCACTACAAGATTCAAGAGTGAAGGATTAGTCGTCTTCGCCGATTAGGATGGCTGCGCCGAGGACGGTGGTCCAGAGGCCGCGCTTGTCGCCGACCGCAGATTGCGTGACGTTCATCGTGCGGACGATCTTGTTGGAGATGCGGTAGACCTCTTTTTTCTCGTCGAAGCTGAGATCTGGGTCAAATTCCACGTTTAGCGTAGTCGCCAGCATTTCGGCGGCGAGTTCTTCGGCATATTCACCGGCAACTTCTTCGGTTTCGCCGAAGGAGTGGTGCTCGGAGAGATACCCGTACATCAATTTGTCGCTTGGGAGCGCGAGTCCGATGCTGGCGGCGATCAAGCGATGCGCTTCTTTAGTGGAATTTTCGCTGATGACGGTGAACGCCACCTGCCCGGGCTTGATGTGCTTCAAGCCTTCGCTGCGGGAAATCAGTTTACAGCCAGGCGGGAAAATCGAGGAGACGCGCACGATGTTGCACGCGGCGATTCCTGCATTGCGCAGGGCGAGCTCGAAGCTCGAAAGTCTTTCGCGATGTTTACCGACGCCTTTGGTGAGGAAGATCTTCTTAGCGACGAACGCCATGGTGCCGGGTTGAGGCGCCTCCGTGAGTAGAGTAACCGCAGAAAATTTTCCGCTGTGGAAAAATAACAAGTCTGTATAGGACTGTCAAACGAATTCGAGGGATTCTTGCCGAGAGTGGACGCGAAAATGAATGAATTGTGACAACAGTCAACGATACTCTCAGCGTTCGCCGGAGAGGTGCTGGAGCAGCTTCCCGAGCGGTTTGCACAGCGCGAGAACTTTGCCTAAATCGTCGGCGCTGAAGTCGGGTCCGGCAGAACCAGGGTTGGGACCCTTGCGGCTTACCTGGATAACGCCCACAACTTTGTCGCCGGAGAGAATCGGGGCGCTGATCATCTTCTGGATGACTTCCGACGTTTCGCCCCCAATCTTTACTCCCTCGAAAACGGTCGCGTGCCGAACCCCGGAAAAATTATTAATGATGTCGGGCCGGCTTTCGCGGGCTGTGCGCGCGGCTACCGCGGAAGTGCTGGAAAGCGGGATAAAACCGACCTGCTTCAACGACTCGGGGACAAGGAAGTACAAATGGCGCCAGCGCGCGGAGACTCCCATAAGCGCGACTTCATCGGTCTTGACGCCGAGGTTTCTGGCAATCTTTTCCGCGATACCGCTGAGGGATACCTGAGACGTAGCAGTAGCATCAGATTCGATTGCATTGGCGATGCGTTCCAACTCTGAAGCGAGGCTGAGGCTTGTGGTCATCGGATATCCGTTAGGCGCGAGAAGGTTGCCGGGCGGGAGGGGCCAGGCGGATACCATCCGTCGTACTCTCATTTAAGCGAGAAAGCGTGCACCGCGCAACGAGTTTTCGCTCGGCGCGTGTCGGAGGAAGGAACAGGCTAACTTGCATCGCTGTTTTCAACTGCCTATACCGAAAAGGACAGAATCAGGCACAGATTTCGCCTGACGGCAGGGAGAAATCCGATCACTATTTGGCGCGAGCTCCTCGGAATAAACCGGACGGCGTGGAAACAAGCGCTGGTCGGCTGGCTAATAGGGTAGAATCTCGCCGCACCCTTTCCACTGGAGGAATACATGCGTCTGCTACGCGTCTCGGTGATTGCCTGTTTGCTTGCTGCTGGGTTTCTGCTAAGTCAAGTCGCGACGGGGGACGACATAGCCGACCGCGCGAAGAAGCTGCATTTTTCGTCCATCGTGCTGGATACGCACGACGACACGACGCAGAGATTTTTCTCAAAAACCTTCGACATCGGCAAACGCAATCCGGATGGGCACATTGATATTCCCCGCATGCGCGAAGGCGGGATGAACGCAATTTTCTTTTCCATCTGGATTGACGGACGGATCATGGGCCCTGCGGCGGTGCAAAAAGCGCTCGATCAGATTGACGCTGTGCACGAGAACGTCAACAAGTACTCGAAGGATTTCGCGTTCTGCCGTACGGCGGAAGAGGTTCGCCGCGCGCACGCGCAAGGAAAGATCGCCGCGCTCATTGGTGTCGAAGGCGGCCATATGATTGGCAACGACATTCACGTGCTCCACGCGTTTGGCGATCTTGGCGTTCGATACATGACGCTCACGCACTTTTACAATGACGAGTGGGCGGATTCCTCGACGGCCAAGCCGGAGCACAACGGATTGACGGATTTCGGCAAGGAAATCGTGCGCGAAATGAACCGGCAGGGAATCATGGTGGATATTTCGCACGTATCGGACAAGACTTTCTACGATGCGCTGGAAGTAAGTAAGGCGCCACTGATTGCTTCGCACTCCTCTTGCCGCGCGCTTTGCAATCACGTGCGCGACATGTCCGACGACATGATCAAGGCGCTGGCTGCCAAGGGCGGAGTCATCCAGATTAACTACGAAAAGAGCTTCATCGATCAGGCGTACAAGGACGCACAAGACAAGCTCTCAGGCGGCGTGGTAGCCATGATGGACACACTCAAGAAAGAATGCGGAGACAATGAAGAGTGCGTGAACAAAAAGATGACGGAGATGGCGGACAAAGCCACGGCCGAAGGCAAGCTGCCGCATGTGAGCTGGGAGAGAATTATCGACCATATCGATCACGTAGTGAAGCTCGTCGGTCCGGACCACGTCGGGCTGGGCTCGGATTTCGATGGCGCCAACATGCCTGAGGGCATGGACGACGTCACGCATCTCCCCCAAATTACCGAAGCGCTGATGCGCAAGGGGTATAAGGACGATGACCTTCGCAAGATCCTCGGCGGCAATCTGCTGCGCGTAATGGAAGCGAACGAGCGCGTCAGCCGCGAGATGCAAGCCGCGCAGTAACGCGCCGAACGGGAGTTCATTCCAATGTGGCGAGCGGCGCTTGCGGCGGGATTGTGTGCGGCGGCGGGGATGGTGCTCGTGGGCGAATTGACTGCGGACGGAATTTCGGAGCGCGCGAAGAAACTGCATTTCTCGTCGCTCGTGATTGACACTCACGACGATACCACGCAGCGATTCTTGGATAGCAGCTTCGATCTGGGCGCGCGAAACGCGCTAGGGAGCATCGACATTCCGCGTATGAGGGAAGGCGGCCTGAGAGCCATCTTCTTTTCGGTTTGGATCCCCAGCAAAATCACCGGTCCCGAAGCAGTTCGACGTGCTTTGGCGCAAATCGATGCGATCCATGAACAAGTTCGCAAACATTCGAACGATTTGGTGCTGGTGACAACCGCCGACGGCATCCGCGACGCCCACAAACAGGGCAAAATCGCCGCACTCATCGGCATTGAGGGCGGTCACATGATCGCCAGTGACCTCGACACGCTACGAAAATTCGCCGGCCTCGGCGCGAGCTACATGACGCTGACGCACAGCGGCAACGCCGAATGGGCCGATTCCTCCACCGATAAGCCCGTCCACAACGGCCTCACCGAGTTTGGCAAAGAAGTCGTGCGCGAGATGAACCGACTTGGCATGATCGTGGATATCTCGCACGTCAACGACAAAACCTTCGCCGACGTTCTGGCGGTCAGCAAAGCCCCGGTCTTCGCATCCCACTCCGATTGCCGCGCCATTTGCGACGCGCCCAGAAATATGAGCGATGATATGATCCGCGCCCTAGCCGCGAAAGGTGGCGTCATTCAAATCAATTATCACGTTGGCTTCCTGAGCCAAGAGTTTCGCAACGCGGATCGGGCCCATCCCGAACGGGAAACGGCCATCGCTCAGGAAATCCAAAAGCGGTGCGGAAACAGGGAAGGCTGTCAGCTCGTCGAAGGCGACCGCGTGACGCGCGAATACGTCCTGCGCGGCGATTTGCCCCGCGTCGAGTGGACCAAAATCATCGAGCACATCGACCACGCCGTAAGAGTCGCCGGGATCGACCACGTTGGCCTCGGCTCGGATTTCGATGGCGCCAATATGCCTTTTGGCATGGAAGACGCCTCCAAGCTCCCGCAAATCACGAACGCCCTCCTCGAAAAAGGCTATTCCGAGGGTGACGTAAGGAAGATTCTCGGCGAGAATACTCTTAAGCTGATGGCGGATGTTGAGCGTGTGAAGCGCGAGCTCGGCGCCGCACGATAGATGGACGCAGCCGTTGTAATCAACCAACGAATTAAACTTGGAGAGGGAATAGCGATGCACAAAAGTGGATGGACTATGATTGCGGCGGTGCTGTTGTTAGCAGCCGCGCCCGTTAATGACGCGCTAGCGCAAGCGACGCCAGCGCAGGCTCCGGCACAATCTAAAACGGGCGGCACGAGCGCTTCCAGACCGGCCAGCCCCTACGATCGCGCGTTGCTACGTCCGCCGCTGCTCGTTGCTAAAGCGCCGGCCACATATAAGGTAAAGTTCACCACCACAAAGGGCGATTTCGTTATCAGCGTGACGCGCGCTTGGGCCCCGCTGGGCGCCGACCGCTTTTACAATCTCGTCCGGCATCATTTTTATGACAACACTCACTTCTTCCGCGCCCTCAAAGGCTTCGTCGTGCAGTGGGGCATCAGCGCCTACCCTCCTGTCACCGCTGCCTGGGAGCACGCACCCATAAAGGATGATCCCGCCGTGCAAAGCAACCAGCGCGGATACATCACTTACGCCATGGGTGGTCCGAACACTCGAACCACGCAAGTCTTCGTCAACCTCGTCGACAACGCCCGGCTCGACAGCATGGGTTTCTCGGCCTTCGGGCAGGTGACGGAGGGAATGGATGTCGTCGACTCTCTGTATCAAGGTTATGGCGAGGGCGCGCCCGACGGAAAGGGGCCCGAGCAGGCCAAGATCGAAAAGCTCGGCAAGCCCTATCTCGACAAGGAGTTCGCCCAGCTCGACTCGATCAAGACCACGACCTTGATTCTGCCTCCGGGAGCCGTCCCCACAAAGCCCGTGGCAAAACCGCCTGCCGGTTCGGTGCCGGCCGCCCCGAAGCCGACCGCGGCATCGGAAAAACAGCCCTGAAAATACGTTTTCGGGCGTGATTACTTTTTTGAATCCGCTGCATCTAAAGAATCGTAATGGTCTTCTTTTGACACGGGGAAGACCTTGAGGTTACTCTACTTTCGATGAAGACCTGTAGCCAGATCATGTGTTCTTCGTGCGCACGCAAGGCTGCGTGTTGTATGAAATCCATCTCTGGCCAGGGGAGTTTCCGGACTTAGCGCAACTCTAAGATTGTAAGTTCCGAAGCCCACGTCGCCAGAGGTTCAGGCCACGTGGGTTTTTTGCTTTTACGGCACGTTTTCCAGACGAGAGACAGGTGATGCGGCCATGGCCGAAGTCAAAGAAACCAAAGCGCAACGCGTCGAGCGA
>Ga0209139_10000830_pt1 | contig 11086 bp, 11 predicted proteins | sample BogFormECP14_OM3_FD_188246 | JGI IMG/M metagenome (GOLD analysis project Ga0209139, IMG submission 188246) | Bog forest soil microbial communities from Calvert Island, British Columbia, Canada - ECP14_OM3 (SPAdes) (version 2) | ecosystem: Environmental > Aquatic > Freshwater > Wetlands > Bog ...
GAAATAACGATATCCAGCCCGCATCACATCACGAAGGACACACGACATGACAATCACCAGAAACGACGTCTTCGCAGAAATCGGGGTCGACTTACGTCCCGATTCGGAGTTGACGCGCGAGCAGATCATCGCCCGCAACCTCAAGGTCGTCGACTTTCACTTCCACACCGAGAATCCCGAGGAGGTGGAAAAAGCCGTCGCCGTGTATGCCGATGACATCACCTGGGAAGCGCCGGCCCGCGGCGTGGTGATGAAAGACCCCAAGGAAGTGCTCGACGCCTACCGAAACATCTTCAGCACACTGTCCTACCGCAAGACACTGAAGCTGCGCCGCTTTGGCACCGAGCACTCCGTGTTCGATGACCAACTCGCCCACGCCCACGTTGTGGGCGACCCAGCGCTGATGCCCAACTTGCCCTACACCAAGGGAACCGAGCTCTGCGCCCGGCTGGTGCACTGCTTTGAGCTGCGCGACGGTCTGATCACCCGCGAAGTCGCCTACGAGGTGTGGCGCGAACTCGGCAGCGCCCGCGCCCACGACGACATCCCCGACAACCCGCAGTGGGAGATCTTCGACGAACTACCAGAAACACACTGAGCACCCCGGACCACCTACGCGTTCGGATCCCCGCAATCAGAGAAAGGCAACACCCATGAGATTAGTCGGCTACAACCAACACGGGACGCGGCTGATCGGCGCAGTGTCCAATGACGTGGTCACTCCGCTGGGTGACGTCGAGGACTTCTACCAAAGCGGGGGCACCCTCAAACCATCCGGGGCCGCACCGATCCCGCTGGCCGAACTTGACCTGGTGCCCTTTGTACCCGTGACATCCCGAGTGTTCTGCGTGGGAATCAACTACAAGGTGCACGCCGCCGAGGCCCTGGAAGTCGGTGGGATCGACGAGCCCAAGGCGCCAATGATTTTCGGCCGCTGGGAATCAACACTGGTGATTCCCGGCACACCGGTGCCCGTGCCACCCAACGAAGACGGACTCGACTGGGAGGTCGAACTGGCCGCCGTCATCAAAGACGAGGTATGGGGAGCCACCGAACACGATGCCCTGCAACATGTTCTCGGCTACACCGCGTTCAACGACCTCTCGGCCCGGCGCAAGCAGTCCGAGACCCTGCAATTCACCCTCGGCAAAAACGCCGACCGAAGCGGACCGATCGGCCCCGTTCTGGTAACCGCAGACGAAATCGCCGACCACGCCAACCTGCGGCTCACCACCAAGGTCAACGGTGAAACCATGCAGGACGCCAACACCGGCGAGATGATCTTCAACCTCGCCCAAATCATCGCCTACATCACCGACACCGTCACCCTCAAAGCCGGCGACGTCATCGCCACCGGCACACCCGGCGGCGTCGGAATGAGCTTCAAACCACCCAAACTACTCAAACCCGGAGACGAAGTCGAAGTCGAAGTCGAATCCATCGGCAAGATACGCACACCCATCGTGGCACGCGCCGACCTCTAACCCACCCACTCCACCCACAACCCAAACCCCAAACACAACGCGGCCAGCTCGGTGGCCGTCAGGCCCATCGGCGCCAGCGTGAGCTCCGGCAGCAGCTGGGACAAGCCCTACCTGATCATCAGCGATAACCCGCCGACCCGCGAGCGGATCCAAAGCCCGACTGACCGCGCGCGAGCGGCCGGACCCATTCGGCCCACCCACGCACACACGCGCACGGCCGGGCAGGGGACGTAGGAGGAGGACGTGTCGACGACGGATCTGTCACACAATGCGATGGGAGCGCGCAGTCAACAGAATGGGCGCAGTCAGCGAGGATCCGCCTCAGCGGACAACGGCACAGCCAACGCCGCACCTACACCGATCGACAACACGAATACTACGCCTCTTAAGAACCAGTTATCCTGGGCACCAGTACTTTTGAATCCGCAACGACTGGCCTCTGCAGCGATCGGCACCCTGCGCCACGGCGCGTATTACACGAGCGAGCTGACATCGATCGTCACCGGCGGCTCGCCCATCGGACCCCTGAAGGGTGACCGGCGCTTCGCCGATCCCGCCTTCACCGATCACCCCATCTACCGCGGCGTCATGCAGGCTTACCTCGCGTTGTGCGTCGAGGTGGATTCCGCGGTGGCCGAAGCCGCACTGGGGTGGAAAGACAAGGAGTTGTTGCGGTTTTATGCCAACGTGGTGACGTCCTCGCTGGCGCCCACCAATGTGCTGCTCGGCAATCCGGCGGCGCTCGTGATCCGACCCCGACGGATGAAGTCCGACATCGACTTATGTCGGCATCGCGCCTCAGGCTGACTCAACCAGTGTTGCCGCCTTGGCGTCTGAAGAACGTCTTGCACATTCACCGCCGGTTGTCGACGGCATCTGAATTTTGACCCTGACGGCAGGCGTCAGTTTTCCCGTGCGGCTGACGACGGTGGGATCAGGTGGGCGATGATTGCGATCGGTTTGGGGCTGGCCTTGTGTGGTTCACGCCTTCGGATAGGTGTAAAAGCCCTCGCCAGTCTTGACGCCGAGCTTGCCCGCATCGACATAGGCCTGCAATAAGTCCCGCACGTTCTTCGGTAAATGCGGAAACTCCTCGGCGTAGTGGTTTTCGATGTCGAGCGCAACGTCCAGGCCGACCTGGTCCATCAACTGGAACGGCTGGGCCAGCACGCGCCAGTTGACTTTGAACATCCCATCGACATCCTCCGGACGGGCCACGCCCTCGGCGACCACGGCCAGCGCCTCACGCTTGATGGCTGCCCAGATGCGATTGAAGATGAAGCCGGTGGACTCCCGGCGCGCCTCGAAGGGATGGACGCCGAACTGAGGCAGGACGGTCAGTAGGGTGTCGAGCAGGCCGCGGTCGGTCTGGCCGTCGGACATCAGATCGACCCCGTTGACCTCCGGCGGCATGTAGAAGTGCATGTTGCACAGCCGCGTTTTATCCCGCACGTTTTCGGCCATCAGACGTGACGGGTAGGACGAAGAGTTGGTCGCGAAGATGGTATTCGCGGCCGCCGCCTCGTCGATCTGGCCCCACAGCGGGATCTTGATCTCAAGCTTTTCGGGGGCCGACTCGATGGCAAGCCAGGCGCCGTCCAACGCCTCGGCGAGGGACGTCGTGGCCGTCACGACGCCCAGCTCGCCGAACCCCCGGTCCTTCACCACTTTCGGTAGGGCCTCGATCACGTACTGCGTCGCGGAGGCGAGCTGTTCGGTGCGGCGAGCGTAGATCCGCACCGTCCCGCCGCGGGAAGCGAACATCAGCGCTATGCGGCGACCCAGCGTTCCCGCTCCGATCACCGCGACCGGGCGGTGCTGGATGTCCTCGAAAGTGTATTTGTACGGCACTGTTCCTCAACCTCATTTCCTCTCGGTTGTGATTCCAGCCAAGCCGACAGCCGCTCGCCGGGCTTGGCGCATCAAAAGTCAGGAGATGTCGATGTTGTTGTCGCTCATGGACGTTCCCCGGGTTCGCGCAGGAACGTGCCGACGGGCGGGCGCGAGTTCCGCCGCGTTGTGCACGAGGTCGATGTGTCCGCCCGAATGCAGGCGCAGCCGCGAGTGTGGCAGCGAGGCATTCATGATGCCCGCCGCGATCAAGCCATCCTGCCGAACCGCGGACAGCGCGAGAAGGCTGGCCCAGACCGACCCCCGCGAGTCGAGCGGCACGCCGGATCCGTGCCGAATGTTCACCTGGATGCACTGCGTGCGGGTGGCGACACAGTGTTGCTCACCGATCCGGCTTGGCGGGGTCATTGGAGCCTGGTCCGCGTAACCTCGCGTGGGCTATTTTTCCATCACGTAGCTGCCGGGCGCCGGGCCCAGTGGCGGGAAGCCCTCCCCGCCAAGGGTTTTCGGAGCGTCGACCTCTGTGCCGCTACGCTCGGCAAGCCAGCCGACGTAGTCTTCCCACCAGGAGCCGGAGAACTTCTGCGCGGATTCCAGCCACTGCGCCGGGTCTTCGGGGTCCGCGGCACCGGCCCGATACGACGCCTTGGGGTTGCCCGGCGGGTTGACCAGCGCCTGGACGTGACCGCTGGTGGACAGCACGTAGCGGTTGTCCTTGCTGCCCAGCAGCCGCGCGCTGCGATAGGTGGCCTGCCAGGGACAGATGTGATCTGAGATGCCGCCGACGACATAGGCGTCCACGGTCACCCTTGACAGGTCGACCGGGCTGCCCAGCATGCTCACTCCGCCGGGAGTGACCAGCGAATTGCTCAGCCCCATCAGGACGAAATCGCGGTGCAGCGCCGCGGCCATCCGGGTGGAGTCGGCGTTCCAGAACAACACGTCGAACGGGGCGGGCTTTCGCCCCTCCACGTAGTTGTTCACCACATACCGCCACACCAGATCGGTGGGCCGCAGCCACGCGAACATCTCCGCCAGCGCGCGTCCATCCAGGTAGCCCTTCTTGGCCGAAGCGCGGATCGCCGCCTGGCCCGCCCGGTCGCTCATCATCGCCATCGCGGCCCCGGCCCGGTTCTGATCCAGCACGGTGACGGTCATGGCGAGGCCGGCGATTTGATCGGCCTCACCGATCTCAGTCAGATGTGCTGCCGTCATCGCCGCCAGGGTGCCGCCCGAGCAGGTGCCCAGCAGGTGGACGCTATCGTTGCCAGCAATCTTCTGCACCGCGCCCAATGCCTCCACGATGGCCGCGCCGTAGGTGTCGAAGTCCCAGTCCCGGTGACGGGCTTGGGGATTGCGCCAGGAAATGATGAACACCTGTTGACCCTGCGCCACGAAGTACTCGACCATGCTGCGCCCGGGCGCGAGATCCACGACGTAGTACTTGTTGATCACCGGTGGCACGATCAGCATCGGAACCGTGCGTACCTTCGCGGTCTGGGGCGCGTACTGGATCAGTTCGAACACCGAGGTTTGGGCTACCACGGTTCCTTTGGTGACGGCCACGCTCTCACCAACCGCGAATGCGTCGGGTTGGATCATCGCGGGCACTCGGGGTTTGGAGAGCATGTCTTGGGCGAAGGCTCTCGCCCCGCGTACCGCGCTCAGGCCGCCGGTGTCGATCAGCGCCTTCCATCCCAGCGGGCTGATCAGCGGGCTGTTGCTGGGCGCCAGGCCCTCCACGAGATTGTCCAGGACGAACCGCATCTTGTCGTGGTCGCGCCAGTCCAGATTGGCGTCCTCAAGTAGCTCGTCGGCGGTTTCGGCGACCGCTAAGTAGCCCTGCATGATTCGATGCAGCAGCGGATTGTGTTGCCACGCAGGGTCGGTGAAGCGTTTGTCGGCCCTGACCGGGGCACGGTGCGATCGGCCCGCGACAACGCTGCCCAGCTCGCGCGCCAGCGTGCTGGCTCGGCCGGCCACCGCGCCGGGTTGTTTGGCCAGGCTGACGCCCAACCAGGCCCAGGTCGCATCGGGCATCATCCGGCGCATGAACGGGCGGGTGGCGTTGATCAGCAGTAGGTCAAGCGGTACGGCCAACTCGTCGGGTTTGGTCGTGGGAGTCGCCATGGCTACGGTGCCCTTTCATCTGTCGGAACGGTGATGTCGCGTTTCTGGACCTTGCCGGTGGGGCCCTTGGGTAGCTCGTCGACCAGCCAGATCCGGCGTGGATACTTGTAGGCGGCCACCCGCGCCTTGACGTAGTCGCGCAGCTCGTCGGGGCTGGCGCTCTCCCCGTTCTTCAGCGCGACCGCAGCGCAGACCTCTTCGCCCAGCAAGTCGTGCGGGATGCCGATCACGGCGGCTTCAACCACCGCTGGATGCTCGTAGAGGACCTCCTCGATCTCCCGCGGATAGACGTTGTAGCCGCCGCGGATGATCAGGTCCTTGGTCCGGTCCACGATGTAGAAGTAGCCGTCCTCGTCAACACGTCCCACATCTCCGGTGTTCAACCACCCATCGGCAGTGATCGTGGCTTTGGTGGCCTCGGGCAGGTTCCAGTAGCCCTTCATGACGTTGTGACCGCGGATCTGGACCTCGCCCGCCTGCCCCTGGGCAACGGCTCCGTTCAGATCAACCACCCGCATCTGCACCCCTTCGATCGGGGTGCCGACCGATCCGACCTTGCGCGGCCGATGGGGATGATTAAATGACGCCGCCGGAGAGCTCTCCGAGAGCCCATAGCCCTCCAGAATGATGCAGCCGAAAGCCTTTTCGAAATCGGAGAGCACCTGAATCGGCAGGGCCGCACCACCAGAGACGCAGGTCCGCAAACTCCGGGCCGCCCCCGGCGCGGCCTCCGATGCCACGCCGAGCAACGCCGAATACATCGTCGGCACCCCGGCGAACACCGTGACGCGCTCCCGCTCGATCACCTCAAGGACCTTGCGCGGATCGAACCTGGGGATCAGCGTCAACACCGCCCCGGCTAACACCGCACAGTTGAGCCCGACGGTCAAGCCGAAAACATGAAACAGCGGCAGGCAACCCATCACCACATCGTCTGGCCCGGTCTCCACGACCGTGCGCATAAAAACCTCGGCGTTGCGGCCCAGACCACCATGAGTGAGCATCGCACCCTTGGGCTTGCCGGTGGTGCCAGAGGTGTGCAGGATGACGGCGATGTCGTCGTCGTCGCGTGCCACCGGGGCGCCTTGCTCGGGCAGCTCGGCGCTCAGTTTCGCAAGCTCGGCGTCGTCGACGATCCAGCATTGAGTGCCCGTCTCATCGGCGCCCGACGCGGCCTCCTCGGCGGCGGCCGGGGTCGCGAACAACGCCTTGGCATCGCTGTTGGACAGGTAATAGGCCACCTCGCGGGCCTTCAGCAGGGGGTTAATCGGAACCGCGACGGCGCCGCGATACATGATGCCGTAGAACGCGATCGCGAACGCCGGAGTATTGGGCAACATCACACCCACCCGATCACCCGGCTCGATTCCCGCCTTGTCAAGCAGGGTCGCGACCCGCGCGGCCGCGGCGTCGAACTCGGCGAAGGTGAACTGCAGATCACCGCAGCGCAACCCGACACGGTCGGGGTGGCGGTTTTTCGAGGCAACGAGATTGCCGCTCAAGCCAGTCACGCTGCGGCTCCCAAGAATGTGCTTGTCGTGCTGATCTGCCATGGTGACTTGGCCTGCGGGTTGAGCGCCTGCGCCTCGGCGCGCGGTTGCACCCAGGTCAGGCAGCGCGTCTGCTGCTCTAACCGCGCGCCCTCCTGGACATCGATGATCGCAACGGCGCCGGCGGGGCGGCCTGCGAACAGGTGCGCGACGTAGCTGGGGTGTGCCCCGTCGAACCACCGCACGTGTGGCATCGTGCCGTCGCGGGTGCGCCGGTGAGGACTTCGCGACCGCACGTCGAAAAATGTCCCTACCGCATCGCAGAAATCATCGAGTCTGGCGACCGGCCACTGCCACAGGTCCAGGGAGGAACTACCCCGGTAGCCGTATTTGCGCGGGGCGGACTCGGCGAAGCCGGTCACACGGGCGAGTGCGATGTCGGGTGCGCTGGGCACCCAAATAAGGTCGAATTGGGCCGCCATCGCGGAACCTATCCGACTGACTGCGGGTAGCCGGCGCCGGCGACGACGGGATTGACGAGCTTACCGATGTCCTCGATCTCGCTGACGAGGGTCGTGCCCGGTTGTAGGAACTCTTGGGGTGTGCGCGCCATGCCCACCCCGGGTGGGGTGCCGGTGAACAGCAGATCACCCGGCAGCAGCGGACACACCTGAGAGATCGCCGCGATGAGTTCCGATACCGAGAAGACCATTTGACTCGTGCGTCCCTTTTGTAGCACCCGGCCCGCCACCGAGCACTGCAGCTCGAGGTCGTCACGGCGCCCCAGGGCATCGGGGGTGACCAGCCAGGGCCCGATCGGACCGAAAGTCCGATAAGACTTAGCCAGCGAGAACTGCGGCACCGGCCCGACCATTTGCACAGCCCTTTCCGAGATGTCTTGTCCGACAGTCACTCCGGCTACATGGTTCCAGGCGTCATCTTCGCTGACCCGGTCAGCGATCCGGCCGATCACCGCCACAAGTTCGACTTCCCAGTCAACGTTGATGCTGGGCAATTCGATGGTGGCGGTCGGGCCGACCAAACAGGTGGGGAACTTGGTGAAAACCGCGGGCGACGGGGGGGCGTGGACACCTGACTCGGCGGCATGGTCGAGATAGTTCAGCCCGATGGCAAAGACCTGACGGGGACGCTGGACGGGAGCATCGAGCTCACTGACCTCAAACGGTTGATCTGGGGACGGGGCGCTGGTACGGGCCCACTCGAGGAATCCCGGCCAATCCGCGTAGAGGTTATCGATCTGGTGGCCAAAGGCCCCCCTGGAGGCGTTTTCGATATCTACGCAGAGGTTGCCCTCGACGATAACCGAGCGACCAAGGCGCGATGCGATACGCATGAGAACTCCTTTGTGTTGTCAGTAGTCAGCGCGGGGCGTGCGCACCGGTCATCAGCTCGGCGAGGTCGTCGGGCTTGATGAACGATGGGGGCGGGGGCGGCCCCCAGTTGTATAGCCCCCGAGCTCCTTCGACGACCGAAGGGTTCCACAACTGGTCGTCGAGGATGCAGTCCAGGTCGGCGTAGTACTCGGAGAAGTTGCCGGCTGGATCTTTGAGGTACCAGAAGAAGTTCGACCCGAGATGGTGGCGGCCCAGGCCCCACACGTGCCGCTCCGGATGCTCTTCGATCATGGCCGAAGCGCCGCGGCCCACCTCGTCGACGTCGTCGACCTCCCAGGCGGTGTGATGCAGGAAATTCACCGGCGCCTGCTGCAGCAGCAGGTTGTGGTGATCGGTGGAGCAGCGCAGGAATGACGCCAGGCTGGGGACGTGGTCGGTGACCTTGAAACCCAGTCCGTGGGTGAAGAAGTGCTGGGAGGCCTCCTGGTCCAGCGAACCCACCACCACGTGACCCAGCCGACGCGGGCGTACTTTGTTGGTGCGTTCGATTGCGGGGGCTCGGCCGTTGGCCCGGCCGGGGCGGCCGGGCCCGTTCGTCGGTTCTTGCTTGGCCGCCGACTGAACGATTCGTGGCGCGATTTTCACCGACACCCGAATCGCTGAGTACGGATCGAATACCACCAACCCCTCGGTACTGCGGCTGAACTCGGCGCCGAGTCGGGCAAGGTTGGACTCGATTCGGTCGAGATCGTCGGGATCATCGGCGCCGACACCGATCTCCAGCAGACGCCGCCTCCGCGCTTGCGCAACGGTGAGCTGATCGCCACCTTCGACGGTGGCCAAGCGGCGCTGCCGCCCATCCGGTGAGCGCCCCGACGGCGTCAACCCGAACTCCTCGTAATACCCGCATGCCGCCTCAACATCCGGCACACCCAACGTGATTGAGGTCAAACCATGCAGGCTCATCGTCGACTCCTCTCGCCCGATCACCAACTCCGCGAGCTGGTTTCATGTCCCAACGTTCGGGATCGGAAGTGCTGAAATCGGCCAGACAATCTGGACCCGCTCCTCCCTACTCCCAGTTGGGCACCGGTGCGGGCTCGAAATCGTCGAACGATTTGGGGAGATCACGCGCCACTGGTCGCCTGCGTACCACTGGTGCGCCGTGACGCCCGTGCCGGTGCCGGTCACTCAAACCTCCTCCGCACAACCTGGCCCGTCCCACTCGCCCCGACGGAAAGGGACGATCGCCGACCCAACAGGCCTGCAGTCGCAGGCCAGCCGCTGGGCGAAGGCGCTGCCGGGGGCACGAGCGAGTAGTTAACCCTAAATCCGATATCTCGATAGGTCAATGAAATAACAATATTCTTGCCGGCGCTAAGGCGTTTCGCCCAGGCCCGGGAACCCGCACCGGCCATCGATGCGCTCCGTCGGCAAGGCTGACCGAGAAGAAACCGGTCACGTTTCGGACAGATCCGTTGACGCGAGTGGCTGACGCGCACGTTCGAGTCGGGGGATTCACGTGCTGACCGGGGTCGGCGGACACCGGTGGCGCGCCAGCGCCGAACAGATCGCAGAACGAGTCACCGTGCATGTGACAGGCGAACGCGGCGGCCTGTGGGATCCCAACGGCGACTGGGCCAGCCGATCCGAAGTCGACCACCCGGCTGTGTCCTGGTACGACCCGACGGCCATGTCGTATGGCGCTGCCCCACCGCCGGACCGGACGGGCCGCAACAGCTGTCCGACGCCATCGAGTGCGCGTTGGGTCCGGTCCCGTCGGCTGACCTGCAGGAAACACCCGACGAATTCGCGAGGAGGTCAATTGCCCGCCGGGGTGCTGGTTCACTCGCCTGCCGTGCCGAGATGCGACGGCACACAGGATGACGCTATAGCGATATTTGCAAGAAACTGTCGCGCCGGGCCGGAAACCGATATAGCGCGTAAACTGTATGCGTGACCGGCATCGATACTAGTGCGAGCACCCGCACCGGCGAGGTCTACCAGGTGCTGCACAAGGATCTGCTCAGCGGGCGCATGGCACCCGGGCAGCGGCTCAGGCTTGTCGAGCTGTCTGCACGGTTCGAGGTGAGCCAGTCGGTGATCCGGGAGGCGTTGGTCCGCCTGGCGGAAAAGGGCCTCGTGGTCGCCAACCCTCAACGCGGATTCCGTGTCCGCGATTTGTCGGTCCAAGACATCGAGGCGTTGACCGAAGCACGCGTTCAGATCGAATTGGTGGCCTTACAGCTTGCGATTGACCGCGGAGACATCCATTGGGAGACCAGTGTGGTCGCCGGCCACCACCTCCTCGAGAAAACACCATTGGTGTTAGACGACGGCCGATTCAACGAACAGTGGCCGGAACGCCATCGGGCTTTTCATCGAGCACTCCTGTCCGGCTGCGCCAACCCGCACCTCGAAGCGGTCGCTGCGGAGTTGCGCGACTGTGCCGAGCTCTATCGACGCTGGTATTGGGCGCTGACCGACGACAACGATCGCGACATTACAAGTGAGCACCGTTTGCTCAAGGAACTGACCCTGGCCCGCCAAACCGCCAGCGCCCAGTCGTTGCTGCGCACCCATATCGAGCGCGGGCCGTTGAAGCTGGTCGCCTACGCTGCCGAGCACGGCATCTCCGCGCTCGACCAGCGTGACAGCGTCCCCGCTGCATAGGAACAAGGTTGCCTCTTCGATAATGGCGTCGCGCGGGCCGGTGGCTTGGGAAGTACTTGTCAGAGTAGGTATTTGGTGCATCACCTCGGCCGCTACCGGGGTA
>Ga0209139_10000831_pt1 | contig 11081 bp, 16 predicted proteins | sample BogFormECP14_OM3_FD_188246 | JGI IMG/M metagenome (GOLD analysis project Ga0209139, IMG submission 188246) | Bog forest soil microbial communities from Calvert Island, British Columbia, Canada - ECP14_OM3 (SPAdes) (version 2) | ecosystem: Environmental > Aquatic > Freshwater > Wetlands > Bog ...
ACGATGATCCGTCCGTCCTTCGCTCACTGAAGAGGCTGCTCTCTGCCTCTGGTTTTCATGTCATAACGTTCGGTAGCCCGTCTGAATTGCTCGCAAGTGCCACTCCGAGAACAAACGCTTGCATGGTGGTGGACATCGACCTGCCTGAAATGACCGGAATCGAAATGTGCGAGGTTCTGAAGGGTTCAGGACGCGGTCTGCCCTCCATACTAATCACCGGCCGAACCGACGCCAGAATTCGCTCTTTGGCAGCGCAATCGGATGCAGTCGCAGTGCTGTTCAAGCCATTCGAAGAAGAACCGCTGCTTGAGGCGATCGCCCGCGCAATCGCTCTTTCCATACAAGATCGGTCTGACATATAACAACGAGGGTGGGATTCTGGGGTTGGCCTATTGTCCGTGTTTTGAGGACCGACAGTGAACACTATGGTTGATCGCTCGGAAGAGGAAAACGGCCGCGCGGTCGTAGCGACTGTTTCGCCAGCCGAAGTCACTCGAAACTGGGAAGTCGATGCGTTCGAGAAGCTTCTCAGTGACCTGTCCGCCACCTTCGTCCGCGTATCCGTTCAAGACATCGACGCCGAAATAGAGCGATGCCTTGGGCGCATCGTGATTGCGATGGGTGTCGATCGCAGTACCATCCTGCAAATGGATCCCGCCAACGGAGGTTTGTACGCTACTCATCAGTGGGCGCGAGAGGGCATTGATACCCCACACCGAGGCGTCAGAACAAACGCCGCCGAGGCGATTCCGTGGATATCCGGCCAGATACGAGCAGGCGAACTGGTCGTACTCCCGTCCGTTGAGGAACTTCCCCCGGACTCAAACGATCTGGCCTTGGCGCGTCTTGAGGGCGTCAAGTCCCACCTCGCGATACCGCTAAGAATTGGTGGAGCTGTCGTCGGCGCGGCCCTCTTCGGCGCCATCATTTCCGCGAAAGCATGGTCTGACACAGATCTCCAGCGTCTGAAACTCGTCGCGGAGATCTTGGGAAACGCCCTGGAACGAAAGCGCGTTGAAGCGGAGATCCGCCGCCTGTCAGAGGAATTGCGGCAGGTTTCGCAAGTCGTGACGATGGGCGAACTTACTGCTTCCCTTGCCCATGAGTTGAACCAGCCGCTCGGAGCAATCCTGAACAACGCGAGGGCGGTTCGGCGCCTGCTCGCATCCAAAACTCCTGATCTGACCGAAATCGACAGCGCGGTGGACGATATCATTCGCGACGATGCTCGAGCTGTCGAAATCGTTCGGAATGTTCGCGCGATGTTTAGACGCGGCGAAGCGAAGATGTCGTCCGTCGATGTCAAAGAGCTTCTGGTTGAAGTTAATCGCATCGTAAGCGCCGACGCGAGAATGAAAGACATTACGTTGTTGGTGGAGGTGCCCGACTCTCTACCGCTCGTTCGAGGCGACAAGACCCATTTGACGCAGGCCGTCCTCAATTTGGCCATCAACGCTTTCGACGCGGTTTGCGATAGTGACGGACCACGCAAAGTCGTTCTACGCGCGGGCGGGGAAGAACCTAGCTGCGTCAACGTATCGGTGCGCGATTCGGGCAAGGGCATCGACCCAAAGATCATGCCTCGTCTATTCGACCCGTTCTTCACGACCAAACCGACCGGGATGGGCATGGGCCTCGTCATAGTGAAATCGATAATCGAGAATCACGGCGGTCGCCTCTGGGCAATACAGAATCCTGACCGCGGCGCGACGATGGAGTTTGCACTGCCGGTTGAACCGAATACCGGGCCGATCGGCTAGTCCGACGCCGATCGCGACATAAGCGCTCCGATAAAAGTTGCCCTCATCGATGACAACAATTCGGCGCGCACTTCCCTGGCGCAGATCATCAAGACCGCCGGGATTGAAGTAGTTTCTTTTTCGTCGGCGCAGGAGTTTCTCGAAGACCCTGTCCGCAATCACGTCGACTGTGCTGTCACGGACGTGCGGATGCCGGGCGTCGATGGATTCAAGCTGCAGGAGACGCTTGCTCGGACCGTGCCGAATCTTTCCGTTGTATTCATAACCGGCCACGGCGCCATCCCAATGAGCGTCAGGGCAATTCGGGGTGGGCCGGTGGATTTTCTTGAGAAGCCAATAGATGACGAAGCTTTGCTGGAAGCAATTCGCCGCGCTGCCGGACGCAGTCGCGACCAAAAGACAGCGCGCGCTGATCTTGGCGACCTTCAGCGCCGGTACAGCTTCTCACGCCCCGCGAGCGCTAGGTTTCCAATTGGTGACAGCCGGACTACTCAACAAACAAGCTGGCGCCGATCTCGGCACTACCGAAAAGACCATCAAAGTTCACCGAGCTCGGGTGATGTTCAAGATGAAGTCCGAATCGTTTGCTGAACTGGTGCGAATGGCGGATCAGCTCCATATCCGGCCAGCAAACAAAACTCATCGAAAGAGAGCGTCGGGCCCGCCAAGACTTGGGTCGGCTGGCTGAAATCGAATGCCCTATCCCGAATACTCTTCCTCCAGAGGTTGGGCTCAGTTGACTGTGAGGCCGGCGCCATCGCTACACCTTCTGCTCGGCTTCCGCACGAATCGCGGCGGCTATGTCGGCGCTGAGCTTTGCAATTGCGCGGCTGTGCGCAGCCGCTAAGGCGTCAAAGCCTTGTCCCTGTATGGGCTCGCGAGCGATCGAGCGACCCGAGCGCTTTTGCCCGCTCGCAGCCTTGCGCACAGTCCATACCGCCTCCACCGTCGCCGCCTGTCCTTGAATCGACTCGAATCGCTGGACATCGATCGTGACCCTATAGTCCGGCGTGAAATTAGCGAGTTGTGCCGAGGCCACATCCGGCGTGCCGAGCAGTACTACAAGGTCGCCCGCGACTGCTTGCGCGATGCTGTCGTTCAGCGGCGAGATCCTCGATTGAACTCGTCGACCTCGACGCGGTTCGGCGCAATCTGCACGACGAACTCCGGTTGATCCACCGAAGCGGGTATTGTCACGGGGCCGCCCATCACTGCGGCGAGTGTGGACGGCGTGCCGTCTGCCGCCGCCGTGGAGTCCAGCGAATAGAATCGTGATGGCGCCGTGCTGTATGAGGATACTGCCGCAGTGACCAACGCCATCGAGAGAACATGTGCGATGCGCCTTCTCATCACTTCGCCTCCCTCTTGTTGCCGCGCATGAGCGCGTCGGGATGCCGCTCCAGATAGTCTGCGAGCACGCACACTGACCGCGCCGCACGGCTTATCTCCTGCGTGCTACTTAGCTGTTCGAACTGCACGCAATTCGGCGCGGTGAGGTTGCTGGTATTTTCGAGCGTCTCGTGCGCGCTCACCAGCGTGTCTTGTGCTGACACCAGAGTCTTATCCAGCTGCGCGATCGCTTTATGTAAATCATCGCCGATATCCTGGATGGGCACCTTGTCCAGCTTCTTGAGGATGTTCTCCACCCTCGCCTCAGTCGTCTCAAGCTCTCGCACGGAGTCCCTGAAAATAAGCTGATAGGTTTACGGATTGCGCGGCGGCGGATTGAAGGCCTCGGCCCGGTTGCCGAATAGCGTGAAGACTGTGTCCGCGTCGGCCGGCGGCAGGACTGTATCGGTGGCGGCTGTCTCGAAGGCGACACCGCCTATCAGAATCGACAACAGCGACTGGGTCTGCACGGTGAGACCGTTCGCCGAAAGCGACAGGTCGATTCCGCCTCGCATGCCAAAAGCGGATGTTAGGGTTGAAGTACTGATCGTAGGGGGGCTTGCACAAACTCTTGGACGGTCAGAAACTTGCCGTCCTTGTCGAGCTCGTACGACGCGATCTGACCCACCTGAGCCGCCGGAAGTAGATCGGCGTTCCAGTGTCCAGCGAGCCTAAATCCGGGGTTCTCAGGATGAAGAAGCGGCCCGTGCCTGTCTTCTTTTGAAGTGCCGATCTCTATTCCGATGTAGGCTCCCGAAATAAGCGTTCCCAGCCCCGTAATGTTGGCGCCCGATATGCGGGGCCGGACTATCCAGAACTTCGTATCGGCGACCAGAAACCCTTCCGTCTTGGGGCCATCTGCGCGGTCATGATCACGCGAAGATGATCTTCGGACAGCCGTATCGCTGTTACCGTGCCGACATCGACGCCGTTGTAGTGGATCTTGGTCTTGCCGGCCTGTAGCCCTTCTGCCGATTTCATCACGATTGTTATCTTGGGCCCTTCGCTCAGCACCCTCGTCACTGCTACCCATGCACCGAAAACCGCCGCCAGAATCGGGATGAACCAAACCAGCGAGATCCGCGTGCGCTGTTGCGGTATTGCTTTCGATTCTGGGACTGAAGTTCGTGGTGGATCGCGATCAGGCATACGGAACCTCTCTCGAACTTGGAGCATCCCGGATCGGCGGATCGACGCGCCGGGCGCAGGCTCCTAGATGCTCCGCCAGCAGATCGCAAGGTAGGCAAGCTATGAGTGAGGCACCGGCGACAGGCTCATTGTATCGTTGGCTATACCATTTCACCTCGAAAAACCGACTGAAATCGAATGTCTACGAGTGGCTGAGCAGCGATTCCCAGGCCGACGTCGACTGCGGCCAGGGCCATCAGAAATCGATGACTAGAATTTCCAGATGACATTGAGCGCGATGAAGTTCAGATAGTTCGTTGAATAATGCCCTTGCAGTGTTCCTGCGAGCGCTCCGCGGCTGGCAGCGAAGGGACCGGCGCCTGCGTCCATGAACTCCCACGCAGCGCCAGCCGTTATGTCACGATTGATCTGATATTGGATGCCGGTGCCATATCGCAGCTGGCGATCGAGTGGCAGTGCCGGAACGCGGTTCGTTTTAGAAACAGGCGAACTGTCATACGCAAATCCTGCCGACCAAAGCCACTTCTCACCGATCCGAAATTGCTGCCCGATCGCAATATGGCACGTGTCCGAGAAATGCAGGTTGGCGGTCACGGTCCTTTGCTTGGCCGTAGAAATTCCGATTGGGAACTCTCCGAACGCAGACCAGTTCTGCCATCCTACATCGCCCAACAGGCTGAAGTTGGGTATGACGTCGTAGGCCGCACTTAACATCACCTGCTGCGGCACTTCCATCGGGATATTGACCTTCGCCCCGCCGATTGTTTCGCGGAGATGCGTAAGGACCGGACCGAGATCCGTGAGGTGCGGTCGAAAGCCGAACTTGTAATCGACCGGCGATTGATAGGTCAGTCCAATGCGAAGTTTGGCGATCGGCCTGAGCAGGATACCGACGTTCCCGCCGAATGCTTCGTCCCACGACTCGAGCGCCAGTCCGCCGTCCGGCGTGCGCGGAAGAACGTTGTTAATCTTCGATTGAAACTCGAGACGTGCGACCGAAAAACTGAAACCTGCTCCCACCGAGAGCCACTTGTTCACCTCGTAGGCGATTGACGGGTTGACAGTGCCAGTTATGAGCGACTCGTCGGTCACGTAGTAGCGTCCGACCCAGGTCTTGCCGTAGTCGGCGCTAAGACCGAAATTTGAGTCGACCGCCACACCGAGTCGCAACTGTTCGGAGAGTTTGTAGACGTAGAAAAACCCACCGATCGGAAAGAACACACCGGCGTTACCGCCGCCACCGCCCGACGTAGTCGTCTCGTGCGCCACGTCGAAGTTAGTCGACGGAAGGAGTGCGCCGGACGCAGTTAGCAACTGTGAGCGGTCGAGTAGCGTCATCCCGGCGGGATTGGCAGCTGCAGTCGAAGCGTCCGCAGACATCGCGGCTTGTCCGGCGCTCGCCGTGCCGAGATCAGGTGCGCCTGTTTCATATAGCAGTATGCCAGCGCCTCGCGCGGACGTGACAAATGCGAGCAGGATGGCTGTTGCAAGAGAGAAAGTCCTACGAACCCTTCGCGATGCCGTTCGTATGACCTCTAGGCTTGCTTTGACGATACACCGCATTCCTCGTTCCTTCATTTGAAACCACCTCCCTCTAGCAGGCCCTTCGATGAAAGTTCAAGTTGATCTCCTTGTCGAACCATTTCACGATTATGTGAAAGGGAAGCGATTGACCTACCACGTCGCCGATTGCCCAACCACGTCCCATCACGTTACGCCTCATCGAGAGCCCTTAACGCTGTGCGAAGCGAGTACTACAAATGCCGAGTTCGTCGCTGCTGTCACTCTTCATCAGCTCCCCCATGGCTCGATCGATCGAAAAGCTGCCCGGCTTCTGTCGCGGTGCGAAGTCTCGGAACGTTGTCAGGAACTGGCCCACTATCGCCTGCGTAGGAACCGGAACAAATAAGTGCTCTACGAACCATTTGTAGCAATCACCCGCTTCTGTTACGCGCGCTCGAACGGATCTGAGGACACGTTGAAAAGCTTGGGTGCGCGCGGGGCGACCACCGAGCCGACCAATAGGTAACCGGTGCGATCATGATCTTACTGTAGCTGCCCCAGTTAGCGTTTGGACTAACGTAACGGAGCAGCGCTTGTTGGTCGGATCCCGCGGGTGGCGGAGTGAGCAAGGAATAGTCGATGCCTAGAAATCCGGTCGGCGGTGGCGGAGCCGGCGTCTCGCCTTGCGCACGCTGAATAATGTCCGGCCCCGGCGCGACCGTCTGAGCGCAACCCGCCGGACACCGTGCCTATGGTGCTCCTCATATCTTTGCTGTCCCGCCGCATACGCTGCTCCAATTCCTTTGCTTTTGTGGTGTTTCAGATCCGAGGACTGTATGACCGACCGATCGGCGCTTGCCGCCAGCGCATTTAAGCAACTCGATTTCCTCGAAGACGCGTGAAGGTTGTTCTCTCGCGCTCCCTGCAAGATGCTCCGTTCTTCCAGGAAGAGATATGCAACCTTGGTAGCATAGACGAATGTCTGCTGCGCGATGCAGACTGTGTTTCCAAGCAATGACGCAGATGGTCCGCGCAATTCTCCCGCAGCAGCCGGTATCGTCAATTGTGGAAGAAATCGACGGCCACACTAGTTGTGGTAGATGACGACGCGTCGATTCGCCGCGCGCTGAAAAGGCAATTGCAGATCTTGGGATTCGACGTCGTGGACTTTCAAAGCGCAGAAGAGTTCCTGACCAGCAAGTTTCCAACCGGCGACGCGTGCATGCTGTTGGACGTCTACATGCCGGGAATGAACGGGATCGAGCTGTGCCGGCATTTGGCCTCGGCAGGACTGTATCTGCCGACGATCCTGATAAGTGGTCGCGAGGATGAACAGACGAAACGCCTTATGCGCGAAGCCAAGCCGGTTGCGACTCTTTTCAAACCGTTCGATGAGGTAGATCTCTTGCGCGCGCTCCGGAAGGCCACGCGCCGGTTGAAACTTGCGCACTAGGTGTCACCAACCAGCGTTCGAGTTACCAATTCTCTTCTAAGAATGCAGTTAGTATCTCGTAGGCAATTGGGACTTCAGGAACCCCTGTTCATCCTTGTACGACGCCGGCCTCTTTTCCATAGTGGTCGCGCATAAATTTTTCTGCTAAAACGACCGAAGCAAAAGAAGGTGGGTAATGGCAAGCACACCTGCTTTGCTTGAGATTCCGCAGTCGTCGGTAACGTCGAAAGACCGTCTCGGGCAATCCAAATTTGAGACGACGAGCAACCAGCCAGAACAGTCGCGACTATGCCGCGAGGCAGGAGATTGATCGATTCGACTCACTTGTGGATGAATTTACGGAGGCGATAGCGTTTGTTCGAGCTGACGCAGTCGACAGCGAAATCGAGGTATCGCTGGGCAAGATTTGTCGTACTTTAAATCTTGATCGAAGCGAAATATACGAGCGGGACGCGCCTGATAAGCCGTTGCGCCTGTCGCATTCCTGGCTACGAGCAAATATCCCGCCGTTACCCCGTAATTTCCATCCCGAGAAATTCCTGCCGGACACTGTCGAATGGGTCACGGCAGGCAAACTCGTTACGTTTTCTCGGGTGAGCGAGATTCCCATAGAGCTCGCGGATGCGCGGAAGTTTGTTGGGCAATACGGACCTAAAGCGTCGGCCATAATCCCGATGTGGGCAGGTGGGCGAGTAATAGGCGCCGCCAGCTTCGGCAGGTTCCGCTCTCGGAAATGGCACCCTGAACTACTAAAACAGCTCATCCGCGCGGTGCGGATCCTGGGAGGCGCAATCGAACGTAAGCAGGCGGAAAAAGCTTCACGCGCAGGTCGCGCAGAACTGGCGCTCGCTCAGCGCCGAAGCATGATGGGCGAACTGGTTGCCTCGATTGCACATGAACTTAACCAGCCGCTCGGGACAATCATGAGCAACCTCAGAGGTCTTGAACGGTTACTGTCTCGGCAAAATCTGAAGCGAGAGGCGGCTTCGGTACATAATGCGGTCGAAGATACCAAGCGGGCAAGCGAAGTCGTAAGGCGAATCCGGGGCATGTTCGCGGGAGACGGAACTCAGCGAGTCGTGATCAATGTCAGCGAGCTAGCGAGCGAAGTCTTGAGACTGACTCGCAGCGAAGCCACGGTCCGGCAGATAGTGCTGGAGTCAGAGTTTTCGCCTTCACTACCCACAGTGATCGGAGATAGAATCCTGCTGCAGCAATGCATATTGAATCTGCTCATGAACGCTTTCGACTCGGTCGCCGATGTTGAGCCTGATCAACGCAAAGTTTCAATCAGAATTGCGTTGGAGAAAACGAGATGGATCAGCATAAGCGTGCGCGATACGGGCGCCGGCGTTAACCCATCTGTCGCTGGTCAGTTGTTCCAGCCCTTCGTTACGACCAAGAGCAACGGAATGGGATTGGGTCTGCTGGTAACCCGTTCTATTGTCGAAGACCACGGTGGCACAATCCGGTCGGAGTCCAACGCGCAGGGGGGTACCACTTTCACTTTCACGCTCCCGGCCGCGGAAACGAAAGAGGCGAGCGTGTCGCGACGTCCCTCAAGAAAAGCTTGATATTGGGCCGTCCCTTCCGATTGGCGATACAAGTCGTTTAGTCGTCAAAGAACAGATCATTCGACCCGAATCCATTCGGCCAATGAGAATCTTCTGACAAGGGTACCGAACAACCTATCGTGAGAAGCAAAGTTCGCGTTCGAAATCAAACGCGCTGGCCGATACCTGTCACACATATTGTGATTGTGTTCTTAGGTCTTCGCGACTCGAGACCGGCGACTATCCTAAACCAATCTTGCGCGTGGGAGCGCACGATCGTAAGCAGGATGAATATGGAGAACTTCAGCAATACGGACGAGATCTGGTAGCGAAGCCGCGCCCATCTTCATCATGACTCGTCCTCGATGTCTTTTGATCGTCTGCTCAGTCGGCCCCAATTCAGCGCCCACCTGTTTGTTCAGCAAGCCGCTCGTTATCAGGGCGAAGACTTCGTGTTCGCGAGGAGTGAGAGTGCGTTCAAGTTCCCCTAGTGCGATACGCCGTATATGTTCAGCTCGCCCGATGCGAGCGAGATCGTGGCCGCGCCTAATCGCATTCAACAACGTGGCATCGTCGATTGGCTTTTCCAGACAATCGATCGCGCCTTCTCGCATCGCTTGGACGCCAATCGACATGTTGGCGCACCCGGTCACAAAGATGACCGATACGAAAGGTAGCGACTGCTTGATCTTTGCGAAAAGCTGTAAACCATTCATTCGGGGCATACAGATGTCAGCGACGACACAATCGAACTCCTTCGATTCCGGCGCTTCCAGGAAGCTCTCGGCCGAGCGATATACAGTTACGTGGTAGTCAGCGGTTTCGAGTTGGAACGCGAGCGCCACGCGTTGCGGTTCGTCATCTTCGACAACGGCGACGATAGCGGATTCGAGCGCTGCGTGGGCTTCGATGTGCACCAGCTTGGCTGAAGTCATCATATCAAGTAACTCCTTAGGTCTGTTCGGGAGTTGATGAGACACGGATCTAGTGACGATCTGCCTAAGTTAGCGATCCGCTTCTCGGTTAATGGGGGAAGTCCGCTCCTCCTTCGTCGTCGTCGCTGCGTGCCGCCCCAACCCCGGTCGCGCGGAACAGTAACTTGGCGGCGAAAAGCTTTTCGCCGATGCGCCCCTGGGATTTGAGCTGGCCGCCATGCCGTTTGCAGTGCGGACATGACATTGAACCGCCGAGAAGGCTTGCGTTTTCGGGCGTTATGCTGAGATCGAACTTGAACCCGCAGCCGGGATTCTGACAGACGGTCCGGTACACGATGCCCTGGTTGCCGGTTGTTCTGGATTCATTTCTGCTGATCGATGTTTGCATTTTTTTCTTCTCCTCCTCGCGTTACTCAGCGAGAGTGGCATGGGACTAAAACAAACATTTCTAGCGCCCTAGTTTCCTACTCTTTGACGGCCGCCCTCCTCGCTCACTACCGGTGATCGCGTCCGATTGCGAAAGCACGCAGCGGAGATTGCGCGCTGGAGTGGGGAGAAGGCTTCATTCACCCAATTTGCGCCGCGAGTACGAGCTGGCGCAATTGGACCTTGGTCCATTGGACTAAAGTCCACTGTACTCAGGGTGCATAAGGCTATCGTCCAATAAACTACGCGTTGGGCGCGCAGTGTTGAGTTGCACAATCACAGGCACGAATCGTGAAAAGTATCTCGCTGCTACCAAATGCCGCGACTAACTTGCAGCTTTCGCCTTGGATGTAAAAAACTCCTTCGCGGCGGAGCCCAGCAGCAGCTCTTTGACGTCGGAAGAGACTATTTCCTGGACATTGCGAGACTACCCAGAGGCGACCCGTCGCCACGTCGAAGACGAGCGCGTACTTCGCAGAGCCGTATTGGAGCGTATGCACTCCGGCAATACGATGGCGGCCCTCTCAAAACACTAGCATTTTGTGCGCGTTCAGAGTTTTCAGCAGCCACAAAGTCCAACCTTTGTTGCAGGATGAAACCGTGGCGCCCGAGCGTTTTGCGTCACCCGCAATTGGGGGCCGAGGTACGGTGGGCTCGAGGTGTCGGATGCGCGCTTTCAGTCGCTCGAGGACGAGAACCGGCTGATGTAGGTTCTGGAAACTTCGCGCTTGAGTGCCAAAGTGCGTTCACCTCGAGGCTTTCGCCGCTGACTACGCGTTCTCCCGCCTTGAGCCCGGAGATGAGGCGCGCATAGCCGGCTTTTGTTCCACTACGCGATCGCGACCTTGCGATGCTCGAATGTGCCGGGGCTGACCTCCACGAACGCCTACGTGGTTGTCAATGTCGAATACGA
>Ga0209139_10000832_pt1 | contig 11079 bp, 10 predicted proteins | sample BogFormECP14_OM3_FD_188246 | JGI IMG/M metagenome (GOLD analysis project Ga0209139, IMG submission 188246) | Bog forest soil microbial communities from Calvert Island, British Columbia, Canada - ECP14_OM3 (SPAdes) (version 2) | ecosystem: Environmental > Aquatic > Freshwater > Wetlands > Bog ...
CGTTTTCGGGAACACGCGTGGTGCCAATCGGTCACCGTCCTTCTCAACCTTGCTGTGATCGCGGTGATCATGATTCCTTCATTTCGCGCTCATGTGTTTCCCAGGATTCCAGCCAAGCTTGGCAAGGCTTACTACGCGTTGGCGACGATGCACGCAGCGCTCGGAAGCATCACCGAACTGGCCGGATTGTACATTCTGCTCGCTGCGGGCACGACCGTTTCGCCGGAAAAACTTCGAATCACAAATTACAAACTGTGGATGCGAAGCGTCCTCGTGCTCTGGTGGCTCGTACTCTTGCTGGGATTCGCGACATATACGCGCTGGTACGTCCGCATTTGATTCACAAATGCTTTTTCAGATTCTGAAGAACAAGGAAGATCGTGCGTGGTCGTCGTGGGGCCGATGTCACTTCGATGCAGGGTTGGAATAAGGCATTCGGAATTTGGTCTGCGTGGATGGAAACAGAAACGGTGCCTATGGCGGCTGCTGGTGAAGCTTAGCAGAGGAAAAAACATGGCTGAATATCAAATGACTCTAATGGATCGGCAAATAATTGCCAGGGATACGCTGGCGTTGTGCTTGACACAAATGGAACTAATTACGAATTCCGAGCCAGGGAACACGTTAACTTTAGTTTCCATGGACCTATCCAAAGGAGATGAAGGCGCTAAAAGTCGCGTAAGAATGTCGAATCACAACGACTTAAATTATAGACGGACAACACTTAGTGAGGTCTTTGTTTGTTGAAGTGGGTCCCTTAGAAGCTCCCGTCTCCGCGCCGAAGGACGACGAATTGACATCAACATTCCGTCCGCCCACGAGAATCATTTGATTTTTGCCGCGTGAACGGTGTATGAGGAAGCGCCCAGCTTCCCGCATTTATGTTTCCGCGGTGTGCGCGGCTGCGTCCAACTTTCTTCGGGTAGCGCTAAGGAGCCGGCACATGGCGTTGTTTTCTTTCCTCGACAGAGACCGATCAATTGCCGATCCGGGTTACAGCCGATGGCTGGTTCCGCCGGCGGCTTTGGCAATTCATTTGTGCATCGGTCAGGTTTACGCGTTCAGCGTTTTCAAGATTCCATTGACACAACTTCTCGGCGTGACCAAGTCGCTTCCGGAAGACTGGAAGCAGACACAAATCGCATGGATTTTTTCTTTTGCGATCGTGATCCTCGGCGTATCCGCCGCGACGTTCGGAAAATGGCTCGAGGGGGCCGGGCCGCGAAAAGCGATGTTTGCATCGGCTACGTGCTTCGCACTCGGCTTTTTTATCTCCTACTTCGGTGTAGTCTCGCACCAACTCTGGCTGGTTTATTTCGGATACGGATTTGTAGGTGGTACCGGACTAGGGCTTGGATATATTTCGCCGGTGTCTACTTTGATCAGGTGGTTTCCCGATCGACCTGGGCTAGCGACAGGAATGGCGATTATGGGATTTGGCGGCGGCGCGATGATTGGCTCTCCGCTGGCGATCAAGCTCATGGCGTTCTTCCGCACTTCGTCTGATGCCGGCGTCGGAAAGACCTTCCTGGTGATGGGCGCGCTTTATTTTCTGCTGATGATGTTCGGCGTTTTCACAATACGGGTGCCGCAGGAGGGATGGAAACCGGAAGGTTGGACTGCTCCTGTCAAAGAACAGAAACTCGTCACCACTCACAAGGTGGATGTAAACGTAGCCTTCCGTACTCCTCAGTTCTGGCTATTGTGGGTCGTTCTCTGTACAAACGTAACCGCCGGAATCGGCATCCTGGAACAAGCCTCTCCGATGATTCAGGAGTTGTTCAAGGGAACAATCGGTCCGGTCGCGGCCGGGGGATTCGTCGGGCTACTGAGTCTCTTTAACATGGCAGGTCGATTTTTCTGGGCGTCCACTTCGGACTTCATCGGCCGAAAGCCTACTTACTTCATCTTCTTCACTCTTGGCGCGGTACTTTATTTCTTCCTCCCCATGACCGGAGCGAATCACCTCAATACGGTCAAACTGTTCGTGACAATTTCGGTGATCTTGCTGAGTATGTACGGCGGTGGCTTCGCCACCATCCCTGCGTATTTGCGAGACCTGTTCGGCACGCATCACGTCAGCGCCATTCATGGACGGCTGTTGACGGCCTGGTCCGTTGCGGGTGTTCTGGGCCCTGTACTCGTCAACTACATGCGTGAATATCAAATTCAACATGGAGCGGACAAAGCCAGCGCATACCAAACCGTTCTGCACGTGATGGCTGGACTCTTGGTCGTAGGCTTCATCGCAAACTTCCTGGTCCGTCCAGTCGATCAGAAATATTGGCTGGCCGAGAAGAGGTCGTAACACACACCGCGAATATCGGAAGAGGTGAAAGAAAATGGCAGAAAATCGGAAGAAATCATCGACTGCGACGATTCTATTTGCGTGGCTCCTTGTCGGTATTCCGCTGGGATGGGGAGTCTACAACACGCTGCTGAATTCGATGAAGCTGTTTCAAGCTCCGCCCGCACAATCCGCTCCGGCGACGCCGGCGCCGAAATAACGCGATACGCGTGGATTTGGGCTGGCCGCGCTTCCGCCAAGGATCCCAAGACACAATTGTCTCTACAACGCAGCGGCGCTACGAAGCCCTAAACTGATTTTGGAGGTTTACGGAGAGTGTCCACATCTGCTTCGCAATGCCGTACCATATTGCCCATCAAATAGATTTGCCTTGGAGCGCGAATTTGCTGGCCTACTCCGAATCTGATCGAGTGAACTCTCTTCGTTCAGCCCAGAACGAGGCCAACGCTCTTTTCAAATCGATTGAGGCAAATAGCCTCATCCGGCCGGGCATCACAGAAGGCCAACTCAATGAAGAAATCTACAAGCTTGCGGAGCAGATGTATGGGATTACGAAGTACTGGCACAAACGAATCGTCCGTGCCGGTGAGAATACGCTTCTGCCCTACGATGAAAACCCGCCGGACTTAATGCTGGCTGACGATGACATCTTATTCCTCGATCTTGGTCCGGTCTTCGAGGAGTGGGAAGCCGATTTCGGCAGAACCTTCGTCCTTGGTTCCGATCCGACGAAGCTTAAGCTTCGCGACGACATTCAGAAGGCCTTCGTCGAAGGCAAAGAATATTTCGAGCAGCATTCCGATATAACCGCCGCTGAGCTATATCAGCACGCTCAGAATTTGGCGAAGAAATACGGTTGGGAGTACGGCGGCCCTATCGCTGGCCATCTCATCGGACAATTTCCGCACGAGCGAATTCCGGAAGATAGAGTGAAATTGTACGTGCACCCAAACAACCCCAGCCGAATGCGCAATCCGGGCGCGAATGGTGAGCCGCGCCACTGGATTCTAGAAATCCACTTTGTGGATCGCGCTCGAAAAATTGGCGGATTCTACGAACAACTACTTACCGTGGACTAGACGGCCGTATCGGTCCATAGCCCGCAGCAAATTATTGGAGGTTGAGATTGCCATGAAAGAGAGCAAACACATTCGCAAGGGCGTCTTCGCCGCTTGTGCGGCCTTATCTCTCCTTCTGAGCGTGGCGTCGGTGGCGCAGAGTCCAAGTTTCCACAACGCTCCGGCTTCGGCGAAGACCGAGAAGAACCCTTATCAGGGGCAACAATCGCCGGATGGCAAGTCCGCGTTCCAACTCCGCTGCGTAGCGTGTCACGGACCAAACGGAGAAGGCTCGGGAAACATACCCTCCCTGGCCGGCGAGAAGGCGCAAGGAGCCAGTGACGGCGAGCTTTTCTGGTATATCACCAAGGGTGACGTAAACAACGGGATGCCCTCATGGGCATCTTTGCCCGAGGAGCAGCGCTGGCAGATCATCAACTATCTTCGAGTTCTTGGCGCTTCCAAACCAGGTTCACCCCGAGTAGCTCTTTCGTCCGACGAAGCGGTCTCTGTCGGTATGAATGCGCCGCCGCCGAAAGCCCCATTTACCGACTTCCGATTTGAAAAGCCCGGGACGATTCGCGAGATAACACTTGCGGATTTGCCTGCTCCGCTCGCGACGACTTCGGCAGGCAACAGTCCTCAGGTTGTGCCACGGCCGGAGAAAGCTTGGCCACAGGTTCCCGCCGGCTTCAAAGTTGAGTTATACGCGAGCGGACTCGATCAACCTCGCCTGATCCGCACTGCACCCAACGGAGATTTTTTCGTTGCCGAAAGTAAGACTGGTGAAATCCTCGTCTTCCGTGGAATCACCGCGGAAGGCAAGCCTGAACAAGCAGGCACGTTCGCCACCGGATTGAAACGGCCATTCGGAATCAATTTCTATCCGCCCGGTCCCGATCCGCAATGGATCTATGTTGGCAACACAGATTCGGTCGTACGATATGCGTATAAGAATGGAGACTTGAAAGCCCGTGGTGCCGCCGAACATATCGCAGATGTGCCAGGTGGCAATGGTCACTGGACGCGGGATATTCAATTCACCCCGGATGGCAAGAAGATGTTTGTGTCGGTAGGCTCAGCCTCCAATATCAATGACCCGGATACGACGCCTGAGGAGAAGAATCGCGCCGACGTTCTGGAATTCAATCCTGACGGTTCAGTAATGCGTGTCTACGCGTACGGCATCCGGAATTGTGTCGGGTTGGCGGTTCATCCGAAGACCGGAGAATTGTGGTGTTCGGTGAACGAACGTGACGGCCTGGGTGACAATCTGGTTCCCGATTACATCACTCATGTCCAGGAAGGCGGGTTCTACGGTTGGCCGTGGTGGTACATGGGCAAACATCAGGATCCGCGTCACGAAGGAAAGCATCCCGAGCTGAAGGATAAAGTCATCACACCGGATGTGATCCTCCATCCTCACAATGCATCTCTGGAGCTGACCTTCTACAACGGCAAGCAATTCCCCGCCGAATATCAAGGCGACATTTTCGCCGCGGAGCATGGATCCTGGAATCGAGCCGTCCGCGTCGGATATGAGTTAATTCGTGTGCCTCTCGATAAATCTGGGCATGCCACTGGCGAGTACGAGGACTTTATGACGGGATTCGTCGTAGATAACGGGCATGTTTGGGGACGACCGGTTGGCGTGACGGTCGCTCCCGATGGCTCGCTGCTAGTAACCGATGACGGCTCGAAGTCGATTTGGCGAATTAGCTACGCGGAAAAGTCACAATAGGGCGAGTGCTCCGCTGGTGCTTTCGGATTCAGACAAATAATAACCGTTAGTCGTGCCGCAACGCGGTCATCGGATCCACATTTGTGGCGCGTCGAGCGGGGACGTAGCAGGCGAGCAAGGCAATGCCCACCAGCACCAGCGTGACCGCGCCATAGGTCAATGGATCCGTGGGCTTCACATGATAAATCCAGAAGTGCTGCGCTATAAACCGATTAAGTCCGAGCGCCAGCGCAACGCCAATAACTACACCTGTCATGGAAAGCTTGAGTCCTAGCCTGGCGACCATCTGGAGAACGTCACCGCGCTGCGCTCCGAGTGCCAGACGGATGCCCATTTCGCGCGTGCGCTGATTGACAAAGTAGGACAAGACGCCGTAAACGCCGATCGTTGCCAGGAGGACGGCCATGCCGGCGAAAACCGCGAGTACAATCACATAGTATTGGTAACTGCTCCTATACTTTCGCAGGACTGCATTCATTGTCCTGATGTCCGTCACGGGCTGATCCGGGTCCAACTCCCGCACCGCCTGCTTCACCGAAGCCGTTAGATCCGCCTCACGGGCACGCACGTCCGAGGCGGTTCGGATTACCAGGGTCCCATAAAGATGCGCCGGGTACTGAAGGTAGGATTCGTAAAAGAGTGCGTGCATTCCGCCTATCCCGACATGCTTGACGTCGGCTACAATGCCCACGATCTGACGTGGACGCTCTTCGTCCACGCGATCAGGTTCGTAGCGCAGAAGCAGCTGCTGGCCGATCGGATCTTCCTTCGGGAAATAGCGGTTTGCCATGCTCTCGTTAATAACTATCGCCCAGGGCGCGCTCTCCGTGTCGCGCTCGTCCAGGTAACGTCCTTTCTTGAGCGGAATCCTCATGGTGCGAAAGAAGCCGGGGCTCACTTCGTTAAATCCCAGGTGGGGCCTGTCCTCCAGCGACAGAGTCGGCTGCCCAACAATCGAAAAACTTACGGATACCGCTCCGAAGGGGGGAAGTATGGTGATCATGCCCGCTGACTCAACGCCGGGCATCGCCGCGATTCTCTCGAGCAGTTGTTTGTGAAAAGCAATGGCCTGCGGCGTCGATTTTGTCATTCCGTCCCTGCCCGGAACTTTTTCCGTGTATTTCGCGTTGCCCTCGGGGAGATTTACCGTCATCGTCAAGATGTTTGACGGGTCGAAGCCCGGATAGACCAGCAGCAAGTGCAGCAGGCTGTTGACCATCAAGCCGGCGCCCACAAGCAGTAGCATCGCCATAGCGACTTCCGAAATCACCAAAAGATGGCGCGCGCGTCCGCGTGTCCCCGTCGAAGTTCTGCTTTCCCCCTCCCGGAGCACATCATTCAGATCCGGCCGTGCAGCCCGAATGGCTGGGGCCAGCCCAAACAGAACCGCTGTCAAGACCGAGAGGCCAACTGCAAAAAGGAGCACTCGCCCATCAACTCGGATGCTATCCGCATGCGGGAGATCCTGCGCAAACGCGCGGAGAATATGAGTCGCCAAAATCGAAAGAAGCACGCCGAGCGCGCCCCCGATCAAGGCCAACAACCCGCTCTCTACCAGCAGTTGCTGCATTAGCCGCCGCCGGCCCGCGCCCAGCGACGCCCGCACCGAGTACTCCTTTCGACGGCTTTCCGTCCGCGATTGCATCAGGTTCGCCACATTCACGCACCCGATGAGGAGCACAAAACCCACCGCCCCAAGAAGTGGATAGAGCTTGTTTCCAGCAGATTGGTAGAGCGCGTCGTATAAAGGAACAACCTTTTCCCCTATTCCCTTATTGGACTCGGGATAGGCTTGCTCCAATCCGCGGGCGATCACGTCCATCTCGGCCTGGGCTTGCGCCAGCGTCACTCCTGGCTTCAGGCGCGCTACCGGAAGCGACCAGCGATCCGTGCGCTTCACGTACATTGAGCGTTCTGGATCAGGTGGCTGCCAAACGTCAACGCTCTTTGCCTGGTACCACTGCTCGAACGACTCGAACCCGGCCGGCATCACTCCGACCACAGTCGAAACCACACCCTCAATGCGAAACGTTTTTCCCAGCACGCTCGGTTCACCGTTGAACCTCTTTTTCCAAAGGGTGTTGCTGATGACTACCGTTTGAAACAGCTTGTGACCCTCATCCGCGCGAAACACTCGTCCCAATGCCGGCTGCACCCCGACCACGGCGAAAAAGTCCGCGGTGACTGTTTGGACGGGTATTGGCCCAGGCTCACCGGCGCCGGTCATCGGGGCGTTCCAGATCCCTCCAACCGCGGCAATGTCGTCAAAAACTTGATTCTGTTTCTTCCAGTCAGCGATCTCGGCAAGCGGCGGCATGTCGTCATACTTTGGGTCCTCTTTGCTGGTGGGGCAGACCGCCACCAATCGATCCGCATACGGGTAGGGTAGAGCGCGCAACATCACCGTGTTCAACACGCTGAAAATCGCGGTGTTCGCTCCGATGCCCAGCATTAGCGAGAATACGACCACCGCGACAAAGCCCGGACTTCTTGCCAGAGTTCGCGCCGCGTAGCGAACGTCCTGCCAGATCGTCTCCATCCACGTAAACGTCCAGTTTTCGCGGCAGTCCTCCTTCACGAGTGCCACGTTTCCAAATCGACGCCGTGCCGCCGCCTGCGCATCCTTCCCCGCAAGTCCCAAAGCGCGATTCTTCTCCTCGCGCATTGCCAAATGAAACTGCAGCTCTTCCTCGAGATCGCGCTCCAGCCTCTTCCGCATCACCAGCGCCTTCACCCTCACCCACACTTCGTTCAGCCACTCGCTCGGCATGTTTCCTCCTCAGGCCGGCTCCAGAATCCGCGCAATCGCCGAAGTCATGCGGCCCCAATGCGCCGTTTCCTCCGCCAGTTGTTTCCGCCCCGCCGCCGTCAAGCGGTAAAACTTCGCCCGCCGGTTGTTTTCCGAGGTTCCCCACTCCGCCGCGAGCAGCCCACGCACCTGCAGCCGGTGCAGCGCCGGATACAACGCGCCTTCTTCAACTCGCAGCACTTCCTCGCTCGTTTCCTCGATGTACTCCGCGATGCCATAGCCGTGCGTCTCCCCGCGACTCAGTGTCTTCAGGATCAACATATCGAGCGTGTCGCGGAGCAAATCGCCCGTTTCCGACTTTTTTGGACTCATCAGGGATAGGGTCTCCACCCATAAGGTTCTTATGGAAGTATGGTGCGCTCTCGTTCCAGTTGCAAGTTTATTTTGGCAACCTGCCTCTTGGCTTGCCCTCCCTCTTACGGGCTCTTGTGGGCGGGACGGAACGCCACAAAACGCCGTCGAGGTAAAAAAGAGACTTGCAAAAGTGCGGAGCTAGCGGCATACTCCCATAAGAACCTTATGGGGGTAGGCTTTTTCTAAGTGAACCCTCTCGCCACGACGATCATCCAACCTGCGTACGAGATTTAGACTCTGGGTTTCGGGAGCTCACTGTGGACTTCTTCAGTAATAGCGTGTCCCCGGCGAAGTCGGCACGGCAAACGATCGCGGCGTCTTGGACGCTACCATTAACCTTCGCTTCTCTGGCGCTTGCCCTCGGCAGCCCTGCGCGATCCCAGGAGACACGGCCTCCGGCGGAATCGGTAACCGAAGCCGCACGGAACGTCCGCGAGCATCAATCGAATTCCACAACCCATCCGAAAATCTTCACCAACGACGAATTAGGCGGGCCCTATTTAGCCCCGAGCGCTTCAAAACCTTCTCAGGAGTCCTCATCAACGGAACAGACCGAAGCACCAAAGCCACCCGCGGCAGGATGCGATAATCCTGACGCCGAAAATCTCAAAGTGGACCTCCAGTCCACCCAGGAGGAGCAAGACCGGATCCGCAAGGAGCTTTCCTATAACCCCATGGCCAACTCCGGCGGCGGTGTCGATACGAAGAATTTCAAACCTGGCTCCTCGGGAGTGAACTTTGGCGGTCCACCGCTTACAGAAACGGAGCCGCCGGTCCCTGCGCGAATCACCGAAGTCGATCTCGATCAGAAGATTGCGTCTCTGACGCGAGCCCGACGCATTGCCTGTGACTCTCCCGGAAACGGTTTAATCCAGACGAAGATCGATCAAGCAGAGCAACAACTAAGCGCTTTGCAGCGCGAGTTCGACCTGGACCACTCTGACTACTATTCCCAGACGAACTACGCCGCTGACAACGCAGGGAAAGCCAATCTCGATGCCGAGCAGCAGCAGATCCAGGACCTGCTGTCCGAGATCGAGCGATTGAAGGGCGAGCTTGCGGCGTCGAAGGCTAACAATCCTTAACGCAAGCACGTGTGTGCCGCGCCGGTCTTGTTATTTTTTCAGTTTTTTTGCGCTGGGGCTTGGCACGAATCGGTAGCCGACGCCTCGAACCGTCAGAAGATAGCGCGGCTGGCTCGGTTCCTCTTCAATGTAGCGACGCAAACGCACGATGAAGTTATCGATGGCGCGTGTGTCGGTGTCTTCGTGGAGATTCCACACCTCTTGAAGAAGGACTTTGCGCGAGACGGGGTGGCCTATGTTGCGGATGAGGCAGCGCAGCAGGTCGGATTCCATCATGGTGAGAGGAATCGTCTGTTTTCCGACGCGTAGTTGCAAATTTCGAAAGTCCACGACCTTGTTGTCGAACTGAAAGACTTCCGCCGCTTCTTCCTTTGGGTCTTTCGCGGCCGGGGAACCGGGATCACTCTGCCAATTCTTGCGCCGCAGAAGGCTTTCGATGCGAGCGATCAGAATGGCAAGATCGAATGGCTTGGGTAAGTAGTCGTCGGCGCCGGACTCGAACCCTTTCAGAACATCTTCCGGACGGCCACGAGCGGTCAGCATCAATAGCGGCGTGTAATTTTGTGATTGGCGCAGCTCGCTTGCGACCACAAATCCGTCCTTGCCCGGCAACATGACGTCGAGGACGAGCGCGTCGAAGTTTTCGCGATCTCTCAGAAGGCGTTTCAAGGCATCTTCGCCGTTGTCGCTTATTTGGACCTTGTGGCCTTCCGCTTCGAGATTGAAGCGGAGGCCCTCCGCGAGATGCGCTTCGTCTTCGACAATGAGAATGCGGCTCATGCCTGATAAACCCTCGGTAGACGAATCGTAAAGGTGCTGCCGCGCCCTACGCCTTCGCTCTCGGCGAAAGCGTCGCCGCCGTAGCGGCGAGCGATGGAGCGCACGATGAACAGGCCCAAGCCGGTTCCCTTTACCCTATCGGCCTTGGAGTTGGATGCGCGATAGAAGCGTTTGAAGATGCGCTTTACTTCGTTGTGGGGAATGCCGATACCGCGATCGTGGACGCGCAGCAGGACCGTATCGATATTGGGCGTGAGTAGGTCCACTACGATGTCTTTCTTTTCTCCTGAATATTTGATGGCATTGTCGAGCAGATTAAACACCGCCGTGCGGAGCTCCTCCGGGTTCCCCAAGACGACGATTTCGTCCGATGGCACCGCTCCCAGACTCAACACTTCCGGCGAGAGATTCTGCCGCAAACGCGCCAGAGCAAGGCCTTCGCGCACGATCGAGGAAAACGGCACTTCTTCCCAATTCTTTCGCTCGCTCGCATGGCGAACTTCGCCCGCCTTGAGCACTTGTTCGACGGTGCCGAGCAGGCGATCGGTATCGTCCAGCATGATCCTATAAAACTCGCGGCGCTTCGGTTCGTCCAGATTGCGGCTCGTCAGCGTTTCCAAATATAAGCGAATGGAAGCGATCGGGGTTTTTAGTTCGTGGGTAACGGCGTTCAGAAAGCTGTCCTGCTGCTCGTTGCGGCGAATCTCACGCACAAGAAAGATGGTGTTGACGACGAGCCCGGCGATCAGCACTCCGAAAAAGATAATGCCGAGTACGAGCGGAACGACCTGCCGCCAGTGGAAAATGATCCAGCTGACGTTGAGCACGATCGTCAGAGCGACGAGACAGGTCCCAAGCGCGATGAAGAAGGCGATGGCTTTGGTGCGGCGCGTGATGCGCATGACGTCTTAGTTTACGCCAGTGCGGAGTTAGCTCCACATGGA
>Ga0209139_10000835_pt1 | contig 11070 bp, 7 predicted proteins | sample BogFormECP14_OM3_FD_188246 | JGI IMG/M metagenome (GOLD analysis project Ga0209139, IMG submission 188246) | Bog forest soil microbial communities from Calvert Island, British Columbia, Canada - ECP14_OM3 (SPAdes) (version 2) | ecosystem: Environmental > Aquatic > Freshwater > Wetlands > Bog ...
GGCTTGGTCGATAAGCACGCGGAAAATATAGTCTTGAAACGTGCGGTACTCTTCGTCGCTGGGCACACCCCCTGCATGGTATTTCGCGAAAATCGCTTCAGCTTTTTCCCGCGGAGGATCACCAAAATAAAGCGAACGGAAATAGGCAGCCTCAAACTTGATAGCCACGCCGCCCTTCTTCTGGTTGTCAGCCAGCGTTTGCCGCACAAAAGCTTCGTATCCCGCAAGATCAGCTGGTAGCCCATTCACACTTTCCTGCTTCATGTACCGCTGCAGAACTTTTTCTTGTAAGGGGATATACACGCCCATGTCCCCGTTCTTCCCCGTCTGGTCGCGGTTATTGAGAGCAAAAAGAAACGAATCCACAAAGAAAACCCAGTGAAAACGTTTGGGATCAAGATAGGGCGCCAGGACCACGCGGTTCGCAAGACAAGTTTCGATATTCAGTTTGTCCAGAATGCTGTCCCAATAGGCCGTGCCGCCCCCCGCTTCCGCCACCTTTTTCTTGTCAATCAGCCACTTGGCGTGCTCCGGCTTAAAATCATCGTACGGATACCCGAACAGCGCCTTCGCCGCCGCAACGAATTCAGGATTGTCATCCCGCAAACGCAAAACGGCGCTCTCGTCCGGCGGCGCCGCTTGTGCATCCATATCGGAATCGTCGGGAAACGTGGCATGCGAGTGATTGTCGTAGATCGGAATCTGGTCGATCTGTTTCAGCAGCCGTTCGTAAATCACCGGCACATCCGCCCCCGCGAGCGGCTTGGCCTGCGCAGACGCGTTGCTCGCGCACAGAATGCCAGCCAGCGCGCCGACGACAATTGCCGTAATCAGAGAAACGAAACCCCTCATCGTTCTATCTCCCGGAACACTCACAGTAGGACAGACATTCCTGTCTGTCTCCTGTTTTTCTTTGAAGTGAAATCCCCGCAAACAAAACCGACAGGCAGGAATGCCTGTCCTACCGCGCCACCGCAGCCCGCCAGCGCGTAGACACTCGCTGGATACGCTCCAAGGCTTGCTCAAGCAACTGCCGCGCACTCACCAGCGAAAACCGCAAATAGTTTTTCCCGGCCGGGCCAAACGCAGCGCCGGCAATCCCGGCCACGCCTGCTTCTTCGAGAAGCAACTTCGCCACGTCCTCCGCAGACATGCCAGTCTCTTCAATATTCACCCAAGCATAGAACGCGCCTCCCGGTGACTGGCACCGGAAGCCCGGAATGCGGTTCAATCCATCCACGAAAAGATCGCGCCGTTTACGATATTCCGCCACCATCGCATCTACGGCCTGCGTGGAATCGGCCAGCGCCTCAACCGCCGCCACCTGCGTGAACTCCGCCACGCACGTAAACGTATTCAGCACCAGCAAATCCATCGCATCCACAACATGCTTTGGCGCCACCGCGTACCCCAGCCGCCAACCCGTCATCGCAAAACTCTTCGAGAATCCATCAATAATAACGGTCCGCTCCGCCGTCCCTGGCAGCGACCAGATCGATTCATACTCTCCGCCGAATAAAATCCGCGCGTAAATTTCGTCCGAAAGAATCCACAGGTCATGCTTCTCAGCCAACTCCGCAATTTTCCGCAACGCCGCCGCGCTGAAAACCGTCCCCGTCGGATTATTCGGCGAATTAAAAATCAACGCAGTCGTTCGCGAAGTGATTTTCCCGGTAATCTCGTCGAGATCGGGCTGAAAGTCGTTCTTCTCTTCCAACCCGAACGGCACCGGCTTCGCGCCCAACCCTCGCGTGAACGACGGATAAATCGGAAATCCCGGATCGGGATACAGCACCTCGTCGCCCGGCTCAATCAAAGCCATCATCGCCAGCGACAGCGCCATCTTGCACCCCGGCGCCACCAGAACCTCCTCCGGCGCCACATCCAACCGCCGAGTCCGCTTCAAATAAGCCGCAATCGCTTCGCGCAAAGCCGGAATGCCACGAGTGGACACGTACCGATCCCGCCCCGCCGCAACAGCATCGCGCACGGCATCCACCACCGGCGCTGCCGGATGAAAATCCGGCTCGCCCAGCTCCAGGTGAATAATCGACCGCCCCTGCCGCTCCAGCTCCTTAGCGCGAGAAAAAACGGCCAGCGCCCCTTCGCCATTCAGTTGAGAAACACGGGAAGCAATTCGTCTCATAGTGGGTCCGCAGAATCCTATCATTTTGACGCGGGAAGTGGTGCGACGGCTACGCGTGTCCCGCAGTAACGCGAAATCTCCATCCCAAAAAAACAGGGGCACGAGAAACCGTGCCCCTGCCGTGAAGGATCATTGCTCGCGGCCTAGAAAGCGTACCGCAGCGAGAACTGGATCAAACGCGGCGTACCCACCGTACTGGTGATTTTGCCGAAGTTGCCGCCTTCCACGTCCAGGAAAGCGGGATTGCCAAAATTAGGATGATTCCACATGTTAAAGAAATCAGTGGTGAACCGCAGCGACTGCCGCTCGGTGATCTTGAAATTCTTGATCAACGAGAAGTCCCAGTTCTGCTGGCCCGGCCCGCGGAATGTGTTGCGCCCGAGGTTCCCGAAGCCCGTCGCGCAGAAGTTGGGATTGTTGATAGGATCGCACTGCGCCGGGTAGAGGAGCGGCGCCGGCGTGAACGAGCTGAGATTCAAGTAGCCGTCGATTCGAGTGCCAATGCCTCCCGTCGTATAAGCGCTGCCTACCGTGGCACCAGGAGCCAGACTTGCGGTCAGGACGCCTGGAGCGGACCCCGCTCCCAAAAATGCCGTTCCTGCGCCGGAATCCTGCACGGAGAACGGCAAACCTGACTGCACAATGGTGATCCCGCTGACCGCCCATCCCGCCAGCAACCTTCGCGTCAAACCTTCCGACGACTTGAAGAACGGCAAGTCGTAGCGGTAACTCACCGCCAAGCGGTGCGTGCGGTCGAAGTCCGATAGACCGTACGAATCATTCAGGTTGGACTCATCGTTGAAGGCGCTATTGAACGCCGTGTTGCCGGTCGACGTCGCGTCGGTCGATCTCGAGAACGTGTACGCGGCCTGGAAATATCCCGCTCCCCAACGGCGTGACAGTGTCGACTGGAGCGAGTTGTAGTGCGAGTAGGCATCGTTGGCGAACAACTGGAATCCGCTGTACCCGTTGATGCCCTGCGCTCGCGAACGGGCGATGGCATTGTCGAACGTATTTGTCGTAATGACGCACGGGCTGGGATTGCAAAATGGACTGCTGATGTCCACGGGGTTCGTTGGCGTCGCGTCCTGTGATTGCAACGCATCGCGCGTTTCGCGCAAGTGAATGGAATGCGTCCCCACGTAGCCAACCTCCAGTGTCCATTGCCGACCCAGGGAATGCTGAACAGTCAGGTTCCATTGCTGCGTGCTCGGCACGACAAAGTGACGCGGCACAGCGAGTCCGAAAATGCCCAGAGTATTGAGCGGACCCGGGCAGCCCGTTCCGCCAGCCTGACCATAGTTGGCGGCCTGCGTGGTGTCGCCTCCAGGAAATCCCTGGAAGACGTTCAAGCACGGAACGAAATTAGGATCGAGCGTGCCGGCCTGTGGCAGTGCGTTCGGGTTGGGATTCGGGCAGCCTGGCAGCGGCGTGGCGGAGAAATAGGTTCCTAGGCAGCCCGGCGCTCCTCCTCCGAAAGCCACCGGAAGAAACGGCGTTTGAAACGATAGCTGGTCTGCCGTGCCAACGTCTTCGCGCACGTAATAAATGCCGAACCCGGCGCGGATCGTCGTGGTGTGATGTCCGAAGAGGTCGTAAGCGAGGCCAACGCGCGGTCCAAGATTTGTCGCGTAATTGTTCCTGAATGTCGTGCCGTTTGCGCTGCCGGTTAGCCCTGCCAAGTGCAAGCTGTTAACGCAAGACGGATAGATGAATGGGAACGTTCCTGCATTCGCGAGAGATGGGTCGAGGTTTGCGATGTGGCAGAGATCATCGTGAAATGCACCGAAGATTTCCGTCCGCAACCCCAGGTTTAAGGTCAGATTCGGCCGGATCTTCCAGTCGTCCTGCGCAAATACCCCGTAGTTGTTGGACCGGTATTCATGATTGGAAAGTCCACCGCCGCCGAAGCTGAATTGTGGCGAGCCCAGAAGGAAGTTCTGAAAGTCCGTCGTCGCGAGGCCTGGAAGCGGTCCGCTTCCGACCGGGGTGTTGGTGAAGAACAGCTCCCCGTTGAACACTTGCGGAAAGTCCTTGTTCAGGTTCACGCGCGTGAAGTCCCCGCCGAAGCGGAACACATGTGCGCCCTTCACCCAGCTCACCGTATCCACAAAATTGATGTTGTTCTGGTCCTGCGACTGGTTGGCGAAAGGCGCCGGCCCGATTTCGAATCCGGAGCTCTCGAAAATAAATTTGTAAATCGAATCCGTCACGCTGTTCGTCGGCCGGTCGATTCCCAGGTCCGACGTCGTTACCGGCGCAACGTTGCTCAGCACATCGTTGATGTGCACAAAGCCGAACCTGAACTCATTCACCAGTGTCGCCGAAAAGAGATGCGTCTCCGTGATGTTCAAAAAACGCGCGTTCACCGGCGTATCGAATGGGAAGTTCAGCGACGAAGAGCTCACGCTGCTCGCCAGCGTGCTGCCCAACGATTCCTGCAGGTCGCCGCCGCCAAAGGGCAGAAAACTTTCGGAATTGGAAAAGAAAAATCGCGCCGAAAGTTTGTCCTGACCGTTGCGGAATTCATGGTCCCAGTTCGTGGTGAATTGGTCGTCGGTATATTTGCCCGTCCGGCTGATCGCGAACGCGCCCGTCGTCGGATCACTGCTCGGAATCAGCAATCCATTGGTCGTGCCTCCGAACTGGTTGCTTTGAAACTGCAACAATTTCAGCACCACCGGATCGATCGGCGTCGTCGTATTTCCAAAAAAGGCCTGCGAAATGGATTGCTCCGTTCGCACCTCGGGAAGCGAAGGAATTGTCGTGCTGATGAGCGTACCCGGCGAATCGCCGCTGCGTTGCCGCGTGCCCTGATAGTTGATGAAAAAATATCCCAACTTCTCTTTGATCACCGGTCCGCCGAGACTTCCGCCGAAAATGTTCTGCTTGACGTCCGGACGCGCCACGCCTTCGCGATTCAAAAAGAAATCGTTCGCATTCAATACGTTGTTCCGGAAAAACTCGTAAGCATCCCCGTGATACTCCCTCGTGCCGGACTTCAAAATCGCGTTGACGTTTCCTCCGCCGTTGCGTCCCTGGCTCGCGTCATACAGCGACGTCTGCACCTTGAACTCCTGAATCACATCCGGGTTCGGAAGCGGCACGTACGTCGCTTGTGCGACGTTGTAATCCGTCGCGCTGATGCCCTCGATCAAAAAGTTGTTGTTGTCCTCGCGCTGGCCATTCACGAAAAGCTTCACGCTCCCGCGCCCAAGCTGAGCTGCCGCATTCAAATCGCTTTGCGCGCCGCTCGAAAGCGTCAAAAGTTGCTGATAATTCTGCGACGCGAGAGGAAGTTCGCGGATCGTCGCGGTGCCGAGAGACTGTCCAGTCGTAGCGTTGCTGGTTTCAACGCTGGTCACCTGCGCGCTAATCTCCACTTTTTCCGATACCGATCCCGGTTTCAGCGTGATCGTGACGCGCGTCGTCTCCGTTATGTGCACTTCGATATCGGTCGCTTTGGCTTCCCCAAATCCGGATTTATTTACAACGACAATGTAATTCCCAGGCGGCAACAGCGTCGCAACGAAGATTCCGTCGACTCCGGTAGGCAGCTTGCGCACGATCGATTCCGTGCGCGCATCGATGACCTGCACATCCGCTCCAACGATCGAGCCCCCGCTTGTATCCAACACCACCCCGCTGATGGCGCCGGTTGCACCCCCCTGCCCATACGTACTAACACCTGCCAAGACCGCTGCGAATAGGAACACCCCTGCCAACAATCGATAAAGACGCAACATCATTCACCCCCCAGTGGTTAAACTTCGGATCCTGTCACCCCGAGCAACAGTTATCCCTAAAAATGCTACTTTGGATCGCACTCTTACCCCCGGGATAAGGTGCGAAATCCAGTCGACACTCCCAATTTGAAACTAACCAACTACTTCCCGGCGTGTCAACACGCGATTGTAAGAATATTTTCGATGTTTTAAATCTCCAAACGTTACGTCGAGTCGCTCGATCCCGTTCTGCCCTCCTCTACGCACTCCACACTTGACGTGGACTCTACCCGGCGCGACCATGACTCTGGGGTTAGACGGACGCAACCGGCCTTTCCCGCCGTCCGTCTAACGATTTGTGAGTTCAGCAAGCGTCCCCGATGGGGTGGCACATGCGTTCCAGCATCGTATTTCGGTCGATTTTTTCTTTGTCCCTTCTCTTGGGTCTCTCCGCCGGCGTCAAACCCGCCGCCGCCGACTCGAGCCATGCCCGCGTCATTCGCCTGAGTCTGGTCCAGGGCGATGTCCGCTTTACGCGAGATGCCCATGGCGACCCGCTCGCCGACCAAAAAGCCCAATGGGAAACGGCTCAAGCTAACTTGCCGGTTCGCCAGGGCTACGTCGTCGCCACAGACAACGGCCACGCCGAGGTTGAGTTTGAAAACGGCGCCATGGCTTTTCTCAACGAGAACACCGTTCTCGAGTTTTTCGATCTTTCTCTTGAAGATGGCGCGCGCACCACACGCCTCGTTCTTCGCCAAGGCTCCGCGTCCTTCTACGTCAATCCCGCCAATGGTGATTATTTCAGCGTCACCGGCGGCGATTTCACCGTCGAAGCCAGCGGCAAAGGCTCCTTCCGCATCAATAATTTTGACGATGGCAGCAACGTCGACGTGTTGAGCGGCCACGCCGCCGTCCTGCACAAAAAAGAAACCACGCAACTCAGCAAAGGCCAGTCCCTCGCAATGAGAGCCGATGACGATCACGTAAGCATCGGTCGTCTGCCCGGCGATGACGATTTCGACCACTGGGTTTCCGGCCGCATCGACACCGTTTCCACCGCGACGAGCGCCTCCCTGCAGTACACCGGTTCTTCTCAGTACGTGCCGGGCTTCGCCGACCTCTATACCTACGGTAATTGGGCTTCCTGTGGAGGTTACGGCTACGGCTGGCGTCCCTTCGGTGCGAGCCTCGGCTGGTCGCCCTTCACGATGGGCAATTGGCTCTGGGATCCCGGCTTCGGCTGGACCTTCGCCAGCTACCAACCCTGGGGCTGGGCTCCTTACCACTACGGCGGCTGGCTCTTTGACGCCTCCTGCGGCGGATGGTTTTACGCGCCGCCGGCCTACTACGGATACGGAGGCTACGGTGGGTACCCGGGAAGGCGCTTTCCTCTGGTCGTCCATCCGCCTCATCCGCTCTATCGAGCGAGCACCGCCGTTTTCGTTCGCCAAAATGGCCAGCTCGGCGTCGTGCCTCTCCATCCGCTCGACAAAGAAGGCAAGGCTCCTCTAAATCTCGAGCACGGCGTCTTCTCCACTGAGCCTGCACGTAACGCTTCGGGACCAGTGCTGTCCGCAACCGCTGGCCAAAAGTGGGAAACCCTGAAGTCAGCGCCGCGCGAGGCGCTTAACAACGGTCTTGCTGCCACGACCGCGCCCGTCCGCACCTCACGCACCCTGATTGAGGGAAGCAACGGCACGCGCATCGTTTCCCTAAATCACGATTCTTCCATCGCCTACGATCCCCGCGAGCATCGCTTCGTGAACGCCAACGCCTCTCCAACTTCTGTGCGCGCGACCGAATTTGCCGAAAAGACTACGGCGAACGGGGCAAAAGACGAGCACACAGTGGAAGGCTCCAGAGTGAATCCGAACACCGGGACGCCTTCCCGTATTCCTTCAGCGACAATCTCCACTCGCACCGCAACTCCGCCCACTCGCGCGATCCCGTCGCCGCCCGCGCCGCGCTCTTCCAGCGCTGGCGGCAGCTACCGCGGAGGCGGTGAGTCTGCAAGTGGCACTTCATCCCGCGGTTCTTCGGCGTCTTCCGCTTCCGCGCCGGCATCGCACGCTTCGGCTCCCTCATCGAGTGGCGGCGGAGGCGGCCGCCCGCACTAAATCAATCGTGAAACTCCGAGACTCGTAAAGGAAAAACGGCTCGACGATGTCGAGCCGTTTTCTTTTTTTGCAAAATGTTCGAGAATCAACGCGTCGTGAACTCCTGACCGCTCACGTAAACACCATTCCCGCGTATCCCACAACCGCGCTGCAGTCCCCGGAAACATCTCCCGACGTCGCGTGCCGCACCAACTCTGCCCGCGTAGCTCCTAAGCTTTGCATCGCCGTCAACATCGCGACAACCGGCCCCAGCCCACACATGGAAATCGCCTCATTTCGGCAAGTGTCGTAAAGCCCCTTCGCGTCCAACGCTAGCATCCGATCAATCGCTTTATGGTCCTTAACGCGCGTCGTCGCATCATTTTCGTAATGATTCAAATCAGAGGTGGTCAGCAGAAGAATCTCTTCCCCGAAGCCTGCGATCACACGCTCGATAGCCTCGCCCACCGCGACAAGATCCTCGAAGCGCACGGTTCCCAGCGCCACCGGCACAAACGTAAAATCCCTCCGCAGAACTTGCAAAAAGGGAATCTGCACCTCCAGCGAATGCTCGCTGTTATGTGCAACGCTATCTTCGCGAAGCAACGAACACTCCACACGTAGAGCTTCCGCCAGCGATTCATCGATCACGGCATCGCCAAGCGGAGTCCGCCAAACTCCATTCGAAAGAATCGCAGCCTTCTCCCCACGCGGCTGATGCCGGACGCCCAAAATCAAAATCTTCCTCGGCAGCGCAATTCGCGCAAACACCGCTCCCGCCACGCCCCCCGAATAAACGTAGCCGGCATGAGGCACCAGGCAAGCCTTCGCCCGCGCAGGTGTCACTTTGTTTTCAATTTTCGTGTATTGCCGAACGAGTGCGGTGAGCTCTTCAGGATTCGATGGATAAAATCGGCCGGAAACCGCTGGCAGGCGAAGCATCAAGCGCTCCGCAAATCAAAGGGCTTTCGAGGGTTTGCCTTTGACCTTGAGTGCCTTCAACGAAGTCGGATCGTAATACACAGTCACTTTGTCGCCGTACTGATAGCCGCCTCTGTCGACAATCGCTTGCATTTCCGCTGCCGCTCGGTCCGAAAGCGCGAACGTCTGCAGCGACATATCATTTCCCCTGGCCTTCACCGTTATCTGCGCGACATTCGAGTTCATCACGAAGCCGTCAAAACGTCCCATCCCAGTCGTCTTCGGCTTTGGCTTGATGGTGTTTACGATGATGGGTACGGCGGTATCGATAATGATCGGGGCGACCACAGCTGGGACACCCGGGATAGGCGGGATCGGGACAGGCGGAAGTTGCGCCTGTGCAGGTGAACTGCAAAGCCCCGCCAGCACGAGCGCCGGGATTCCCATTAGAGCGATTTTGTTCAGCACTTTCATTCGATATCGTCCGTCGCAATTCTCAGCGACTTCAAAAATCGCACATCCTGCGGGGTCATCGTCAACCGCGCCGCCGGCTTCTTGTCCGGCATCTGATCAAACGATTCCTGGTCCACCTGAATCCGCAACGACTCCAGAAACCGCCGGTCTTGCGTCGTGAGTTTTGCTGCCTCTGCCGCGGCCGCATCCCGCTTCGCCAATCCGATCGTCGCGTCCAACTTCAGCACGATGTCATACCCGTGCGCGCGCACTCCCGCTATCGCTCCCGTGATCCGATCCGAGTCAGACACTGTATCATTGATCGCGTGTCCCAGTTCACGAAGCAGGTTCTTAAGGTGATCGTCTAGTTGCAAGGGCGGCTCCCCTCACTACAATTGTCATTCTAGGCCCGCAATTCTTAGGATACAAGTCACCCTGTTTCGCGTTGTCTCCAATAGGTTCACAGTACGCCGGTGCAGGTCCAAAACCACTCTAAACCCTCTCGCCTCCCGCTGCACTCTATCTCCGCGGCTTTTTGCGCTAAGATGCACGTATGTCTTCGGCCGCCACTTCACCGGCAGCAGCGCCTCGCCAGGGCGCGTTCCACCGCTTCTGGCGCGCCGCAAAGCAACTTTTCTTCGAAGTAGCAGGCGCCCTGTTCGCGTTCCTCGGCATAGTCTGGCTCAGCGTAGCCCTGCGCTCCTGGAGTCGCGACATAGCCCACTGGCTAATCGCCGCAGCCGTAGCCTTCGCGTTCCTGTTCTTTTTCTTCGCGCTAAGCTCGTTCCGCCGCGCCAGGAAGTTGTAGGTGCGGGTCTTTAGACCCGCGATTTTTTTCACCTGGTAGAACTCGATAGCAATAGACCCAAAATGTCCGACACAAAAACCAAGCCCGCCGCCCCCGCCGAACGCAAAGAACACTTCACCACGCTCTCCGGCCAACCCATCGACCGCCTCTACACCCAAAACGATTTTCCCGCGTCATCGGATCCTGGATCCACCATCGGCTACCCCGGCGAATTCCCCTACACCCGCGGCATCTACCCCACCATGTACCGCGGCCGCCTCTGGACCATGCGCCAATACGCCGGCTTCGGCACCGCCGTCGAATCCAATCAGCGTTACCGCTACCTCCTAAGCAAAGGCCAAGCCGGCCTCTCCGTAGCCTTCGATCTTCCCACGCAAATCGGCATGGATTCCGACCACCCTCTAGCCCTTGGCGAAGTAGGGAAAGTAGGCGTAGCCATCGACTCCCTAGAAGACATGCAAACCCTCTTCGACAACATCCCTCTAGAAAAAGTCTCCACCAGCATGACCATCAACGCGACTGCCGCAATCCTCCTCTGCCTCTACGTAGCCGTCGCCAAAAAACAAGGCGCCAGCCTCACCAAACTTTCCGGCACCGTACAAAACGACGTCCTCAAGGAATACATCGCCCGCGGCACCTACATCTACCCGGTCCGCCCCGCCATGCGCATCGTCACCGATATCTTCGCCTGGTGCCGCGACAACCTCCCCAAGTGGAACACCATCTCCATCTCCGGCTACCACATCCGCGAAGCCGGCTCCACAGCCATCCAGGAAGTAGCCTTCACGCTAGCCGACGGCATCGCCTACACCCAAGCCGCCCTCGATAGCGGTCTCAGCGTCGACGAATTCGCCCCCCAACTTTCCTTCTTCTTCAACGCCCACAGCGACCTCCTCGAAGAAATCGCCAAGTACCGCG
>Ga0209139_10000836_pt1 | contig 11067 bp, 14 predicted proteins | sample BogFormECP14_OM3_FD_188246 | JGI IMG/M metagenome (GOLD analysis project Ga0209139, IMG submission 188246) | Bog forest soil microbial communities from Calvert Island, British Columbia, Canada - ECP14_OM3 (SPAdes) (version 2) | ecosystem: Environmental > Aquatic > Freshwater > Wetlands > Bog ...
ACGCGGCGACGTCGGGAGCACTAACCTGCGACCCCAAACCTAAGGCTGCGGGTGCGGTGAGTTCCGCGCCGACGACCGTGTCGCCATCGCGCAGGATGCGGATCGGCACCAGTCCGGCGGCTTCCTCGAAGACCAGTCGCTCGAGCGGCGCGCCTCCCTTTGCCTGCAACTCACGGGCAAGCACGACGCCGGTCCCGACGTTGGGATGTCCGGCGAAGGGAATTTCAGTTCGCGGCGTGAATATCCGGACATGGGCAGTGTGCCCGGCAGCCCATGGCGGCAACACGAATGTGGTTTCGGAATAGTTGAATTCCGTTGCGATCGCCTGCATTTGATTCGCGCTCAAGCCTTCAGCATCCAGAACAACTGCCAGAGGATTGCCGCCGAAGACGCGATTTGTGAATACATCGACTGTGACGTAACGTCGTTGCATGGCGATTTCCTAAACTAGCCTAAGGCCAGAGGGGATTTCATGCAAACAACAAAGCAAGCCTGATCATGGCGCCTCGGCGCGGTGAAACCGGCGTTCGTGCCGATAAATTCCGCGGGCCAGAACCGCAGCTAAATAGTATGCTCGGGCGATCGGTGCGTTTTCAAAAGGACTTTAGGCCATGCGGATTTTCGACCTCCGCGAATCGGTGCGCAGCGCTGTCTTTGCTGGCGCCATCATCCTGATGTACGGGCTCGGTATGCCAGCGCCCGCCGTGGCACAAACGTACCAGTGCGAATTTCGCATATTGCAGCCTAACGATGAGCGGCGTCTTGTCGCATCCGCAAGCACTTCCCTTCCGCCCGACTTGGAGACGTTTGTTACGCATCCTTGTCGCAACGGCAGCAGCGCACGTGCGGGGATTGTGACGGAGCACGTGAAAGAATCGAATGGCGTGCTGCATTGGTGGGAACTGACCTGCAGGCGAGATGCCGAAGACTGGCATTGTGATCCGGCTGAGCGTAAGCAGTTCATCAACACTTCGTTGCGCTATAGAGGTAGGCCTCGTCAGGTCGCAATCAGTTTTGGCAAAGACACTACCTTAAGCCAAGCGCGGGAGTTGTCGCTTGAGGCCATCAATCTTTACGCGGATCCGGCCTCCCACGTACCGCCGTGTTCAACCGATGTGATCGAGTCACGCTGGGCTGTCATTCGGGCAAGAGATAAATTACCGCCGCCGAAAATGCCCATTCATGTCGAAGTCAGTGTAAATACCGATGCCAATTCAGTCATGCTCAGCGATATTAATGTGGAAATTCGATCACCCCGGAGCACCGACAACGTGAGCAATCCCACGACGGCTTGCTTTAACGAATTTGTGGTAATCACTTAGGAAACAATCTGGCAGTGATTCGGCGTTTTCACCGGGGATTGGGAATCGGGCTCGGCCTGCTCTACGTGTTTTGGATAACACACCAAGCCCGGGGGCTCCCTGCAGTCGGGATACCGGCATCGGTCGGTTACACAGGTAAGGCCGGCACCGGAATTTTGGTCGCGTACGGTTTGCCGCTGGCGGCCATCGTTTGCTTTATCTGGCCGGACCGATTGATGTGGTGGTTCTCGCCGCGCACGCCGCCGGATTACGAATATCTTTTCACCGAGGGAGCGTGGTACATCCTGGGATATGTGTTGCTGATTATTGGCGTCTGCGTATTGCTGTTGTTCCGATAACTCTTTGGTTGCGCGGCGTATAAGAATCGCTAGCGTGGGTTGCGTGGGGTTGAAACTGCTGCGAGGGAAGTAATGACACCTGAGATTCGTGCCTTTGAGTTCGCGGTGGGCGTTTTCTCGGTGCTCATCGGTCTCGCAATCGCAGACATCGCCACCAGCTTTCAGCGGCTTCTCGGCAGTGAAAGCAAGATCAGCTGGGACCCGCTCACACTCATGGCAGCCGCTTATGCGTTGTGCATGGCCATTTATATGTGGTTTGATTTGTGGGGGGTGCGAAACTTTGCAGCGACGCGGCACTTCCTCTTTTATATCTCGTTGTTCGCGGAATTGTTCGTCCTTTATTTGATCGCGGCGTCCAGTTTGCCGGCCGACGCCGCCTCCCACGATCTTCGCGATTTCTATTCAAAGAACCGGCGGAGATTCTGGTTCCTGGTCGTGCTTTTCCAAGCGGGCTACGTCCTCGCGGGCCTCTATTTTGTCTCCAGCGAGATTGCCAAGCTCTCCAGCGTAGTAATCGCGCTTGCCCTTACCCAAATGTTTGCGCCACTCGTGCTGGCGATCGTTCTATTTTGCACGAAATCGAGAGTCGTGCATTACATAGGTCTAGGACTATTGTTTGTGGTGATGTTGATGCACTACGGCAGAGCATCAATTAACTAAAGCCAGTTGGCATGCTGGCTTCAGACTCGGCGTCGCGCGACGAATTGCTCGGACAAACGAAGACTGCGGGACTGACCTGCCCCCAACATCAGATGATGTGTTGGTCGACTTCGTTCCAGAAGCGCTGGCCCAGACCAATCAGGTGGTCTTCGTAATACTCAATTGCGCCGAGAAGTTCTGACTTTGCCTCTGGCAGGAACTCGACGATCATCGGGGGCCGAGGCGGCCGCCTATTTCTCGTTTTATCTCATGGTACCCGATGCCTGACGCACGTCCTTCATCGACAGCTTTCACCCGGGCGCGGATTTCTTGATCCCATGCTTTTTCGATTTCGTCGCCTTTGGGCGGTTGATCTAAATCGAGGAGCAGGCGCATGAGCGTCAGGCGTTCCTGGCGCGAAAGCTCGACGACTTCCTGAGTGATTTTTTCGATGGAGATGGCCATGGGCTCATGCTACGTGGCTGAACGGCGGGAGCCAAGTGTGGCCGGTCTGAGGCGTGAAAGGCGTCGCTCAGGGGACATGACGTTCGTAATTTTGGGAATGTAACATGAGAAGATTATGCGACGTAAGTGATTGCTTATAATATGGTTTCTGCTTGGTATTATATCGCTATTTTGATGATTTGGCCCTTCCGTAAGCAATTGAAGCGCCGATCGCCAACCCCTCGCGCCTGTACGATCCGCTATAACAAACACGGAGACAAAATGAAAAGGAATTCTCAATTGCGGCGGGTCGGAATCTTAGGACTTACATTCATCGCGCTGACGGGAATGACGGCGTGCAATCGCAATGAGCATGCGCGAGCTGCGACGGAACCGCTGCTGATGGCCAAGCAGCAACGCGCAGAAGCGGTGCATAGCACGTTGAGTCGCGAGCACAGCGTGACCATTGATGTCCCGGAGACGGAGCTTGATTCTCGGTTTCAGCGTCTAATCAATCGCTGCTCCTCGGACTCCGCCGACCATTGCACGATACTTCAATCGGATGTGTCGACCGGCCCGTTTGCCTTAGGAATGATCAGACTTCGCATTGATCCTGACGCCGTCGAAGCTCTCATAGACTTTGCGGCCAGTCTCGGCAAGCTCGAACACCGCTCGACACAGATTGAGGATTTGGCGGACACGATTCAAGATACGCAATCGCGCATCGAGATGCTCACGACCTACCGCAAGCAGTTGCTCGAATTGCAAGCCAAGGCCGGGACGAACATTGATGCGGCAATCAAAGTCGCATCGGAACTCTCGACGGTGCAAGGCAACCTCGAACAGGCCCTAGGCCAGTCGGCATATCAGACCAAACGCACCAGCACCGACATCGTTACCATCCGCTTCTCGGTCGCTGAGCAGAAGGTCTTTTGGCGACCGATTCGGGATGCTGTACGAGATTTCTTTGGCAACCTGTCGAACGGGATCTCTCAGGCGATCACCGCGGTGGCGTATATATTGCCGTGGTTGCTTGTCGTAATACCGGGGCTGTATCTGGTGAGGTTCTTGTGGAGACGGAGGGGACGGTAATTCGCTCTGCGCAGCATCAAAGGTCAATATTGATAAAAATGTATTATCAAGATGGAAACTGCCGGAGTCGGTCCCTTGCGGTCGCTGGTGACCGTGGGCTATAAGGACCAAAACTCGCTGAAGTCAACGCAATACCGAGTGTAGGAGATCCTATGACGAGGCGGCAGTCGAAAGCGCGGGTGTATCGCGGCGCATTAATCTTCACGTGGTTGTTGATTTTTGTGCCGTTCTTTGGAGCCTACGGGCAGGTTGCGCCAGCGGTCGCTCCTGCAGCCGATCCCAATCTTCAAGGGAAAGGAGCGCCCATAGAACAAATTACGGTTACCGCAAGAGTTCTCAAGCAGCGCGTAGATTCCTACATCTCTAAAGTGAGCGGCGGACACGTGAACACTGACGATCATCCCATGGCGCGTTGGCGAGAACCCATTTGCCCGATGATCGCGGGGTTGCCCAGTGAAGACGGACAGTTTGTATTCGACCGTCTAACGAATGACCTCAGTTCGACCGATATCCCACTCGGGCAAACAGGCTGCCGTCCCAATTTCTTTATAATTGCAACGACGAACCCTGAAGTAACGCTGAAATCGTTGTGGCACGACGCCCCCAATCTGGATGGTGGGCAGACCGGATTTGTTCATTTCATCGCAGCTCCGCGTCCTGTGCGCGTCTGGTACAACGCCGAAATCATTAGCGGCGATGGAACGCCGGTTACTTCTTTTGGCGTTGGCGATACCGTTGGCGGTATTAGTGTTCTCCAAGGCATTCCGCAGGTCCATATCGGCCCGATGCCGCATAGTGAATTTAATGCGCTTCCCGATTTGAAATCGGTCATCGCAGTAATTGATCTGACGCGCGTGGTGGGCTTGGACTGGCGGCAAGTCACGGACTACATCGCGATGGCGGGTGTGACAAAAGTAAACCTTGATGCGCACGTGGAAGGAACATCTACCATCATGAGTTTGTTTTCCGCGCCGGGAGATGCAAGGCCCCAAGGCTTAAGCTCGTGGGATAGGTCTTTTATTAAGGAGCTATATCAGACTGACCCGGTTTACCGCCACCAACGTGTCTTGATCGCGAATAAGATGGTCGGTGATATCACCGCGGAGTATGCACAGCAAAAGTAACGGCAGAAGCAGGTGCACCACGATACCAATGTGGTTCATTGCCGGACTGGGTCTCGTTCTTGGGTACGCATGCGTCTCTACGATCAGAGTTCCCGTCGGCGTTCTCGACGAATACGTGGGAGTGTACAAGTTCCCTTCCGGCGTCGGGCGGTGGCTTCCAGATGCTACGCTTTCTGGCCCAAGCGCAACGCCCCTCAAGGCGAGTCGGAGTCACGCCTCAGACTAGCCGTCCTCCGTTTCGATCGAAAATGATGTGCGACAATGCACTATGACCGCGGAAGAAATAGCGCTAGCAGGGGGACGAACTACATCCGGCGTGGTTCGAGTCGGGAACACTGTTCGCCGACCGCTCAAGTCAAACTCGCCATTTGTTCATCAACTGTTAACGCATCTGGAAGCGAAAGGATTTGCAGGCGCTCCTCGATCCCTTGGAATCGATTCGGCAAATCGCGAGATTCTTACCTTTATTCCTGGCTTCGTTCCGGACAATTTCGGAGAATTTTCAGATACGCAGTTGTCCTCTGCGGCGCGCTTGCTGCGGGCGATGCATGACGCAACGGCGAATTGCGATCTTAAGCGTAGTAGCAAGATCATTTGTCACGGGGATGCGAGCCCTTGCAATTGTGTGTTCGTAGATGGAGTGCCGACCGCCTTTATTGATTTCGATGCGGCTCATGCCGGCTCGCGCCGAGCCGACGTGGGATATGCCGCTTGGTTGTGGCTCGATATTGGTGAAGACATCGACGCTGAACTGCAAGGGCGGCGACTAGCGGAATTCTTCGTTGCCTATGGCGCGACGGACTTCAGCGACACCATTCCGGCGATCATCGATGCCCAAACCAGGCTTGCGGCGCGCGCCGATGCGCCTCGCGGTTCGCGACAGTGGGCAGAAAGATGCCTGAGGTGGACAGAGCGCAATCGAGCGAGCCTCATGGCAGGTTGTTCTAGCTGACAATAGGCTCGAGTGATCGCGGGTTGGCGACAGGAAGGGGCGATATAATGTACGAGATGCCTCAATTGCCTGGAATCCCGAGGAGGCACGCATGAGTAACTTTGGCGCTGAAACGTGGTTGGCGATTGGGCTTGGGTTCATAGCAGGCCTGGCGACGTTATGGACCTTTGGCCGTTGGCTTAAGTTTGTCAGTGCATTGGGTCAGGAATCTCCCAATGTCGCCGTACGGCGAAAATCGCGGCGGCGTATCCTCGGTATTCCTCTCTTGGGATTTGCGCAACCCACGCCCTGGTTAACAGTTATCGGTTTGCCATTCGCGGCCTATTATTCCGTGGTCGTGCGCCAGTCGCAAAGTGGCACTTGGTTTTTTTCAATGATCGGCGTTGTCGTTCTGTGTTGGCTGATTGGCGAGGCAGCGCTGAGCCTCCGGGCTCAAAGGAGGCACCGCGAACGAGGCGACCATTAGATGATGCTAGCAGGCTACATTCCTTGAGGGATTTCCCATAATGCCGGGCTCGACAGGCGCGGCTTCGTGCGCAATAGTATGGGGATGAACATTCGTCGAACATTCTGCGCCGCGCTATTCGCAATTGTGTCGCTGGGCGCAATCGTACCGGCCATTGCGCAACACCAGGTTTACCCCGCTCCGGAACAAGCCGCGGCCGATTTGGCGGACGCTTTGAAGGTTGCCGTTGTGCAGCACCGCCGCGTCCTACTCGATTTTGGTGGCGACTGGTGCACGGATTGCCTAGTTCTGGATTCGTATTTTAACGATTCATCGAATAAGCCGATCTTGGATGCCAACTTTGTCCTCGTGCACATAAACGTCGGCCACGTAGACCAAAACTTAAAAGTCGCCGAGCGCTATGAGGTACCGTTAAACAAGGGCGTGCCCGCGCTCGCGGTCTTAAGCTCGCGCGGTAAATTGCTCTACAGTCAAAGAAGCGGGGAATTCGAAGCGATGCGCCGCATGGAGTCAAGCGCAGTCACGCAATTCCTCATGAATTGGAAACCCGCAAGGCCTGCCCAAAAGTAGCGTTTCGATCAGGCTAACTGATACTCAGTTGCAAGGGAGTGCACATGGAATTTCTGATCAACGTGGGTCGGCTCTTGATGGTGGGTTGGGTTGTGTACGCATTGCTGCTGATATTTGCGCCGCACTTCATTCATCAGGCGCCCAATCAAACCAGCGGCATTGTGCAGTTTGTGATTGCCTTTCTCATCGGTCATTTGCTGGATCGCGCGCTCGGGTACTTGCGACGCCGGCGTGCGATGGGCCCATCGAATGCCGGTTCTGGCGACGAACACCCCTCAAGCGAGGGTGGCCCGTAACTCTAACAGGTGCCTAAAGCCTACCGCTCGATGACGTGTGTAGCGCACCTGCAGCATGTATTGCACCCTCCTCTACCGTGTTGACGCGATATCGCCTGTTTAGGGCCCTAGATGGGCCTATTTGCCGAGCACCAGCGTATGTCTTACACGAGCTTAAGGCTCAGGCCGAGTTCGTCACCTCACTCGATGATTCATGCTGTTGCACCTTTTCGGAGCACCTGAATCATGCCAGCGAACTTTAAACCCAGTGTAGTTGCGACTCTTCTCGCGAACAGCGCCCTGCTGTTCATGGTCATCGGGTCCCCATGCAACGCAGCGCCACCGGTTGGCGGCGCACACCAGAGTTCGCACGCCCAGGAGCCCACCCATGTGAAGTCGCCACTGGACGTTTCTGGAAAAACGCGCATCGGCAAGGCGTCTGTTTATGCGAGCCGACTTGGTGGACGGACAATGGCGGACGGCAATCGCTTGAGCTTGAAGGGCAACAACGCCGCCAGTAAGACACTGCCGCTGGGCACGACGGCGCAGGTCACCAATCTTAAAACCGGACAGAGTGCTGTGGTCACCATTCAGGACCGTGGCCCTTATGCGAACGGTCGCATTGTGGATCTATCGCCGGCCACGGCCCAACAAATCGGCATCACGCGCAAGGAGGGCATCGCCAAAGTGGTTGTCGCCCCCATCACGGTGCCGTTGCCGAACGGCGATGTAAAATTGGGAGATGCGGGGGATAGGAACTTAGTGGCGCTGAATGATTTTCGAGTCAACCACCCGAGATTGGATTCGGAGTGGGAGACCTCGGATTAAATCGTTCGGGTCGTTTCTCCGTAACGAAGCAGGCGATCTTTTCCTTCGTAAACGGCGCAATCGTAGCTTGACTCTGAGGCCTTGTCCGCTCGATCTGCCTTCACAGCGTTGCGATGAAATCCGGCTGGTTCCCAGCAGCAAACGGTGAGCCGGGGACGGCAGTAAGTCCGCCAGTGCCCGGATCAAGCGTGTATCCGGAAATTGTGGCGGCACCATCATTTCCCACGTAGAGGAATTGATTGGATGGGTCGACCGTGACTGAGTAGGCATTGGTGCCCGCGCCAACCGGGAAACCCGAGAGCGCGGTCAGCAACCCGCTCATCGGATCAATACCGTACCCGACCACGTTCGCGCCGGTCGTCACATACAGGTACGTGCCGCTGCCATCCGTTCCGATGGTATTACTCACTGGAATGGCAAACGGAGAACCGCTGAGCGGGGTCAACACTCCGGTATCGTTGTCAACGAGGAATCCGGAGACCGAGCTGGTGCCATCGAAGTTGGCCGTGTAAAGATACCTCGTGTCGTAAGTTTCCCAATCTGTGAAGCGAGGCGTCAACACCAAGCTGTGGGGGTTACCACCGGCGGCAAAGGGCGATCCGGCCACCGGTGTCAGCGCGCCGGTCTTTGCCGTGATGCTAAACGCAGAAATGTCGTTGGAACCGCCGTTGTTCGCCACGAAGACAAATCCTCCGTAGGAAAATCCTCCGTAGGAGGTCGCTGAAACAGCCGCTGGGCTGGAACCGGTGACATAAGTGGCGGTCGGCAGCGGCGTCAATGCGCCGGTGCTGGCATCAACCGAATATGCCGATAGGGTATTGGAGCCGTTGTTGGCAACGTAGAGATAGGTGCCACCGGATGGGATTGACGCGAACGCCAGCGCCTGAGGATCCGTGCCTGCCGCGAACGGTGAGCCTACGATCTTGGTCAACGCACCAGTCGTCGCATTGACCGCATACCCAGATATCGAATTTGAACCCTCGTTGCCAACGTAGACGTATCGTCCATCCGGGCTAGGCGCGATCGCGTAGGGCGAGGTCCCTGTGGGAACGGGCGTCCCGACGGCGCTGAGCGCGCCCGTCGTCAAATCGATCGAGTACACCGAGACGGTGTTGTCTCCCGCGTTGGCGGCATACGCGAACCGTACAATAATTGAACATTCGACTGTGACGTCGGTGACATTGGCGCCACCGATGCTGCCGGCACCATTGGTGACCACGCAATTCTGTGCCGGCGAGGAGGGCTGCACGCGCACTGATACCGCGTAAGTACCACCACTAACGAAGCCAGACAAAAAGGTAAATGCGCCCGCCGCGGAAACCGCAAGATCCTCGCCGGCGTTGTTCTGCAATACCAGACCTAGGCCAGTGAGTCCTGTCACCGTGCCGCCGATCGTGTAGGTGGAGGCACTCATTGGGGTAGGTGGTATTGGTGTGGGTGAGCTACTGCTACCGCCACACGCGGTAAGCACCATCAGCGAGAGCCCGGGCAAAGAAATGTGAAAGACCTCGCGCAGAGTTGTATTCACAGGCCACCCCTTTTCAAAACACCGCGGTCGCGAACCGCGCCGGCACCAGCCCTACGGAAAACACATAGTCATTCGAGACTTGCGGTAGAACAAGCGGCAAAGCACGGTAAAGCACCGCAAGACGCGGTAAACGGTGGGAATGGGCAGTGCGGCAACCAGGGCCTCAAGGGTTGTCAGCCCAGAAATCACGTTGAAAATAGCCCACAACAAATGATCCCGTTCATGATGGATCTCCCGGGTCTTAAGTCGATGGTTCGAAGGCGTCCGACCTTGGGGCATGGACCCAGCAAATTCAATCTTCCACGAATACTCAGTTCATGAATTATTTATATCCCGCTAAGTCGCTGAATCATTAGGGCAACGGTGCATCAGCTAACCTGGTCGCCGCTCGCGGGCGACCCTGCCAATGACTGGAGCGTGAAAAGCGCTTAAGCCACGGGGCTAGGCTGGTCGAGCTGCGCTGGCGGCCGCTTTTAGTACTTGAAGGTACTGTTCGAGATCGCGCGCCTGGACATCTTCGCGATAGCCCGACCATAGCCCGATTTCGTTGAGTGGATGGCGGGTACGGGGAATGCCGGCCTGCTCCAAAAGGACTTCTTTGTCGCACCATGATCCATCGGCCAACCCAATATCCACAAAGACCTCACTTCTATCGCTGACTAGCCGGATCTGCATATCAGGTGCCGTGAACACCGCCGAGTAATTACCGAAGACATCCGGCCGGTAGGTTTCGATCACAAGTGAAAATCCCGCGTCCGTTAGAAACCCAAAGGTTTTGAGGAGATGTTCGCGGAAGGTGGCGGTCATGGCGAGTAGCCTCGCCTGCAGCAATTGTGAGGTCAATAGAGACATGTTGATTTAGATGACTCACTTCGGTGCGAGCGGACACAGTCCGGTGAGTGGGCCGAAGGCTTCCTCGCCCTTCATCACCTTGACTACCTTGTAGTAGTCCCAAGGATATTTGGATTCCTGCGGGGACTTGACCTGCATGACGTACATGTCGTGGATCATCAGGCCGTCGGCGCGGACGTAGCCGCTGTTGGTAAACATGTCGTTGATCTTCATCTTCTTCAGTTGCGCCATCACTGGGTCGGCGTCGGTCGTGCCGGCGGCCTTGACGGCGTTCAAGTAGCTCATCGTCGCGGAGTACGCCCCCGCCTGGATCATTGTAGGCTGCTTTTTCATCTTGTCGAAGTAGCGCTTGCCGAATGCCCGGGTTTCAGCATTGAGGTCCCAGTACCATGGAGTGGTCAGATAAAGTCCTTGCGCTACCCTTAAGCCAAGCCCGTGGATGTCATTCAAGAAGACCAGCAAACCCGCGGGCTTCATCGTCTTGGTGATGCCGAATTCGTTCGCAGACTTCAAAGAGTTGGTGAAGTCGGTGCCGGCGTTCGCTAACCCTAGCACCTGGGCGCCGGAGGATTGCGCCTGCAGCACGAACGAGGAGAAGTCCGATGTCTGCAGCGGCACGCGCACGGCGCCAAGATTC
>Ga0209139_10000837_pt1 | contig 11058 bp, 8 predicted proteins | sample BogFormECP14_OM3_FD_188246 | JGI IMG/M metagenome (GOLD analysis project Ga0209139, IMG submission 188246) | Bog forest soil microbial communities from Calvert Island, British Columbia, Canada - ECP14_OM3 (SPAdes) (version 2) | ecosystem: Environmental > Aquatic > Freshwater > Wetlands > Bog ...
AATCTTGCCTGGACCTCGGCGCTTGGCGAAGCCTCAGCCACGCAGCAGCAGGACGTGATGGCCGCCATCCAGAGGATGCGCGCCAAGGCCTACGCCGCCGGTAACTTGAAATCGAGCCCCGAAATAAAAGTTGTCCAGGAAACACCTCAGACGATCATCATTCAGCCCGCGAATCCTCAGATCGTCTACGTTCCCACCTACAGCCCCACCGTGGTTTATGGCGCTCCGGTGGTAGTGCCTGGCTATACCTCTGCGGACGTCGCGGCCGCCGCGATCATCTCCTTCGGTGTCGGCGTAGCCGTGGGCGCAGCGATCTACGGTGGCTGTTGCGGATGGGGCTGGAGCTATTGGGGCACCAACTGGCACAGTCACACCGTAATTTACAATCGCAATATCTACGTGGGGAATCCCTACTGGCGCGGCGGCTATTACGGCGGCTATCGCCCCGGATATCCCGGATATCGACCGGGCTATCCTGGATACGGTCCCGGCTATCCCGGCTATCGTCCCGGATACCCGGGCTACGGTCGTCCGCCCAGCTACTACCCCCCGGGTTCCCGTCCGCCGTCTACGCGGCCGCCGGCCACAACGCTGCCGGCACCGGTTCCCAATCCGGGCAATCGCCCCGGCAATGGCAATCCAGGCACTCGTCCGACCAATCCCGGAAATCGTCCCGGCAACGGTAATCCATCCATTCTTCCGGTGCCGGATAACCGTCCGGGCAACGGAAATCCAGGCACTCGTCCCGGCAATCCAAGCACGCTTCCAGCAAATCCCGGAAACCGCCCCGGCGGTGGCAACCCCGGTAACGGCAACCCCAACACGCGTCCAGCCAATCCCGGCACTCGCCCGAATCAGCCTCCATCAGGGCCGTCAACGATGCCGGTCACGCGGCCCAGCGATAACGGATCTCGCGGCTATCAACGCCCGGCGACCTCCACCCCGTCCGCTCCGGCAGCGCGTCCCAATGCGCTCTCGGGTTCCGCCGGTGGCCGCGCTCAAAGCGCGCGCGGAAACCAGAGTCTCTCAGGCGGCGGTGGTGGTGCGAAACGGGGAGGCGCGTCTCCCCGGTAGCTGCCGGCGACGCGAATTCCCATGAGAATAAAAAACAAACTTCTGAAAGTTTTCAATTGGCGCGATGGAGGAGTTGGGATGGGACGCCTCAGCCTCACCGAAGCGAAAGCGTTTCCGCGTTATATCGTTTTCTTCGCGCTCGCCGCCATCGTGGCGCTCTCGGCCGGGTGTCAGAAATCGCAGCAGCAGCACGAGGCTCCCAGCGGACCGCAAACTTTCGCTTCTCCGAGCGATGCCTCCACAGCTCTCTATAACGCCGCAAAATCGGGTGACACCAACGCCTTGCTCGCGATTTTTGGGCGGGATGCTTCCGATCTGATCCTCTCCGGCGATCCCGTTCAGGACAAAGCGGGCCGTGATTATTTTACCTCCTCCTACGACGAGATGCATCGCTGGGGAAACCTGCAGGACGGCGGCAAAGTCCTCTCCGTCGGTGCCGATAATTATCCTCTGCCGTTTCCTTTGCTCAAGAATTCTTCCGGACAATGGTTTTTCTCCAGCGCCGAGGCCAAGCAAGAAGTCGTCGCTCGCCGTATCGGAGACAACGAACTGGCCACCATTGGCGTCCTGAACGCCATGTCCGATGCCCAGCACGATTACTTCGCCGAAACTCACGACGGCTCCAGCGTGCATCAATACGCCCAGAAATTTGTCAGTGACGAAGGCAAGCAGAACGGCCTGTACTGGAACGCTTCGGACGATCAACCGGAAAGCCCTCTGGGCCCCCTGGCAGCGGAAGCCAGTGCCGACGGTTACGGCGGCAAAGGCCAATCACCGCAGCCGTTCCACGGTTACTTCTTCCGCATCATCACCAAGCAAGGTGAGCACGCGCACGGCGGAGCGGAAAATTACATCGTCAACGATCACATGACCCGCGGTTTCGCCATCCTTGCCTATCCCGCCGATTATCGCAATTCCGGCGTGATGTCCTTTCTCATCAATCAGGACGGTGCGGTATTCCAAAAAGATCTGGGTCCACAGACTGCCGATGCCGCCAAGTCTATAGCTGAATTCAATCCTGATCAGAGTTGGGCGCCCGTTGAATAGAATTTATTTCGATTTTCTGCCGCGCATCGCGGTGCTGGGAACAAGTGCACTCATAAGCTGGGCCGATGGAAATGGAACGCAGCAATCCTTGGAAATTCGATTTTGGTCGCGGGTACAAGCCGCTGATTAACCGCGCGATCCGTATGTTGTTTTTCTGCGCGGCCTGTGTCTGCGTCACTCTGCCGTGTCGCGCCCAGGAACCGGCGCCACCCGCCCAACCCGCAGCTCCTCCGGCGCAAGCCCCAGCTACGCCCGCGCCTCAAACGGGCACGGCGCAATCCTCCACCCCAACGGGTGACAAGACGGAGTCGGACAAAAAAGACGACAAGGCCGAGTCCGATAAGAAAGACCAGAAAAAAAAGAAGCCTTCACGAGGGGCATTTGTCGTCGCGCCGCTTCCCATTTCCAGCCCCGCGATCGGTACGGGACTCGTGCCGGTCGTTGGCTATATCTTTCCGTTCAGTACCAAGGACAAAGTTTCTCCTCCGTCTACCATCGGCGCGGCCGGTCTGATTACCAACAATGGCAGCCGCGGCTTCGCTGTCGGCGGGCAGCTTTTTTTTGACGAAGACAGGTATGAGATCACCTCTGGATTCGTTCACGGTAACGTGAATTACAACATTTACGGCACCGGAGACGCTACCGGCCTCCAACTTCCGCTGGCACAAACCGGCTACGCGTTCTTTGCCGAAGGGCTGCGCCGTGTCGGCTGGAAATTCTTTGTAGGCCCTCGATTTATCAACGGGCACTCTATTGTTACAGTCAGGCCAAATACTGATAGCGACTTTCCGATCCCCCCGGAAGTCGGGCTGCACACCAACCTCACCTCCCTTGGCGCCCACGTGTTGCGGGATACGCGTCCCAATCACTTCTATCCCCTTGGTGGAACCTATTTCAGTTTCACTTCGGATTTCTTCGCACAGGCCCTGGGCAGCAAGTATTCATTCCAATCGTACCGGTCCGAGTTCGACAAATATTGGAGTCTGAGCGACAAACAGGTCCTCGCCTACGACGCTTATTTTTGCGGCACCGGCGGGAGCCCTCCTTTCTATGGGAACTGCATCTACGGCACCAGTAACGAATTGCGAGGCTATATCGCGGGGCAATATTTCACTCGCTACTCGCTCGCCACTCAATTGGAATATCGCCTGGTCCTGCCGAAAAGATTCGGCCTGGTCGTATTCGGCGGTCTTGGCGGAGTCATCCCCGGTGGCGCTCAAGTAGCACAGATGATTCAGACCAGCCACTTCCTGCCCGCTGGCGGCGGGGGATTGCGCTTCGAGCTCAGCAAGAAGTATCACGTGAATCTTCGCGCGGACATCGCGCAGGGCGTAAACGGTCACACCTTCGGCATGGGTGTTGGCGAGGCGTTTTGACGCAGCGGAATCGCTTTGCAGTGCTGGCTTTTGCAAGCGGGCGCGGCCGGTTTCATCAGAAATCTTCGCATCATTCTTAACGGTTGCGTTCTCATTTCCGAATCTTGGCAGTAATGTGCCGCGTGAACGACTTTGTCAACAACTCACCGTGTTTCATCGTTCCTGGCGCAGATTCCGCAGTATTATCCGCATCGAGCGCTCGCTGGACGGGTCGGCTGCGATAAATCGCACGCTCGCATCTGCCCGCGGCCTCGTTTCATCGTAGGAGTCAAACAATGATCATTCGATCTCTTGCAGTCCCTCGCGCGAGCCGCTTTTTGCTCCTCACGCTTCTCGCCGCGCTTTTCTGTCTTCCGGCCCACGCCACCAAGCGCAAAGACGTGGTCATCATGAACAATGGAGACCATTTCACCGGGGAAGTGAAGCGCCTGCAGAACGGCTTGCTGTTCATGGAGACGGACTATGTGTCCGGGAATATCGGCCTGGATTGGAACCAGGTTCAGTCGGTGCAAAGCACCGCGACTTACCGCATCGTGTTGAACAACGGTCGCAGACTGGAAGGAAAAATTGAAAAGCAGTCCGGGGAAAATGCCAAGCCCGAAGACTTCTCCATTCGCGAAGCCACCGAGGTCGTAACCATCCCTTCGCCGGAGATCGTAAGCATTGAGACAAGAAAGCCTACGTTCTGGCGCCAATTGCAGGGCGGCATCGATTTCGGTTACAGCTTCGCCAGCGGCAATAGCCAGACCACCTTAAACGCGGACACCAATGCGGCGTACAAAACCTCGAAATGGGAAGCCGCCACCTCCTACGATTCCACGTTTGGCGGCCAGGCGGGTGGCTCTAAGACGAATCGCGAAGACATGCAGGGGCTCTTCGCCAAGTATCTCAACAGAAATTCCTACGTCCTGGCTTTATCCGATTTTCTCCACAGCAGCCAGCAGGATTTGGACCTGCGCACCACCCTCGGCGGTGCGTACGGGCACTACTTGAAGCGCAACACCAGCAGCAACCTTTCCTGGATCGGCGGCATTGTCTATATTCACGAATCCTTTACCACTGCCATAGCTCAGCCAACGGATCAGAACATCGAGGCCGTCATCGGCATGCAGTACAGCCTTGTTAAATTTAACTTTGGCAATTTCGATTCTCAGGTGCTGGTCTTTCCGGGACTATCGGACGCCGGCCGCGTCCGCATGACCACCAATAATTCGCTGAACATCAAGCTGAGAAACAACTTCTATTTGAACTGCACACTTTGGGACAACTTCGATAGCAGGCCGCCGGCGACTGCCAAACAGAACGAGCTAGGAGTAAGCACGGGCATTGGCTGGTCATTCTAGGGCTCTCAGGCTTTGTAATGGCGTCGCCCCCGCGGGGCCATCGGTGGCGCGGCTATCACCAATGGCGGTCCCGCTCCGCGGGACCGCCGCGACCACAGCTCCACGCGACTGCATCTTCACGGGATAGGATCTAAACGGCACACCCCCAGCCGCCACCCGCGGCTTTCGTCTTCGCCCGCTCTCACGTTACGCTTTGGCATGCCTTTTGGCATTTGACCGCCGAATCCTCCAAGCCTGCGCTAAAATTTATTCTGGTGCCCCTTCGATGAAGCTGTCTCGTTCAGCCATTCTGATTTCGTGTGCTTGGGTGTTTTTCGTTCTCGGCTACCTCGCCGTCACCCTGCTGGTTTCTCGTGAATCCACGGTAGCCGGTTTCAGCTATTTCTTCGCTTGCGTAGTTCCTTTATTCGCCAACACGTGCCTGTTGTGGAACGCGGCGTCTCCCTACCGCCGCCAAAACGGTTTCTGGATGCTTCTGGCATTGGGCTGCACTTTTTGGCTCGCCGGAATCCTCGTTCTGGTTTACATGGAGTTTGGCCCCGGCCAAGCCCCCGCGGTGCCGTTTGTCGCCGATTTGCTGTTCTTCCTCCACACCGTACCTTTCATGGCCGCGCTTGCGCTGATGCCGCACGCCAGAAAAATGCGTGAAACCCTGCGCTACGGTTTGATCGATTTCCTTCTTCTCGCTTTCCTGTGGCTCTATATTTATGTTTTTGCGGCGATGCCCTGGAAGGTGATCTCGCCCAACCGCCAGTTGTTTCACTCCCACGACCTCGTCAGCTATCTAATCGAAAATCTCGTCGTCGCCGCTGGTTTTGGTGTTCTGTTTCTGCGAACCCGCGGAGCGTGGCGCACGGTTTACGGCAATCTGTTCGGCGCCAGTACGCTATACGTCTCTGGATTGTTCCTGGAGAATATTCCCGCCTTCCAGCAAATACGCTATGCCGGCACCCTGCTCCGCCTGCCTATGCTCAGCGCCTTCGTTTGGTTGGGGACCACCGGGATCATCGCTCACGGCTTAAAGTTCGAGCCGGAAGCGCAGCAACCCTCCTTGCACCGCGACACGCAGTGGCCCGCTCGTATGGCTATGTGGGGTGTGCTGGCGGCGCCGGTGCTGGCTGCCTGGAGTGAGTTTTTCAGCACCGCTCCGGATTCCGTAAAGAGTTTCCGCCTGATCGTCACTCTGTTCGCGATTTTCGCGGGAGCCGGCCTCGTCTTCTTTCGTCAGTATCTCGTCTATCAGGAACGCACCGGACTGGTCCACGAACTGTGGGAGTCGCTGGAAAACGTCAAACGGCTGCAGACTCATTTCGTGCAATCCGAAAAATTGGCGTCGCTCGGCCAACTCGCTGCCGGCGCCGCGCACGAAATCAATAATCCGCTCACCGCGATTCTCGGTTATGCCGACGTGCTCATCATCGAAAACGCGGCCAATACTCGCGCGCATTCCCTGGGTGACAAAATCCGCGAGCAGGCCCGCCGCACCAAGGACCTCGTCAACAATTTGCTCAGTTTTGCGCGCCAGGTTCCTGCTGAAAAGCAATTGCTGGATCTCAACACCGTCCTCACCGGCGCGGTGCAATTGCGCAATCTTGATTTACGCGGCAAAAATATCCGCATCGAACTGGAAAACCGCAGCATCCTCCCAGCCGTGCGAGGCGACCCGAATCAATTGCTCCAGGTTTTCTACCACTTGATCAGCAACGCGGTGGACGCCATGGAATCCGCCGGCGGCGGCGTTTTGCTCATCCGCACGCTGCGCGAACGCGGCAACGTCGTCATCGAATTTTCCGACACCGGTCCGGGCATGAAAGAACCCGAAAAAGTGTTCGACCCGTTCTACACCACCAAGGAAGTTGGCAAGGGCACGGGCCTCGGCCTCAGCATCTGCTACGGCGTCATGGAGGAGCACGGCGGTAGGATCAGCGGATTCAACCGCCCCGAAGGCGGCTGCACGTTCCGCCTGGAGCTGCCCGCGATTCTGGCGGTCTTTCCACAGTCATCTCCATTGCCCGCGGCTCCGGTCAACACGCGCTAGTTTCTTATCGCTGCAACGCGAATGTGCTAGAGTCTGAAATTCCATGAGCACATCCGCATCGCTCGCGGCGCCCGCGATTTCCACCGAGCATCTCACCCGCCGCTTCGGCGATCTCGTCGCCGTCCAGGACGTAAACCTGCGCGTCGCTCCCGGCCAGTTCTTTGGATTCCTGGGTCCCAACGGCGCCGGAAAATCCACCACCATCAAAATGCTCACCGGCCTGCTGGCGCCTTCTTCCGGCCGCATGCAGGTACTCGGCATCGATTTGACGCAGGATTCCGTGGAAGTAAAACGCCAGATTGGCGTTGTGCCCGAGGGCATGGCGCTCTTCGGACGCCTCACCGGCTCCGAATATCTGAACTTTGTCGGGCGCATGTACGGACTCGACCGCGGGACGGCCGCAAAACGCACCGCGGAACTGCTCGACTTCATGCAGCTCGTGGACCAGCCCAAAACCCTGGTGACGGATTATTCGCACGGCATGCAGAAAAAACTGGCCCTGGCCGCCGCCGTGATCCACGGCCCCAAAATTCTTTTCCTCGACGAGCCCTTTGAAGGCGTGGACGCAATCGCTTCCAACACTCTTAAATCCATGCTGCAGAATATGATCGCTCGCGGCGCCACAATTTTTCTTACCTCGCATGTGCTGGAAATTGTCGAACGTCTCTGCAGTCACGTCGCCATCATTCATCGCGGCCAGCTCGTCGCGCAGGGCTCTCTCGAGGAACTTCGCGCCGGCGTCGAAGCCCAAGCAGCTGCCGCGCTCACCGCCGCCGGTACGCCTGGTGAAACGGACCCGTCCGCTCCCGCTTCCGGTGAAAAGCTCACGCTCGAACAGATTTTTCTTCGCATTGTCGGCGGCACGCGCCGCGCCGATCAGGAACTCTCGTGGCTGGGCTGATCGTATCTCACGAAATTCGCGGACAGTTCTCCGCCATCGCCCGCGTCCGCTGGCAACTTTTCGTAAACTCCCTGCGCACCATTCGTGGCCGCTTGGAAGTCGTCGCGCGCGTGTTCACGTTTTTCGGTTTTGGCATGGGCGCGATCGTAGGATCCGTCGGACTCGGCGCCGCCGCGTGGTATTTCGTTTCCAGCCAAAAAACAGAATGGCTTCCCGTGCTGCTCTGGCCCGTGTTTCTCTTCTGGCAGCTTTTTCCGGTGATGGCCACCGCTTTCACGGAGAATGTGGATTCATCCAACCTGCTGCGCTTTCCTCTCACCTTTAGATCCTATTTTTTCATTCGCATCGCCTACGGCTCGCTCGACCCCTCCACCGCAATGGGCAGCTTGTGGCTGCTGGGCATGGCCATCGGGATCGCCTGGGCCTCGCCACTCCTTTTTCTTTCCGCCGCTCCGGTGCTTCTGCTTTTCGCAATCTTCAACATTCTGCTGGCCCGCATGATTTTCACTTGGGTGGAGCGCTGGCTCGCGCAGCGCAGATCCCGCGAAATCCTCGGCGTCATCTTTCTTTTCGTGATTATCAGTTTTCAATTCATCGGGCCGCTCGTCCGGCATCTCGACCGCAACTCCCAGCCCGCAGTGTCGCGTATCGTCCTAGACGTCGTGCCGATCGCGCGGCTGCTCCCGCCGGGGCTCGCAGCCCAGTCCATCGCGCAAGCTCTGCACGGCGCATACGCGTTCGCTCTCGGTTCGTTCGCCTTGCTGCTCACTTACACGCTGGTGACTCTCTGGCTGTTGAATCTGCGCCTGCGCGCGCAATTTCTCGGCGAAAATTTAAGCGAAGCGGTCGCCCGCACCACCGCCCCCGCGGCCAAGCGGCAAATTCGCCTCGGTTGGAACATTCCCGGCGTCCCCGGCTCGGTCTCCGCGGTGCTCGAAAAGGAGATGCACTACCTTTCGCGCAGCGGTCCTATGCTGTTTACGCTAGTCATGCCCATCGTCGTGCTGTTGATTTTCCGCTTCACGCCAGGAAAGTCAGATAGTGCCGGCGGCATTCTGGGCCACGCTTCAGACCTGGCATTTCCGGTTGGCGCCGCTTACGCCGTGCTGATTTTGACGAATCTGGTCTTCAACAGCTTCGGTGCGGATGCCGGTGGCGTTCAGTTTTATTTCGTCTCGCCCGTGCGCTTTCGCGAAATCCTCATGGGAAAAAATCTCACGCACACTCTCGTGCTGGTTGCCGAATTGTTTTTGGTCTGGGCGGGGGCGACCCTGCTCTATCGTCCGCCGGGATGGGAGATCGTGCTGGCCACGTTCACAGGCGTATTTTTCGCGCTGCTGGTGAATCTGACCGCCGGAAACCTGCTATCCGTATACACACCGAAAAAAATTGACATGGGCGCGCTCGGCCGCCAGCGCGCCTCGCAGACCACCGCCTTGGCCAGCCTCGGAATCCAGGCCGTCGTTCTGGGCCTCTGCGCCTTGGCTCTGCTGGCCGCGCGTGCCTACCGTCACATCTGGCTGGCAGCCATCATTTTCACGGCACTCGCCGCCATCGCCATGCTCGTTTATTTTCTCGTCCTGAATCGCATTGACGCCATCGCCCTGAAACGCCGCGAAGTCATGATCGCCGAACTTTGCCGCGCTTAGTGCCATCGATCCCGAGACATTCGCAGGTACAGTCTGTTTGACAAGAATCTCCGAATCATCTAGGATATCAATCTAGGTTGATAAGGAGTCTGGAATGCGTACCGTAGGCTTATTCGAAGCTAAACAAAAACTGTCGGAACTCGTCGAACGCGCCGGCAAAGGCGAACGCATCGGCATCACTCGTCGCGGTAAGCTCACCGCCGTCATCAGTCCTCCACAGTCTGAACGCAGCCTGAAGGATAGCTTTGACGAAATTGAAAAAGTACGAAAGAAAGTTCGCCTCCCGAAAGGCGTCACTATTAAGAGCATGATTGAGGAAGGGCGCGTTTGAGCCTATTCGTTTTGGATGCGTCCGCGGCGCTCGGCTGGGTCGCTGATAATCCGCCCTCGCCGTACGCCCTGAGGATCAAGCAAAGCCTTTTGAACGGCGCACGAGGTCTCGTCCCGACTCTCTGGCACCTCGAGATGGCGAACTGGTTTGCCATTGCCGAGCGGAGGAAAGTACTCGACGAATCAGAAGCAGGCCGTGTTTTGTCCGCCCTCGATGCGATTGTTGCCCAGGCCATCGATACGGATTCTGAGATCATTTCCATGCGCCAAGTTTTAAGTATAGCGAACAGGTATCAGCTTTCGGCCTACGACAGCGTTTACCTCGATCTCGCCCAGCAAGAGGGCTTGCCGCTCGCAACTCTCGACCAACGTCTTCGTGCAGCCGCGAAAAAGGCCGGCGTGGATTTATTTCAGTAGTGTCCGCTCCTCAAATCCCATCTCAATGGTGCCCGGTGACTGACGAACTCACCCCGATTTGCGCCGCAAGAGAGCTATGAGTTACATTCCCTTGGCGCGTGGAATATTCCGCGCCCCAAGGAACCCTCGATGAACCGCCGCTGTACTCTTGTGTTGTTATTTCTTTTTTACATTTTTCTTCTGCATTCTTCTCCCGCCGCTGCGCAATCGCAGAAACCAGCGGTCTCCTACGGCGCGCTCACCTACGAGCTCGAACAACTCGTCAACACCCCCGCCGTCTCCGGTTACGAAAATCAGCTAGCCGATAAAATCCGCACAAACCTGAGAGCTCTGCACCCGGCGACAGACAATCTCGGCGACGTCACCATCACTATCGGCAGCGGCGCGCCGCATCGCCTCATTGTCACACCCATAGACGAGCCCGGCTTCGTCGTCAGCGAAATCACACCCGACGGTTACCTGCGCGTGCAGCGCCTTCCGCAAAACGGCTTGCCCCCGATCTTCAATGAAATGTACGCCGCGCAGCCCGTGCGAATCGAAACCGCTGCCGGCAAATGGATAGACGGCGTCGTCGCCGGGCTTTCCGTGCATCTGCAACCCGGCCGATCCAATCCTCCGAAGGCTACCGACATCGAAAACTTCTACGTGGATATCGGCGCAACCTCCGCCGCCGAAGTTCGCAAAGCCGGCGTGGATCTTCTCGACCCCATCGTCATCAATCGCCGGATGATGAACTTGGCTGACGTAAGAATGGCGGGCGCTTCGGTCGGCGATCGTTTCGGTGCCGCCGCGCTCATCACACTCATGGGCCAAATTGATCCCGCAAATATTAAAGGCACCCTGACCGTCGCATTCGTTGTGCAACAACGCACCGGCGCGCGCG
>Ga0209139_10000838_pt1 | contig 11057 bp, 10 predicted proteins | sample BogFormECP14_OM3_FD_188246 | JGI IMG/M metagenome (GOLD analysis project Ga0209139, IMG submission 188246) | Bog forest soil microbial communities from Calvert Island, British Columbia, Canada - ECP14_OM3 (SPAdes) (version 2) | ecosystem: Environmental > Aquatic > Freshwater > Wetlands > Bog ...
ATACGTACATCTCTGCGGACGGTAAGTTCTGGACGTAGGAGTCGCAGGTTCAAATCCTGTCACCCCGACCATTGATTTTAAAGCATATTTTCAGCGCCGATGGCAATTAGGTGTCAGGGTAATTGACAGCTAGGTGTCAAATTAGGTGTCACTTTCGCCGGCTGACCAGAAGGCCATTTAATCCTAGGCGACAACCAAGCGTATTACTGCATTTGCTGTAATTCGCATTTTTTGATAAAAATCGCCTATGGAACAAAAGTCCCTGCGTCTTCCGCACGGTCGCGGGCAGCTAATTCGTGTGCTATCCGCGGCCGGCGATGTAATCCATGTCGATGACGTGGTGACCGCTCTCCAACTTGACCGCATCGCCGCCGCCCAGCGCCTATCCCGCTGGACCGAGCAGGGTTGGCTGCGACGCGTGGGCCGGGGCGCCTATGTCGCAGCGTCAATCGATACGCTGGGGTCTGACCGCGTACTCGACGACCCCTGGGTTCTCGTCCCCGCGCTCTTCGCGCCAGCTTACATCGGCGGGCGCACGGCGGCCGAGCATTGGGATCTCACCGAGCAAATCTTCAAGGACATCCTCGTGATGACGGCACAGCCCGTACGCGAGAAGCGACAGGAGCGGCATGGCGCACTGTTTTTGTTGAAGCATATCGATGAGCAAAAGCTCTTTGGTACGAAAACCGTTTGGCGCCATCAGACGCGTGTGCCCGTATCCGACGTGCACCGCACGATCATCGACATGCTTGATGACCCCGCGGTTGGGGGTGGCATCCAGCATGTGGCCGACTGCCTTGCCGCCTATCTACGCCGCAGCGATCGCGGCGACGAGAAACTCATCGAGTACGCGGTGCAACTCGCCAATGGTGCTGTTTTCAAGCGCCTCGGGTTTCTGGCCGAGCGATTGCCCAAAGGTGATGAACTCGCTCGCCTTTGCGAGCACCATCTCAGCGGTGGCCATGCGAAGCTCGACCCTGCACAGGAGGGGCCGCGCGTGGCAACCAAGTGGCGGCTGCTCGTACCTGAACGCTGGGCTCGCGAGGGAACGACGTGATCGAAAAGCGTGAGATCCTCACCATTGCCCAGCAGACATTCCTCACGCCACATATCGTCGAGAAGGACTATGTTCTTGGCTGGATGCTCGCGGGCATCTATGGCCACGAGGACCTCGCCGAGAATTGGGTGTTCAAGGGTGGCACCTGCCTGAAGAAATGTTTCTTCGAGACCTATCGCTTTTCCGAAGACCTCGATTTCACGCTCATCAATCCGGAGCATCTCGACGCCGACTTTTTAGAGAAGGTATTTTCTGAAATCGGTGGGTGGATTTACGAACAGACCGGCATCGAGATTCCACCCGACCAGCAGGACTTCGAGATCTACCAAAACCCGCGCGGCCAAGTCTCCTGCCAGGGTAAGATCAGCTATAAGGGGCCTGTCTCGTCGACCCACGACCTCCCGCGCATCAAACTCGACCTAATTGCTGACGAACGTATCGTTCTACCGCCCGTCCGCGCGCAGATTTTTCACCCGTATAGCGACGCTCCAGAAGGTGGCATCCAGGTCCTGGCCTACGACTACATCGAGGCGTTCGCCGAGAAATTCCGAGCGCTCGCCGAACGGACACGCCCACGTGACCTCTATGACGTCGTACATCTCTACCGAAACGTCGAGGCACGCCCTGACCCTCAGCGCTTCATGGAAGTCCTGCGCGCGAAGTGTGAATTCAAGGGCATCGATGTTCCGCGTCTAATTGACCTTGAGCCACATCGTGAGGATCTTGAGACGGGCTGGATCCACATGCTGGAGCACCAACTTCCTGCGCTTCTGCCAGTAGCAACTTTCTGGGAAGCGCTCCCAGAAATCTTCGCCTGGCTCGCAGGCGCTGTCGCCCAGCCGCTTGCGGCCATGCCTGTCGGTGCGGGTGACACACTCATCCGCGAACGCATCGTTAGCTTGCCCGCCGGCAGCCGAGGCCAGAGCTTCGTTGAGATGATCCGCTTCGCTGCGGCTAACCGACTCCTTGTGGAAATTGACTACCGCGACAAGCAGGGCAACCGATCAATGCGCGCGATCGAGGCTTACTCCCTTCGCCGCTCGCAGGCAGGCGACGTGCTACTCATGGCCGTACGCGCGGATAACGGACAGTCACGCAGCTACTTGGTTAGCAGCATCCTCGGCGTCAGATCCACCCAGACCCCATTCTCCCCGCGTTACCCCATTGAACTCACGCCGTCCGGCTTTCAGAGCATTCCACAAACGATGGGTTCGGGCTCTGGAGGAAGCTTCGGCGGGCGCCATATGCCCGCGGTCCGGCGTTCGCTCATCCGCGGGTCGGCGCGCATCTCGAGATTCGCAGGTTCAACCGGTCCGACCTACGTCTTCAGGTGCTCCGTCTGCGGAAAGACTTTTAATAAGAAGAGCTACGAGGCAACGTTGAACAAACACAAGAACAGGCGGACGGGCTACGACTGTTACGGCGCGTACGGAACGTACGTGAGAACAAAATACTAGCTCAGCCTTTCGCATCGCGTCCTCGCGAGTATCGCATTCATTGGCGAAAGCGGGGTTCTTAAATCGGCCGGCCTCGGCGCGTCAGGCGCCTAGCTAGAACATGATCGTACAGGATTCCACACCACTGAAAAGCACATCAACCGGCTTCGCTGCCAACGCAAGCCGAAGGGAATTGTGACCTGGATCTCTGCCCTTGAAACTTGTTTAGCGCACGCTGGATAGGTCTGATGGATTTTGCCCTTCGTGCAAGCTCAAGGAGATGAGACATGCTGCGATTTATCACTGCCGCCCTAGCCATTACGGCGCTCGCAATGGCGGCACAATCCGATGCACCGTCCAGTGGCGACCCTCAAGCAACTTCGATTGCCTCGATCCACAGAGCCCCCTATGTAGTAAACCACGCTCTTGCAGCGTTGGGATTCCGCACGTCGTCGACGGGCACAGCTAATGCGATTGTGTGCTGTAAAATCTGCACAGTTGGCAAAGCTTGCGGTAATACCTGCATTTCTAAATACGACATCTGCCATGTCGGACCTGGGTGCGCGTGTGACGGTTAAAAATAGAACTAGCGCCTGAGGTAGATGACCCCTCAGCCTCTCAAGCCACAAATTTTAGTCTGTGGCGAGACGTGCACCTTCAATGTTTCTGTACAAATCACAGGGCCATTTTGGCCCTCAAAGTAAGCTGGCGGCTCACTGCTGGTTGAATCTCTTTGCAGCAGTCTCTCCGCTCGCTTGCTGCAAAGGCACTCGACGTCTCCGCTGGATATCGCAGCTCGATTATCGAACACCGGAAAGCTCGAACCCCGACGTCTCAGTCGCGTCTTGGAATACATTCACGCGCATCTAGGAGAGGCGCTCGACGTCCGGGGTATGGCTTCGACGGCGAACTTGAGCCGCTTCCACTTTGCACGCGCGTTCAAGGCCTCAACCGGACAGACGCCGTATCAGTACGTCAGCGCGAAGCGTCTGGCTCAAGCAAAAGTGTTGCTGGCGCAGAACCGACCACTTGCGGAGATCGCGCTCGCATTGAACTTCTCGTCGCAGACTAATTTCACGCGGGCATTTCGACGTGCGTTTGGAATCACGCCAGGGCAGTACCGAGAACAGATATCGCGTTGAGTGCGTCACTACCACTTGCATTCAGAATGGTGACATTCCACCGAGTGTTCGCAACGGATTCGCCGGCGAAGCCGATCCCATAAGCGTTCCGCAAAGACCGTCCGCTGTCGGGCCGACAGACCGCTGTTAGTCATCGAGTTGCGATAGCTTCGCCCCCAACGATTGCGGCGGTGGCGATGATGGGTCCTACAGCAATGCCGAGGAACATGCCGTAAATGATCTTGGCAGTAAACACCATGGTGAAGCTCCAGGGGTCGATTCCGAGCAGGTAGACCAGCGCCATCAAAGGTGGGCTGAGGATAAAGGCGGCAGCGAACCCGATCAGCAGATTGCGTCTTCCCCTTGCGCGCGGCAAGAATCGCAGGAACGGGTGCTTGGACCAATCCCAAGGCGTCACCTCGACCTTTCCGCTCCGCACGTATTTTCTAATAACGGCGGACATGATAATCGACATGAGCCAGGCGGTGAGGAAAGTGGTTGCCCAGATGTCGCTCATGAGGCCCATTTTACCCCACAGCGATTCGCCTTCGGCATGAACCAGCAGCCAGGCGAACAGTGCGGACGACAGAGCGTTCACGACTACTGTGCCGATGGTCTGGACGCCGACGAAGCGCTTTTGTTTGGGTGTGAGTGTTTGCATGTGCGGCACTGTTGCGCGGCTTCGCGCGCGGTTGGCTATTTTTTTGGGAACAACAAGCTGACTTGCAAACGCAGCGTCCAATTACCCGCTTCGTGAGGATGTTCGACATTGTCAAATGCCTGAACGATTGCATTAAAGGCTTGATGACCCACGTGAAAGATTTTCCCGCCGCCGCCGCCGACCGGAACTGTCCACTTATTTCCCGAAGTTCCCTTCCAGTTGGCCGTTACGATCGGTGAACTCGTCAAATACCAGCCATGGCTAAAATTGTAGTTAACGAAGGGTTGGATCAAAAACTGGCTAGCGCTTTCGCGATCCTTTTCGCCGGCGACGGATACAACGTCGGTTACAAGCGCGCCGACCAGCCAGGGGCCTTGAATAGTCAGAGCCGCCGCGGAAAGTCCGGCACTGTCTTTGCCGCTGCCGAGGCTTCGGTCCGTGGCGCTGGCGAATGAGAATGCTGGACCGATACCCCAAATCACTCCGCCCGGTCTTCCCGGAGACAGGTACAAGGCAAGCTGTACGTCCCCAAGTCCTGTGACATTCCCAACGGCCGGCGCGAGTGTAGGCTGCTCAACCACGGGAATAATCGTACGGGTAATGAGATTCCAATCGTCGTTGAGCTTGAACGGGATGACCGGTTCAATCTCTAGAACGTTTTGCACAAGAGACTCTGGACCTACGCCGAAATTGATGTTGTCCTGAAAAGGTACAGAGATCAGCGAGGCGACTGGGTTTTGCGCTTGCTTGGCGATTTCAGTGGCGTCATCGGCATACGCTGCGTGCGCTTGGAGCATAGCGAATACGGCTACCAATGCCTGCAATAGTGCCCAAACTGCAAAGTGCCGAGAAGGTAGTGAAAGGCTATGCGAGGTTGTGCATGACATCAGACATCCTGGTTTTAAGTGCATCTCACACTCGATACTGCAGGATTGTCCAAGGTCGGGATTGTGCAGATCTGCTTTCGGGCGGGTGGCAGGCGCGGCGTCTTTTGCGTTGCATGGAACGAACAAGCGGTGATGAAGTTCTTGGCCTAAAGGGGGACTCGCCGATGCATTTACTAAGTGGCCGTGGGCTTGGCTAAAGAATATTTGTTAGACAATCGAATTGAACGGAGATCGACATGATTATTGGCTTTGTTGGCACAGGCATCATGGGACGGCCGATGGCCGCTCACCTACAGGTAGGAGGGCACACCCTCTTGTTGCGTAAGAATAGATCGGCGCTCCCCCCAGAACTGCTGAACAACGGCGCGGTCGAAGTCCCATCGTTGTCACGATTAGCAGCTCAATCTGACATCGTTATCACGATGCTCCCTGACACGTCCGATGTTGAGGCAGCTATGTTTCGACCAGACGGTATTGCCGAGGGCCTGCGTAAGGGTTCGGTCCTGATTGACATGAGTTCAATCAGTCCGATCGAGACAAAGGTTTTCGCCACACGGATTATCAAACTCGGTTGCGACTATCTGGACGCCCCCGTTTCGGGAGGTGAGGTGGGCGCGAAGAATGCTGCCCTGACCATCATGGTCGGCGGCGATCAGAATGTCTTTGAACGGGCGCTACCTCTGTTCGCCCTGATGGGCAAGAACATCACCCGTGTCGGAGAAGTCGGCGCCGGTCAGATCACCAAGGTGGCCAATCAAATCATCGTCGCCCTGACCATTCAAGCTGTGGCTGAAGGGTTATTGTTTGCATCCAAGGCCGGAGCGGATACCGCCAAGGTCCGCGAAGCATTGCTGGGCGGATTCGCGTCTTCTCGTGTTCTTGAGGTCCATGGCGAGCGGATGATCAAGCGCAGGTTTGATCCGGGTTTTCGAATTGCGTTGCACTCCAAGGATCTGGGGCTCGCGTTGGCGGGCGCCCGGAGCCTGGGCTTGTCGCTGCCCAATACGGCGATGACTCAAGAGATGTTCAACGCATGTATCGCCAACGGAAACGGTGGGCGCGACCACGCTGCCTTGGTCACCGCCCTCGAGAAACTCGCAAATCACGTGATTGCCTAGCTTAGCTGGGCATAACCTGAGGGCATCGGCAAGGGATAAGTTGCTGTACGCAAGGCCACCTTTGTCTGGTGAACGTCAGTTGTACGATTTTCGGCATTACTGCGCCTCGACGTCGGCTTTTTCCAATACGTCTTTTGAATTGTGCTTCATGCTGCTGACGAGACACCAAAGACCCGCCGCATTGGTAATGAGTCCGCTGTTCTAGCGACCCGATTGCCGCAGACTTTTTGCCAAAGTGGTGTTCTTGATTCCTCTATCCTTTCGTCGTGAATGGAGTGTGTGCATGGGTGGAGTAGATGCAACGAACACCGAGACCGAAGCGCTCTCGGCGCTGAGAGCACTTGTTTTCGACCCCTGGAAAGCGGGCTCAGCCCCGTATGTGGTGCTTACTGCCAAGCGCCGGTTTCTCGTGTCACCGAGCGCAAGCCAGCCGGGCAGGAATGCCGCTCTCCCGGTCAACCGAAGATGCCATGTGGAATCATTCGGAGAGAAAAATGAAGGAAGGACGCGTCGTCGCCAACGGGATCGAATTCGCCTTTCTCGAAGAGGGATCGGGCCCGTTGCTGCTTCTGCTGCATGGCTATCCCGACATTGCTTGGACCTGGGAACATCAGATGGCTCCGTTCGCCGCTGCCGGCCGCGGTCACGGCTCGACGGCCCGATCAGCGTGCCGACTCTGGCGCTGTGCGGCGCCGACGACATCAGGGCCAAACCGATGAAGAGCCAGTCGAAATACTTCAGCGGCCCCTATCGATTCGAAATCGTTCCCGATTGCGGCCACTTTCTGCATCGGGAGAAACCCGACGCGATCACTCGGTTGGTGCTCGGCTGGCTCGCCGGCGGGTAGAAGAACGCCGGTCGTCAGAACCCGATTCTGCCAGTCAGCGAGGGCCCACGTGGCCGATTGATAGCGAGAGGGTGAACTAAACATGACCACGGAATCAGTTGCACACCATCGACGCGCAGTGAATGGCATCAAGATGCATTACGCTGAGGCTGGTGCCGGTCCGCCGGTCGTCCTGCTGCATGGTTTCCCCGAGACCTGGTATGCGTGGCGGCATCAGATCGACGCGTTGGGGAAGCGGTATCGGCTGATCATGCCGGACATGCGTGGCTATGGTGCGACAGATAAGCCCGGTACAGGCTACGACAAACGCACTATGGCAAACGACATTCGGGCCCTGATGGCGAGTCTCGGCATCGAAAGAGCGGCGGTTGTCGGCCATGATCGGGGCGCACGCGTTGGTCTGCGGCTCACCAAAGATCATCCCGACGTTGTGGCCCGCTTTGCGGCGCTCGACAACATCCCGACACGCGTGCTTTTCGGGAACATGAACGCCGCGAGCGCGCAGGCCGCCTGGTTCTTCCTCTTCCAGGGCGTCCGCGACCTTCCCGAGGCGCTCATCCACGGCCGCGAGGAACTCTGGCTGCGTCATTTGCTGACGGGATGGGCCTACAACCCTGAAACATTTACCGATGACGATATCGCCACCTATGTCCGTGCCTACGCGCAGCCGGGTGGTCTGCGTGGTGCGTTTGAGGACTACCGGGCCTGGCGAGAGGATGTCGCGCAGGATCAAGCGGACAAAGACGTCAAACTTCGCTGTCCCACGCTGGCTCTTTGGGGAAGCGAATTTGAGGCAGCAAAGATGGTCGACATGGCCGAGATCTGGCGCGGCTTCGCCGAGGATCTCACGACCGCACCCATCGCGCTTGCCGGCCATCTGCCGCAAGAAGAGCAGCCTTCAGCGGTGAACGCGGCGCTCACAACTTTCCTCGCGCCGTGGCAGGGCTGACGGGAGATCGAGTATTGCGCTTCATTAATTACGAGATGGGGGAGGACAGGGCATCGCAGTTATCGATTCGAAATCGTACCCGATTGCGGCCATTTTCTGCATCGGGAGAAACCCGAGGCGATCACTCGATTGGTGCTCGGCTGGCTGCATTCACCCCCAGGAGTGAAATCCGCGTCCCATGCCAAATAGTGTCGTCGACGAGGCGATAACTATCCACCCAGTTGTTGGGCAAGGTTGGCGAGGCTTGAAGCGACTATATCAAAGTCGCCGGGGTTTGCTTTATCGGCAGGTCCAGGACCATATTCGGTTGGGCGATAAATGAAACCCGTTTTGAGCCCATGACTGCGGGCGGCCTGCAAATCGTAGACGTGAGCCGCGCACATCATCACTTCCTCGGGCGTCAAATCGAGAAAATACGGTGCCGAAAGATACGTTTCAGGGTCGGGCTTGTAATGCTTTGCTAGCTCAGCACCCAAAATCACGTCCCACGGTAAGCCTCCAAACTTAGCCAGGTTAGCCATGAGCGCGATATTGGCGTTGGACAAGGGCGCAATGAGGTATTTCTTCTTTAAGCGGGTGAGCCCCTCGACCGAGTCAGGCCAGGGCTTGAGCCTTCGCCAGACGTGGCTCCACTGGCTTTTTTCCTCCTCCGAAATCCCCGTTATATTGAATTGCTTCAGCAGGTCTTCCAGGTTCATGCGATTCAAATCATCGAGGCGCGTCCATGGAATCTCGCCCTTTCGGACCTTGTCCATGGCTGCCGGGTACGCGTTGTGCCAGGCGTCAGTGAACTTCGCCCAATCGATGTTCAGGCCCTTTGCTTTGCCCCACGTCATACCCTCCGCAATCATGGACCCGCGCCAGTCCACCACGGTTCCAAATGTATCGAAAACCAGCGCCTTTACCTTTAGATTAGCCATGTCATTTCCTCCTTATCGATTCGAGATCGTCCCCGATTGGCTCGCCGGCGGGGCGTTGCGGCGGTCGCAAGTCACGGCGCGACGCGCGCAGGCAGTGCCGCGATCAAGGCCGCCAACCCTATCGCTGGTTCACCTGCAGTCCTCTTCGCAGACGAGAAACCGAATTCACATCGATTGCGCTGGCACTGTTTCCCCAACTGGTTCGGACAAAATTGACAACGTCCGCGATGTCTTGATCGGTGAGACGCCAGTCGAACGCAGGCATGGTGAATTGAGCGGGGGTTAAGTTCGTGACGGGCGTGGCGGAACCGCCCAATACTATCGATGCCAACGAGATCGGGTTCGCTGCCTCCGCGACCGGATTGCCGGCCAAGGCCGGAAAAACCCTCTCATACCCCTGCCCATTCGGTTTGTGACAGGCCGCGCAATTGTCGAGGTACAGCATGGCACCACGCTTTTCCGCATCGCCACGACGCAGCGCCCGATCGGTACTCTCGTCATAGGCAAACGGCTTTGCCGCTACACCGCCTGCGGGCGCCAACGTCTTCAAAAACGCGGCAGTGGCAGAAGCGTCTTCGGGCGTCATGTACTGGCTGCTGTGCACGATCACATCGCTCATGGACCCAAAGGCGATGCCGCGATCATTCGCACCCGCCGTGAGAAACCTCTCGATTTCCCCCGCTGACCATGCGCCGATTGTGTCGGGTCCGTTATTGCGCAGGCTAGGGGCATACCAGTTTTCCACGACGGCACCTGACAGAAACAGGGCCCCTTGGCGGGCGTTCTGCGCTTTGACCTGCAGTGTGAATGCGCGCGGTGTGTGACACTCGCCGCAGTGTCCTAGACCTTCGACGAAGTACTCGCCGCGGGCGACGATTGGATCCGCGGCCTGCTCGGTTACAAATGGTGTGGGACTGGGCGCGAAGAGCCATCGCCAAAATGTCAGAGGCCAACGCATGGAAAGCGGGAACGGTATATCGGCTTTCTCGTTTGGCGTCGGCGCGGCTACCACGCCCCGTTGAAAGAAGGCGTACAACGCTTCGATGTCTTCAGGCTTCGTGTTCGCGTACGAGGCGAAAGGCATGGCAGGATACAACGTGTGGCCGCCGGCCACGCCGAAGCGCAGAGCGCGGTCGAAATCCGCCAGCGTATAATCGCCGATTCCATAGCGCCTGTCGGGCGTGATGTTGGTCGAGTAAATCGCCCCAATGGGAATGTTCATTCTCAAGCCGCCGGCGAATGCGGGGGATCCGCGGATGCTATGGCAGGCAGCGCAATCGCCCAGCTTGGCCAGATAGGCACCACGCTTGATCAACTCTGGTGTAAGCGGTAACTGCTCAACGCCGTTGGCTCCCGTCCGCATGTCCGATAGCTTGGCCGCGCCCATCAGGAGAATCAGTAGCGCGCCGCCCACGCCCGCCACTAGCCATGCTTTGCGTTGCAGCGTCATGCCTGCACCAGTGCTCCAGGCGACTTTATATAGGTGTCTTTGATCTTCGCTGCGGAGAAATAAGCGAGCGCAGCAACTAAGCCCGTGGGGTTGTAGCCAATATTTTGAGGGAAGGCCGACGCACCCAAAACGAATAGATTAGGTACATCCCAGCTTTGCGAATAGCGATTGATCACACTGTTGGCGGGGCTGCTGCCGATGATCGCCCCTCCCGTCGTATGCGTGGATTGATAAAAGCGCGTGTCGTATTTTTCGCCCGGCTTCATCAGGAGCGAGAACTGACTGCGTGGATTCATGACCCGAATTATTTCTTGAACTCGCGCGACGGCAAATGCGGCAACCTTGTACTCGTTATCGTGCCAATCAAAGGTTAATCGTAGTAGCGGCAGTCCGTGAGAGTCCTTATAGGTCGGGTCAAGATCGAGGTATCGATCTCGATATGACATCACCGAGCCCAGGCTATTGAACGTCGCGGTGTGTAGATAATGTTTGCGCACGGCCTCCTTCCAGCCGGAACCCCACCGCGGAGAATCTGGCGGCACCCACATTTGGCCGATCGGCCGGCCGCCGGTAGCATCCGTCACGATCAGAGAGCCACCGATGAATCCGTG
>Ga0209139_10000843_pt1 | contig 11027 bp, 9 predicted proteins | sample BogFormECP14_OM3_FD_188246 | JGI IMG/M metagenome (GOLD analysis project Ga0209139, IMG submission 188246) | Bog forest soil microbial communities from Calvert Island, British Columbia, Canada - ECP14_OM3 (SPAdes) (version 2) | ecosystem: Environmental > Aquatic > Freshwater > Wetlands > Bog ...
TGGGCGCATCCAGCGATCTTCCCGCCGTCGGGGCGGCGATCTGGGTGGAGCGATTGCCGCTGACGGGAGAGCCGCGATGACGAACGGGACCCCGCTCGTTCTCGCCGTCCCCTCGAAGGGCCGGCTGCAGGAGAACGCGACCGCGTTCTTCGCCCGTGCTGGGCTGGAATTTATGCAGGGGCGCGGCGCGCGCGACTATCGCGGCGCGATCGTCGATCTGCCCGGCGTGGAAGTGGCCTATCTCTCGGCCTCCGAGATCGTCGGCCAACTCGCGAGCGGCTCGGCGCATCTCGGCGTCACCGGCGAGGACCTCGTGCGCGAGCAGATCGGCGACGCCGATCAGCGCCTTGCGCTGCTGACGCCGCTCGGCTTCGGCAAGGCCAATGTGGTCGTCGCCGCGCCGCAGGCCTGGATCGACGTGCGAACGATGGCCGACCTCGAGGATGTCGCGGCGAACCATCGCGCCCGGCACGGGCAGCGGATGCGGGTCGCGACCAAATACGTCAACCTGACGCGCCGGTTTTTCGCCGAGCACGGCGTCGCCGACTATCGCACCGTCGAGAGCCTGGGCGCGACCGAGGGCGCGCCGGCCGCCGGCGCCGCCGAGTTGATCGTCGACATCACCACAACCGGCGCGACGCTCGCCGCCAACGCGCTGAAGGCGCTCGACGACGGCGTCATCCTGCGCTCCGAGGCCAATCTCGTCGCATCGCTGAAGGCGTCGTGGGACCCGGCGGCCCGCGTCGCCGCGCGCGCGATCCTGACGCGCATCGCCGCGACCGAGGAGGCGCGGCGCACGCGCGAAGTTCGCGCCCGCCTGCCGACTCCAACCCATGTCGCGGTCGAACAAGCCTGCGCCGCCTTCGAGGCCGTCCCGGCGTTCGGCGAGGACGCCGATCCGCAGGGCTTCGTCACCCTCCATTGCGCGCGAAGCAAGGCGGCCGACCTCGCCGACTGGCTGCTTGCCCAGGGCGCGGAGCGCGTGACCGTGGCGGCGGTCGAGCAGGTGTTCGACAAGCGCAACCCGCTGCACGACGCGCTGATGGCGAGGATCGGGGACGGCGCGGGGATGATAAACAAGTAATTTGAGATAAATTAGTCGGAGCTTTGCGGACGCCTCGGACGGGCCTCGCCGCCTCCAAGCTTTTTGCCAAGGATTTCCAAATCTAGGCTGTTTTCGTCCAAGGATTTCCAAATATTTCTTTGGCGGTTTTGTGGGATTTCAAGGGGTTACAAGGCCTCCAAACCTAAAAGGTCCCTTTCCAAATTTTTTGCGGCTCGCGCCGCCCAAAGAGCTTCGCCCGACCGGCGGAGAGTTAGGTTTCGTGCCAATGCCTTTTCGATCATCATGTTTCAGAGCCTAGCACGGGGTCTGGATTTCAGAAAGGGAATATCCGCAAAATCAACGGTCGAGAGAGATGCGCGCCCGAGGTATGGGCGTCGCCGCGAAAGCGATCAAAGGCGCTTATTTTTCGATTCGTGCCCAAACCAATCCGAAGGGCGCATTCTTATGTCGTGCTACAGCCCTAGCCATTCGATCAGTTGCGCGATAGGATGCAGTGGGAGTCATGGGCAAGGAGCTAGAGCCTCTACCCTGTTGGAGGCAGCGGCGTGTTCGGTGCGGGAGCTGAGGCCGTCGAGTGGACGACCGTTCAGATCCAGACGGGCGCGTTCAACATCGACGAGGACGATCGGATCGTCTCGATCGAAAAGGACCGCCAGGTTTTGGATTGGGAGGTGGACTGGCCAATCGGTTGACGGCGCCGCCGCGGGGTGGGTGCAGTTGCGGGTGTTGGCGCGCTCGGTAGGGACGCGGTGGTGGTCCCTCGACAAGGCGCGCGGCGTGGTGGGGGGATTGCTTGGTACGGTCTGCGTCTCTGATCGTCGCGACGTTAGTGGCGTGGCTTGGGCCGGTCCGCGCGACCGAGGCGCCGGCGCAATTCGAGCCACACGTTCAAGCTTGCGCCCCCTGCCACGGCGCGCAAGGACAGGGCACGGGAGACGTTTATTTCCCGAGGCTCGCCGGAAAACCCGCGGGATACCTGTTCAATCAGCTCACCGCATTCAAATCGGGCCGTCGCAAATACCCGCCGATGAACTATCTGCTGGAATACCAGAACGAGGCGTTTCTAGAGCAGATAGCCGCCTACTTCGCCGCGCAAAAGCCGCCGCTCCCCGAACCCGCCGTCGCCGATGTGAGCGAGGCGGTGCTGGCCCGCGGGAAGTCGCTGGTAACACAAGGCGACTTCGATAAGGGCATCCCGGCCTGCTCGAGCTGCCATGGTCCGCTTTTTACCGGAATGGAGCCGGCGATTCCGGGCCTGATCGGCCTCAAGGCGAGCTACCTCAGCGCACAGCTCGGCGCGTGGCGCTACGGGATTCGGACGGCGGCCGCGCCCGACTGCATGCAACTCGTCGCCGCGCGTCTTACCGAAGACGACGTCAAGGCCGTCGCGGCTTGGTTGTCCTCGCAACCGGCGCCGTCGGATCCTTCACCGGTCGCCAAGGGAAGCTACCCGCTGCCGTTCGCCTGCGGGAGCGAACCAAACTGAGGAGCCGAAAAGTGGCGATACGTCGTTTCGGGGCGCTCCAATTGACCGTCCGCGCCGCGGTTCTTGCGGCGATGGCGGCGTTGCGGTTCCCCGCGGCGGCGGAGGAAAGCCGGACGCCGTCCGACCCCGCGATGATCGCGCGCGGCGAGTATCTGGCCCACGCGGGGGACTGCGTGTCGTGTCACACGGGCCCGGAGGGAAAACTGTTCGCTGGCGGTCACGCCATGAACACGCCGTTCGGGACGATATACACGACAAACCTCACCCCCGACCGCGAACATGGGATCGGGAAATGGACGGCCGATCAGTTCTATCATGCGGTTCACACGGGTCGGGGGCCCGACGGCGGTCTTTACTATCCCGCCATGCCGTTTGGCTCTTTTACAAAGGTCACGCGGGCGGACAGCGACGCCATTTTCGCGTACCTGCAGTCGGTCCCGCCGGCGAACACGCCCGACCGGCCGGACGACCTTCGCTTTCCCTTCAACAATCGCTCGCTGATTCTCGGTTGGCGCACACTGTATTTCGGCGAAGGCGAATACACGCCCGACGCCTCCAAATCCGATGAATGGAATCGCGGCGCCTATCTCGTCCAAGGTCTCGGCCACTGCGCCATGTGTCACACCGCCATCAACGCGCTCGGCGGAAGCTCGGAGTCGGAGGCCTTCCAGGGCGGGCTGATTCCGTTGCAGAACTGGTACGCGCCGTCGCTGACCTCGAACAAGGAGGCCGGACTCGGCGACTGGAGTCTAAAGGACATCGCCGATCTGCTTCGTTCCGGGGTGTCGGCGCGCGGCGCGGTCTACGGCCCGATGGCCGAAGTCGTCTACAACAGCCTGCAATATCTCGACGACGCCGACATTCGGGCCATGGCCGTCTATCTGAAAGGGCTGGCCGAAGGCAGTCCGCCGGCGTCGGCTTCTTCACGAATCCCGAGCGACGAGAGCAGCCTGCTGATGAGCCTCGGCAAGAGCGTCTATGACTCGCGATGCGCGGTTTGTCATGGCGCCGACGGTGCCGGCAAGCCGCCGAACTATCCCCCGCTCGCCGGCAATCAGTCCATCCAGATGTCCTCCGCGGTCAACGCGATTCGGATGGTGCTGATCGGCGGATTTCCTCCAGGAACCGAGCTCAATCCGACGCCAGTCGGAATGCCGCCGTTCGCGCAGACGCTGTCCGACAACGAAGTCGCGGCGGTAGTCAGCTACATCCGCACGTCCTGGGGCAATCGCGGCGCCGCGGTGACCGCCGCCCAGGCGAACGAATTGCGTTCCGCTCCGGCGGATTGAGGGCGTCATGATCAATTCGGATCCTCCGCCAAATGCCTCCCTGGCCTCCGATCAGGAAGCCATCGACGCCATCGTCCAGGCGGGACCCGCCGGCGCGATCTGGCTCGCAGGGCTGGCGACGGCGGTGGTCGTCGCACTGTGGTTCGCGTTCTATTGGCTCGTCTTCCTTCCGCGCGTGACCCCTCCTTAGAGAAAGCCGCGAACAGCATGGCCGCGCCGGGCATCCAAGAAGAGAGCGAGGTCGTCACGGCGCGCGCCGAACGCCGGTGGGCGACCGTGGCGATCGCGGTGGTTGTCGCCCTGGCCGCAGTTGCGGGCTATGCCGGGATCTATCACGGCGCCCTCCCACAAGCGCGGGTCGAGACCGCCGATCCAACAACCCTGCACCTTGCCGGGGAGTTCGCGGAGGGCAACCTCGGCAGCGCCCTCGAGCCCGATGGCTCCGTCACGGTGCGAGCGGTCGGCCAGGAATATTCGTTCACCCCCCAGTGTATGGTGGTTCCGACCGACGCGCTGGTGACATTCAGGGCGACGAGCGCCGACGTGGTGCACGGATTTCTGATCGAGGGAACCAACATCAACACTATGCTGGTGCCGGGATACATTTCGCAGTTGAGCGCGCGGTTCACGACGGCGGGCGAACATCTGATGCCCTGCCAGGAATTCTGCGGGGCTGGTCATCAGGGCATGTGGGCGAAGGTCAAGGTCGTCGACAGAGCGACGTTCATGGACATGTCGGCGAAGGCGAGGAGGCTGAGCTGTGTTGAGTAGCAAGCGGTTGATACTCGCACATTTTTGGCTCGCGTTCGCCGTGTTCGGACTCGCGATCCTTCTCGGCGCCTGGCAGATGTGGGTGCGCAGCCCCTTCAGCGGCTGGATAAGCGACCCGGAATGGTATTACCGATCCGTGACCGAGCACGGAACCGTGATGGGATACGTCTTCCCTACCCTGGTCGCGATGGGTTTCGGATATGCGATCAGCGAGGCGGCGCTGAAGCGCCCGCTGATCGGAGCGGGCTGGGCCTGGATCGGCTTTGGTTTGGTTCTGGTCGGCGCCGTCATGGCGACGGTGCCCGTGGCGCTGGGTCGCGCCTCGGTCCTCTACACTTTCTATCCGCCGCTGATCGGCAGCGCCTATTATTACCTCGGGGTCGTTCTCGTCGTCGTCGGCTCGTGGATCTGGGTCGCGCTGATGTCCATCAATCTGTGGGCTTGGAAGCGTGATCATCCGGGCGAACCGGTCCCGCTCGCCATGTTCGCCAATGTCGCGGGGTCGCTGCTATGGGGCTGGACGGCGGTGGGCGCCGCTCTGGAATTGATCTTGCAAATCCTGCCCGTCGCGCTCGGCCTGCGCTCGACCATCGATGCGGGACTTGCCCGCGTGTTCTTCTCATGGACGCTCCACGCGATCGTCTACTTTTGGCTGATGCCGAGCTACATCGCCTTCTACACGATCTTTCCACGCGCGATCGGCGGCAAGCTCTTCAGCGATACGATGGCGAGAATTTCGTTCGTTCTATTTCTGGTGGTCGCGATGCCGATCGGCGTGCACCACCTGTTCGCGGACCCTGAGGTCGGTTCCGGATTCAAGTTCTTGCACTCGGTTTTCACCGCGGCGGTGTCGGTCCCGACGTTGCTCACCGTGTTTACGATCTGCGCCTCCGCCGAGATCGCCGGCCGGCTGCGCGGCGGCCGGGGAGTCTTTGGTTGGATAGCTGCGTTGCCGTGGCAGAACCCGTTGATGCTGGCGGTCGCGTTCTCGTTCGTGATGCTCGGCTTCGGCGGCGCCGGGGGGCTCATCAACATGAGCTACCAGCTCAATTCCAGCATCCACAACACGCAATGGGTCACCGGGCATTTCCATCTGATCTTCGCCGGCGCGATCGTCATCATGTATTTCGTGATCGCCTATGACTTGTGGCCGCATTTGACGGGTCGAGCCTTCGCGGACTTCGGACTGATGCGCGTCCAGCTGTGGCTCTGGTTCGTCGGCATGATCGTGGTTACGTTTCCGTGGCACTATGTCGGCATTCTCGGCATGCCGCGGCGCATGGCCTATTACGATTACGCCGATCCGCAGCTGGCGTCGGAAGGGCTTCCCGTCGCGCTCTCCGCGCTCGGCGGTCTGGTTCTGGTCGCTTCGGCGGCGTTGTTCCTGTTCATTTTGGCGAGCAACCAGCGTGGGAGCCGCACGGCGCCCGACGAGTATCGTTTCAGCGTGGCGGTTCATCCTCCGACCTCAGTCCCCGTCGCGTTGAACGGCTTCGCGCTCTGGCTTGCGTTGATGGTGGGTCTGACGATCATCAACTATGGCCCTCCGATCGTGCAGCTGTGGGCGTTTGACGGGGTCGCCGTTCCCGCGGTCTATGTGGGAGTAGAGAGATGAGCGAGGAGAGCGTCTTCTCGCGAAAAGATCCCTGGTTCACCGCCAGCGTGGGGTTGACGGCCGCCATCGCCGTCGTCGCGGCGATCGTGGGGTTTGTCTGGCTCCCCTACGCTCAACCGGGCCTCAGGCCCAGCAGTCTGTGGGACGCGATCTGCGGCGCCGCCGGGGTCCCGCGGGCGCGCTCCAACGCGGCCCCGGTCAGCGCGGACTTCGTCACGTCGAAGACGATCGTGACTTCCGGAATGTTCGACCATCCGAGCGCCTCGTCGATCGGTCATGGCGCGACCTTGGCGTTGCAATGCGCGGCCTGCCATGGCGCAGACGGCGCCGGTAAGGCGGACGCCCCCGGTCTCGCCGGCCAATATACCGGCGCGCTCTACAAGGAGCTGAAAGATTTCAAAGACGGCGCGAGGAGCAGTTCGGTGATGGCCCCGCTGGCGGCCGTGCTGAGCGATTCCGACATGAGGGATCTCGCCGCCTACTACGCCTATCTGCCGCGTATGAACGAAGCGGAGGTCGGAACGAAGCGCGCCGCGCCCCATATCGTCCGCTATGGCTCGCCGCTCCACAACATTCCAGCATGCGGCTCTTGCCACGACGGTCTGATGGCGGGCGCCCCATGGCTCAAGGGCCAGCCATCGGTCTATCTCGAGGCGCAGCTGGCAGCGTTCGCAAACGGCGGCCGTCATAATGACATCGACGAACAGATGCGCAATGTCGCGCGGAGGATGACCGCCGCGGAGATAGACGAGGCGGCCCACTATTACGGAACTCAAAAATAGAAAATCGCGGATGGAGTTGGAGAGGTGCTGCGCTGACCATATTAATTAAATGCACTGTCAACGTAATCTCTGTTTTCGTTTCGGCGGAAACTGTTTGCTTGGCCTCGTCTTGCATCCCGGTTTGCCCGTGATAAAAGGCAAAGGCGGTTGTGTCACCGTCGTCCCTTTGCCGCCATGCCAGCAACCACGACTGACGTCTTCGAGCAGGCTGGTGGCTGAGCATCTCGCCGACGTTCCCGGGGCGGCGCACGGCCGACCTGGATAGTGGCGAAGCCGGCCCGCGCGGCCTCATCCTCATGCGCGCATTTCTTCAGCAATATCGGGGGGAAGGAAAGCCAGTGTCGCACTCACCAACAGAGATCCTGAAGACGCCGCGTCGAGACGAGCTTGGCCTCACGCGGATCGTCAATAGCGCCGGCTTCTCGATCAGCCTCCTGCCCAGTGGCGCGATCTTCGCAATCGAGCACACGGCAGGCAACCGTCGGATCATGATCAACCAGTCGCTGGCGTCGCCCATCGCCCGCGGCATGGGGCGCCTCTATCTTCGGTTCGGCGGGACTGCGCCGACGATTGTGCCTGTCATCGGTTCCGAGCCGAGGCTTCGCGTAGGCGCCTCGGATGACCGCTTTGTCTGGGAGGGAGAACACTCTGGCGTGCGCCATCGCGCCACCCTCTGGCTGCATGCGCACTCAAACGTATGGCTATGGCGGCTCGATGTCGTCAACAGCGGCGATAGCGAACTGCCATGCGACGCCGTCTTCATCCAGGATCTCGGCCTCGGCGAACAAGGCTTTCTAATGAACAACGAGGCCTACGCCAGTCAGTATCTCGATCATCATGTCGCGCGGCATCCGAGCATGAACTACGTGCTGATGAGCCGGCAAAATCTGTCGCAAGGCGGGGCGTATCCCTGGACCGCGCACGGATGTCTTCAAGGCGCCGCGGGCTTCGCAACCGATTTCCGCCAGCTGATGGGGCCCGCCTATCGTGACGCCGATCAATTCAGCAGTCCGTATGGGACCGGTCTGCCTTCAAACCGCCTTCAGTTTGAGACGGCATGCGCGGCCCTGCAGTCCAAGGCTGTGACGCTGGCGCCCGGCGCTGCAACGTCTTGGACGTTTTTTGGCTTCTTCACATCCGACCATCCAGCGGCATCGACCGACGCTGACCTGAAGCTGATCGATACTGTCAAATCCGCCAGCCAAGATTGGGCTCCGCGCGAAGTCGCCCTGTCCTTACCGACGCATAGCCTGCTGCACGATGCGCCATCCGCCGTCGCCGACAGCCTCGACGAGAAGGCGACAAAGGCACTCTACCCCCGGCGCACGCATGCCGAACGCGTCGAGGGACAACTGCTGTCTTTTTTCAGTCCGGGAACAACGCATAGCCGTCATATCGTCTTGCGCGACAAGGAGCGTGTCGTCGCGCGCCGCCACGGCGCCCTGTTGCGCAGCGGCGACGAGATGCTGCCCAGTCCGGCCATTTTGTCCGCGACCTGCTGGATGCACGGCGTCTTCGGCGCGCAGCTCACTGTCGGCAACACGTCCTTCCACAAGCTCTTTTCCGTCTCGCGCGATCCCTACAATATCACGCGCGCCAGCGGACTGCGGATGCTGGTGGAGACGAACGACGGATGGCGGCTACTGACCGTGCCGTCGGCCTTCGAGATGGGCCTCAGTGATTGTCGCTGGATCTATCGGCTGGGCGAACGCGTCGTAACGGTCTTGGCAACCGTTTCGGGCGACCAACCGGCCATGCAGTGGCGTGTGACCGTCGAAGGCGAAAAATGCCGCTTCCTCGCTTTCGGCCACCTCGTCCTCGGCGACCAGGAATTCGCGCATGCCGGCCGAATAGAGATCGACGCGAGGCGCAAGCGATTTGCGTTTCGGCCCGATCCCGAGGATCGGTGGGGTCAGCAATATCCGCAGGCCGTCTATCACCTCGTGACGAGCACGCCCGAGCGCGTCGAAGCCATAGGCGGAGACGAACTGCTTTACGCTGACGGCAAACGCCGCAGCGGCGCCTTCGCGGCGATCCGAACTCGCCCGACGAACGAATTCGTCTTCGCGGTCGTAGGCTCGATGACCGATCCAGAGCAAGCGGAGGCGCTAGCGTCGAAATACGCCGAACCGGTTGCCGAGGCGAGCATGCTGGCTCCCTCAGATCGCTTTTGGCACGGGGTCACACGCGGCATTCGCATCGAGAGCGCCGAGCAAGACTCAGACGCCGAGGCCATGGACGCCATCTTTCCATGGCTGGCGCACGACGCCATGGTGCATCTCACGGCGCCGCACGGCCTCGAACAGTATACCGGCGGGGCCTGGGGCGTTCGCGACGTCTGCCAGGGCCCGATCGAGCTGCTGCTATCGCTCGAGCATGACGAGCCGGCCAAGGCGGCTCTGCGCATCCTCTTCGCCCAGCAGTACGAGAAAAGCGGCGACTGGCCGCAGTGGTTCATGCTCGAACCCTATTCCGACGTGCAGGGCAGGGACGCGGCCGGCGATATCATTGTCTGGCCGCTGAAGGCCCTGTGCGACTACATCGAAGCGACCGACGATTGGGCCTTTCTCGACGAACAGGTCGCCTGGCGACGCGAAGACAATTTTGAGAAGACGGATGCTGCCGATCCCGTCACTATCCATGTCGACAAACTGATAGCAACCGTCAGCCAACGCTTCATCCCGGGCACACATCTGATCCGCTATGGCGCCGGCGACTGGAACGACTCTCTTCAGCCGGTCGATCCGACCAAGCGCGATTGGATGGCAAGCAGTTGGACCGTCGCGCTTCTCTACGAGCAGTTGCGTCGTTACGCCGCGATCCTTCGTCACGCCGGGCGTCCTCTTAAAAGGGCGAAGGAACTCGACTCCGTCGCCGCGGCGATGCGCAAGGATTTCAACCGCTTTCTGATTCGCGACGGCATAGTGGCGGGCTATGGCGTGTTCAGCCCGCAAGGGGGCTTGCCGGACCTTTGGCTTCATCCAAGCGACAAGCAGACGGGCCTCTCCTTCTCGCTGCTTCCCATGACGCAAGGGATCATCGGGGGGATTTTCACGAAAAGCCAGGCGCGGCGCCATATCGGCCTCATCCGCAAGCATCTCCTTGATTCCGATGGCGCGCGCCTCATGGACCGGCCGATGGCCTATCACGGGGGGCCTGAAAGGATATTCCAACGGGCCGAATCAGCCACGTTCTTCGGCCGCGAAATCGGGCTGATGTATGTGCATGCGCATCTGCGCTATGCCGAAGCCATGAGCGTGCTCGGCGAATCCCAGGCGCTCTGGGACGCTCTCATGGTCGCCAATCCAATCGCGGTCACCGATCGGCTGACGCATGCGTCGCTCAGGCAGCGCAACGCATATTTCAGCAGCAGCGATGCGGCCTTCCGGGACCGCTATCAAGCCAGCGACGAGTGGGCGCGCGTCAAAGCCGGCACAATCGCCGTCGACGGCGGTTGGCGCATTTACTCGAGCGGTCCCGGCCTCACCACGAATGTGCTCATTCGACACTTGTTCGGGGTGCGCCGGAATTTTGGCGCGCGGATCGTCGAACCGTGCTTGCCGGAGTCCCCAAGAGGCTTGAGCCTCGCTTGGCCCGGTAGGCTTGGCGCCGGCTCGCGGCCGGGATGATGAAAGCGGCGTGGCTTCAAGTTAAATTGACAGCGCGCTTGAGTGCAACGGAGCGCATTTCTGCTGGTTCGGGCAGGCCGGACTCGCGGCGAAGGCGATCAGCGTCGAAGCGAGCGCGGGGACGTTCGCCGGCGGCGAGGCCGCGGGTCACGCCCTTGGCGCCCGACCAGGCGCGGAACGGATTGTCGCGGCAGGCGTCGATGATGACGAGGCGTAATTTGTTCGCTCCGGAAACCGCGCGAATCGCCCGGTCGAGCGCCACCGTCTCGTCGTCGACGTCGACCTCGCGGGCGAGTTCGGCGTCGATCGGGACGAGATAGTCTTGGCCGCCGATCTGCACGCCATGGCCGGAATAGCAGATCGCGGCGATGTCCGCGCCTTTCGCCGCG
>Ga0209139_10000844_pt1 | contig 11014 bp, 10 predicted proteins | sample BogFormECP14_OM3_FD_188246 | JGI IMG/M metagenome (GOLD analysis project Ga0209139, IMG submission 188246) | Bog forest soil microbial communities from Calvert Island, British Columbia, Canada - ECP14_OM3 (SPAdes) (version 2) | ecosystem: Environmental > Aquatic > Freshwater > Wetlands > Bog ...
CGAGGCAGAGATCGTGAACGAGCTTGCTGCCATGAAGAAGCGCATCGAGCAGCTCGAACTTGCGCTGAAGCAGCATGAGTCGGCAGTGCAGCCCACTGCAGTCGTTCACAGCGCCACAGCAAGCGCAGCGGTGGGAGTCTCTCCAAGTGCGCCAGTTACGAGCGCCAGTATCCCTGAAGCCCAGGCTCTGCTGCCTCAGACGGCCGCGCCCGAAAAACCGGCCAAGGCGGAGCCCTTTGCCTTCGCCGACTGGACTTGGCTCAACGGCAACAGCCGCGTATTGGTGGCCGACGTGTTCGTCGGCACCGTTCGCTCGATCAACCTGAAGAACTGGGTCGCCACCTTGACTGTGGACCTGGAGAAGGGTGTCAAGCTCCCGAAGAATGCCACCGCCAAGATCGGCCAGACCAGCCTGTTGGGTTCTCAGCACGTGGAACTGGCTGCACCGCTGAACCCGTCACCGCAGCTGCTGAAAAACGGTGACACCATCGCGCTGGCCAATTCGTCGGCGTACCCCTCCACCGAGCAGACGCTGGCCAGCCTGGCCATGGTGCTGCGCGGCGGCGGCGTCCCGAATCTCGAGGTGATCCAAAACGAGGTCTACAAGATTCTGGCCGGGCGTGCCGAACAGATCCGAGAGTTTCTCGGCAAGCTGGACACCTTCGCCCGCGAACTGAACCAGCAGCGCGACGACATCAGCCACGTCATCGATTCCACCGACCGGCTGCTGTCCTATGTGAGTGACCGCACGGACACACTGGACCAGGTTCTCACCGAATTCCCGCCGTTGGTCGAGCATTTCGCCAAGCAGCGCGACCTGTTCGCCAACACCGTCGACACGGTGGGGCGAATCAGTGATGTCGTCGATCAGACGTTGTCGGCCGCGCAGGGCGATCTGCATGAGGATCTGAGTCAGCTGCAGCGGCCGCTCAAGCAACTCGGCCGTGCCGCACCATATTTGCTTCAAGCCTTGACCTTCCTGCTGTCACCGCCATTCAGCATCGACAGCGTGCCGAAGATCGTGCGCGGCGACTACATCAATGTCTCCGGAGCGTTGGACCTGACGCTGAGCACCATCGACAACGCAATCTTCACCGGCACAGGGTTTTCCGGAGCCTTGCGCGCTCTCGAGCAGTCGTGGGGCCGTGACCCCGCAACGATGATTCCCGACATCCGGTTCACGCCGAACCCGGCCGACGCGCCCGTGGAGCGGGGTGAGTAAGCGATGTTGACTCGCTTCATCCGCATGCAGCTGATCGTGTTCGCGGTACTGACGGTGACGGCACTGGTTGCACTGGGCTGGTACTACTTGCGCATTCCCAGCCAGCTCGGCGTCGGGCAGTATCGGTTGGTCGCCGAGCTGCCGGCGTCCGGCGGGTTGTATCGCACGTCGAATGTGACCTACCGAGGGATCCAGATAGGCAGGGTCACCAAGGTCGAGCCGACGAAACATGGTGCCCGGGCGACACTGTCCATCGACAGCCGTTACAAGATCCCGATCGACGCATCCGCCAATGTGCACTCGGTATCGGCGATCGGTGAGCAGTACCTGGACCTGGTGTCGACGGGAAACCCGGGAAAGTTTTTCGCGCCCGGACAGACGATCACCAAGGGCACGGTGCCCAGCGAAATCGGCCCCGCGCTGGACGCAGCCAACCGCGGCTTGTCGGTGCTACCCAAGCGCAAGATCGCGTCGCTGCTGGACGAAACGGCGCAGGCGGTTGGCGGATTGGGGCCCGCGCTGCAACGACTGGTCGACTCGACGCAGTCGATCGTCGGCGACTTTCAAGCCAACATCTCCGACGTCGACGACATCATCCAGAACGCGGCCCCGATCCTGGACAGCCAAGTCGACTCGGGTGATTCGATCGCGCGGTGGTCGCACAACCTCGACGTGCTTACCACGCAGATTGCGCGAAACGACCAACATGTGCAGAGCATTTTGTCGAAAGCGGCACCGACCGCCGATCAGGTCAACGAGGTGTTCAGTGACGTTCGCGAATCGCTGCCGCAGACGTTGGCGAATCTCGAGATCGTCGCCGACATGCTCAAGCGCTACAACAAAGGTGTTGAGCAGCTGCTGGTGTTCTTGCCCGAGATCGCCGCGGTCGGGCAGACGTTGGTCGCGTCCGCTCCGGGTTCGGTGCTGCTGGGTCTCAACCTTTCGATCAATAATCCGCCGCCCTGCCTGACCGGTTTCCTGCCCGCATCGCAGTGGCGGTCGCCCGCGGAAACCAGCATGGCGCCGTTGCCGTCCGGAACGTATTGCAAGATCCCGCAAGACACTCTGGCCAACGTGGTGCGCGGCGCCCGCAACTATCCGTGTGTCGATGTTCCCGGCAAGCGCGCGGCGACGCCACGCGAGTGCCGCGACACCAAGCCGTACGTCCCGCTGGGCACCAACCCGTGGTACGGCGATCCCAATCAGCTGCGGAACTGCCCCGCCCCCGGTGCTCGCTGCGATCAACCGGTCGACCCAGGCAAGGTGATACCGGCGCCGTCGATCAACAACGGGCTCAACCCCGCACCGGCCGATCGGTTGCCCGCACCACCCCCACCCGTCGACGATCCGCTGCAGCGGCCCGGATCGGGCACCGTGCAATGCAATGGGCAGCAACCTAATCCGTGTATCTACACGCCGGCCAGCTCGATGGCCATCTACGTGCCATCCAGTGGCGTAGTCGTGGGTGCCGACGGCAGCAAGTACACCCTCGAAGACTCACGCCACACCGGGGCCGACGGATGGAAGGACATGCTGGCGCCCGCCGGCTGACGCCTTCGCGAGGCACACGCTCGCGAGGAAAGCATGGGACTAGCCTCGGGCGGGTGACAACTGAGCGGCTGCGCGTCGACCTGAGCGGGGCGCCGCAGACCATGCTGGCGACGCTGTACACGAAGGCGCTGGACGCCGACTTCAAGGAGCCGATACTCGGTGACCGGTTCGCCAAACAGATCGTCGAGCGCATCGACTACGACTGGAAGAAGACCACCATCACCCCGCGCCGGGCGCCGTCGGTGACCACCCGGAGCGCGCATTTCGACGCGTGGACCAACCAATTCCTCGTCGCGCATCCGCACGCCGTCGTGCTGCACGTGGGCTGCGGCCTGGACAGCCGGTTCTTGCGGCTGCAGCCCGGCCCGGGCGTCGAGTGGTACGACGTCGACTACCCCGAGGTCGCCGCGCTTCGCAGCCAGCTCTACCCGGCCGCTGAGCGCTATCACGTCGTCGCCGCCTCAGTCACGGACCCGGGGTGGCTGGCCGACATTCCCGCCGACCGGCCGGGCCTGATGGTCGGCGAAGGGCTGACCATGTACATGACCGAACAGGACGGCATCGCTCTGCTGCGCAGGGTCGTCGGGCACTTCGGCTCGGGTGAGCTGCAGTTCGACGCGTTCAACTGGCTCGGTGTCAAGGCGCAGGTGCTCAACACGGTGGTGCGCCGCTCGGGATCCACCTTGCGTTGGGCAATCAACGGGCCCGACGACATCGTCGCGACGGTGCCGGGGTTGCGGCTGGTGGCCTGGCAACGGTGGTTCGAGTCCGACACGTTCGCAAAATTGCCGCGCTCCGCCAGGTTGATGGGCAAGGCGATGGCGCTGGTTTCCGCCGTGGCCGACATGTCCCAATACCACCGCTACGCGTTTGGAACGGCCTGACTTCAACCGGCCGGGAATCTTGCGCGCCGCGCGGTGTTGAACCAACTACTCACACCCGAGGGAGATGTCACCATGACCAGTCGGCCTGTTCTGGAACCCAGCACCGAGCATCCGATCACGATCAACCCGACCCAGGCGCGCGTTGTCGTCCGTGTCAACGGCGAGATTGTCGCCGACACGCACAATGCGCTACAGCTGCAAGAGTCCACTTACCCTGCGGTGCAGTACATTCCGCTTGAGGATGTCGTGCAGGACCGGCTCACCCGCACCGACACCAGCACCTATTGCCCGTACAAGGGTGAGGCCGGCTACTACAGCGTGACCACCGCCGCCGGCGACACCGTCGACGACGCGATCTGGACATACGAAGAGCCTTACCCCGCGGTGGCGGCAATCGCCGGGCACGTCGCGTTCTATCCCGACAAAGTTGACATCACCGTCGAGGGCGCTTAAGTACCAGCCGGGCCGAAAACCTGCGCAGCGAGTTGGGTGTCGCCGTATTCCCGCAACGACACGATGAGCCCGTCGTGCGTCTCGAAGATGAAGACCGCGGGGCTGTCGAAGCGCACGCCGTCGGCAGTCTCACCGTCGGTCACCGCCTCGATCACTACGCTTTCGCCGTCGTTGAAACACTGGATGAAGTCGAGGTTCATCTCCACGCGGCTTTTGCGCCGCTCGACCTCTCGACGCATCGCGGCTTTGTCGATCGATGCGCGGCTCTGCAGGCTCCAGTAAGTGAACTCGTCGCTCAGCAGCCCGAAACATTCGTCGACGTCTCCGCCGTCGGACAGGCACTGCAAAAACATCCACGCCAGTTCGGCCTGCGGGTCGTCGAACGGGGTGGTCACATCGTCATCCTGACGCCCAGCACGTTGCCGGTCAATCATGGTCGGACGAGCAGCGGGAGCCGAACCGAACCTATGATCATCGGGATCGAGCAGTTGCGGCCTCCGGTGGGAGCAGATTGTGAGTAGGGCCCGCACGGTGACGTTCGCGAGTGTGGTCAGCCCTGGGCTCACCCTTTTCCCGCTCCGCCGTGGTCTTGGTGACCCCTGCTTTCAGGTCGGTGATGACGGCGCCATCTGGCGGACCAGCCTGCTGCGTAGCGGATCCGTCACGGCGCGGATCACCCGTGCCGTGCCCGATGCGGTCGAATGTATGGCCTGGGGAAGCGGCGCTGAGGAGTTCCTCGACGTCCTGCCTGACATGCTCGGCGCGAACGATGACGCGTCGGATTTCGTCCCGACCGACCCGACGGTCGCCGCCGCGCACCGACGGGTGCCGCACCTGCGGCTGGGGCGCACCGGTCAGGTATTGGAGGCACTCATCCCCGCGGTCATCGAGCAGCGGGTACCGGGCGCCGATGCATTCCGGGCCTGGCGGCTGCTGGTGACCAAGTTCGGCACGCCGGCACCGGGACCCGCGCCGGCGCGGATGCGGGTGCCGCCATCGGCCGACGTGTGGCGGCACATCCCGTCGTGGGAGTTTCACCGTGCCAACGTCGGTCCCGGACGGGCCCGGACCATCGTCAGTTGTGCACAGCGGGCGCCGTCGTTGGACCGGCTGGCGTCCTGGCCGGCGGCACAGGCCCGAGAAGCGCTGACGTCGCTGCCCGGAGTCGGAGTGTGGACAGCCGCCGAGACGGCGCAACGTGCGTTCGGCGATCCCGACGCGTTGTCGGTGGGCGACTATCACATCCCCAAGATGATCGGCTGGACGCTGCTGGGGCATCCGATCGACGACGCCGGCATGGTCGAGCTGCTCGAGCCGATGCGGCCGCACCGCCACCGGGTGGTCCGGATGCTGGAAGCCAGCGGATTGGCCTACGAGCCACGCCGCGGCGCGCGGCTGCCGGTGCAGGACATCCGCGCGCTGTGAGCCGCCTCGCGGTTACTGCACGTGGTCACCGGGTATGCGCCAACCATGACGCAGTTCACCATCCCGGGCATGACCGAAAAGCAGGCAATCAAAGTCGCTGGGCTGCTGCAGAAGCACCTGAGCACCTACAACGATCTGCACTTAACGCTGAAGCACATCCACTGGAACGTGGTCGGCCCCAACTTCATCGGGGTCCACGAGATGATCGACCCGCAGGTGGAACTGGTCCGCGGTTACGCCGATGAAGTGGCCGAGCGGATCGCGACCCTTGGCGGGTCGCCGCACGGCACGCCGGGCGCAATCCTCAAAGACCGCACCTGGGACGACTACTCCGTCGGCCGCGACACCGTCCAGGCACATCTGGCGGCACTCGATCTGCTCTACAACGGTGTCATCGAGGACACCCGCCAGGGCATCGAGGAAACCGAACAGCTTGATCCGGTCACCCAGGACATCCTGATCGGTCAGGCGGCCGAGTTGGAGAAGTTCCAATGGTTTGTGCGGGCTCACCTGGAGAACGCGGGCGGTAAGTTGGCCCACGAGGGCGCGTCCACCGAACGCAGCGCGGCGAGAAGCGCCAAGCGTAAAAGCTGACGGTCCGCTGGATCAGGGTCCGATGGCGGCGGCGTGCAGGCGTTCAGCTTCGGCGGTTTCGCGGTTGAGCCGCTGCGAGCGGTAGATCGACACCTTGGTGTGATGCATCAGCAATGCGGCGATCCCGACCGCGATGATCGCGCCGGGCACCACCGAGAACGAGCCGGTCATCTCAGCCACCATGATCAAAATCGCCAGCGGCGCGTGCGCGACGCTGCCGAAACACGCCATCATGCCCACCACGACGAAGATGCCCGGGCTGGCGGGCACACCCGGAAGATGGAACATGTCGCCCAGCCGCCAGATCGCCGCGCCGACGAACGCCCCGATCACGATCCCGGGCCCGAAGATTCCGCCCGATCCGCCGGTGCCGATCGAAAGTGACGTGGCGACGATTTTGGCGATCGGCAGGACAAGGATGATCCATAACGGAATCGTCAGCAGTCCGGCCTTGGTGGTGGCCAGCTGGACCCAGCCGTATCCGCTGGCCAGGATCTGGGGAATCGCCAAACCCAGCAGGCCGACCAGCAGGCCCCCGATGGTTGGCCAGAGCACCGGGCCGCCCCGGAGTCGTGTCGTCAGCGCTTCGGTGGCATAGAAGATGCGCGCGTACAGATAACCCACGGCTGCCGCGACGACGCCCAAAACGACGAACCACAGCAGCGGCCAGGCGCTCTCGAAGCGGTATTCGGCGTCGATATAGCCGAACATCGGATCGAAGCCCAGGAACGAGCCGAACACGGCAAAAGCCGTTGCCGAGGTGACAAAACCGGGGTAGAGCACGCGGTATTCGAGGTCTTCGCGGTAGATGATCGATGCCGCCAGGACCGCGCCACCCAGGGGCGCGCCGAAGATGGCGCCGATGCCCGCGCCTACTCCCAACGACACCAGGATTCGGCCGTCTTGGTCGGAGAGGTGCAGTCGGCGCGCCAGCATTGACGAGAAGCCGGCTGAGATCTGGGCCGCGGGCCCTTCACGGCCGGCTGAGCCGCCCGAGCCGATGGTGAGGGCGCTCGAGATCATCTTGACGACGACGACCCGGGCCCGGATGTGTCGCGGATCGGTGTGGATCGCCTCGATCGCGCTGTCAGTGCCGTGGCCGCTAGCCTCGGGAGCAAACTTGGCCACGATCAACGCCGATACCAGCGCACCACCCGTCGTCACCAGCGGCAGCGCCCACGGCCTCTGGTAATGGCGAGAACCCGGACTGCCGCCTTCGACAAGCGGGGTAGGCAAGTGGTAACCGGCCACATAGCCCAGCAAAAAATGAGTGGTGTAGCGCAACGTCAGGTAGAAGATCACGGCGCCGAGGCCGGCGACCACGCCGATGATGATGCCCAGCAAGAGCCATTTGTAGAGATATTCGAGATTTCTGATGAAGCGGCCCAATCGACCGCCGCGGTCGGTATCGGTGTCGTCTAGCTGGAGCATCGCCCGTGACGTTAGCAGGGCCATCCTGGGAATAATCGGACCGCGGTCCGGTTATATCCGGTAGGCACGTTTGATGGAGGTAAAGATGCCCGCAATAACCGCAGACACGTTGACCTTGGCGCGGGTGTCGGCGGCTGATCCCGCCGACACGGAACGCCCGGTCCGCTCGATCACCACCGGTCCGCACGGCTACGAGGGTGAAGGATTCCCGGTGGTCCGGGCGTTCGCCGGAGTCAGCACCGCCGCACTGGATCCGTTCGTACACATGGACCAGATGGGCGAGGTGGAGTACCAGCCCGGCGAGCCCAGGGGGACCGACTGGCACCCGCACCGCGGGTTCGAGACCGTCACCTACATGATCGACGGGCGGTTCGCACACCAGGACTCGCACGGCGGTGGCGGCTTGATCACCGACGGCGCCACCCAATGGATGACGGCGGGCGCCGGCATCCTGCACATCGAAACGCCGCCGGCCGACCTGGTCGAAAGCGGGGGCGTGTTCCACGGCATCCAGCTCTGGGTGAACCTGCCGAAGAAGGACAAGTTCGCGACACCCCGTTATCAGGCCATCGCTGGCGCTGACGTCGCGTTGCTGTCCTCCGACGACGGCGGAGCGTTAATCCGTGTCATCGCAGGGGATCTCGATGGTCACCGCGGCCCCGGCGTCACGCACACACCGATCACGATGGTGCACGCCACCGTTGAACCCGGCGCGCGGCTGAACATTCCGTGGAACCGCGACCACAACGCGCTGGTCTACGTACTTTCCGGGCGCGGATCGGTCGGCCCGATCGGACATCCGATCGAGCAGGGCCAGTTGGCGGTGCTCGGTCCCGGCGACCGGATCAGCGTCGCCGCCGCGGCATCGCAGGAGTCGCGCAGACCCGCGCTGGAGGTGCTGCTTCTGGGCGGCCGGCCGATCCGCGAGCCGGTCTTCCATTACGGGCCGTTCGTGATGAACACCAAGGCGGAGTTGATCCAAGCGCTCGAGGATTTCCAGGCCGGAAAGTTCGGCAGCATTCCGCCCGACGGGTTGATGCCTCACACCGCCGCGAGGCCGCACAGCTAACAACTAGCTTCGGCTAAGCAAGCGGTTAAAAGTGTGACTTATGGCACAATTTATCCGTGGTGCAGCCGGCGAGCCGGGGACCGGGTCGCCCCCCTGCAGCGAAGGCGGCCGAGACGCGGAAGCGCATTTTGCGCGCTGCTCGCGAAGTGTTCAGCGAACGCGGATACGACGCGGCCACCTTCCAGGCGATCGCGATCCGCGCTGACCTGACCCGACCGGCAATCAATCATTACTTCTCGAACAAGCGCGCGCTCTACCGGGAGGTGGCGAAGGAGACCAACGACCTGGTGGTGGCCGCCAGTATCCAGCGGGCGCAGTCCGAGGCGACACTGATCGGTCGGGTGTCGGCGTTCATCGATGCTGCCACCCAAGCCGACATCGAAAATCGAACAGCGGCGGCGTTTTTGATCACTGTCGCGCTCGAGTCGCACCGGCATCCCGAGCTCAACCACGAAGAAGCCGACCCGATTCGCACCACCCGGGAATTTCTGTCAACGGCCATCGATGACGCGATCAAGGGTGGCGAGCTCGCCCCGGACACCGACGCGTCGGCGCTCGCCGAGGCGCTGATCGCGGTCCTACTGGGAGTCGGTTTCTACCTCGGGTTCGTAGCTAACCGGGAGGAAATCGACACGGTCACCCGTCAGGTGCACCAGTTGCTGGCCGGCAGCCTCACCCCGCGCCTCGAAAAAGCGCCGTGATGTAGCGCACAGAACAGATAGGTTAACTAACTTATTCGGTAGCATGAGCGGCGCTATGACCGATTTATCCGAAGCGGGCTCAGTGCGTACCGAAGGGGACACCTGGGACATCACCGAAAGCGTCGGCGCGACCGCATTGAGCGTCGCCGCGGCGCGCGCGGTGGAGACGGCAACCGCTGACCCGCTGATCCGAGACGAATTCGCCTATTTGTTGGTGTCGACGGCGGGTCAACCCTGGGCGCGGCTGGCCAGCCCGGGCCTCGAGTGGATCGGCGACGACGAGCACGGACGACGCGCTCACCGGCTGGCCTGCGACTACCAGGCGGTGCGCACGTATTTCTTCGACGGCTACTTCGCCGACGCCGTCGCCGCCGGAATCCGCCAGATGGTGATCCTGGCCGCGGGACTGGATTCGCGGGCCTACCGCCTGGACTGGCCGGCAGGTACCACGGTCTACGAGATCGACCAGCCTCAGGTGGTCACGTACAAGACGGCGACTTTGGAGTCGGCCGGCGCCGCTCCGAAGGCCATCCGCCGTACTGTGCCGGTGGACCTGCGCGACGACTGGCCTGCGGCGCTGTCGGCAGCTGGTTTCGACCGGTCTCAACCGACCGCGTGGCTGGCCGAGGGCCTGCTGCCCTACCTGCCGGCCGAAGCTCAGGACCGGCTGTTCGAAATGCTCACCGAGCTGAGCGCACCCGGCAGCCAGGTGGCCGTCGAGGCGTTCAACCTTGGCTCGGGTGACCCCGAGCGACGCCGCGCGGCGCGTCGGGTCCGCTTTGAGCGGATGCGCGAACGCCTCGGCCTCGACATCAACGTTGAGACCCTGACCTACCAGGAGCAGGATCGCGCGGATGCCGCCGAATGGCTGACCGCGCACGGGTGGCAGGTGAGCGCGGTGAGCAACGCCGACGAAATGGCCCGACTGGGCCGGCCGATACCCGCGGACCTGGCCGAAGAGGCCTTCACCACCAGGCTGCTGCGCGCCCAGCTCGCCGCAGCTGACTGATCACCACATTGCAGGAGACGGGATAACGATGAGCACCTTGCGCACTCACGACGACACCTGGGACATCGCCACCAGCGTCGGCACCACGGCGGTGATGGTGGCGGCCGCGCGAGCCGCTGAAACCGATCGACCCGATCCACTGATCCGCGACCCCTACGCCAAGCTGTTGGTCAGCGAGGCCGGCACCGGCGTGTGGGAAAACATGCTCGACGGCTCCCTCCTCGACAAGGTGGAGGCGATCGATCCGGAGGCGGCCGCGGTGTTCCAACACATGCGCAGCTACCAGGCTGTGCGGACGCACTTCTTCGACGCCCACTTCACCGGGGCTGTCGCCGCCGGAATCCGTCAGGTGGTGATCTTGGCGTCCGGGCTGGACTCGCGGGCTTACCGGATGGACTGGCCGGCCGGCACCACGGTGTACGAGATCGACCAGCCCAAGGTGCTGGCCTACAAATCGGCCACGCTGGCGGCAAACGGCGCGACACCGTCGGCCGACCGCCACGAGGTGCCGATCGACCTGCGTCAGGACTGGCCGGCCGCCCTGGTCGCTGGGGGCTTCGACCCGAAGGCGCCGACGGCCTGGCTGGCCGAAGGTCTGCTGATGTATCTGCCCGCCGACGCCCAGGACCGGCTGTTCACCCAGATCACCGAGTTGAGCGCGCCGGGCAGCCGGAT
>Ga0209139_10000845_pt1 | contig 11013 bp, 11 predicted proteins | sample BogFormECP14_OM3_FD_188246 | JGI IMG/M metagenome (GOLD analysis project Ga0209139, IMG submission 188246) | Bog forest soil microbial communities from Calvert Island, British Columbia, Canada - ECP14_OM3 (SPAdes) (version 2) | ecosystem: Environmental > Aquatic > Freshwater > Wetlands > Bog ...
CCGTTGAGCGCATGTTCGATATGGGCGCGATGGCGCTGATTTTTTCTACCGTGTTGCTGTTTTCACCGGAGCGGCACACGCTGCCTCGTCCTGACCTGATTAATAAGGCGGCGCTGGGTGGATTGTTGGTGGCAGTCTTTCTGGCGCTGTTTACGGTGTTTGTGCGGGTTTCGGGCAAAGTCGTCGCGAGGGTGATGGGGCGTGCGTTTGGCGCGCTTTCACAGCGGCTAGGAGAGCAGGTTGAGGATAAAATTCTCGGCTTTCGCGATGGGCTGAATGCCATCGGGTCGATGGGTGACCTGCTGCTGGTGGTGGTGATTTCGCTGATCCATTGGGGCATGATTGCCTTTGCTTATCTCGAAACGGCGCGGGCGTTTGTCGCTGAGCCGGTCTTGGCGAATATGCATCTTGCGCAGTGCATGCTGCTGATGGCGGCGAGCATGGGCAGCTCGGTGATCACGCTGCCTATTATTGGATGGTTTACGCAGATCGGGCTTACGACGGCGGCGATGCAGGCGTTTTTCAAGGTTCCGTGGGAACCTGCGCTGGGTTGCGGCGCGGTGCTGCTGCTGGTGACGTTTCTGAGTGTGATTCCGCTGGGGCTGATCTGGGCGCGTTTTGAGCATGTGTCACTGAAGAAGGTGACGGAAGAGAGCGAGCATGCGGGCGAAGAGATCGCGGCCCAGCATGAGCATGTCAGCGAGCCGGCGAGTTAACTTGCCGCTGAGTTCGCAAATTGGCGCATCTAATCTCAAGGATTGTCCTTGATTTGTTTTTGGTGGCTATCGGAGCAAAAGCAGATCCTTCGCTACGCTCAGGATGACAAATATTGGGGACGGAAGATATGGGCAGAGAACGATCGGCGTTCAAAGGCGCTTTGGCTGGCTTGATTGGCGGGCTTGCCGGGGCGGGCGCGAAGCTTGTTGCTGAACAGATTTTTCCGCCCCGCGACCCGAGGCGCACGCCTCCGTCGGTTGTGCTGGCCGAGCGGGTGTCTGGGCATCCGCTAGTCGGTGAAGAAAAGAAGGCTGCACTGGAGAGTATTCACTGGGCTTTTGGCGCGCTTGCGGGCGCGGTGTATGGAGCCGCCGTGGAGTACGAGCCGACGCTGGGCGCCTGGAAGGGCGCGGCATTCGGCATCACGCTGAACAAGATGACGCACGAATCGCTGCTGCCGAGGATGGGGTTGTCTGCTCCTACGGAAGTGCAGCCGGCGCGGGAGCGTATCAGCGAGTGGGTTTCGCATGCGGTTTATGGCGTGGTGACGGACTCGGTGCGGCGAGTGGCGCGCAAGGCACTTTAGTTGCACTGCTAAAATCAAAACAGACAAGATGAAGTGTCCTTACTGCGGGTTTGCGCAAGACCGTGTGGTGGACTCGCGCGAGAGCAAAGAGGCCGATTCGATTCGGCGGCGGCGCGAGTGTGAGCGCTGCAACAAGCGCTTTACCACCTATGAACGCATCGACGAAATCCCTTACATGGTGGTGAAAAAAGATGGCCGCCGGGAGAAGTTTGAGCGGCAGAAGGTTTTGAGCGGGCTGCTGCATGCTTGCGAGAAGCGCCCCATCTCGGCCGGCAAGCTGGAATCTCTGGTGGATGAGGCTGAGACATTTCTGATGGATTCGCCGGAGCGTGAGAGGACGACGACCGAGATTGGCGAACTGCTGATGAATAAGCTCAAGGTGCTGGATACGGTGGCTTATATTCGCTTCGCCAGTGTTTATCGGGACTTTAAGGATGTGCGCGAGTTTAAGGAAGAGCTGGAGCAGTTGTTGAGCGGCAAGGAGCACGGGAAGAAGAGCAAGCCGGTGAATTAGTCCCACCCTTCGCCTTCGGCTCAGGATGGGGCACCCGGATGTTGGAAGAATGCGCAAGAAAGCAGATCCTTCGCTACGCTCAGGATGACAGCCTTATTGCTGCAGGCACTTGCCTCCATGAGAGATTATGACTGAGAAAAAGACGCACAAAGTAACGTTGATTCCCGGAGACGGCATTGGGCCCGAAGTGACCGATGCAGTGGTCCGCATTCTGGAAGCTACGGGAGTGAAGTTTGACTGGGAACGCTTTGCCGCCGGGGCCGAGGCGTTTGAGAAGTACCAGGAATATATTCCGAAGGAACTTTACGAGTCGATCGAGAGCAACAAGCTCGCGTTGAAGGGGCCCGTGACGACTCCTATCGGCGGTGGCTTTCCTTCCATTAATGTGACGCTGCGCAAGAAGTTCGAGCTTTACGCGAACTTCCGCCCGATCAAGAATTTGCCCGGGCTGGAAACGCGGTATCCGGGTGTCGATCTGATTATTGTGCGGGAGAATACAGAAGGCCTGTACGTGGGCCTCGAACACGAAGTTGTGCCGGGGGTCGTCGAATCTCTGAAGATCATCACGGCGAAGGCCTCAACGCGCATTTCGCAGTTCGCCTTTGACTATGCGCGCAAGCACAAGCGGAAGAAGATCCATGCCATCCATAAGGCCAACATCATGAAGCTCTCAGATGGCCTGTTTCTGAAGTGCGCCCGTGAGGTAGCCAAGGGCTTTCCGGAGATCACCTACGGCGAGCACATTGTCGATAACACCTGCATGCAGCTGGTGATGAATCCCTACCAGTACGACGTGCTGTTGCTGGAAAATCTCTACGGCGACATCGTCAGCGATCTGTGCGCGGCGTTTGTCGGCGGACTCGGGCTGGTTCCGGGCGCGAACCTCGGCGCTGAGGCTGCCATCTTTGAGGCTGTGCATGGCTCGGCTCCGGACATTGCCGGAAAAGATATTGCGAACCCGACGGCTCTGCTGCAGTCGGCGATTCTGATGTTGCGCCATATCGGCGAAGACGATGCTGCCGATAAAACGCAGAGCGCTCTCGAAAAGGTCTACGGCGAAGGGAAGACGCTCACGCGGGATGTGGGCGGATCGAGCGGCACGAGAGCCTTTGCGGATGCGGTGATCGAGGCGTTGAACGAAGTAGCATAGCGCGCAAATCCCAAATACCTCCCCAGAAAACACGGAGTTTACGGAATGAAATATGCAATGAAAATGGCCGCAGTGGCTTGCCTTGCGCTGGCTGCGATTGCCGGTTGCAAAAAGCCCGCAGGCCAGGGCCAGTCGGAATCAAAGCCGACGTACGTGCAGATTGACTGGAACACGGCGGGAACGGTTAGCGGGACGATTCACTTTTCCGGCAAGATGCCGGAGCCGGTGCAAATTGATATGGCGCAGGACCCCGCCTGCAATCTTGGCGCTACAAACTTTACAGAGCAATACGTGGGCAAGAACGGCAATCTGCAGAACGTTTTTGTCTACGTGAAAGATGGCCTTGGCAACAAGCTTTATCCCGCGCCCTCGACGCCAGTGGTCATCGATCAAAAGGGATGCCGCTACACACCGCATGTTGTGGGCACGATGGTGGGCCAATCGGTCAGCTTTACCAACAGCGATCCGACGATGCACAACATTCATATGCTGCCGGCGGTTCCGGGCAACCAGACGGTCGATATTTCGCAGCCGCCCAATGGAGGCACTGAAGCGCGCGTCTTCAGCCAGCCTGAGTTGATGATGTCCGTGCGCTGCAACAACCATCCCTGGATGCAGGCGTTCATCAATGTGGTGACGAACCCGTTCTACGCCGTGAGCGATGCGGATGGGCATTTTGAGATTAGGGGGCTGCCTCCGGGGACCTATACCGTGATTGCCGATCACGAGGTGCTGGGCGAGCAGACGGCTACAGTCACCGTGGGATCGAAGCAGACGGCGGCGCAGGATTTTACGTTCGCGGCCAAGTAAGTCAGGGAAACCTCAGGCCCCTTGCGCGGGCCTGGGGCGCCCACGCTGCTGCTGCTTTCCGGCAGACAGATAGACACACGTCAAGACGAGGGAATGAAGCAAGAGCCATCCGCCGAAGGCGCGGTCCTGAAAAATCATGATGATGATCAGAACACGTGGGATCAACACTGCCAAAGTGGGTGGTATCCATCCATGCAAAACACCCTGTGTTAAATCATGATGGAAATACGCGATTAGCAATGAAATGCGCGGCAATATGAGGCTGAGTAGTAAGAACCACATAGGCAGGTCTTTCATGGACGCCTCCTCCTGCAGCCTCCCTATACGATACAGGCGGTGAGTACGTTCCGTATCTCCGCTATGTAAGGCACCGGGACGACACAGGGACCTTTCCGGGAGGCGACCGGCCTTTCTCTTGGCTGGTGTGGTTCCAAGGGGGTTCATCTGCAAACCCATAGCAGTTACACTATTACGTACAGCGAACAGCCCAAAACTGAGTGTTTCGGGTAGCGGTTGTACCCCCTCGCTGGTGGAAAGAGGCACATGCAGCGACAGAAAATCGGCATTCTTGGCGCGACCGGGATGGTCGGCCAGCGTTTCATTCAGCTCCTTGAGCGGCATCCGTGGTTTGAGGTCGCGTGGCTTGCGGCGAGCGACAAGTCGAGCGGCAAGCGCTACGGCGACGCGGTGAAATGGAAGCTGGATACGGCGATCCCTGCCAACATTGCCGATATGCCGGTCTCTCCTGCGACGCCTACGGGCGCTCCAAAGATTATTTTTGCGGCGCTCGATTCTGATATCGCCCGCGAGCTGGAGCCGCAGTTTGCCGCTGCCGGCTGTGCCGTGATTTCGAACTCCAGCGCCTTCCGCATGCAGGAAGATGTGCCGCTGGTTATTCCCGAAGTAAATGCCAGCCATCTGCCGCTGCTGGAAAGCCAGAGCTGGCGCAAGCAGTCGGGTGGGTATATTGTCACCAATCCGAACTGCTCGGCGATCGGCCTGGTGCTTGCCTTGAAGCCGCTTGAAGAGCGCTTCGGTATCGAGTCGATTTTTGTCAGCACCATGCAGGCGGTGAGCGGCGCGGGTTATCCCGGCGTGGCCTCGCTCGATATTCTCGGGAACGTCGTTCCTTACATCAAGAACGAAGAAGAAAAGATGCAGGAAGAGACGCTGAAGCTGCTGGGTGCGCTTAAAGGCAACCGCATTGAGATGCTGGACGCGCGCATCTCTGCGCACTGCAATCGGGTTCCGGTTGAAGATGGGCATACCGAAAGCGTGAGCATCAAGCTGCGCAAGCCAGCGACGCGCGAGCAGGTTCTGGCTGCATGGAACGAGTTCAAACCGCTTGCAGGACAGGACCTGCCGACGGCCCCGGCACAGCCAGTTGAGTTTGTCGCGGCGGATGACCGTCCGCAGCCGCGCCTCGATCGCATGCGCGGCAACGGCATGGCTTCTACGGTTGGGCGGCTGCGGCCCTGCCCGCTGCTGGACTGGAAGTTCACGGTGCTCTCGCATAACACGATTCGCGGAGCCGCCGGGGCGGCGCTGTTGAATGCGGAGCTGCTGGTGTCGCTGGGCAAGCTCGATCCGGTGGCGGTTCCTGCATGAAGAAGCTCGTCGTTATGAAGTTCGGTGGGACCTCCGTCGAAGATGCAGTCGCTATTCACCGGACGGCTGGGATTGTTGCCGGACGCGCGGAGAAAGGGCTGCAGCCGATCGTTGTCGTCAGCGCGATGGCGAAGGTCACGGATCAGCTGCTGGCTGCTGCGAACGCGGCCTCACGCGCAGATCGCAGTGGGGCTTTGGCGATCACGGCGCGGCTGCGGAGCCGGCACAGGGAAGTAGCTTGCCGTCTCACCGCGCAGGCGCGTGGTGAAGAGATCCTGCATTGCGATGATCTTACCGGTCCGGCTTATGCTGCTTCACAGATGTGGATTGACGCGGAGTTTGATGCGCTCGATGAGATTCTGCGCGGACTGGCGGCTGTCGGCGAGTTGACGCCGCGCATTGGCGACATGATTGTGTCGTACGGCGAGCGCCTTTCAAGCCGGATGATTTCCGAAGCCTTTGCAGCGCGCGGGCTCGATGGCGTTCATGTCGATTCGCGCACCTGCATCATTACGGACGCGCAGCATGGCAAGGCGATTCCGCAGGATGCTCTGATTGAAGAGCGATTGAAAGAGCAGGTACTGCCGCTGGCACTGGAAGGCAAGACGGTCGTGATGGGCGGATTTATCGGCTCGACGGAAAAGGGCGCGACGACGACCCTGGGACGTGGCGGATCCGACTTTACTGCTGCGTTGGTTGGCGGTGCCTTGCATGCCGAGGCGATTGAAATCTGGACGGATGTGAATGGCATTATGACCTCCGATCCGCGCGTCTGCCCGGATGCGCTGCGCGTGAAGACCATCAGCTTCGAGGAAGCCGCCGAACTGGCCTATTTTGGCGCGAAGGTGCTGCACCCGGCAACGATTCTGCCAGCGGTGCAGAAGAACATTCCGGTACTGGTGCTGAATTCGCGCAATCCGGAGAACGAAGGCACGCGCATCATTTCGCTCGCGCCGCACTGCGATAGCCCGTTCAAGTCGATTGCTGTGAAAAGGCGGCTCACGATCATCGACGTCGTGGCCAGCCGCATGCTGATGTCGCATGGCTATATGCGCGCCATCTTCGAGGTCTTCGACAAGCACAAATGCGCGGTCGATATGGTTTCGACTTCGGAGGTCAGCGTTTCGCTCACTGTTGACTCCAATGAAAAGCTGCCGGAGATCGCTGCCGATCTGAGTAAGTTGGCTGACGTGAAATATGAGGGCCGCAAGGCGCTGGTCTGCATGGTGGGTGAGAATATTCGCGGACAGAACGGGATCGCGGCGCGGCTCTTCAGCGCCATTCGCCACATCAACGTTCGCATGATCTCGCAGGGCGCATCGGAAATTAACATGAGCTTCATGATCGACGAAGACGATGCTGACGAGGCCGTGCGCTCGCTGCATGCGGAGTTTTTTGAGAGCCCCGATCCTGAAATCTTCGATGTCGAGGCGCGCAGAAGCGCAACAGCCGCAACAAAGTGAGGTAAGCGATGCTGTTCCTGGTGCTGGGGCGCGGCAAGACGGGCCGCGTCATCGCCGACGTAGCGAGTGAGCACGGACACGGCGTTCGCGTGGTGGGCGAGGAAGAAAACCGCAATGCGATGGCGCTGACGGCTCCTTTTCTCGCGACTTTTGATGCGGTGATCGACTTCACGACGCCGGAAGCGGCTGTACACAATATGCGAGCTTGTCTGGCGAACGGAGCACGCATGGTGGTGGGGACAACCGGCTGGTACGACCATCTAGACGATATGCGCTCACTGGCGGCGCGCAAGGGCGCCGGCTTTTTGTACGGCACGAATTTCTCGATCGGGGTGCAGACCCTTTACCGGCTGGCGAAGGAGCTGGCTGTGGCTGTGCCCCAATATCGTTTCAAAATTATCGAGACGCACCACATTCAAAAGAAGGACGCTCCGTCGGGCACGGCGTTATCGCTGCGCCAGGCTGTGCAGACAGCGAATCCTTCGCTCAATGTTCCGATTGAATCGAAGCGCGAGGGTGATGTTGCCGGGGTTCACATTCTCGAAGCTCGCACTGAAGACGAATTGATTGAGCTGAAGCACGAATCGTTTTCGCGGCGAGCCTTTGCCGAGGGTGCGGTTCGTGCCGCGGAGTGGATTGCGGGCAAAACCGGCGTCTGGGATTTCAGCGAGATTGCAGGTCAGCTGTGATGTTCCGTGACTCATAAGGACGTGAGGTCAAGTGCGGCACCATCACTCGTCATGCCTCAATTCGCTGTAAATATTCTGTCGAGCAGAAAACCTGCCCACAAAATGATTGGCAAAACTCAATCGCATAGGCTAAGCTGAGCCCCCATAATAAATCGATCATATGGAGGTTGGAATATCGTGTCCGACCCGGTCACCGCGTGGTCTACGCTAGCTCTTGCGATAGCGTCTTTTGTTGCTGTTGGTGTGTCATTTTGGGCTGTTAGAAAACAAGCACAAAGTTCAGCTGATTTAGTTTTAGAAACGAGGAAGCAAGCAGATAGCTTCTCCCTATCAGTATCAGTCGACATTTGCCTTAAATTAACTGATCGCTTCGATAGCCCGGAACTTAAAAACATTAGACGAAATGCGGCCGAGGCGCTTTTGGCAAATGAAAATCTAATCGTAGTAGACGACGTTTTTGATTTCTTCGAAACTGTTGGACTTTATGTCAGAAAAAAAGCGCTGGATGACGAAATCGCACATGCAATGTTTTTCCATTGGGTCAATCTGTATTGGCACGCAGGGAAGGAATATATCTTAAGGTCGCAACAACGTAGCGAAAGTATTTGGCATGAATTTGAAAAGCTGCATGGAACGCTACTGCAAATAGAAAGAGAGCAGGATCCTGACTCTCGCGATATTAATCCCAGCCCCGAGGATATTCGCAAACTGCTTCAGCAAGAAACCATGGAATAGAAGATCAACTTGCTTCTCCTTTTAACTCCATGTTTATGGACCGTTGAAGGTGTATACCGAGACGGCTCGTCATCCTGTAAACTCGATCAGTTATGGATTTGATAGGTTGTGGTACGGCGCTGGTTACCCCGTTTCGGGCGGACGGCGCGATTGATGAACAGGCGCTCTATGCGCTGGTGCAGTGGCAGATTGAAAGCGGCATCAACTGGCTGGTGGCTTGCGGAACAACGGCCGAAACGCCTTCCCTGAATGACGAAGAGTGGCTGCGGGTTGTCCGCATTGTGACCGAGGCGGCGGCAGGACGGGTGCCGGTGTGGGTCGGCTGCACGCACAATGCGACACGCGAAGCCGTGCAGCGGGCACGGATTGCGTCGCAGGTGCCGGGCGTGACCGCTATTCTTACGGCGAATCCCTACTACAACAAGCCAGGGCAGGAAGGGCAGTATCAGCACTTCAAGGCCATCGCCAACGCGGTTAGGATTCCAATCGTGCTCTATAACATTCCGAGTCGCACTGGTACCAATCTGGAGCCGGCCACGGTGCTGCGGTTGATTCAGGATGCGCCGAATATTCAGGGGATTAAGGAATCGAGCGGCAGTCTGCCGCAGATTACGGAGCTAACGACGCAGGCTCCGCGCAACTTCAGCGTCTACGTTGGCGATGACAACATGGCGCTGGGCGCGATTGGCGTGGGAGCTGTGGGGCTGGTTTCCGTCGCGTCGAATGAAATTCCTGCCGAGATGGCGCTCATGATCGAGTCGGCTTTAACCGGCGACTGGCCGGTTGCGCGGCAGATCAATCGGAAATACTTTCGTCTGATTCAGGCGAATTTCTGGGAGACTAGCCCGGCCCCGGCAAAGGCAGTCATGGCCATGATGGGGCGTATCGAGGAGCACTATCGGTTACCAATGGTTCCTGTTTCGCAAGCGACGCGCTCGCGGCTGGAGCGTCTAGTTGGGGAGCTGGGACTGCTGGTGCATGCTCCACGAGAAGAGGGCGATTTGAGGATGTTCTGAGTGGCCGCGATTCGGCATTGGCGTTGCAGTCACCATCGAAGAGCTTTGCTTTTCATTCTTGTTCTGCCGCTCGCGGCATGTTTTGCCCAGACCGGACGCGCTCATCCTGCCTGCCCAATCGAGATCCAATCGCTGAGAAACGCTGCACCTTTTTCATCTCTTGCACGTAACGAACAGGTGAAGGTGTTGCACGCCCTCGGTGACGACATTCAAGAGATGGCCGAGATTGACCTGGCCAGTTCGTTCTCCGGCCGCTCAGCGTATCGGAGCTATTTCATCAGCCGGCTCGAATTCAAGACCCTGCCCGGAACCACGCCAGCGGAAAAGCTACTGCTGATTCGCTATAACTCGAACACGATGTGCGGCACTGATGACAACTGCCCGGTGTGGATTGTTCGCCTTGCGCTCGCGGGCGGCCGGTCCAGTGCGCAATCCATGGTGCCGTGGCAGGAAGAAATGGGAACAAGCGCTGGCGGCGGATGGGGAGTTGGGGTGCTTCCACATGCCGGCACAGAGTATCCCGAACTGATTCTCCTGACTCACCTCTCATCGACACAAACAGGACTTGCCTGCTATCAGGAGTCGAAGCACAGTTATCGTCGCGTGGATTGCTCGCCAGACTGCATGCATCGCCTGGAGCACGGTGTAGACGAGGAAGCGGGGAAATAATCCCGCATCATTTTCCCATCTGACTTTTCCAGTGCTTTGCCAGGCATTCGGCCACGGACTTTGCCGGATCGCCGCTGTTCTGGCTGTACTTCTTGCAGGTATAGCTGAAGACTATGTTTTTCGAGTGTGCATCGACGACCTGGATCGTAGCGCGGTCCCATGCTCCGGTGTCATAGGTGCCATTGGTCAGGACATTCGTAATTCCCTGCACGACCGAACCATTGTTATTCGCCAGATTGAAGTTCACCAGATACTGAGCATTTGCCGGGTCGGTGGTGACGGTGACTGGGACCTTCTTTGATTGAATCGCCGCAGTAAACTCCGGCGAAAACGGGCTGTTCGGATCGAGATAGGCAGTGGTCTGTGTGGATTGGCCCCAACTGACAAGGGCTGAGAATACTAGAAGAGCTGGAAGCAGTTTTTTCACGGATCCTCCTGGCAACCGGATCACGGGGAGAGTATTGCTCCGAATCTTATCGAAATTCGCCGAAAACATCATCAAAATTGGGGTTTGAAGTGCGTTTTGGACGCCATTCCAATGTCATGAAATCAACGTACTATATTTGAACGTGAACAATGACCGACCTTAAAAGCCGCATCGAACGCTCCTTCTCTGATTCCACTGTCGATCCTGCCTCATCCCTGGCTGCTTTTTCTGAGTTGAGAGACGCGCTTGAAAGCGGCGCGGTCCGCTCGGCTGAACCTGATTCCGCTTCGCCTACCGGCTGGCGCGTGAATGCGTGGGTAAAGCAAGGGATTCTGCTCGGCTTCCGCCTGGGACAGCTTGCGGCATCGGGGAGCGATCTTTCTTTCGTCGACAAGCATACGTATCCGACGCGGCGATTTACGCCTGAGCAGGGCATTCGGATTGTGCCGGGTGGCTCTGCTGTCCGGTCGGGTGCGTATCTGGCGAAGTCGGTCGTATGCATGCCTCCGATGTATGTGAATGTTGGCGCGTATGTCGATGAAGGCACGATGGTTGATTCACATGCCCTGGTCGGCAGCTGCGCGCAGATTGGCAGACGGGTGCACCTGAGCGCGGCGGCGCAGGTCGGT
>Ga0209139_10000846_pt1 | contig 11007 bp, 7 predicted proteins | sample BogFormECP14_OM3_FD_188246 | JGI IMG/M metagenome (GOLD analysis project Ga0209139, IMG submission 188246) | Bog forest soil microbial communities from Calvert Island, British Columbia, Canada - ECP14_OM3 (SPAdes) (version 2) | ecosystem: Environmental > Aquatic > Freshwater > Wetlands > Bog ...
TTTCCGGTTCCTTAGACAGCGCCTTCATGACTACCGCGCTGATCCCGGGATGAATGGACGGGTCAATCTGTCGCGGCGGAACTGGTTCTTCGTTCACAATCTTGTAGATGACGGTGGTGATGTTTTGACCGGGGAACGGCTTTTCGCCAGTCACCATTTCATACAGCAGTACACCCAGAGAAAAAATATCGCTCCTACCGTCGACTGCCCGGCCCTTCACTTGTTCCGGCGACATATAGCTCGGCGTGCCCATGACGTGCGCGGTCTGTTGCATGGTGCCGAACTGCAAGATTTTCGCAGTGCCGAAGTCGGTGACTTTCACTGTGTCATCCGCTGTGAGCATGATGTTGGCCGGCTTGATGTCGCGGTGGACGACGTTTCGCTCGTGAGCAAACTGCAGCGCGCTGCACGTCTGCTCCATGATGCGCAGCACACGCGGCAGTGCAAATGCCATCCCGCCATCGAGATGCGCCTGCAAACTCTTGCCTTCTACCAATTCCATCGTGATGTAATACAGGCCGTCTTCTTCACCCGCGTCAAACACCACAACGATGTTGGGATGGGTCAACAAACCTGCTGCGCGCGCTTCCGTCTGAAATCGCGTTAGCAGCTCGGGGCGCGACAATCCCGTGCCTTCTTCGCTCAATTTGATGGTTTTCACCGCGACTGTACGGCCGATCACCGGGTCCGTCGCCTTATAGACCACACCCATGGCGCCGCGGCCGAGCTCGCCGATAATCTCGTAACGTCCTGCTTTTAAACCTGTTGTCATCGCCTTGTTTAGCTATCCGCCCACGCAACTTGCTCACGCCAACTGGACCGCGTCCGGCCGCATCTCGGCCAGCTACTTTCAAATATCAGGTTCGCAGTCCACCGAGGACACGTTTGCTGACACCCGGGCGCCCTATCATGCACAGTACCCACTAAATTTTCAGTTGGTCAACGCTACCAGGGTACTAGTGTTTCGCACTCGACACGTGCTCCACCCCGGCTGGAACGGTACTGAGCCATGCACCCGTCCGCGAGCCAGAGTTCTTGGAACCTTGTATATATATGTCAGACAAGCGGTTACGGCCGTGGCAGTCCTTCGCCTGGCGACATGCTCCGTTCCGGCGTCGGCACGTTGGTCTCTCGAATGGGCCGGTCGACCTCCCCTGGTCGTGCTGGCGCTTCGAGACCGTCCGTCAACAAATAACCCTGCAAAGCCAGGCCGTTAGTCCACACACCTTCGAGCGCCGCTATGTATTCGATTTGGAGCTCGTAAAGTTTGCGTTTGGCGTCCAATACGCGGGGGTAAGATGCCAGCATCAGACCGTACTTATCCACTAACAAACCGTACGCTTTTTTTGCATGAGGCAAGATTTCGTCGCGATACTCCATGGCCATTAACTTGGCATTCGCATACTGATCGACCACGGAGGCAGCGCGCTCTCGCAGCGTCAGTGCTACGCGAATCTTTTCCTGCTCCGCGCGATCCATATCCGCGAGAGCTGCGACGATGTTGCCCTGATTGCGATTGAAAATAGGAAGCTCCACGCTCGCCTCCGCCAATCCTTCCCAACCTTTGGCCCAGGGCACGCTTCCCAATGTTTCGTGGTTATATTCCACCCCCGCGCGAATCACGATGTCCGGAATGGGTTCGCGCTGCGCACGCGTCAGAGCCGCTCGCGCTCGTCCCGTTGCTGTTTCCGCAATCTGCACGGCAGGACTTTGTTTCGCGATGCTTTCAACGGTTTCTTCCTCGTTCAGTTCCGGCCAGCCAATCTCGAGATCGCCTGTCACCGTCGCAATTGGCAGCGCGGGCTGTCCTATTACTGCTGCCAGGGAGCGCCACTCCTCGCGCAGAGTATTTTCCTGCATGCGCGCCGCCATGCGCATGCGTTGGGCATCGACCTCCGCCTCCAGCACTTCAGATTCATCCGCTTGGCCGGTGTTCATCAATTCTCTTTGCGTCTGAGCTCCGTCTTCCGCAATTTTTGCCAAATCGCGCCGAGCTTCCAGCCATTCTTGCGCTGCCAATACGCGCAAGAACGCCATCTTCACTGCGGTTGTCACGCGTGTTTGTTGCTCTTGCGCTTCAATCTCCGCCAGCTTGGACTCCGCGCCAAGTACCTCCCGGCTCTTGCCTAGCTTTCCGGCTGTCACGATTGTCTGCTGCACAAAAACCCCCTGCTTACCCCCGCCGACCGAGCCCCCTCGTATTTCATCTCCGATATAGCCTACGGAAGGATTCGGATACATGCCCACCTGTTGCTGGCGAGCTTTCGAGGCGCGAATCTCGGCCAACGCTTGCCGCAACGTTGGATTCGTCTCGCTGGCCATTTTTTCCACTTGCTCGAGCGTGAAAAGCTGTCCGGCATTCTCTTGCGCGCGTCCCATCCGCGGGTATTCCGCTTTGACGAGCGGCACATCGCCGTGATGGTGCTGCATTTGCTGGTTCATCGGCATGGGCGGAGTTTTCTCTTGAGCTTGGGTTGCGGTCATCATCGTTGTCGACCAGAGAAACGCAGTGGCTAGGCTCAAGACTCTCATTCGCACCTGAAATCGCGATGTGGCGAACGGGGATTTCAACACAGAGTTCGCAGAGGGCACTGAGAAGAGGAACGGGAGCATGGATGAGAAAGATTTCTTATTAGCCATGGGAGTGCTCCTTTTGTTCTGCAGTGCCGGCAGTTTTTATTCGCTGCATCATCTCGTCGTACTCTTTGTCCGGCAGCACGCGCACTAGCGTCATCATGCCCATCATTCCGGCGCTCCAATTTTTTGGCAGGCCGTGCGTTTCCGGTTTTTCTACGGCATCATCCATGCCCATTTCCATGAAGGCATCCTGCGGAAACCCTGGAACACTGTTCGCATTCTCGGCGATCGGAGAATGATGCACGTGTTCGAATGGCACGCTCATCGCCAGCGTTTCCATCTGCGCCAACGCTTTCGCATCGGTGGTATTTGCCGTCTCAATCGCGCGGTCCCTTAGAAGATCCATCATGCTGTTCATCATGTGGTGAGGCAGATGGCAGTGCACCATCCAAGCTCCGGGGTATTTCGCATCGAATTCGACTACGCGCGCTTGCGCCACGCCCACTAGCACTGTGTTCATCGGATACCACGTCGATTCCGGTGCACGACCTCCTTCCGTCCCGGTCATGACGAATTGATTTCCATGCAAATGAATCGGGTGGTGGTCCATCCCCATGTTGATGATGCGCAATCTCACGCGGCTTCCCAGCCGGGCGATCATCGGAGTGATCGCCGGCGCTGAAGCTCCATTGAACGTCAGCCAGTTAAATTCCATAGCCGCCGTATTTGGAACGCTGTTGTTCGGCAAGACGGCCCACTCCTGCAAAATCATTCCGAAGTCATGATCCGCGCGCGGCTTGTAGCTCCTTTCGGGATGCGACACAAGAAATCCAATCATCCCCATCATTTCCTGCATGGCGCCATGCGAGTGATAGAAAAACGTTCCCTCCTGATGCACGGAAAATTCGTAAACATATTTTTCTCCCGGCGCGATCGGTTTCTGGCTAATCCACGGCACGCCGTCCTGTTCGATGGGAACTTCCAGTCCATGCCAGTGAATCGAGGTCGATTCGGGCAGTTTGTTTTCGAAGATTACACGCACACGGTCGCCCTGTTGCACCTGAATGGTCGGCCCTGGGCAACTGCCGTTGTAACCCCAGGCGTCGATGGTCTTGAATGGCGCGATTTTGCGTTTCACTGGCTCGGCCACCAGCTTGAACACTTTCACGCCGCCATCCATTTCGTGCGGCAAGTCCGCCAGGTCCGGTGTGACCATTGGCAAGAACGCGTCCGGCCCAGCCGGGGCCACTTCCTTCTTTTTGGGCTTGCCGTATGGGCTGTGATGGCGCCCTTGTTCGATAGCCCGCGCCGCTTGCGGGTCGCTTACTTGAGCCCCCCGCAGAGTCTCTGCCAAACCAAAAAATCCTGCGCCAAAAAATGCCGCGTCCTGAAAAAACCTTCTTCGCGTGCCGCTCATTCCCGCCTCCTGATTGCTGTTCACATTATTTGCGATTTGGCTTGCTGCACACTTGCCAGCGAATCTGCCCTTCATCGAACGTAGGCAGGATTCGCGATGGGATGCGAGGTGTTCGCTCTCACCGCGCCACGATAAGTGCGTGGATCACCTTCTAGATGAATGGACTAGGTTTGCTGGATAGATACGGGGAGAAAAATCAGATACGAAGAATTGTGGTAGAGAGAAGGCAATCTGCCGGCCTTGATGGAATTCGATGTACGTCCCGATGCTCTGGATCTATATGCAGGCTGCCGAGGCCCTGCTCGGACGAGCGACTGACCAACGATTGATCGGGATTGTTCCGCTCTCCTTGCGAGAGCAGAGTTTGATCGTCAGCTTTGGCCAGCACCGCAGAAAAGTCGGGAGAACTGCAAATCTTGCTTGGCGCCATAAGCCGTTCGCTGCGGTCGGATCCCATATTTGCCATCTCGTGGCATTGCCCTTGAGCCGCGTTTGAAGAACAAATGTTCGCCGCACAGAGGGGTGCGCAAGTAGGCGCAACAATCAAAGCCAGCGCTGCCAAGAGGGCAAGGGCGACGGCACTTGTGCGTCCAATTCGAACTGGGATCGCTTGGTTCATTCTCGCCCGCTCAATGAGGAGCATCCTTATGTTCGCCAAATAACCAGCGACGCACACCTTTTGGAACTTTGGAAAATCTACCAAGCCCCGCCGCCGAGGCTACAGAGGATGCAGCCCAAAGTAATCGATAGGCGACCAAACCTAATACGAGAAGCCCCGTAACCGACGTGGCTATCAGCGATGACTTGTCCATAGCGCACCTCATGGATAGTGTATCACTGCACGGGGGTGCGTTAACGATACGCCCTCACCGTGCAGGGCTCGCCCACAAATATTTCGAAGGACTCGAATTTGGGGTAGAAATCTGGTGGGGCTGGCGAGGTTCGAACTCGCGACAACCGGTTTAGGAAACCGATGCTCTATCCATCTGAGCTACAGCCCCGCTGCTCTACATTATATTACGATCTGCGCCACTCGCTTCAAAAGCCTTGGATGCGCCGTCACTGTTAATCGTTAATCAAGTCCGCCCGGAGGCGGCGGAGGATTCGGGTCGGGCTGCAAACCGGGAACTACTTTATTGAGCCGCAGGCTCTTGAAAATGCTCGGCCAATATTCTTTAAGCAGGTTGTTCGCGGCACCGAATCCGATTCGGATGCCATAGCGCTGAAATGTTTTCGACGCAGTTCGTTCATTGTCCGGAAGATAAGCGTTCGCCAGACTCTCCGCCAAAAGAGGTCCCAAAATTCCAGGCACGTTAAATTTCTCTGCCCCACCATCCGTTCGAATCACAACCACTCGGCGCAACGCGTGCCCAACTCGCCCCTTCCACCCGCCGTTCAGTCTGACAAAAAATCGCGGATCTTCGTGAAGGGCCGCGGGCAACACAAACGTGCCAAAAAATTGGCTCGAAGCTCCGGTCGCCCAGAAAGCGCCAAATCTTTTCCCGAAGCCTTCGCCGCCTTGTCCGTAGCCCGAAAGAGTGCCTCGTGCTTCGCTGATTCCTGCTGCCGCCGCCGAACTTAGAATTTGCGGCGCGGCGGCTGTCTTGCTCACAAAGAGTTCGAATTTCTCCTTCGAGGAAAGTGGTCCTGAGGAAGTCGCCAAGTCGGGATAAACGTATGATTTTCTTGCAATCAATCCGAGAGGATTCGATAGAGGATTTTTCTGCTGGTTCTGATCTGTTGCGTCCGGATTTTGTTGTGCTTTTGGAGCATCCGGAAGATTGGATTTGTCAGGGTTTTGCTGGGCTTTCGCTCCGTAGCTTGCGAAGACAATGGCCGCAGTTGCCAGGATTAGCTGGGTCCTCAGCGTCATACATCGCATTTTACCACGCGCCCTTTCGGGCTTGTCCCTACCGTTTTTCCGGTACTTTTCCCCGCGGGCCATGGCATTGCTACTTCGACGCACGGTTGGCGGCACTCCACTTCCGTGCTCATCGCCGTTTAGGGCTCTCCGCTGCATCAAGCGTACGGCGTCATGTTACTGATTAGTTTTCGGTTCAGAGGCAGTTTCTTCCTGTTTTTCGTCAGCCTTCTGCCAGCTAGGATTGAGGTCGTATTCCTTCATTGATTTTGCGAGGGCTTCGGTCTTCTTGCCAAGGTCTTTCTGATAGACTTCCCCGCTTTCGTTCACGATAAATGTCATCACTCCCGACGAACCATATTCAGCCGGATAGGCCACGAAAGCGAAGCCACTGGTCGCCTTTCCGTCTGCGATATAACTTTTTGCGCCGCCTGGAGCATCTTTACCCTGACGAGTCAGAATGTGAAAAAAATAGCCGCGAAAGGGAGCCTGAGCACCTTCCCTGCTTTTGCTATCGCCATCGATCACAGCCGACGCCAGCAACGGGCCGATGGGGCTCTGGGGTTCGCCCGACCCAGCTTTCCAATAGAGGCCGTTGTGCTGGCCCTCGTCGCTATATATTTTTAGTGTGTACTGGTCGTGCTGCGCTGAATAATATTCCTTCTCCGCCGCCACTAATTCCTCGCAAACACGAATGGTCGACATCTCATTCTCGCCAATGCGCCGAAAAAGGATTTCTTTCTTGCCCGCCTCGGTGTCGAAGTACCAGATACTGCCTTTTCTGACGAGGGGTATAGGCGTGGGCCAATTTTCCGCGCCGATGTAGAGGGTCGTCGTGGAATTCGGTTCGTCAACAAGGCGGTGCATCTGTTCATATCGACGGACGAAATTCGCGCGAGTTTCAGCGTCCTCCTTTTCGTCTCCCGACGAGACGATTTGCTTTCCGTCGCGTCCGAAGATCTCGATCAGCGCTTTTTCGTCGTTGCTCTGCAACGCCTTGACTAGGGCATGGCTCGCAGCTTCCGCCGAGGGGAATGTTTTTTGCCCTTGCTGCTGCGCCGTGGCGCGCGTGGTAAAGCAGGCGGTCAAGAGAATAGCAACCGTGGCTAATTTTGCGAGGCTGGCCCAGAGAAATTTGTCCAAGTTCAGCTGCTTCCGCGACATATTATTTTTCTCCATTTATAAATTTTTATTATCCACGAAGAACTCGTCGAGAGTTCAATTACCGAGGTCTGCCCCCGCCGCCGTGAGGCGCTCCGCCGCCATGAGACCCTCCGAAGCTGGAGCTGCCACGCGACGAATAGCTTCTGGCCTGGCCACCGCGGTCGTAACCGCTGAACGCGCCCGATTTTGTGCCGCCCTGGGTGTGGGGTTGAGCGTAGCCGCGAGCTGCCTGGTTGTTTCCGTTGAACGGCCTAGTCGTAGCGCCCGGGCGATTGTAGACGCCGCCGCGGTAGCTTCCTCCTCGGTAGTAACTGTTCCGGTTATAGAAGGTGGCGCTCCGGGAGTAGTAGCGGTTGTTGTTATAGATGGCGTAGTGGTTGTGCCAATTAAATCCCCAGTTGTTCCAGCCCCACCCGAAACCGCCGTAGAAACCGATTCCAAAGCCGATTCCGAACGAGAGGTAAGGGCCGCCATACCAGATTCCGGGATAGGGATACCAGTAAGGCCACGGCCCAATGGGAGCGCCGTAGACCACCCACGGGTTGTAGGCCGGGACGTAAACGACATTGGGGTCAGCTGGCTGAATTACGACTGTCGAGTCTTGCGTGGTTACGGTTTGCTGAGGCGTGGTTTTAAGATTGCCCGCTTGCTGCGCTCGTTGGCGCATCACTTGTACGGCATCCATTACATCCTGCTGCTGATTGTAATAGGCGTCGCCTAGAGAGGACGTCCAACTGAGATTCTTGTCCATATTTCCAAGGACTGAAGGAAATGCGGTGAGTGCCTTTACGCTTGGGTCCCAGGGCTGTTGGTCGACGGCCTGGCCCAGTGCGTCACCTTTTAGATCAGGATGGGCTTGGACCCATCTGTCGGCCTCGACGACCTGCTCGGGAAACGTGGAGGCCGCCAAAATCTGGGCTACCAGCGAATCCGGATAAAGTGCAATGGGCGCTACCAACCTTTGTAGCTGATCGGGAGTCTGAGGTGCAGGCTGTGGTCTCTGTGCGTCTGGCTGCACTTGGTCTTGACTCTGCACCGGTGGTGTGTCTTGCTGTACTTGGTCTTGGCTTTGCACGGGGGGTGGCGCGCTTTGCTGGGCGCCTAGGTTCTGAAGCCCGCTCGCGAACAACACACCAACCGACAAACCCGAACCCAAAATGCATTTAGCTAAGCGAGGGCTGAACAGCCTCGCGGCACCTCTGAAAGTGTTCATATCCTTGAAACTCCTCTCCGGCTTTGTTGCTTTAAGTCTGTTATCAAATTAGATGAGCGAAGCACGGCCAAGGATAGCTAGAAAATTCCTTCAATCATTCCGACCGGGTATCCCCATTTGGTAATTCGGGCTATTTGGTAACGTTCACGTTGGGTGGGTGCAACCATCATTGCCGCGAGCAGCCTAGCAAAAGGCCGGAGCGCAGGCTGTGCAAAAGGGAACCAGCCGGTCGGAGCGGCCCTGAAAGTATGTCTAAGTGCTTTGTTTCCGGCGATATCCTCCGTAGCTGCGCCGTGCTAACATCTTCACCGCTCCGTCACCAGCCCTGCCCCACTGGAGACCGTCATGAATCGCAACCTTCGCATTATTGCTATTGTGGTTGTCGTTTTGCTCCTTATTTTGGTTATCGTTCCATTTTTGATTCCCGTGGACAAATTCCGTCCCACTATTGAAGAGAAAGCTTCGCAAGCGCTTGGCCGACAGGTTCAGCTTGGCGGTCTAAGTCTTTCGCTGCTCAGTGGATCGCTCTCCGCGGAAAATTTTTCCGTGGGCGACGATCCAAAGTTCAGCACGTCGCCGTTCCTTACCGCCAAATCCGTCAAAGTCGGTGTCGAAATAATGCCGCTCATCTTCAGCAAGACCCTTAATGTAACTGGCATCACGATCGAGAATCCCGAGGTCAATCTTCTTCACAATCCTGCGGGCCAGTGGAACTATTCCACTCTCGGCGGCGCTTCCGCCAAGTCGGCTCAGAAGCCGGCCACGTCCTCTTCCACCGCACCTGCCGACTTCTCCGTTCAGAAATTCGCGCTCAATAACGGCCGCATTACCGTGGGTTCCACAACCAGCCAGAAGCGAAGCACTTACGATCACGTGAATATTGTCGCTTCCAACTTTTCCGTAACATCCAAATTTCCTGTCACAGTAACCGCCGATCTTCCTTCCGGGGGAAAATTCAAGCTCGATGGGACCGCCGGACCCATCGATCAGACGGACGCTTCGCTCACTGCCATCGACGCCAAGCTCGAAGTGAGCTCGCTCGATCTTGGTTCCACCGGGTTCGTTGATGCGAGGGCCGGTCTTGGGGGCATTCTCGATCTCACTGCAAATCTCTCTTCGCAAAGTGGCGAAGCGGAAACCAAGGGCAACATAAAAATCTCCAAAGCACTTTTCATTGCCGGTGGTTCTCCCGCAGGCGTTCCAGTCACGGTCGATTTCGATACCAAATATGATCTGCGGAAAAGTGCCGGCGTGCTGAACCCCTCGACGGTCAAGATTGGCGGCGCTGCGGCGCATCTCAACGGCACCTATAAGTCGGCTGGAGACGATACCGTCGTCAACATCAAGGTCGACGCGAAAGACATGCCAGCGAAAGACCTGGAACTATTTCTGCCGGCGCTTGGGATTAATCTTCCCAAAGGAGCTTCGCTACAGGCTGGCAACCTTAACGCTGATCTGAATCTTGCTGGCCCCGTGGGGAAATTGGTGACAACGGGCGACGTCGGCCTCTTCAAAGGAGTTTTAGCGGGCTTCGATCTTGGCTCGAAGTTGAGCGGTGTTGCTTCGCTTGCGGGCATCCAGAGCGGAAAAGATTTACAAATAGAAAAGATGACCAGCAATCTCCGCATGGCGCCCGAGGGTTTGAAGGCCGATAATTTCATCGCTGTTCTGACCGGGATCGGAAGTCTTTCAGGCGCGGGAACGATCGACTCGAAAAACGAGCTCGATTTCAAAATGGCCGCCACTCTGACGAGCGCGCTCGGTGACGTTGCCAGCCCCGTATCCAGCGCGGGCGGAATGCTTGGCAAAGTAACAGGGGGCGGCGGTGGCAGCGGCTGCAAAGGCGGCACAACCGTGCCTTTCCAAATCCAAGGCACGACCGCAGATCCTAAATTTATTCCCGACGTCGGTGGACTCGCGGCAGGCATGATGAAATCGCAGCTTGGCTGCGCCGGCGGTCTCGGCGCCACGGGCGCGAAGGATGCGGGCGTAGTTCCAGCAGGCGCCGCAAAAAGTCTAGGCGGCCTTTTCAAGAAGAAACCACCGGAGTAAGCGGTCAGGCAGGGGTTTTTTTTCTTCTGTTATTGGTGATGATGGCCTAAACGCTATTCGTGGCGGAGCGCGATCGTTGGATCGACACGCATCGCGCGCCGTGCGGGTAAGTAACATGCAGAAAACGCCACAGCCGCTAACAAGATGGAGACTACGGCGTACGTGAGCGGATCTGTTGCGGCAATGCCAATCACCAGTTTGGACATCGCGCGGGCCACGAGGTTGGCGGCAAGGATACCCAGGAACAGTCCTGCGATTATCAGTCTAAATCCTTGGCCGGAAATTAGCTTGAGGATGTCGCTGCGGCCCGCGCCGATGGCCATTCGAACTCCGATCTCATGAGTCCGCAGGGAAACCACAAAAGAGACCACGCCATACACCCCGACAATCGAGAGGACGAGTCCGAGGATTCCCAATACGCCTGCCAGAGAGGCCGCCAGACGAAAGACGAACGTGCCGCCGAGACCGCCAATGGCCTCTTGCATTGTGCGGACATCAATGGCCGGCATGTTGGGATCAAGCTCGTTGAGCTGTTCCTGGACAACGGCGCTAAGCGATTCCGCCGGAGGGGAGGATCTAACTTGAAGTGAGCGGAATGACGTGAAACTTTGGGTGAGCGGAAGATAGAAATAGGGCTGCGGGTCCGGGGAGAGAAAGAAGTACTGGCTATTGCGTGCGACACCGACTACCGAAATGAGATGCTCTGAAGCGCTGGTTAGACTG
>Ga0209139_10000848_pt1 | contig 10990 bp, 12 predicted proteins | sample BogFormECP14_OM3_FD_188246 | JGI IMG/M metagenome (GOLD analysis project Ga0209139, IMG submission 188246) | Bog forest soil microbial communities from Calvert Island, British Columbia, Canada - ECP14_OM3 (SPAdes) (version 2) | ecosystem: Environmental > Aquatic > Freshwater > Wetlands > Bog ...
GCCGGGGACGAATGCACAGGTCTTTCTCAGGGACGACCAGCTGATCTACTTACGGATGAATCCGCGATCGCACACGCCGTTTGGCCTGGGGCCGCTGGAGGTTGCGTTTGAAACGGTAAACACCTTTCTTGCCGCTCATCGATTTGCAGGAAATCTGGCGAGCAACGCGGTGGTGCAATACGCGCTGTGGCTCAATGAAACGACTCCGGTGGAGCACGAGCGCTTGATTCGCTGGTGGCAGGACGAGATTGAGGGCACGGGTCGAGTTCCTCTGTTGAGCACAGAACAGAAGCCCGAGGTGCTGAGATTTGCCAGCGGGACGGATGCCGATCTTCGCTTGAACTGGCAGGAGTTTCTGATTCGCATGGTGGCGAATGCATTCTCACTGCCACCGATGTTGCTTGGGCTCGAGCGCGAAGTCAACCGGACCACGGCCGTAGAGCAGGCCGATGAGGCTTTCCGCAGCGCTGTGGTGCCTCTGGCAAAGCTCATGGCAGAGCATCTGACTCGCGATTTATTCGCGAAGAAGCTGGGCTGGCGTGAGTTCGAGTTTGTCTTCAACGAGCTGGATGCTCCTGATGAACTTACGGAATTGCAGGTTCAGACGCAGCTCCTGGCTGCAGGTGTTTTGACCGTGAATGAAGTGCGGTCGATGCGTGGGCTGGCGCCGCTTGAGGTGGCACAGGCGACAGAGATTGCGGCAGAGAGGGGGTAAAACGCGCAACAAATAACAAAGGGCATTTCAACACGAGGGATGGAGAGGACATGAGACTGGAAGCAATGGCGATCACCATGCCGGAGGTCGCGGACCATCCGAACAGGATTCCCTTTGAAGGTGTGCTGACGGTGGTGGACGAGGCGAGCACTAGACCGCCATCGGGAGCACGCGGACACAGGGTGATTCTTACGCGAGACGCGGCACGGGCCGCACTGCCATCGTTGCTGGGGATGGCTGTTGATTACGCGCCAAAGTGGGATGGGCACGATGCGCGGGCTAAGTGCGGCATCATCACTGAGGCCGATGTTATCGGGAGCCAGCTTCGGGTGCGCGGCTATTTATTCGGCCGCGACTTTCCTGAGGTCGTCCAGCAATTGCAACAGAGCGAAGCTGGCAACATGGGCATGTCTTATGAGCTAGCGAATGCGCATGTTGCCGATATGCGTGCCGAAGTATGGACGCTGACACAGGCGACATTCACGGGAGCAGCCATACTGTTACGGGAAAAGGCGGCTTATCGGGATACGTCGTTTCGTCTTTCGGCCGGTCGCTGTAGAAACAGCAATCCGGTAAGAGAGCATGCCGGTGCGAGGCTTGCTGCACACTCGGGCTGGCGATTCGAGAAGCAATCTTTTGGGCAAATACAAAGAAGGAAGGAAGTGTAATGGAGACAGAAAACATTTTTGCCTCATTGGGAGACAGCATTGAACGCCTTAGCTCCGCAGCGAGTCTGCTGGAACGGACTGTGGCGTGGCTGGAACAGCGCGAGACAGCGGCAGGTGGAGCTGTGGAAAAGATGACCGCAGCTGTCGAAGGACAGAATGAACTGATGGAGCGCGATCGTGAGTTGCGACTGAAACTGGAGGCGGCTGAGCAACAGATCGCGGAGCTTCGCGCGCAGAGCAGCCGGACGGTTGCGGCTCGACAGACGCTTCCCGCTTCGACAACACAGTTGCTGGCGAAACAGGGGATCTCTATGGTTGATTCCATTCAGGCTGGCGCTTTGGATTCCGCTCTTACGGGATTGAGCCTGGAGCAGCGGATTGCGGTGAAGGCACAATTGCTGCGCGCAGGGATGCTCACGCAGTAAGACATCCCTCAGAGAAATGACGCTGGCGGGTGGCATTGTCAGGCGGCTTCGGCCGCCTTTTTCTTTTGCAGCGCATACGGCAGGGCGAGAGCCGTGTCCTTTTTTAACCAACTAGCTGAGCCTGTTCGCAGGCAGAAAGAATCGAATGAGCGCAAACTTTTACGACATCCATGCGGCTGCTGATTACATTGGGCCTGGCGCGATTGAAGTACCGTTCTATCAGACTGAGATCACCGACATCGTTCGGCGTCGCGGCATCTTTGGCCAGCGCATCAAGCAGGTTCCAGCAACGGGGCATCCTTCGCGGTTCTTCGAAGAGACGGCTATCCCTACACCTGGAAATGCGGGTTTCGTCGACCCTCGTAACATCGTCGCACCGGTCGTGAGCCCGACGCGCGTTGAGCGCAGCGTGCCGCTGAAAGCCATTGTGGCCCAGCTGAACTACAACCTTTTCGACATCGAACTGGGAACGCAGCAGAAGCAGTTCGCTTATCTGCAAGCCAAGGATCTGGTCGATACGGTTGAGGGAGTTCTGCATACGCATGACATCGCGTTGTGGAACGGCAATGACTCCTCGCTGAGTTCTCCGACGTCGGCGCAGTACTACGGCGTCGCGTCGCAGATCGCGGCGGGCGGCAACACGACCACGATTGGCACGACGTCGAGCATCGTTGATGGGCTGAAGTCGACGGTTGCGCAGATGGTGTCGAGCAGCAACTTTGCGGTGCGTCCGACTGCCATCTATGCCAACCCGGTGCTGCTGGATCTCATCGACCGCGAGATGAAGACGGACTTCAATGTCGTGCTGAACACTCGCGAGATCAATGCCGGATTCACGGTAAAGACTCTCTCGACTCAGGCGGGTGATCTGCCGCTGATTCCGGATTGGGCGCTGAGCTATACCGGCACTCCCGGTTCTGGTTCGGCTGTGCTTCCGGCTTACATCGTGACTGAGGACATGATCGAGTACCACTGGTTGAGCGATCCGACCCCTCGGATCTTCCAACTTGGTGTTCCCGGATCGCTGGCTTCGCAGTATGTTGCGGTGAAGTTTGGTGGCGTCGTGGTGAAGGGCGCGAACTATGCGCACTACCAGGTGCTAGTGGATCGCTAGTCTCTGGGCCTTCGGGCGCCTGGATAGCTTTGTTTGCTTGAGGCCGGCGTCTGCTAAATAAGCTGGCCTTTCGATCATGGACCAGTGGGAGTTCGAGCTGCCTAAGTGGCCAAAGTCCTATTTACATGGAGGGCTTTGTGGCACAGCCAAGCTGTGCCTACTCAACGAAGGCTGGTCCACTCTTTTTTGATGCAGGAATGCGAAGCGTACAGAAAATCTAACGCGGAGATGACTATGGGATATTTGCAGCCGACAGACTATGAGAGCTTCGGCCTTGCATCGGACACTACGGACGATTGGATCACTGTCGCTTCGTCCTTGATTGACAGCCATTGCAGACGTATCAGTTTAAATCCTACGCAGTATATGGAACGTTTGCGGCTGACGGCCGGATCGCAGACGGTGCGGTTGAGTTATCTGCCGCTTGCGCCGATGGCTCCGGCTACCTCACCTTTTGTGAATATTCAGGCACGCTATGCGCGTCCGCGGCGTGGGCAGATGATTTATCCCTTGCAGGAAGAGATTGCATGGGCATTCGGTTTGCCTGGAGCGTGGACGCAGGTGGATCCTTCCACGATTGATTTCGTTCCGGATACAGGTGAATTGATCTTTCCGATGAATGTTCTTGGGCTGCCCTTCAACGAAGTGCAGGTGACGTATACCGCAGGCTTGAGCACGATTCCCGATAAGGTTATGGCTGCATGCGCGTTGATCGTAAAGAATGCGCAGGCGACTCCCGGGTTGAATGTGAAGAGCAGCAGGATCGACACGATGCAGATGGAGTACTTCTCCAACACGCTGATTGACAGCACCGTGCAGAGTTTACTGAAACCGTGGGTCGCAAACCGCCTGGGGTGAGAGATGAGCGCAGATCTTAGCGTAAGAAATCCGAACGCCAGTCCTTTGTTGATGGCGGATGCACTGCTGCGGGCCGGCGGAGGAATGGCGGTCTCGCTCCTGATTGCACCAGCGACGGGTGACAGCAGCGACGCTGGACAACTGGGCGTCAACACGCCTAATTTTCAGCAGCTTCCGCTCTCGCCGGCGATTTTCCGGAAGGCTCGTGCCACGATGCAGGAGGATCAGCTGGCGCAGTATGAGCTTCTCGTCTCCGCCTCCGCAGTACAGCAACAGGTGAGCGCATTGCAACTCATATCGGCGGACGCACTATTCGATACGGCCGCCGGGGTCTTAATCAATGGCGCGCAATTCCTAATTGAGTCTCGCTCTGTTTCACAATCCCTCGGGCAGGTCTATTTGTACCGCCTACTGTTACGTGAAACGCATGCTCTCCTGCAGACCGCTTCATAACTCTCAAGAAAGCTATTATGGAAAACGCGAAAGATACTTTTTATGTGACATTGCGCAACCGCCTGGCTGCCTTGAATCCGAATCGGGTGATTATTCTGCGTGGCGTGCAAAGACCCGGGATTCTGATGGAAGAAGCAGAAGCCGTGGTTCCTCAGATGCCAGCTGATGTCTTTGTAGTGCGATGGACAGGACTCGAAGTGGACGGTCAACTGCCGTCTGCGTTGGCTCAGATGATGTGTGAGATCCACTACACGACCGGCGGCACGCAAACGAATGGGGGATTGGACCGGGGGCGCGCGCTTGAAGAAATGGATGGGGAGCTGTTTTCAATCCTCAGTCCTAACTCTGCGCAAAAGACAAATTACACGCAGAGGCCAGCCGTTGCGATGGAGACGAAAGTCTTTTGGGGAGAGCCTCAGTTTTCAGCAATGACGACGCAGCGTGAGCGGCTGACGCGAGTCACCAAGGTGACTGTTTTTGCATTTCAGGAGCAGGGCGAGTTATGAGCACATCTGTAGTTACAAATTATGCGGTACTTCCGATGCTCAACCGTCGCGTGAGAGCGTATTTCGCACCGGTGAATCGATTGCAGCAGTTGCCCTCTATCTTCGATCCTTCGCAGATTGGGGAATTTTCGCTCGATGCTCCGCCCGCTCCATGGATCGATTTGGGCTGGATTGAAAATTTTGGTCGCAAGTCGATGAGCTCTGTCGGGTCACTGAATAGCGGAGTACCGAGTATTGCTCAATATCAGGTGCGTGAGGTTACAGGCGCGGCCGTTTCGTTTCGATTTAAGGTCTGGAACAAATTGACGATGGCACTGGCGGCCGGATCGCAACACATGAATTTGATCCAGCCCGCTAGTGGCGGCGCGGCGAATGGATCTGGCGCAGAAGGGATTGCCCCAGCAATTGTGCAGGCTGGGTCCAGCTCTACGATCATCGCTCTGAATGCCGGAGACCTGGCGGCATTCTCAGCCGGCTGCATGGTTACTGTCGATATTGATTATGCGGGACAGACCGGCTTTGTCGGCAGCGGTGTATCGGCAGCTTACGTGCGAAGTGCAGCCGCAGTCAACAATGATCCGGACTACATCAGACGAGTGAGTTTTAATGTCGCTCGCGTTTCACAGGTAACAGCAGGTGGGTTGCAGCTCGCACAGCCTTTGCTGGCTGGCGCGCCGGTGAGCGGCATGAAAGTTCAGCCCATTACGGGCTTCGTGGATCGCGAAGGTGGGAGCTTCTTTCAGGAATGGTCCGCAGTGTTTGTGATGCCGGGAGAGCAGGGCGAGCGAGTGATCTTTCATTATCCACGGCTGCAAGCGATGCAAGGTGCGGAAGAGAGTTCCGATACGCTTGCCGCTCCGCTGGAGCGCATATCGCTGAATGCAAGCTTCCGTGCGCTGCCGGTCACGGACAGTAATGACGGGGAGCAAGTGGTATGCTTCCGCAGTTTCCTTCCGGGCAGTGCGACTTTGATTTAGCGCTCTGAGGAGATCAAGTGATCCTTACTATCGACAATCTGGATGGCTCGGGCGCCCTGGACTATACGAGCGCAGTGATTTCCAAGACGCCGCTTCGCATCGAACGGCAACTAAATGAACCATCACTATGCGCCTTCGCACTCGCCCCGCAGGTATTGAACCTCCCTGTGCCCCTTCGCCTAGCCAGAGTGATCGTCAGCGATGACGGTAATTTAATTCTGTTTACAGGGTATGTAGCGAGTGAGCCTGCTCTGGAGTTGGTGGGTGAGGGCGTGGCTGGCCCTGTGTATCAGGCAGTCGTATCGGCTGTGAGCGACGACGTGTTGCTCGATATGCAAGGACTTTCACAGACGACTGCGAGTTTTGGCCTTGCGGCAGGAGAGCTGGCGCAGAATCTCACCAACGTGGTGGACGCTACTCGCTTCACTCTGAACACGGCTCAGGCGTCAGGCACCATCGGGCGTTTTGTTCCCGAGCCCGCAAAGCGATGGTCCGGAAATGTAGGCGCTCTCGCCTCGAGTTCGCGCAATCTGTATCGAGTTGTCTCAGGCAGCTTGACGATGGCGCCCATCGGCAACGTCACCCATTCGTTGAATGAAGCTGACGGGACGCTTCAAGTCAGCAGGTTGCAGGCATCGATGATGAAGATGCTCGCCAATGACATAACAGTTTGCGGCGAGGATGAACCAAGCGCTTATGTAACAGAAGTATTTGCAGGCGACGGGATCACAGTGCTCTTTGACTTAACGGAAGATCCCTTCTTTCCTTCTTCTTCAAAAACAAAGCCGCTTACAGATCTTTTCCAGTCACCGACAGTTAATACGCTACTGTGGCAGTTACAAGATCCGGGAGGTCATGTTTCGATCACGTCGAATGGGCTCACTTGCGTGGGAGGCAATGGGCTGGATGGCGAGACGGCGCTGTGCGCAAACGGCAACCTGGAGCTTGGCGGCTCTCTTGTCATTGAATCCAATGGGCTTCTCCTGAGCGCCGGGAGTACAGGAATTCTAAGTGGCCTTTACGGCGGTGACATCAATGCAGGGGATTGTATTGCGGGCTTCCAGGTAAGTCAGGTGAACGGGAGCACAGTCCTTTCACCATTGCTTGACGGGCTTACGGCCGGCAGCTCGTTTTCTCCAACTGCTGGCCGCATGTACACACTCCGTCTTCGCATGTATGCCAAAGAAATGCAGCGGATCCTGCAGTCTTACTACTCTTTGGGCGATGACGGCACAGAACTCTGGGGTAGCACTGCGGTTCCCTGCGGATTGAACCTTGTTCTGGAAGTACAGGACATGACGAACGGCGTAAGTGAGCCACCAGTTGTTCTATATGACGGTTCACTTTCCATCACGCCATCCACTTGCAGGTTCGCGTTATTGAACAGTACGCACCTGGTTTGCAGTATCCGTAGTGTAGACGTCACACAGGATGGGCCCGTATGGGTCACCAGTATTCCGCCCGGTGGCAATATGATGACCCGCCGGATTGGAACCACCGCACAGGGAGCCGATTGCAAGGTTGAACGCTCCGGAAAGCTTCGTTTCTATACAACCAGCGTGCCACAGGCTGGTGAAGAGGTGTTTGTTTCCTACAGGACCAAGCATCGTGCCGTGGCACGCATGGCAAACACTGTCGGCACTTCGTCGCAAGGCTCTTCGCAGCTTCCCGCAACAGCCCGATGGATAGGCACTGTGACAAGCCCACAAACCATGAGTTCTGCTGATTGCGAAAATGCGGCGGCTGCTCTACTTTCCTTATCGTCGAGCCGGGCGGCTGCATGGAAAGGCACCTATACGGGCTGGAACATGGACACGCAGGGCGATGTTTGGCCCGGCGATTTACTGGCGATTACAGCTTCGTCGGCGAATATGAGCGCAAATCTCGTCGTGCGAAGTGTGCAGATTGATGTTTCCTGCTCCTCTCCGCAAATGAATAAATACACGATTCACTTCGCGAACGACTGGGCGGACGCACTTGCCATCAAGACTTCCTCCACCGTGCCCAGCGACATTTGGCTACCGCAGCAACCGCAAACGGTTGAACCGCTGGCCAATCTGCTCACACTGAATGCATCGATCAATGGAAGCGCGCTTCAAGTGAGCGCTGGAGTGACGCCTCCTACGGGAGGTGGATTTGAGGTTCGACGAAGAGACTGGTCCTTTGGCCCTGGCACGGATTCTGATCTTGTGTTGCGCAGCCCGGTGAGCAATTTCATCATTCCCCGCGAGGCTGCAATGGAACAGTATTTTGTGCGAATGTATGACGGGTCGACACCGCCGAATTACTCTCGGTTCTCAAGCGCAATCATTGTCAACGTACCACTCTGAGACCAACTCTGCTCATACGAAATGTTTGCAAAGGCCATCTCTGGGCCCATGACGAACTTTCGTCTCTTTGAACTGCAATGAAGGTGAACGGATGATGAGCTTCACACACACGCTCTTCTGGCCGGCCGCACAATCCTTTTGGACCGGGGCGGGTGCGCTTTGGGTGTTCTCGGCTGCAGTGAGCGCTATGGATCCACCAAAAACCGGAGACAGCCGCTTTTATGGTTGGCTCTATCGATTTACGCACCTTTTGGCGGCGAATCTGGACCGGGCTCTTCAGCCCCCTTCGCCGGAAAAGGAACAAACAAGCATTTCAAATAAGGAGAAACAGTAGATGGCAAATATCCTTCTTGGCCTAGAACACGGAGTCGAGGTAGCAGCGGAAGACGTTCTCAAATTTGTGAGCGGCGCCGCGGTCGCTAGCAATAAAGCTACACCTGGAGTAGTTGCGGGACTCGGTGTATTACTTGGCACAGTTGCTAAAACACTTGGCGACATTAATGGCGTCGTGGCTAATCCGCTGAATTTTTCGCTGGATGCTGCGACAATTCAGGACCTCAAAACTGTCTGGCCTGCGATTGTGCAATTTGCGGGATCGATTGGAATCAAGCTGTAGTCGATCAGGCAGGGCCGGAAATTAAGTAGTGGGGCGGTTTCCATGATGTGAGTTACGCGGGCACTATAATCACACTCATGGAGCACGCCCCGCTTGTCGGCGTGGTGATGGGCAGCAAGAGCGACTACGAGGTGCTCAAGCCTGCCGTCGACCTGCTGAAAGAATTTTCTATCCCCTATGAAGTGCGAGTCGTTTCCGCTCATCGCACTCCCGATTGGCTTTTTTCTTATGCAGAGCAGGCAGAGACTCGCGGACTACGCGTTATCATAGCGGGCGCCGGCGGTGCCGCGCATTTGCCTGGAATGCTAGCAGCGAAGACGCTCGTTCCTGTGCTTGGTGTACCGGTTCCGGCGACAATGCTGAACGGCATCGACTCGCTCCTTTCGATTGTTCAGATGCCGAAGGGTGTGCCGGTGGGTACTCTTGCGATCGGCAAGCCGGGCGCGGCGAACGCAGCGTTATTCGCCGCTCAGATGCTTGCGACCTCAGATCAAGAATTGCGCGCCAGGTTGCGTGTGTGGCGGGAGTCTCGCAGAGATGAAGTGCTGGGCGAGGAGTTGCCCCAGTGAGCGCGATCCTTCCCGGCGCTACGATTGGCATTCTCGGTGGCGGACAGCTTGGCCGAATGACTGCCATGGCTGCGCGGTCGCTTGGTTACCGTATTCAGGTCATGGACCCGGACCCATCGTGTCCGGCACGATTCGTCGTCGACGCATGCTTTGAGGGATCATGGGATGACGCCCGCGCGGCCGCCGACCTGGCGCGCGGCTGCGATGTCATCACGCTTGAGATTGAGCAAATCGCAGTGGCAAGTCTGCAGGCGGCTGCAAAATATGCTCCCGTACGTCCTGGCGTGGCCACGATGGAGATCATCCAGGACCGCATCCTGCAAAAAAACTGGCTGGTTGACCATGGCTTCCCGGTTGGCGAATTTCGAACGATCCATTCAGAGGCTGACCTGGAAGCCGCTATTGTTGCACTTGGAGGCCGCTGCTTTGTGAAGAGTGCTCGCGGCGGGTATGACGGCCGAAGCCAAGTGAAGATTGGATTTGGTGAGGACGGCGGATCCGCGGACGATGCCCATGAAGCATGGCATCTCTTGGGTCAACGTCCTGCAATCGCCGAGAAGGCGCTCGATTTGGAAAAAGAAATTTCGGTCATGGTAGCTCGTGCTCCCAATGGCGAGTTAAAGAGCTACCCTTCAGCCGCCAATCATCATGAGAACCAGATTCTGGCATGGAGCGTCATACCGTCGTCCATTCCCGCGACGTTGGAAGAAAAGGCTCAGGAGATTGCGCGTCGCATCGCTGAAGAGATGAACCTCGAAGGTGTGCTGGCGGTCGAGATGTTTCTAACGAAAGGCGGTCAGCTGCTTGTGAACGAGCTGGCCCCACGGCCACACAACAGCTACCACGCCAGCGAGCGCGCCTGCGTAACCAGCCAGTTCGAGCAGATTGTACGCGCTGTCTGCGATTTGCCGCTAGGCGATGTATCGATCGTCACTCCAGCTGCGATTGCAAACCTTCTCGGCGATCTCTGGTTAGAGAACGAACCGAGGTTTGATCGGGCACTTGCAGTGCCGGGGGTGGGGCTCCATCTCTATGAAAAGCATTTACCCCGAGCAGGGCGGAAGATGGGACATCTTTCCGCAATAGGCAAGACGCCGGAAGAGGCTGTAAGTCGCGTGCTGGAAGCAAAAGATCTGCTCTGAAAGATAAAGGCAGGCACAAGGCCTGCCTTTATCGCATTACCATGGCAAACTAACCGATGTCTTCGCTCCAGTTTTCGAGGTACTTCTTTACGTCTGCCATGAATTTCCCTGCGTCGGCCCCGTCGATGATCCGGTGGTCGAAGCCGAGTGTCAGATGGATCATATGGCGAATGGCAATCGAGTCTGTGCCTGAGTCGTCTGTGATGACTGCGGGTTCCTTGAAAAGGCCGCCTACGCCAAGGATGGCGCTTTCTGGCTGATTGATGATCGGTGTGCCGAACTGCTCACCGAAAATTCCAGGGTTTGTAATCGTGAAAGTGCCAGATCCAACTTCATCTGGCTTCAGCTTCTTGCCCCGAGCCCGTTCGGCAAGGTCGGCAATTGCGCGAGCGATGCCTACAAAGCTCCGCTCTTCCGCCTGCTTGATCACCGGAACGATCAGTCCCCATTCCAGCGCAACGGCGATCCCGAGATTGATGTTCTGGTGGTAGCGGATGGCATCGCCCTCCATCGACGCGTTAACGATTGGCATCTTGCGCAGCGTTGCAATCACAGCCCGCGAGATGAACGGCATATAGGTCAACTTCACGGCATTGCGCTGTTCGTACTTCGACTTT
>Ga0209139_10000849_pt1 | contig 10989 bp, 9 predicted proteins | sample BogFormECP14_OM3_FD_188246 | JGI IMG/M metagenome (GOLD analysis project Ga0209139, IMG submission 188246) | Bog forest soil microbial communities from Calvert Island, British Columbia, Canada - ECP14_OM3 (SPAdes) (version 2) | ecosystem: Environmental > Aquatic > Freshwater > Wetlands > Bog ...
GAGGCCGCCCGCGCCGATGCCTCTGCGGCCGCGCGCGATTCCCGCGACGTGCCGTCGAGCCATTTCAGGTAACCGACCCCGAGGGCCAGAATCAACGCCACTACCGGCAGTCCCGCAACCAGCAGACGTGTCCAGGAGAACCGGCTGCTTCGCTCGACCGGCGCTTCCGCGACGTCGTCTTCGTCCTCTTCCTCTTCGAGGTCGAGCAGATCTGCCTCGTCAGCCGCCTCCGCCTCATCGGCGAGGTCATCACGTTCGGCCGGGTCGTCGAGCGACGACTCGTCGGCGACTGGGTCGGTGTCATCGGACATCGCGGAGTCCTCCTCCTGCGCTGCTAATGCGGTTCGTCTACTCACGGTACGAACTCGACATTCGACACCTTGGCACTATCCCCTGTCTTGTCAACGGTGAGGCGCATCCGCCATCTGCGCGGCTCCTGGTCTGGCGGAGCCGCGGCCATGGACGTCTTCACCGCTACCGCGACGAGCACTTGCGCTTGGTCCTTCGTATACGAGAGCAGACCTGCTTCGGAGATGGTGCCCTCCGATTTGGACTGCACTTTCTTGACGACTTCGACGAATGGTTGGGAGCGGTTCTGGAATTCGTCGTGGAAGGCGCCGGTCGCCGAATCCAGGACCCGCTTGATGTCGGCATCGACCTCGGTGTAGTCGATCGTGGTGAGGTTGATCGCGGTTTGCCGCGCGACTTGCACATACAGGTTGCGCTGCGCCTGCACCTGGTCGTCTTGGTGCACGCGAAATCCCAGCCAGCCTCCCAAGCCGAGCAAAGCCACGATGATGGCGACTCCGACGGCGGTCGGACTGGGAATACTCGAAACCCATTTCGGCACCCGCTTTTTGGTGTCGTGACCGGCGTCATCTTCGGCGTCGATATCCTCGGCGTCGATGTCTTCGGCGTCGATGTCTTCGGTCGCGTCGATGTCTTCAGCAGCGCTTTCGACGTCGACTTGCTCTGGGGCGGTTACGGATTCGGTTTCTTCGGCGGCACCATCATGCTCTGCCATGTCTTACCTTTCGAAGTAAAGGCCAGGTCGGACTCGCTGTAGGCGCGGCCGTCCGGGCCCACGTAATTTCCGGTCGCCGGGTCGTAGGGAATGGCGATTGGCGGCTTCACCGGCGGGGCAGCGGGTGGGTGCCAGTGCTCGCCCGGCGAATACGGTGGCCCGGCCTTCGGGTACTGCGGCACACTCTGGCCGCTCAACGTCGCGTTCGGATCGCCCTTCCAGAACAGGCCGTCGTTGAGCGGGACGTACTGCTCGTCGCTTTCGCACATCTCGACGGTCGGTGCGCGCTTGCCCGGCGCGGTCTCGCAGGGAACGTTACGAACGCCGCGGACGTTCATGTCGGAGCTCTGCGGGATTCGGCAGTACAACTCGCCGTTGGTGCGGTCGGGATAGTCCTCCCGGACGGGGATGCGCTGCTGCTGCACCGGCAGGAACCCGGCGTTGCATGGTGGCGGCGAGTTCAGGTTCAAGTTGAAGTCGAGATAGATGCCTTTGTAGTCCATCTTGGCAACCCTGTCCGGCACGATGATCGACGACATCACCGCGGTCCCCTGCGGAAACATGACCAACAGCTGCTCGAGGTCGTTTCGGTAGGACAGGGCAATGTTGCCCAGACTGACCAGATTCGCCAGTAGCACCGGCAGCGTGGGAGCCAACCGGTCGAACAGCGCGGTGCCTTCGCCGAGCGCCGGACCGGCGGTGTTGAGCAGGTCCGCAAACCTGTCGTCTTGTGCCTTCAGCTGACTGGTGATCGCGTTGACCCGCCGCGCCCAGGTCGCGATCGAATCCGACGTTCGCACCTGGGAGCTGGCTACCGGGGGAAACTCGTCGATCAGCCGGGAGAACGAGTCGGTGGTCTTGCCGGCGTCGATCGCCAACGCGGTGCCACCGTCGACGAGCCGGGACAGTTCCGGCCCCAGACCCGCGACAGCCTTCGAGGCTTCATCGACGACGGTGTGCAGGTTGTCCTGCGGGATCGCCGCGAGCGCCTTATTGGTTGTGTCCAGCAGGGATCCGATGTCGACCGGGATCTGTGTTTTGCCGACCGCGATCACGTCGCCGTCGCGCAATTTCGGGCCGGTGTCCTGCACGGTGCCGGAATGCGGTGTCAACTCGAGGAATTGCTCGCCAATAGCCGAGCGGCTGTGCACCGCAGCTGTCACGTTGGAGGGAATCGCGATGTCGGATTTCAGCGAAAGAACGGCCTGAACTCCGTTTTGGGTGACGTCGACCGACTTGACGTTGCCGATCTCGCTGCCGCGATAGGTCACCACCGACGTCGTGTACAACCCACCGGATGCGGGCAGGTCGACCTTCACCGTGTATCTGCCAATCCCCAGCAGCGCAGGCACTTTGACGAAGCCGAATGCCATCACGCCGATGGAGAGGATGGTGACCGACGCAAGAATCGCCAGCTGTGTCCATATCCGGCGAGAGAGGCGCAGCGAACTCGAACGGGCCATGCTAGTAACCCCCCCAGTGGTAAGCCGCGATCAAAGGATTGACCGCGGTATATGGGCTGGGCATCTGGCCGATGGTTCGGCCCCACTGCATCTCGAGTTCGGTGAGGTTCCCTTCCCATTTCGACCCGGTGAAAAAACCGCTGTCCAGACGGCTCAGGGTCAGGTCGACGATGAGCGAGATGTTGGCGAAGTCACCCCGAAACCAGTTGGGTACGGTGCTTTTCACCCACGGCAATGTACTGAGGAAATCCAGACCTCTGGTCAGCGCAGGCCCGGCGTTAGCCAGTTCGCGCAGCGCCGGCGCGAGGTTACGAAAGTTGTCGACGAGCGACTTCTTGCTCTGATTGATCGTGGAGGCGGCGACGGCGCTGAACTGGCCCACTTTGTCGATCGCATCGACCAATGTTTTCCGGGTATCTGAAAGAACGCCAAGCGCCTGCGGGATCGTCGTGAGGGCCTTATCGACCGTTGTATCTTTGTCCGCCACCTGGCCGACCAACGAATTGACACTGTCGATGGCTGTGATGATGTCGTCAGTCTGTTTTTTCGTCTCAGTGACGAAGATGTCGAGTTGGGTCAACAGGCTGCGCATCTCTTTTTCACGGCCGGTCAACGCCGTTGCGAAAGTCCGAGTGATCTCTTGAAGATGACCCAGTCCGCCGCCATTCAGCAGAATCGCCACCGACGCGAGAGTCTGCTCGGTGGTCGGGTACGTCGCAGCTCTGGACAGCGGAATCACCGAGCCGTTCTTGAGCTGTCCGTGCGGTGCCTCGTCGGTCGGCGGCGCCAGCTCGATGTGCATGGAGCCCAGCAGGCTGGTTTGGCCGACTTTGGCGGTGCTGTTCGCCGGCAGGTGAATATCACCGTTGATGCGCATGGTCACCAGGGCATGCCAGTCCTGCACCTCGATCTTGGTGACGTTGCCGATGTTGACGTCGGCGACCCGCACCCGGGTATTCGGCTGAATGACAACCACGTCGGGCAGTTGAGCCTGAATGGTGTACGCACCGTCGCCCTTACCCTGGGTTCCCGGCAGCGGTAGCGAGTTGAGACCCCGCCATCCCCCACAACTCGTCAGCAAGCACAAGCACGAGATGGCAAGTGCCGCAGACAATATGCGCCTCACGGTGTACCTCCGGTCGGCGCGGGTGCGGCCTGAGGCACCATCAAGCCCGGCAGTCCCCCGTGGGGGTCGGTCGAACGGACGGCGACGGGCGCCGGCGGTACGGCGCCCCCGGGCAGTGCTTGAGGCGACTGAGGCAGTGGGCCCGGGCCTGGACTGTCCGCGGGCGGCTGGCCACCCGGCGCTCCCGGCGGCGGTATGTGTGGGTTGAGCTTGTCCTCGCTGTAGGTGAGCTCGTTGGGTCGTGCCGATGCACCCACGAAGGGGTTGAAACCGAGCGGCAAGAAGTTGTACTGGCGGTTTTTTATGATCGGAGACAAATACTGCTCGCACAGTCGCGCCGAATTTTTCGCCCCGACACGGCCGTCGGACTCGATTGAACCGCAAATGGATTGGACGGTGTCGGCAAAGTTCGACAGGGCCAGAATCCCGGTCACCGCGCTCTGCGCCGGTTGATAGATGTTGAGGAAGTTCTGGAACACGTTCGGCGCGACGTGCAGGGTTTGCTTGATGTCACGCCGGCTGTCGTTCAACGCCGTGGTGATGGCGTTGAGGTGGTCGAAGGTCGTACCGATCGCCTCGCGGTTCTCGGCGACGAAGGGACGCAGATCGTTGACGGCGCCGTCCAATCCCGCAATGGCCTGGCCCCACTCGTTGGGAGTATTGGTCATCACCGTGGTGATGTTGGCCAGGTTCTTGTTGAACGACGCCAGCAGCTCACTGCTCGAGGTCAGCGCGGAGACGAACGTCTCCAGGTTGCGCAGCGTGCTGAAAATGTCCGTGCTGTGGTCGCCGAGCGCTGAAACCGCCTGCGAGAGCTTGATGACGGTGTCGCGCGCGGTGTCGCCCTCGCCGCGCAGGTTCGCGGCTGAGGTGTTGACGAATTGCCCCAGCGCGCTCGTTCCGCCCTCGGTCGTCGGTTGCAGGGACTCGGTCAGCTTCTCCAACTGCTTACGCAGGTCGTCCCACTCGACAGGGACCGCGGTTCGCTCCTCCGGAATGGTCGCGCCGTCAGCCAGTTTCGGGCCGCCGGAGTAGACCGGGACGAGCTGGATCGCGCGCGAAGTGACCAGTGACGGCGACAAGATCGCCGCGCGCACGTCGGCGGGAACCGGATATTCCGACTCGACGGTGAACGTGACCTTCGCCGCGTTGGGCTGCGGCTCGATCTTCTCGATTGTTCCGACCGCGACGCCGAGAATGCGGATCTCGTCGCCGGTGTAGACACCGTTGGTGTTCGGAAAGTAGGCGATGTAGGTGTTCCGGGTGACCTGTTTCCACCACGGCGTGACCATCATGCTGATCCCGACGGCCAGAATCAGCACCAGGCTGATCGCCGTACCGATCTTCGTGACGCGTCGATGGTTCTCGATCCAGGCGCCGGCTTTGGCGCATGCCATCAGCGACCCCCGTTCGCGGGCACTTCATTGGGCGCCGGCAGGTACACCGGTGTTTGCTTGGGCGGCGGCTTCAAGTCGGCCGGGGGCCCTGGCGGTGGCCCGCCTGGCGGCGGCGCCGGTGGCGGCGGCCGGTATGGATAGCAGTTGGGGCCGGGCAGCGCAACGCCGGCCGGACCGCACGACTGCTGATCCGGGTTGCCGGTGATCGCATCCGGGATCGAGCGTCGCGGCTCGCCGCCTTGTCCGGTGCGCGGGTAGGGCAACGGCAGCAGCGGTAGGCCAGGCTGGCCGTTGCCCGGATCGACAAGCTGCGACGGCAGCAGCACATTGGGATCAAGCCCCAGATCAGAGAACGCCGCATCGGTGAACGGCTGCACAAATTGTCCCAGTGTCAGGTTTGGCAGCGAGGCTTTGAAGAACGGCCCTGACCCCAGCACTTCACCGAACGACATCGCGTACTTCGGGATGAGGTACAAGGTGCGCTGCAGTTCCTTTTTGCGATCGTCCAAGACCGACAGCACACCGTTGAGCTTGTCCAGGGCGGGCTTGAGCTGTGTCCGGTTGTCGCCGATGACAGCAGATATCTCCCGCGTCGCGGCCCCGACGTTGGTCATCAGCGCGTCAACCGCGTTGCGTTGCGTCAGAAGCTCGGCCAGCAAGGCATTCGCGTTGATCACCAGGTTGGCGATCTGGTCGCTGCGCTTGCCCAGCACCCCCACGACCTTGTTCGCGTTGGTCAGCAGGCTGCGCAGTTTCGCGTCACGGTTGTCCAGCGTGCTGGAGAACTGCGCAACTCCCTCCAGTGCGGCCTTCAAATCAGGTGGAGTGTCTTTGAAGGTGTTCGCCAACGTCGTCAGCGCCGAAGAAAGCTTTGCGGTGTCCAATGCGCTGATGGTGCTGGTCAAGTCGCCCAGGGCGTCCGGTAAGTCATACGGCGCGCGAGTGCGCTCGACCGGGATGGGGCCTTCGAGCTTGTCGTCCCCTCGCGGAGTTATCTCGAGCATCTTTGTACCAAGCACGGTTTCGGTCTTGATCGACGCTTCGGTGCGGTTGCCCAGTGCGACATCGTCGTCGACGGTGAATTTGACCAGCACCTTCGTCCCGTCCAATTTGACGCTGGATACCCTGCCGACCGACAGCCCCGACACCCGCACGTCACTGTCCGGTTTGATGCCTCCCGCCTCGGTGAAATAGGCCGAATAGCCAGACTTTCCGGTGAGGAACGGGATCTTCTCATAGGAGAAGACAGCAGTGACCAAGGCAACGACAATGGCGATGCCGACCAAGCCGACCGTGGTTCGGTTGCGGTCGGCGAGCGGTTTGATATCGCGTCGCTTGAGCTTGTCTTTCAGAACGCTGAAACGGCTTTTGATCGAGGTCATTTTTTCGGCAAGCACCGCCCGGTTACCTGGCTCACCAGCTTGACGAACGTGGGTTGCCCGTTCCGGCCATTGAGCTTGATGATCACATCGCAGATGTAGAAGCCGAAGTAGTCGCCGTAGAGACCCTGGCGGGACAGCGTTTGATAAACGTCGGGAAGTGTTCTGACGAGGTCGTCGAAGTAATTGTGATCGGACTCGACTTGCCCCGCGAAGCGATCTGTTTGGACCACAGTGTCTTTGATCGGTTGTCGGGCGGTCGTCAACAAGTCAGCTACGGATCCTGTCGCGGCATTGATGTAGGCCACGTCCTTGGTGATATCGGTCTTGCGCTCGGACAGTGCCCCGACCAGTAAGGAGAGCTTGTCCAGGCCGTCTGAGAACTGTTTGTCGCGGGTGCCAAAGGTGTGCAGCACGACGTTCAGGTTGGTGATCACATCGCCGATGAGCTTGTCCCGGTTGGCCAGCGTCGTGGTCAGCGCAGAAGTCTCACCGAGCACCGACGAGATGGTTGCGCCCTCACCCTGGAACACCCTCAGCAGTTGGCCGGACAGTGCATTGACCTGGTCGGGATCCAACGCGCGGAACAGGGGCCGGAAACCACCGATCAGCGCGTCGACGTCGAGAGCGGGAGAGGTCCGGGCCAACGGAATCGTAGCTCCCGGCTGCAGCCTCCGTGGCGGACCGGGCCCATCCTCGAGTGCGAGATAACGGTCACCGATGAGGTTTTCGTAGCGCACCGACGCTTTGGTGCCTTCGGTGAGCCTCAGTCCTTTGTCGATGGCGAAGTTGATGTGGACAGTGCCGTCCTTTTCCAGCTTGAGGTCACTGACCTTGCCGACTTCGACACCCGCAATACGAACGAAGTTCCCGCCCTTGAGCCCTGAGACATTCGAAAACACCGCGCTGTAGGAAGTGCGGGTATCAAACCGGAACTGCCCGAAAACCGTAACGAGAATGAAGACGAAAGCAAGGGAGACAACGGTGAACGCCACCACACGCGCGATGGCGCCGGCGTTGGTTCTCATTGCTATTCCTTACTTTTCGCGGGGTCAGGGTGACTTAAGGCGATGGTGCTGCGGGCGGGCCGGGCGGCGTCGCAGCCCCGGCGTAGTCAGGTGCGCCGGACGGCGGTTGTCCGGGATAGGCCGGGGCGAGGCCCGGCGCCGGACCGCCCGGGTAGCGGATCAGCGGCGGTTGGGGCGTTCCCTTGGTGGCCGGGAAGTAGTTGACATAGCCGGGGAAACCAATGCCGGAGTTAGGCCGGATGTCCAGGCCGGTGCCGAATCCGGTGTCGGTGACCAGATACTTCACCGGGAAGTTCGCGCTCGCGTCAGGCAAGGAACCACAACTCGGCTTGCCGCCGGGGCCACCCTTGGCCTGCACGCGCGGCAAGTTGTCGGGGTAGCGGTACGGGTCGTCACCGAACAGCAGCCCGCCATCGATATTGAGGGATTTGCCGTTGCCCCCCATGGCGGCTCGACCGCCATTCTCGAGGTACCAGACCGCGCCCTCGAAGGTGCACTTGTATGTCGGTGAGTATTTGTTCAGCAGCTCGAAAGTTGGCGCCACCAGGTTGATCGAGTTGACCAGGTTCTGCTCGTTCCGGCCGATCGTGTTGATCCCGGCATTCGAGAAGCCGATCGCGTCCAACAGCAGTTCGTTGAGCGCCTTCTTGTTGTTACTGATCGTTACGCTGGTTGTCGAGAATGCATCCAGCGTCGACAGGATATCTTGCGCCGCAACCGAATAGGCCGCAGCAGTCTTGCCGAACAGCTGCCAGTCTTTCCGGATGGTGGCTTGTTTGGGGTTCACGGCAAGAAGAAATTGGTTGCCTCCGCTGATCGCCTCTCCTATGCGCTCGCCCTTGCCGCGGAAAGCGTCGGACAGCGCCGAGAGCACACCGTTCAGCTTGGCCGGGTCGATTGCACGGACTATTGACTGCAAGTTCTCGAAGACGGTGTTGACCTCGACGGTCGTGTTGCGACTGTGTAGCACAGCGCCTTTGGCCAATTGTCGATGATTGGCGCCCTCTGCGGGAACGATCAGGTCGACGTACTTGGCCCCGAACGCGGTGCTGGACCTGATCTCCGCCTCGATGTTGCTCGGCAGATAGCGAAATTCGTTCGGATAGATTTTCAGCTTCAGCTTCGAAAGGTTCGTGCCGGCCGAATCGGCATAGGACTCAACACGGTCGACTTCACCGATCTGGACGCCGCGCAGTTTCACCTTCGCGTCGTCCTCCATCACCAGGCCGGCCCGATCGGATATCACCGTGAGCGGAACGGTCGTCCGCAGCGTTCCTTCGAACGCCATCGCGGTCAGCGTGCTGATCACGACGATCACCAGGATGAGTACCGGTGCCCACCAGATTGGATCAATTCCCCGGCGCCGCCGGGTCTCTTGGCTCATCTCATCATCCCGACAAGTGGAAATTGCCGGACTGTCCGTATACCGACAGCGTGATGGTCAGCAGAATGAAAACTCCGGCGGTGATCGAGGTGCGGACCGCGCGACCGACCGCCTCGCCCACGCCTGCCGGTCCGCCGGTGGCGTGGTAGCCGTAGTACGTGTGAATTGCCATCACCGCGGCCGCCATCGACAGCGCCTCGGTGAACGACCAGAGCAGATCGGTGGGGTGCAGAAACGATGAGAAGTAGTGGTCGTACACGCCGCGGGACTGCCCGTAGATGATCGTCGTGCCAAATCGGGTCGCCAGAAACGACATCAGCACGGCGACGGTGTAGATCGGGATGACTGCCAGCACCCCCGCCACGATGCGGGTGGATGCCAGGTAGGTGATTGGCCGGATGGCCATCGCCTCCAGCGCGTCGATCTCTTCGTTGATGCGCATGGCCCCGAGTTGCGCGGTGGCACCGGCACCGATGGTGGCGGCCAGCGCCACACCCGCCGTCGCCGGTGCGATGAATCGGACGTTGAGGAAGGCGCCCAAAAACCCTGTGAGAGCCTCGATCCCGACGTTGGACAGCGTGTTGTAGCCCTGCACAGCGATCAGCGCGCCGGTGGTCAGCGTCAGAAACCCGATGATGACCACAGTGCCGCCGATGACGGCCAACGCCCCGGTGCCCATGCCCAGAACAGCAACCAATCGCAGTACTTCACCTGGATAACGTCGAATCGCGTCGACGGTTGACACCAGCGCGCTGCCGATGAACGCCGTTTGCTCCCCCAAGCTGCGGACCGCGTCGACTAGCCGACTCACGATCTCGGTGCCGGGTATGTACCTCTCGTCTTCGGCGGTGCTCAAGGAGACACCTTCACACCGAAAGCGGTCGCCAGGATATTGATCAAGAACAGGGCCATGAACGCAAACACCACGGTCTCGTTGACGGCGTTGCCCACCGAGATCGGGCCGCCGCCAACGGATAGGCCCTTGTAGCAGGCGATCAGGCCCGCCGAAAGCCCGAAAAGCAGTGCCTTGACCAGGGACACGATTACCTGCGGAAGGCCGGTCAGCAGTGTCATCCCGAAGATGAACGCCCCCGGTGTGACGTGTTGCACGTACACCACGAAGAAGTAGCTGCCGGTAAGGCCCACTACCGCGACAGCCGAATACAGCAGCAGCGCAACGAATGTCGCGGCAATCACCCGCGGCACCACCAGCGCCTGGATGGGGTTGACGCCGATGACCTTCATCGCGTCGATCTCCTCGCGGATGGTCCGGGCACCTAGATCCGCGCACATCGCCGTGGAGCCCGCACCGGAGACCACGATCGCCGTGACCACCGGCCCCACCTGGGTGACCGAAGCCAGCGCAGCACCGGCACCGGACAAGTCACCGGCGCCGACCTCGATCAGCACGATGTTCAGCGTGAAAACGATGAGAACGGTGTAGGGGATCGACAGCACCAGGGTCGGCACAATCGACACCCTCGCGACGAACCAGATCTGATCGATCAGTTCGCGCAGTGCGAAAGGGCGTCGAAAGGCGGCGGCGAATGTCTCGCCCGCCATGACAACGAAGTCGCCGATACCGGTGGCGGGTTTGGACCAATCAATGCCGGCTACCGTCGGCCCTAGAGTTCTTTGCGGCAACGGCCTACCCGCTCCGCCGAGAGCCGTACACGTGTGACGAAGACCATGCCTTTATTGCTGGACGAGTTTGCCCAGTGGGGTCATACCAGCCCATCGGACGGGTATTCCGACCAGTTGGATTTATGGCTTTCACCAGGCGAAATCCGCAATGTATTGTCGAAAATCCGGCGATGGCGGCGGCCTTCATCGAGTTTGCTCGTTCTGCCGGCTCGTGATGCACGTCATCGCGCTCCTCTGACTACGGGGAAGGCTTGGGGTCACCCGGCTTTCTGCGGGTATGGACGCGTGCAAGCTCGCGACATCAATGCCGCTGCCCGCCTGCACACACAGACCACGTCGAGAATTTACGGGTTCTGGCCGTTGAGCGGGAGGTTTCGGATCAAGCAGAAGAAATGTGGCCCAGAACGCACCATTGACCTGGGCAGCGTGCCGAAACTTCAGCCGCTGCCCAGGCCCGGCGCGAGGTCACGCCAACGACGCATCGCGCGACGCGTCACCCGACGTTGGTGCCGCCTTCGGCTATACGCCGCACCGCATTCAGGAA
>Ga0209139_10000850_pt1 | contig 10988 bp, 10 predicted proteins | sample BogFormECP14_OM3_FD_188246 | JGI IMG/M metagenome (GOLD analysis project Ga0209139, IMG submission 188246) | Bog forest soil microbial communities from Calvert Island, British Columbia, Canada - ECP14_OM3 (SPAdes) (version 2) | ecosystem: Environmental > Aquatic > Freshwater > Wetlands > Bog ...
CCTTCACGCTTGAAGTGCGGGCAGAAGAACACTTCCTCGAATTCGATACCCTGCGACTTGAACAGCTCAATGATGAAGCGATGCGTCTGCTCGAACGGCTCGCGCGGCAGGCTGGGCGTGCCCAATCCATCTTGATTGCTGACTACGACGAAGCTGAATCCGGCGCGCTGCAAATCGAGCAGCGCCGCGACCACGCCTGGCATGAGGCGGACTTTGGCCAGGCTGTCCACTTGCTCGTCCGGCGTCTCCTCGTTCAAGGTGCCGTCGCGATCCAGGAATATGATGGGCCGACTGCTCATGGCAATCCCACGCAATGCAGCAGCGCATCGTTTTGCGCCCGGGTGCCGACGGTGATGCGCAGCGAGCGGGGTAGGGCGGGATGGGCTCGCAGGTCACGAACGATCAGCCCGCCGGCCATGCTGTTGCTCATGAATCGATCCGCATCGCGGCAATCGATCAACAGAAAGTTGGCGTCGCTCGGCCAGACTTTATCGACCAGCGGCGATGACTCGAGCCCCTGGTGCAAATACTCTCGCTCCGCCAACAAGGCATCGAGGCGTGCCTGCGAAGCCGCGAGCTCAGCAGGCGCAAGGGCGTGCAGTGCTGCCTCCACGCTTGGCTGCGCGAGACAGTAGGGCGGGATCACGCGCTTTGCCAATTGAATCAATTCCGGAGCCGCCAGCAACGCACCCACTCGAGCCCCCGCCATTGCATGCGCCTTTGACATGGTGCGTAGGATAGCAAGCGTCTGGAAGCGATCCAGCCACCGCGTCAGGCTCGCCGATCGCGACCATTCGACATACGCCTCATCGATGACGACGATGGCTTTTCCGTCAAGCGCCGTGCAGATCTGCTCGAGTGCCGCAGTTCCTAGAAGGTTGGCGGTCGGATTGTTGGGCGAACACAGATACACGAGTTTGATACCGGGCCGCCAGGCCGCCAGCAACCGCTCAGGATCGATGCTCCAACCCTGTTCGCGGTTCAAGGGAAGCTCGACCACGCCGGCTCCCTGAATGCGCGCGGCAACTTCGTACATGCCGAAGGTCGGCGCGCACTGCAGAATTGAGTCGGCTCCGGTGCGCAAGAACACGCGGCACAGCACGTCAATTGCTTCGTCCGCGCCGCGTGTCGCCAGCACGTGCTCCACGGTGACCCCGTACAGCTGGCCTAAGCGCTCGAGCAGCGCCTGCGGCTGCGGTTCCGGATAGCGATTCAAACCGGCGCCGGTGTCATCACCGCGGGGTCTCCACGGTGCCTCATTGGCATGCAAACGCGTGTGCGTGGGCAGCCAAGCGGCATGCACATAAGGCTTGAGCGCGACAATCTCGGAGCGCGCCAATGACATAACGGCATTCATTGCGATGCCGCCGCCAGCGCCGCCAAGCGAACGCTCACCGCTGCCGCATGCGCGTCCAAGCCCTCGAGACCCGCCAGGACCTGCGCCGTCTCCCCTAACTCGCGCAGCCCCACTGGCGAGAGCTCCTGCACGCTGATGCGCTTCTGAAAGTCTTCGAGGGACAAGCCGCTGTAGGATCGCGCATAGCCATAGGTGGGCAGGGTGTGATTGGGTCCGCTGCAATAATCCCCGATGGATTCCGGCGACCAGTGTCCCAGGAACACGGCGCCCGCGGCACTGACCTTTGCTAGCCACGCGCGCGGCTCGCGAATTTCCAGCAACAGATGTTCCGGGGCGTATTGGTTGGCGATCTGGAATGCCGTTTCCAGGGTGTCGACCACCAGCAGCCGCACCGCCCGCAGCGACTGCGCCAAAACCACGGCACGCGACAGCCGTGCGCTCTGGCTGCGCAGTTCGCGCCCTACGGCCTTGGCAAGCGCGGCGCTGGGTGTGACGAGCAGCGCCTGCGCATCGGGACTATGTTCTGCCTGTGCCAAAAGATCCGCCGCGACGAAGTCGGCGCGCGCCGAATCATCGGCGATCACCATGACTTCGGTGACTCCGGCGGGCAAATCAGCCGCGGCACCCGCGGCATCCTGCGCTACCAGGATTTTTGCTGCGGTTACCCAGGCATTGCCGGGCCCAAATACCTTGTCGCACTTCGGGATGCTTGCGGTGCCATAGGCCATGGCCGCAATCGCTTGCGCGCCGCCTACTTTGAAGACCTGCTCGATGCCGGCCTTGCGTGCCGCGACCAAAACGGCGGAATCCGCAGCGCCAGCGCCGTTCGGCGCCGTGCACATCACGCGCACCGGGCAGCCCGCGATCGCCGCCGGCACCGCCAGCATCAGGGCAGTGGAGGGTAGGGGGGCGGAGCCGGCCGGGACGTACAGACCCACCGCGCCAATCGGCACGCTGATTCGTTCGCAAACGACTCCGGGCGCGGTTTCCACCCTCAAAGGGGCCGGCATCTGCGCGGCGTGGAATCGATGGATGGTCTGCATCGCTCGACCGATGGCGGCATGCTGCTTAGGCTCGAGTGCGCGCTCCGCGAACTCGAATTCCTGGGGCGTCACCCGCAGCACGCGCAGCCGCGCGCCATCATATTGTTCCGTGAGCGCCAGCAGCGCGGCATCGCCTTCGCGGCGCACCCGCGCGATGATGCGGCGTGCGGTTGCGGCGGTGCGCGCGGCGTGCCGCTGCGCGGGGCGCTTCACGGCCTTGAATCGGGCGGCGGTGGACAGGGAGTTCCAATCGAGGATGCGCATCTTGAAGCGACTCGCGTCAGGCCAGCATCTTCTCGACCGGCAGCACCAACACCGAACTTGCGCCGGCGGCCTTCAGCTGCTCCAGAGTTTCCCAGAACACGTTTTCGCGGCACACCGCATGGACGGCGACCCGATCGCCCAAGCCTTCCAGGGGAATGACGGTGGGCGCCTCGCTGCCGGGCAACAGCTTCGCAATCGCCGCCAGAGCGGAGCGGGGCGCATGCAGCATGATGTACTTGCTGCCTTTGACCTGCTCGACGCCGTCGATGCGCATCAGCAGGCGCCGTGTCCATTCCTGCTTCTCCACCGCGATGGGCACGGGTGTGCGGATCAGGGCCGCCTGGCTCTCGAGCACGACCTCTGCCTGGCGCAGGTGATTGGCCGCAAGCGTGGATCCGGTCGAGACCAAGTCGCAAATCAGATCGGCGCGCCCGAGCCGCGGCGCGATTTCCACCGCGCCGGACAGCACCACCACCTCCGCGGCCACGCCGCATTCGGCGAGAAAGCGTGCCAGGATGTTGGGGTAGGTGGTGGCTATGCGTTTGCCGTGCAGCGATTGCGCACCCTGGTAGTCGAAGCCATCGGGTACCGCGATGCAAAGCTTGCAGCGGCCGAAATCCAGCAGCTGTACCGTGTCGAATAGCGGCCCGATATTGCGCGCTTGAAATGCCAAACGCTTCTCTTCGACGACATTCAAACCCACCAACCCCAAATCGCAGACATCTTCCTGGACCAGATCCGGAATGTCATCATCGCGCACGAACAGCACATCGAGCGGCATATTCTCGCCGTAGCACATCAGCTGGTCCTTGCCGCGGCTGTACTTCAGGCCGCAGCGCGACAGCAATTCCAGCGAGCTGTCGGTGAGCCGGCCGCTCTTTTGCACGGCGATCTTCAGGCGCATTGAATCGGCGCAACCATCGGCGTTACGCATTGAGTTTCAGCCGTTCGGTGACCGCCCGGTAGCCGCCGCTTCCCGACATCAGGTAGCGCGCGACGCGGCCGATGGTGGTTACGCTGACGCCGGTTTGCCTATGGATCTCGCGGTACGGCAGGCCGCGCTCCAGCAGTTCGACCACAGCCCAGCGGTCCGCCATCGCCTGCAGTTCGGCGGGCGTGCACAAATCGCGAAAAAAGTTGCGGCACTCATCGACCGAGCGCAGCGCCAGTATCGCGGCGCATAGCGCACGTTCGTGCTGCTGCTCTTGTCGCGGTGTGACCGGTCGATTGGTTTTCATGGCGAGGTCTGCATGCGGCGCATCGCTTTCCTGCTAATGTATTAACGCACTGTTACATTAATACATTGGAAGAGCCGGATCAAGCAATTTGGCGAGCTTGCCTTGACGCGACGCACGGCGTCTGCCTAAAATTCGCATAGCTTATCTAGACCGGCTGAGGGAAAGGCCCTTAGAAGCCGGGGCAACCACCAAGATTGTTCCATTTGAACAGTTGCGGAACGGTGCCAACTCCTGCGGAGCCAAGGGTCGAAAGACTCGAGGATCCGGTAGATAGGCGGCCGATTGCGCGCAGCCGCGCACATTCATTCGGGCAATGTCGGCGCTCCAGGGGTTATGTCACCTTTAAGGAGCTTGCAGTTTGTGGCCGAAAATCCTTTGAATTCCGTGGACGAGACGATAAGTCTCAATCCGTTCGCCTTGCATTACGCCGATTCACTGCGGGACGCAAAGATGGCATTCCGTCTGACGGGAAATGCACAGGGACCCGTCATTGCGGTCCTCGGCGGCATTTCCGCGCACCGCATCGTCAGCGGTGCGCAGGGTCTGGGCTGGTGGCCGGAGATGGTGGGGCCGGGACTCGGCGTGGATACCCGTGAGTATCGGGTTTTGGGTGTCGACTATCTCGGCGGCTGGGGAGAAAGCTCGACCCCGGCCAGCGGCGGTCGATTTCCATCCATCAGTTCGTACGATCAAGCCAGCGCTTTGAGCCTCATCGTGCGGCACCTTGGCTTGGGTTCCTTGCATGCCATCGTCGGCGCTTCCTATGGCGGGATGGTGGCGCTCTGCTTCGCCGAGCGTTACCCCGATCAGGTGCAGCACATCGTGGTCTTGAGCGCCGCCGACAAGGCGCAGGTTCTGTCCACCGCCTGGCGCAGCGTGCAGCGACAGATCGTGCGCGAGGCGATCGCACGCGGCGACGGCGCGGCGGGTCTCAAATTGGCGCGGGCGCTGGCGATGGCCACTTATCGCAGCAACGTCGAGTTCTCGATCAGATTCGGCGGGGCGCCGACGCGAGCCGCCGATCGCTTTCGGTTTCCCATAGAGGATTACCTGTTTGCGCGCGGCGATGACTACGTGCAGAAATATCGCGCCGAATCGTTTTTGGCGTTGAGCGAGTCGATCGATCTGCATCAGATGGATGCCACGCTGGTGCATACGCCGGCAACGCTGATCGCCGTGCGCGAAGATCAACTCGTGCCGTTCAGCGACATGCAAGCGCTGTCCGCCCGCTTGAACGGTCCGCGCCAACTCATCGAGATCAATTCCATTTTCGGACATGACGCCTTCTTGAAAGAAGGCGCCGCCCTGACACCCATTATCAAGCACGCGCTTGCGGAGCAGTAAACATGAGCAAAGTACCGCCCAAAAACATCGCGACTCGATCGGTTCGCGCCGGACTTGAGTCGGACGCCATGCATGGTTCCGTGGTGCCGCCGATTTATTTGTCGACGAATTTCGCGTTCGAAAGCTACGGCCGGCCCCGCCAGTATGACTACACCCGTTCCGGCAATCCGACGCGCGACCAGCTGGCCGGCGCGTTGGCGGACCTGGAGGGCGGCGCCGGGGCCGTGGTGACTTGCACCGGGATGGCGGCCATTACATTGGTTCTTGCGACGCTGCCCAATGGGGCACGCATCATTGCGCCGCATGATTGCTATGGCGGTACCTATCGGTTGCTCGCCGCGCTGCATGCCAAGGGCAGTCTGGTGGTCGATTTCGTCGATCAAAGCAATCCGCGTGAATTGCAGAATTCGCTGGCGGCCGGAGCGCAGCTGGTGTGGATCGAGACCCCGAGCAATCCGTTGCTGCGCGTTGTCGATATTCGCGCCATCAGTGAGGCCGCCCACGGCGTCGGCGCCGTGGTCGTAGTGGACAATACCTTCCTATCGCCGGTCTGGCAGCAACCCTTGAGTCTCGGCGCCGATTTGGCGCTGCACTCCACCACCAAGTACTTGAACGGCCACAGCGACGTGGTCGGAGGCGCGGTGATCGCCGCCACACCTGAACTGCAACAAAGCCTGGTGTGGTGGGCGAACGCCCTCGGCGTGACCGGGGCGCCGTTCGACAGTTTTCTCACGCTGCGCGGAGTTCGCACCTTGCACGCGCGCATGCGCGTGCACGCGGAAAATACCGCCGCCATAGTGGACTTCTTGACGCGGCATCCAGCGGTGCAGCGCGTTCATTATCCCGGACTCAGCGGCAATCCCGGACACGAGATTGCGCGCCGCCAGCAGAGCTGCTTCGGCGCCATGTTGAGCTTCGAGCTTGCCGGCGGCGAGGCTGCGGTCGGCGCATTTCTCGAAGGACTCAGTTGCTTCACCCTGGCCGAATCCTTGGGTGGCGTTGAGAGTCTGATAGCGCACCCGGTGACCATGTCGCACGTCGGCATGGAGGAGTCGGCAAGATTGCGCGCCGGCATCGGCGCCAACCTGTTGCGGGTCTCGGTCGGCATTGAGGATCACGCCGATCTGGTTGCGGATCTAGCCGCCGGGCTCGAGCGCGCGGCTAAAGTGCAGCCAACACCGAATCTGCGGCGGCACGTGTCGTAATCCCCTTCCCCGGCGCGGCGAGATCGGCGGTCAGAGCGCCCGAGGTAACGGCGCGATCGACCGCGTTCTCCAGCGCCTTGGCCTCGGCCTCCAAACGCAGCGCATGTCGCAGCAGCAGCGCTGCGCTCAAGATCGCCGCGTAAGGATTGGCGATGCCGCGGCCGGCGATGTCGGGGGCGGAGCCATGGATGGGTTCGAACAGTCCGCCGCGCTTATCGGCGCCGAGCGATGCCGAGGGCAACAATCCCAGCGAGCCCGCGAGCATCGAGGCCTCGTCCGTGAGGATATCGCCGAACATATTTTCCGTCACGATGACGTCGAAGTCGCGCGGCCGCTGCAAGAGATGCATCGCCGCCGAATCAACCAACATGTGTTCGACACTGACATCGGGAAATTCCGCCGGCATCAGCAGATTGACTGTCGAACGCCACAGGCGCGAGGTCTCGAGCACATTGGCCTTGTCCACCGACGTCAATTTGCCGCGACGGCCGCGAGCCAATTGGGCTGCGAGCCGCACCACACGTTCGATTTCCGTCAGCGTGTAGCGGCAAACATCGACCGCCTCGGTGGCAGTGCGGGTCTTTTCACCGAAATAGATGCCGCCGGTGAGCTCGCGTACCACCATGATGTCGACGCCGCGCAGAATTTCGGCCTTGATCGGCGAGGCGTGGAGCACCGCGGGATGCGGCACAACCGGACGCAGATTCGCAAACAGCCCCAGCGCCTTGCGCAGCTGCAGTAGGCCTTGTTCGGGCCGGACTTTGGCATTTGGGTCGGACCATTTCGGACCACCCACCGCGCCCAACAGTATGGCGTCGGCCCGCTCGCCCAAGGCCAAGGTTGCCGGCGGCAGCGGCAGGCCGGTGGCATCGATCGCCGCGCCACCCAGGAGCGCCGACTCGAATTCAAAGTGGTGCTGGAAACGCGCTGCCACCGCGGCCAGCGCGCGCACGGCTTCAGCGGTGACCTCTGCGCCGATGCCATCGCCGGCAAGGACTGCGATCAGCGCCCTCACTTGACCGAAGCGCCGCTCAGCGCAGCCTCGTGGCGTTCGATGCACGGCAGCTTGCTGCGCAGGTAGCCAAGTTCATCGATCCCATTCAACAAGCAATGGCGTGCAAACGCCTCGATGGGAAATGACACCGCGCGGCCCGTGGGCAGCGTCAAGCACATAGCCTGCAAATCGATATCGACCTCGGCGCCCGGATGCTGAAGCAACCATTGCGAGGTCGGCTCGTCCACGACAATGGGCAGCAAGCCGTTCTTCAAGGAATTGCCGCGGAAAATATCGGCGATCTCGGTGCTGACGACTGCGCGAAAGCCGTAATCAAGGAGCGCCCAGGGTGCATGCTCGCGCGAGGATCCGCAGCCAAAATTGCGTCCGGCCACCAAGATGTCCGCGCCGCGGGCTGCGGGCCGATTCAGGATGAAATCCGCATTCGGCGCGCCATCGCTGCGGTAACGCCAATCGGCAAACAATTGCTCTCCCAAGCCTTCCTTGGTGGTCGTGGTGAGGAATCGCGCGGGAATGATCTGGTCGGTGTCGACATTGCTGGCGGCGATGACCACGGTCTTGGAGCGAAACCGCTTTATGGATTGCACTACATCAGTTCCCGAGGATCAGTGATCTTGCCTGTGACCGCGCTGGCGGCGGCGGTCAATGGACTCACCAGCAGCGTGCGGGCGCCAACGCCCTGGCGGCCTTCGAAATTGCGATTGCTGGTGCTGATCGAATACTGGCCGGCGCCGACCGTGTCGCCGTTCATCCCCAGGCACATCGAGCAGCCCGATTCGCGCCAATCCGCGCCAGCGGCCCTGAAAATTTCCCCGAGGCCGGAAGCTTCTGCCTTGAGCTTGATCTGCTGCGAACCCGGCACAATCAGCAGATGCACGCCCGGAGCGACCTTGCGGCCTTTGAGAATCCGGGCTGCTGCCTGCAGGTCCTCGAGCCGGCCGTTGGTGCAGCTGCCGATGAACACCACGTTCACGGGCTTGCCCAACATGCCTTCCCCGTTGTGAAAGCCCATGTAGCGCAGCGCCTTGTCGAACCCCGCATCGCCGCTGGTGTCGGGGATCGCGCCTCCGATCGGCACCGCCATGCCGGGATTCGTGCCGTAGGTGATCATGGGTTCAATCTCGGTGGCGTCGATGTCCACCGCGGCATCGAATTTAGCGTCAAGGTCGCTGTTGAGATTGCGCCAACGCGCCAACGCGGCGTCCCAATCGCGTCCCTTGGGCGCACGCGGCGTGTCTTTCAAATAATCGAAAGTAGTGTCGTCGGGCGCGATCATACCGGCGCGGGCACCGGCTTCGATTGACATGTTGCACACCGTCATGCGCTCATCCATGGATAGGCCGCGAATCGTCGATCCGCGGTACTCGAACACATAGCCGGTGCCGCCCGAGACGCCGATCCTGCCGATAATGCTGAGAATCAGGTCCTTTGCCGTGACCCCAGGGTTGAGCTTGCCGTTGACGTTGACCGCAAAACTCTTCGGCTTGCGCTGCAGCAACGACTGCGTGGCCAACACATGACCGACTTCGGTGGTACCGATGCCGAAGGCCAGGGCGCCAAAGGCGCCGTGCGTGCTGGTGTGGCTATCGCCGCACACGATGGTCATGCCGGGCTGCGTACAGCCCAGTTCCGGACTGATGACGTGCACGATGCCGCGACGTGAATCGCGCATACCAAACAGCTCGACGCCGAATTCGGCGGCATTGCGCTCCAGCTGGCGCACCTGTTTGGCGGCGGCGTCGACCTTGATCGGCACATTACCGAATACCTGTTCGGTGGTGGTCGGCGTCGAATGGTCCATGGTCGCCAGCGTGCGCTCGGGACGACGCACCGGAAGTCCCAAGGATTGCAGCAGGCTGAATGCCTGCGGCGAGGTGACCTCGTGAATCAGGTGCAGATCGATGTACAACACGGCAGGCGTGTCCGACGTCTCGGCGACGACCTCGTGCGCCGCCCAGACCTTGTCGAACAGTGTGCGCCCGCTCATGCGATCAAGCCTTGCCGCCTTCCAGCCAGGGCATGCGGGCGCGCAATTGCGCGCCGACTTTTTCGATGGAGTGCGTCAAATCCGCTTTCAGAAGCTTCGAATACTTGCGGCGTCCGGCCTTGTTCTCGGCGATCCATTGACGGGCAAATTTTCCCTGCTGAATCTCGGTGAGAATTTTGCGCATCTCTTTCTTGGTTGCCTTGTTCACGATGCGCGGTCCGCGGGTCAGATCGCCGTACTTGGCGGTCTCGCTGATGAAGCGATGCATTTTGGTAATGCCGCCCTCGTGCAGCAAATCGACGATCAGCTTGAGCTCATGCAGGCACTCGTAATAGGCCACCGCGGGCTGGTAGCCGGCCTCCACCAACGTTTCATAGCCCTTGACCACGAGCTCGGTCGCGCCGCCGCACAGCACCGCCTGCTCGCCAAACAAATCCGTTTCGGTTTCTTCGGCGAAGCTGGTTTCGAGCACGCCGCCGCGCGTGCCGCCGATCCCATCCGCGTACGCCAGCGCTTTGGCCTTGGCATGTTTGGATGGATTCTGGGCCACTGCCAGCAGGCACGGCACGCCGCGCCCCTGTTGGTATTGGCGCCTCACCAAATCCCCCGGGCCCTTGGGCGCGATCAATACCACGTCCAAATCCTTGCGCGGTTTGATTTGCTTGAAGTGAATGTTGAAGCCGTGAGCGAACAGCAGGGTGGCGCCTTTCTCAATCAGGGTCTTCAGCTCGCCGTACAGGGGCTTTTGCGTGAGATCCGGCACCAACATCGCCACCAGCTGCGCGCCTTTGACGGCCGCCGCGGGTTCCATGACGCGCAGACCGTCCTTTTTCGCCTTGGTCCAGCTGTCGCCCTTGCGCACGCCAACCACGACGTCGTAGCCGCTGTCGCGCAGGTTGAGCGCATGTGCACGTCCCTGACTGCCGTAGCCAAGTACCGCGATGCGTGCTCCCCGCAGCGCTTTCTTGTCGACGTCTTTTTGCGAATACAACCGCATGCAAATCTCCTTGACCCGAATATTAAGCTTCGCAAAATGCGAGACCCCGCGTTAAGACTAGCAGCCTCAAGCGGGGTCTTAAGAGAAGTGCGCTCAAGCGCTCAGTCAACTAACAACAAATAGCACCACAGAATCCCCTATGATGCAAGGTTTTCCAGGGTGGGAATCCTCGCGAGGACTCAAGGTTTCATGCAGGCCGATAGCAGTGTTCCAGTGCCGTTATGGCTGTTGTACGAAGATGAAATTGAAGCATGGCGCGCCAAGCAGACGCCGCTCGTGCGCCAGTGGCTCGGCGAACAGAATTTCAAAGCCGAAAAACACCGCGTCGTGCTGCTGCCGGATCCTGCCGGCAGCTTAGCCGCGGCGGTCGGCGGGCTGGGCAAGCGCCAGGGAGATTTGTCGCTATGGCACGCGGCGGGACTCGTCGAACGATTGCCAGCGCGAAGTTTTCGTCTGGCACAAGAATTCACTGCGGCGGAGGCAACGCAATTGTGTTTGGGATTCGCTTACGGCGCATATCGTTTCGATCGCTACCGTT
>Ga0209139_10000851_pt1 | contig 10988 bp, 11 predicted proteins | sample BogFormECP14_OM3_FD_188246 | JGI IMG/M metagenome (GOLD analysis project Ga0209139, IMG submission 188246) | Bog forest soil microbial communities from Calvert Island, British Columbia, Canada - ECP14_OM3 (SPAdes) (version 2) | ecosystem: Environmental > Aquatic > Freshwater > Wetlands > Bog ...
AACGAGCGTGTCAGCCAAGGCTGTGGCGATGTGGGCGCCCCGGAAAATTCTACGCGTAACTCCAGGGCCGCAAAGCGATTGGTTTTCGCACCATGAGCAAGAGCCTTTTTACAAGAACGCGTATCGCGTAACCGAAGAATCAAACCGTATGGGGCTGCGGCTCGAAGGTCCGGCGCTTGCCTCGGCGGGCGGCGAGATGGTCTCTGAGGGCGTGTCGTTGGGCGCCGTGCAGATCACCGCGGCAGGTCTCCCGATTATTCTATTTGTCGAGCAGCAAACGACCGGCGGCTACCCGAAAATCGCCAACGTGATTTCCGCTGATTTCAGCAGCCTTGCGCAGTTGAAGCCACGCGACGAAATTCGATTCGAGCGCGTGGAGTTGGAGACCGCACGCGAACTCTTGTTGCAGCAGGAAAAACTGCTGGCGTCGAAGGAGCTGATTCAAGAATGACAAGCATCGATTTGAATTGCGACATGGGCGAAATACCCGCAGCCATCGCCGATGGGACGCAGGAAGCGCTGATGCGTTCGATCACCTCTGTGAACGTAGCGTGCGGTGGTCACGCGGGCGATGCCGCGACCATGCGCACTACTATCGAGCAGGCGATGCGGGCCGGCGTCGCGACTGGCGCTCACCCCGGTTACGCGGACCGAGAAAACTTTGGGAGGCTTGAACTGAAAATATCGCCGAAGGCTGTTGCTGAGTCCGTATTCGAGCAGGTGAGCGCGCTGGCCATGATCGCGAAAGCTTGCGGCGCGCCCATTGTGCACGTAAAACCGCACGGTGCCCTTTACAATCAAGCCGTGCATAATCGCGAACTCGCGGTAGCGATTGTACAGGGCGTCGCGCAATGGCGGCGCGACGTGATTCTCGTTGCGTTGGCCGGCTCGCCGATGTTGGAGGTATTCCGTGAAGCCGGTTTCGAGGTTGCTGCCGAGGCTTTCGCCGATCGCCGCTACGAGCCCGACGGCACACTCCGCTCACGAAAATTCGACGACGCGCTAATTCGCGATCCTCAGCAAGCCGCGCAGCAGGCGCTCGGCATGGTAAGGCGAGGCGTCGTGACCGCCAGCGACGGCAGCGAAGTCGCCGTTTCCGCACAGACCATCTGCATCCATGGAGACACGCCGGGCTCGACGAAAATTGCGGCGGAGGTCGCGCGTACGCTGCACGCGGCGGGTATAGCGCTGACGGGACTTACTTCGGGTTAAAGACACTCGTTTCGAGTTGAAGGAACTTATTTCGATCCAATCACGGCCGATGGCAATTGTTGCCGTTCAGATCACAGACTTGGAGCCGGCCGGCATTGTCTTGCGTGACGCGACCTTGCAGCCTGAGCGTCGGGATTTTCACGATCCGGTAAGCTCGTGCTATCTCGCCGAGAGAGGGAATGCCGTCGCCTCGCGCGGCCTTTTCCTGTGCAGCCAGCATTTCTCGCCCCAGACGAAGGGCGTCGTCATAATTCATAAAGGTCGAGGGAACGAACTCTCCGTCGTTTGCAAGCGAGCCTGCGGAGAACTCGCGCCGGTCTTCGTAGATAACCGCGCGGCTTTGAAAGGGAAAGCTAGATGTACCGAGGCCACCCGATCCCAAGGGACTCGATCCCCACACCCCTCCGGATCCCCAGGAACCGCCGCCATAGCCTCCGTTGCCGTTACTGTCCCCGCCGCCAATCACCTGGTGAGAATGTTGCGCTTGCGCGGCCGCCGCAAAAATCAAAAGAGCGATAAGTACGAGGCTGGATTTCATGCCTGTCTCCTAAGCTTGCATCCTCTGCGGGAGGAGCTTCAAGAATCCGTGAAGGGGGAGCGGGGGGACGCTGCTAACTGGCCCCAAGTATACGACGAATTTCGAAAATGTCACGTTTCATTCACAGGCGGGACGACCGGGCAATGGTACCTTCACCGGGCCCAACGGCCTTGGATCAGGCGCCGAATGAGCGAACTCTTAGGATCATCGAGGAAAGTCCGTCGGCAAAAGAAAAAAGCGGACAACGCAAAGTTGTCCGCCCGTAAATCGCGAAGATTAAAATCTATTCAAATTTCTCGGTCATGACCGGGAATTGCAGCTTGGCCTTGGCGAGTGACTTCACGACAATGGCTTCGGCGCTTTCCGAGGTGGTGTTTCGGGAGGTGGCCATTTCGCTCACCAACAGATACTTCGCGCGTTCCAGCATTTTCTTTTCGCGGAAGGAGAGGGGCTTGCTGCGGCTGAGCGATACGAGACTTTTCAGGACGACGGCGACTTCGAGGAGGGAACCGGTGCGCATGCGCTCCGAGTTTTCCTTGAAGCGGTGTTTCCAGTCGTGGTGTGAATTGAGCTTGCCCTTTTCGAGGAAGCCAAGGACTTTGCTGGATTCCGTGGAACGAATCACGGAACGAAGGCCAACGGTTTCTGCGTTCGACTGAGGAACCATCACGCGCAGTCCGCTGGAGACGATGCGAATCATGAAATAACGCTCGGTCCTACCATTCAAGACACCGAAACTAATCTGTTCTACAAGTCCGACGCCGTGGTTCGGGTAAACGACCTTGTCACCGATTTTGTAGTCCATGGATTCTGATGCCCCCTGAGATACTTACAGAGTTTAGGGCACTGTGTTGCAAGAGTCAAGGTATATCCAGTGGAATCATGGGTTTAGGGAAAATTAAATGCGCATTTGGCAGTCGAATTGCACAGCGGGTTTGCAAGAGACAAAAGCGGCCTTCTCACGAAAGGGTTGGGTCAGGCCTCTGAAGACTGAAACATGCGTTTCAGGCCCGTTTTTAGTCTTCTTTCCCGTTCCCAGGCCTCGAAAAGTGTCAGCCCCAAGTGCAACGAATGCGCGGTAGAATGCGCTTGTGATTCTACTTGCTCTGGATACGTGTGACGCCCGCGGCAGTCTGGCACTCCTTCGCGATGATGAGGTTTTGCAGGTCGTCGCGCACGAGGGGACCGGAGACTATTCGTCCTGGGTCCTTCCTGCCACCGAAAAGGTGCTAACGGCTGCCGGACTGGCCATGCCAGCCGTCGAGCTATATGCTGCTGCGACGGGCCCGGGCTCCTTCACGGGAGTACGAATCGCGCTGACGACCGTCAAGGCGTGGAGCGAAGCGTACGGGAATGGCATCGCCGCCACATCGAGGCTAGAGGCCATGGCCAGTCTCGCGACAGCTCCCGGCGAGCATGTAGCCTCCTTCTTCGACGCACATCGAGAGCAGGTGTACGGGGGCCTCTATCGGCGCGACGGCGCAACATTGATCCCGGTCGAATCCGAGATGGTTGCCGCTCCAGCCGACTTTCTGGATTGGGTCAATCAACGATCCACAAAAGGTCGAGTCAGCTGGATTTCGCTCGATCCCGAAAAGCTCACCTCGCAGAATGTATGGCAAGAGCGCGCCGTGGCGGGCGAAACCGTGGAACTAAGTCCGAATGCGCTGGCCCCCGCGATTGGTAGAATCGGCCGCCAGCGCGCTCTTGAAGGCCGCTTGACCGATGTGCTCGCCTTAGACGCCGAGTACGTGCGCCGCCCAGACGCCGAGGTCTACTGGAAGCCCGGGGCGCTACGTGGGACTTGAATACGACACCAAACGATCCGGACTGATCATTCGGAAGTTTCTCCCGCAGGACGCCCAAGCCCTGATGGCTATCGCGCAAGAATCGCCGGAAGCTGCGAGTTGGTCTCTTGAGAGCTACCTTAAATTATCGGCGGAACGCGGTTCCGTGGCGTTGATCGCCGAGAACGGCGCCGAGACAAGCGGCTTTTTAATTGGCCGGGGCGTAGCCGACCAAGCCGAAGTCCTAAACTTGGCGGTCCGCCGCAACGTCAGGCGTCGGGGGCAGGGAACCGCGCTGCTAGCTGCCGCGCTTCGGGAATTCGGCCTGCAAGACGTAAGAAGCGTCTATCTTGAAGTCCGTGAGTCGAATACGGGCGCCATTGCCTTCTACGAGTGTCACGGTTTTACCAAAACGGACCTCCGCAAAGCCTACTATCGCAATCCGGACGAGTCCGCCATCACCATGGAAAAAAAACTCACAGTCTAGGACCAAATTCCCACCGGTTCCCTCTTGACGCCGCCATTCCGAGTGCTAGAGTCCATTTATGTAGTGTTCACAATTCCAATTCGCGCAGTGTCAGGAGGACGCATGGCAACAGCACAGCGGGCACCTCGGGACATACTCCTCGACTCAGACGCCGAGTATCAGCGTCTGGCCGAGCAGCACTCGAAATACGAAGCAGAATTGCATCGCATCTCCTCATCTCCCTACCTCAATTCCGAAGTCCTCCTGGAAGAAATCAAGCTAAAGAAGATGAAGCTCCATTGCAAAGATGAGATGGAGCGGATTGCCCTTCGTATCCAACGCGCGCGGGCGCAATTCACGCAATAAGCCCGCGATCCCGAAAATTCTGTCGTAGAATGCCCCTGATTGCTCGCTGGCTTGGCAGCGCGGGCGACGCCGATGGGGTATATTCTCTGACGTATGGTTAAAGAGGGCTATTACTTCGGTTTGCCGCTGCTGATCCTGGCGGTTGTGGCCTATCTGGCACAGTGGACGATCCCCGCAATCGCGCTTGTGTGCTTCGCGCTCTTCGTTTTCTCCTTTTTCCGCGATCCGGAGCGTGTCATTCCATCCGATCCCGGAGCGGTCGTTTCGCCCGGCGACGGACGCGTCGTAGTCGTAACCGATGAGGAAAATGCCGGTGTCCCCGGAAAACGGATCAGCATTTTTCTGGCAGTATGGAACGTACACGTTAATCGCGCTCCCGCGGCGGGGGTCATTACCCGGATGGAATATCGCCCCGGCAAGTTTCTCGCCGCCATGCGCGAGCGCGCGTCCATGGAAAACGAGCAGAACGTATTTACGCTTTCGACCGATGCCGGAGAAATGGTCTTCAAGCAGATTGCAGGATTGATAGCTCGTCGTGTAATCAGTTGGAAGAGTGAAGGGGAACGAGTCGCCCGCGGCGAACGTATCGGGCTCGTGAGATTCGGTTCGCGAGTGGATGTCTGGCTCCCGAAAGATGCCGAGATTCTGGTCAAGTTGGGCGAGAATGTGAAAGGCGGATCCAGCGTGCTCGCCAAATGGCCGGGCAAAGCAGCTAGCTCGCAGTTGGGCGAGCAACAATCTGCAGACGTGGAGGCAAGCGTGTCTGTAGCGGGAAAGCAACGCTAATTTATGGACCCAATCGAACAGCACGAAATGCCGTTTGTAACCCGGCGCATTCGCAATCCGCGATTCCGCCGCGGCATATTTCTGCTCCCTAGCTTGTTCACCGCGGCGAACCTTCTTTGCGGCTACTATGCGGTCGTGGCGTCTCTTGCAGGCAGTTGGGAAGACTTCGATCACGCCGCCAAGGCCATCGGCCTGGCAATCCTTTTCGATTCCCTCGATGGACGTGTCGCCCGCATGACCGGCACGAACACGGAGTTTGGCGTTCAGTTCGATTCCTTGGCGGACGTCGTCAGTTTCGGGATCGCGCCTGCCGTGATGGCCTTCGCGTGGGGCGTCCGCAGTCTCTCCGATCAAGGTTCGCAGCGGGTCGAACTGGTGAGCCAGTTGGGTTGGGTCTTCTGCCTGGCATTTCTCATTTGCTGCGCGTGGCGCCTCGCACGCTTCAACGTGCAAGGCATGGCGCCAGGAGGATCGAAGAATTTTGTGGGCATGCCTACGCCAGCTGCGGCGGGCGTCATCGCCTCCCTCGTGCACGGATTCAAAGTTCCTCTGCACGAATTAAAGTGGTCGGTAGCCTGGTTTGTCCTTGCCGGCACCCTCGGCGCGCTCATGACGAGCACCGTTCGCTACTACAGCTTCAAAGACATTCCGTGGACGCGCAAGCAACCCTCGCTCACCATCGTCGCCGTCTGCCTGCTGGTCGGCGTCGTTTGGAGATTTTCGGAATACGCGTTGGTGATCATCGCGTGCACGTACGCTGCCGCGGGCGTGGCACTCCACGTCGTGCGTTTCTTCCGCCATCGCCTGGTTTCCCGGACCGTCTGACCCATGCCATCCCTCGAGCGCGGCTCGAACCGAATCGTCATCGCCGGTGCCTCTTCGTTGTTTGGAGCGGAGCTGCGTTCCCTGCTGGAAGAAAGCCGCTTCGCGGGCGCCGAGTTTCGCCTGGTCGATGAAGAAACCGTGGCGGGCACGCTGACCGAAGCCGGCGGCGAGCCGGCCGTCATTCGCCCCGTCGAAGACGGCACGTTCGACCGCGCCGCAAAAGTTTTTTTCACTGCTTCCCCCGAATTCACCCGCGCAAATCTCGGCGCGGCAAGAGCCTCCGGCGCAAAGATCATCGATCTGTCCGGCGAGACCGTCGCGAACGACGGCACCGTGAGCTGGTTCCCGAAGCTGGATTCTCTGCAAAGCAGAAAATTTCCCGTCGATGCAGAAGTCCTCGCGATTCCTTCCGCGGCAGGCACAGCCGCTGCATCCCTGGCGTTGGGCCTCTTCAAAATCGGCGTATCGCGCCTGGTGGTCATTTGTTTTCAATCCATCTCCGAAGCCGGCCGCGCCGGAGTCGAAGAACTCGAAAGCCAGACCGGCCAGCTCTTATCCTTTCAAGGGATGGGCCAACCGGTCTTCGACACGCAGGTCGCCTTTAATCTTCTCGACCGCTTCGGCGCCAACAGCAAGCACAAGCTAAGCGCCGTCCGCGAGCGTCTCCGCGCTGAAACCAAAGCCTGCATCGCCAAAAAATCCGTTATGCCCGCGTTGCAACTGGTCCACGCTCCCGTTTTCTATGGCACGGCGTTTTCCGCCTGTGCCGAGCTTGTGACGGGCACTACCGTTGAGCAGATCGTCGCCGCTTGCGAAGACGCCGGATTCGTCGTCCCCGCAGACGCTGAAGCTGGCCCGAGCAACGTGAGCGTCGCCGGCGAAAAAGTCGCTCATCTCGCCAAGCCCGAAGAAGATCCCGCACGCCCGGGCGCCTGGTGGTTCTGGGGCGCCGCGGACAACATCCGTCTGCCGGCGGCAAACGCGGTCAAACTCGCGGAGATGCTGCCATGATCGGAAAACGTATTTTGTTTCTCGCGCTGGCCTCGCTCGCGACAATCGTCGGCTGCGGCTATCATGTCGCCGGGCACAACTCGGCGTTGCCCAAGACCATTCACGTCATCGCTGTTCCCGCGCTGGAAAGCAAAACCACCAGCTACCGCCTCGAGCAAAAGCTCACCGCCGCGACGATCCACGAGTTTCTCGCCAAAACCTCCTACCGCGTAGTCTCGAGCCCGGAGAATGGCGACGCCGTCCTGAGAGGCAAGATTCTGACTCTGGAAGCGGTGCCGATCCTCTTCGACACGACCACGGGCCGCGCCACCACCATGCTAGTCACGGTAAAATGTGAAGTGACGTTCACCGAAACCGCGACGCAGCAGGTCCTCTATCGCTCGGACAACTTCATTTTCCGAAACCAGTATGAAATCGCGACCAATTCAAACGACGTGACCTCCCCGGTCAGCTTGCGAAGTTTTTTTGAAGAGAAGGATCCGGCGCTGGACCGGCTCGCACAGGATTTTGCCCAGCGTTTGGTGGCTGCGGTCATCGAGAATTATTAGCGTGCGGCGCTAGAAAATTGTCGTCTGCCCCGCGCTCAAAGATAATTAGTGGCGCGGCTGGGACCGGAAACGATCGCCGGCTTGGTAGGGGCGGGGCTTTGTTTACCCTGAGCTTCGAAGGGCCCCGCCCGATTACGCCGCCGCAAAGGCTAAAAGGGTGGGGCAAGCCCCACCCCTACGGAGAACGTGGAATGGCCCAAGTTTCAACACAAGAGTTGCTGGCGCGCCTCGAACTCGGGAAGATCATTCCTGCGTTGCTGCTCCTCGGCGAAGAGCCGTATCTGCGCGACGAATGCCGCAAGCGCCTCATCGAAAAGTTCGTACCGGAAGCGGCGCGTACTTGGGCGGTGTCGCATTACTCCGCGGGCCGCGGCGACACGCAAGCTGCGTTGGATCAGGCGCAAACAATGGCCATGCTGTCGCCCCAGCAAGTCGTCTTCCTCGAAAACGCCGAAGCCATCGAAAAACTAGGCGAGAAAAACCGCGACGAAGCCGTAGCCCAACTCACCGTCTACCTCAACAATCCCGCACCCTTCACGATCCTGGTCATAGAAGCAACGGCGCTCGATCAGCGGATGAAACTTGGCAAGCTCCTCGCCGAAAAAACGCTGGTGGTGCAATGCGGTCTCGGCGATGAGCCCGCTCAACGCCAAGCCGCCGCAGTGGCTTTCGCTCGCTCCATCGCCAAAGAACAAGGCGTCGAGTTCGAGAAAGGTGCCGCCGAAGACCTCGCCGAGTTCGTGGCGGCTGATCTAATGCGCCTCAAAACCGAGATCGAAAAACTTTCCACCTACGTCGACACAAAAAAACTCATCACCCGCACCGATGTCAGTACGATGGTCATTTCCGAAAAGACCACCACCGTCTGGGAACTCGCCGACCTCCTTGCAGCTAGAAAGTCCGCCAAAGCGCTCGAATTTTTGGACCGCCTGTTGCGCGATGGCGAAGAGCCGCTCGGCATGGTCGGCGCGATGGCCTGGATGTATCGCAAACTGATCGAAGCCAGTGAAGTCAAAGGCGTGGCCAACGGCTGGCAAGCCGCCCGCGCCCTTGGCATGCGCCCGGAGCAGGCCGAACTTGCCCTTCAAGCCTCGCGCAAAATTCCAAAAGCCCAATTGTTAAGCGGCCTCGGTGCGCTCCAAAGAGCTGACGACCGCCTCAAAGGTGGCGCAGAAGACCCGCGAGCGGTCATGGAGTTTCTCGTCACCGAACTGTCTTCGCCCCCCGCGGCAAAGGCTGCAACGCGTTAGACCTGTTTTTCCAGCTCTAGCTCGCGCATCAACACCAAAACAAAAAAGGCGGCCCGAAGGCCGGCCTTTTTTGCTTTCGCAAAACGAGTGACGTCAATCGTTTGCGGCGACTACCAACCGAAACCGCCGCTTCCCCCGAAATCGAAGAAGTCGAACAGATCGCTGAGCGCGGGAGCATTCCGCGGAACATACGGGTTGTCCGGCGTTGTAAAGGGATTGGGGAAGTTGTCGCGGCTGCGATGAGTGACCGGCGGCAAATTCCAGTTGCGCTCGATGAACTTGAGGATCGAAACGTGATCCGCATAGCTGTGGGAGATGTAGCCCGGCTTCAAGTGCGGAGCCACAACGAGGAAAATGATGCGCGTGCCGTCGCCGAAGAAGTCCAGGGGCTGTACGTAACCGGAATCATAGTAGCCGCCGCCTTCGTCCATCGTAATGAAGATGGCCGTGTCCTTGGCGTAGGGCGACGCCTGCACTTCGTCGACGATCTTCTTGCAGAAGCCCTCAAAAAGGTCGAGCTTCGAAGAAGACGGGTGGCCGTCCGTAAGGCCGCTCGGCTTGACGATCGAAACCGCCGGGAGCGTGCCGCCGGTGATGTCGCTGTAGAGGTTTGCAGTGTCCTGGATATGGGCGTCGCGAATCGCGGCGTTGGTCATGATCGAGGTGTCGTACTGGAATGGATTGCAGATGGTGCAATATTCGTCCGAAGCGATGATCGGAATGCCGAGCGGGTTCTTCGCGCCGACCGCCCCAAAATTGATCTCGTACGGATCGCCGGGAAGGCCGTTGGGATTGGTGAGCGGGTTCACGGGCTGAGGCGTGTAGCCGGGAGCGCCGGAATAAGTGTTCCAGTCATCGCCGTAGTATTTCCACGAAATGTTATGCGCGAGCATGTCGTCGCCGATGCTCGGCACCGCAGACGGAGGAACGGTGAAGACCGTGTTTGCTGGGCCGTTGTCGGTGAAGGCGTTGGTGCCGTTGCCGAAGTATCCGGGGTTGTAGTTGTTCAACAGGTAGTAGTGGCCGGGTTCGCAGTTCGGCTTGATGTGGAGCCCTTTCAAGTAGGCCACCACCGGGCCGATGCCGGGCTGCGTGGTATCCGAGCATTCGCTGTAAGAGCCGCCGCCAGAGGACGCTTTGTCTTTGGAACCAGCACCGTAGCCGTCTTCGGCATACCAGTTGTTGGTGCCCGCCGCAGGATTAGGATCTTCGACTTCGCTTACGATGCCCGCGTTCGGCGTGCCCGTTGCGACCTCGACGCCGTTCGGCGGGGGCAGAGCATGACCACTACCGTCGCTGAAATAAATCATGTCGCCGTGGCCAAACATGATGTGGTTCGCGCCGGTTCCGCCTTGTACGGATTGGTGGAAGTTGTCGCTCATCGCAAACTTGTCCGCAAGACTCTTGAAATAGGGCACATCACCCTGCGCTACGTTGTAGAAACCAAGCGCCGTGGAACCCTCACCCGTCAGCGAAGCTCCCGGAGTGTTTGGCAAGTAGTTCGCGGTGAAGCAAGGAGTGACATCTCCGTCACCGGAGCAGATCGGAGCCTGCGTGGTGCCGTTGGTCCCTGCGCCGACGCTGACCTCAACCCACGAGAACAATTTGGAGTTGCAACCCGAGGGATTTTCCCAGGTCGAGCGCTCCAGGCTGCAATTGAGCTGCTGCCACATCTGGTAGAAACGATGGACCGGGCTCGCGGCATAGTCCGTGTAGACGAGCGTGCTGCCGTTGGTCAGCTGAAACGGACCGGCAGGAAGGGTATTCACGTTCGTGATGCGCGTGTCAGGAGTTCTGCCGGGGATGCCGGCGCCGCCGACGAGAAGCGACGGATAGTACTCAGGCGACAAACCGTTTTCCGATGCCATGGCAAGCGCGAGGCTCGCCGCGCACGCGGATTCCGCCGTGCCCGCTGCGCAGGTGTTGGGAATGTATGAGAGCGCCGGGGACGCGGGACCGCCCACGAGGGGAGAGGGAAGAATGTTACCGGGGAATTCGGTTTTTGGAGGGCTCAGGAGAAAAGTATCGGGCACGCTGTCGGTGGCGGAAAGCTGCTGCGCTTTGTGGAAATGGGGACCGGGGACGGCATTCAGGTTGGCGTCCAATTTGACGATGCCTTTGGAAAGCAGGTTGTCTACGCTCTGACCTTTCTTGGGGATATAGGTCGCGAAAACGTGATCAAAACTGCGATTTTCTCCG
>Ga0209139_10000854_pt1 | contig 10977 bp, 5 predicted proteins | sample BogFormECP14_OM3_FD_188246 | JGI IMG/M metagenome (GOLD analysis project Ga0209139, IMG submission 188246) | Bog forest soil microbial communities from Calvert Island, British Columbia, Canada - ECP14_OM3 (SPAdes) (version 2) | ecosystem: Environmental > Aquatic > Freshwater > Wetlands > Bog ...
ACTCTGCTCGATGCCCCCATCATGACTGCCGAAGCGGGCGCGGCTGGATTCACGAATCTCGGCGCGGCGGGAAACCGGATCTGCTTTCACAAAAATCTCAACGGCATGTGGCTGCTCAAGCAGACCATGCTGCAGTTATGTCCTGAGCCGGATATGTGGCCGATGGCGGAGCTTGTCGCGGCCGCCGAGGCAGTGGATGCTCCGGAGCAGCTGCTCGATGTGGATGATTCCTCTCTGCTGCTGCCTGGCTCCATGGCGTCGCGTATCAATGCGCAGAGAGCGCGCCTTGGGGCACCGCAGTTGGAAGAGCACACATCGGCGATGCCGCAATTCGCGAGCCTCATCTTCCACAGCCTCGCCCACCGCTATGCTGAAACGTTGCATGATCTGGAAGCGCTGACAGGGAAGCAGCTAAAGCGACTTGCAATTGTCGGAGGGGGCAGCTTGAATCAGTTTCTCAATCGCCTTACCGCGGAGGCTACTGGCCTGGACATTTTCTGCGGCGTGGCAGAGAGCTCGACAATTGGAAACTTTGCGGTGCAGCTAGCGTCTCTAGAGGGTAAGCCGAATTCTCCGGCCAGAATTGCGCATTGGGCACGCGCTTTGACGAGCTTGCATCATTGCTGAGATGGTCGACTTCCAATAGAGAAACAGCCTTGCTATACTCCGGACAATCGCGAGGGGAAATTGCCGCAACAGAAGATCAAGCACCTCTACCTGATACCAATTCTCTCGAAATCGCTCGACATTCTTGAGCTTTTCGAATCGGAAAAGAAGCCGCTGACCCTTGAGACGATTTTCCAGCGGTTGCAGGTCTCCAAGACCAGCATCTATCGGATCCTGAAGACCTTCGTTCATCGTGGCTACATGGCGCAGACTCCGGACGGCTCGTACCGTCTGGTTTCCCGCCCACGCAAGATGCGCTTTGGCTTCGCGGGTGAAAGCGCGGAAATGCCTTTCTCGGAGGCGGTGTCGAACAGCCTGAAGGCTGCCGCGGCGGCTTCTGGAGTAGAGTTGATCGTTCGCGACAATCGCTATGACGCAGACACTGCTCTAAAGAACGCAAAGGAATTTGTCACAGAGGGTGTAGATCTGGTCATCGAGTTCCAGATTGAGGAAAGGATCTCTCCGCTCATTGCGCACACCATTTCGCGTGCCGGCATTCCGCTGATTGCTGTGGATATACCCCACCCCAACGCGGTCTATTTCGGCGTCGACAACTTTCAAGTGGGCGTTGAAGCGGGCGAAGTACTTGCACAGCACGCGCTTCACCATTGGAAGGGAAAGACAGACTGGGTTCTGGGACTCGATGTCACAGAGGCGGGAACGTTTGTACAGAGCCGCATCTCCGGCGCATTTGAGGGCGTTCGCACGCACCTGCCTTCAATTCCACAACGCGCCTTTGTGCGCCTCGACGGCAGGGGCATGCGGCAGACGAGCGCGCAGGTTGTGACGGAGTTTCTGCAGCGCCACGGGCGCAACGAGCGTGTCCTCATAGCTGCCGCGACAGATACCAGCGCGCTGGGGGCCCTGCAGGCCACCCGCAGCCTGGGACGCGAGAAGCAGGTTGCGATCGTTGGGCAGGATTGCATTCCTGAGGCGCTCGAAGAACTGCGCACAAAGAAGAGCCCATTCATCGGGTCGATCTCTCATGAGGCGCACACTTACGGTCCTAGATTGATCCAGCTTGGGGTAACGCTGCTGCGGGGGAATACCGTTCCACCCTACAACTATGTTCAACACAAACTGGTGACGGCCGGAAGCCTTCCGGCGCCCGATCTGCTCGTCCAGCAATAACAGACCGCTCTCTGCGTCGCATAATCTCGCGCATGGTTTAGTGCTTCGTTTCGTGAAAAGAGTGCGCTGAATGGTTTCCTGTCCCAGTCATTTAGCGGAAATTCACCCCCTATTGAAGGTAAGCAGTATCTGACGAATAACCACAATTTGAAGTATTTTCTTCATCAGTGCGAGATATTTGTTGATTACCTGTGGATTTGGCGAGAGTGCGATATATTCTCGCCATAATCAGCAAGTACTCAAATTTCATTTGAGAATTTTTTTTTAACTTGACAATCGAATTTACTGCTGGATATTGTCCTCCGCAAGCCGGAAGATTCGCCATTTCCAGGCTTCCATGAAGCACAGCATCAACGGGCGGAGCCCCATCTGGGCCGATCGCTGTCAGCTCTGTCCCCCGCGACGCAAAACACTTGTTTGGGAGGCGCCAGCATGTTTCGTCGATTCAATCAGTCGTCACAATCTTCAGTGGGCATAGAACTGCCGAGGAAAGTCTTACTACTGCTTTCAGTTTTGTTACTGATCGCTCCAGGCACCGGAATGTTCGGACAAGCGGGTGCTACCGGCACCATCCTCGGAACGATCACCGACAGTTCCGGCGCCGTCATGCCCAACGTTAAAGTGACGGTAACCAACACGGCCACGAACGCGAACTACACCACCGTCTCCGGTTCAAGCGGCGACTACACCGTTCCCGAACTGAAGCCGGGTGCCTACACGGTTTCAGCAACCGCGAGCGGCTTTCAGACATCGCTTACCCAAAGCTTCGTACTTGCCGTCGACCAGAAGGTCCGCATCGATATGGCGCTGAAGCCTGGTGCGGTGACAGAGACGGTTGCATTGACTGCGCAGGATGTGCAACTGGACACCGACAGTGCTTCCCTATCTCAGGAAATGAGCGGGAAACAGGTCTCCGAGCTTCCGTTGAACGGGCGCAACTTCATGCAGTTGCTCCTTGTGGGAGCCGGCGCGGTGACGGTAGGCGGTGAGCAAGGAACCATGCGCCAGGGTGAAGGAAACGCCGTAAGCATCAATGGCGGACGTCCTGAAGGGAACAACTATACGCTGGACGGACTGGTGAATACTGATCAGGCTCTGCAGACGCCGGCGGTCATTCTTTCTCAGGACGCTATCGGGGAATTCAAGGTGCAGAGTGGTATCTACCCGGCTGAGAACGGGTTCGGCGCCAGCCAGATCAACCTTGTAAGCCGGTCCGGCACCAACCAACTCCATGGCGTGCTTTTCTGGTCCGACCGCAACAATGCCGTCGATGCAAAGCCGTTTCCTACCTATAACGATTTTGTCGCTGGCGTTCCGACTGCTCTCCCGGTTCTCCAACTGAATCAATTCGGATTCGTGGCTGACGGGCCGGTGTACATTCCCAAGCTGTATGACGGTCGCAACAAAACCTTCTGGATGGCCAACTACGAAGGGTGGCGCATGAATAACGGCGCCAGACTCGTAGAATCCGTACCAACTCCGGCTGAATTGTCCGGCGACTTCTCGCAGACCACGTATCCGGCAGTAAACGGTCTGCCAGGCGGCCCCTTGCCCGCCTTTGGCACACCAACCTGCACCGCTGTGCTGGCGGCAGGTTACGACTGTCTTCCAGCTGATCCGGCAACCGGCTTGAACGATTGGGGCACCCAGGTTCCGGCCTCTGCTCAGACAGCTCGAGTTGGTATGGTCGCTGTTCAAAACGGTTTTTGGGGTACGCCTACAGTCAACGGAACGGCCGAGGGCGTCAACAATTTCTTTCAGAACATTCCTGGCCCACTAAACACCGACCAGCAGACTTACCGTGGCGATCAGATCCTGGGTAAATTCGGTTCTGTCTTCGGACGCTACACTCATGCCACTTATCAGAACCATACGAATTACAACTCCGGCTCAGCCGTCTACGGCCTGCAGGAGTATGACCAGACTGAAGATGCCTGGATGATCTCTCACACGATCAACTTTGGCCCCCGGAACGTGAACAACTTCCGCTTTGGCCATCTTCGCGCTCAGGCGCCTCAGGGTTCAGCTGCTCCGCCGGCGTCGGTTGTCAGCGCGCTCGGGCTGATGAATGTTTTCACTAAATTCACAGCATTGCAGGAGACTTGGCCGAATGTCACACCGAGCGCCCCCTTCGTGAGCGGCGGCGGACCAGTCAACTCTTACACTGGGTCGGATAACCCCAACTGGGAGTTTGCTGACTCCTATACCTTGATTCATGGACGTCACAGCATTGGTCTGGGCATCGACTATCGCCGCTGGCACCTGATTCGTAACCTGGCCGACGATTTCTACGGCCAATGGACGTTTAATGGCAGTACAGTCATAAAGAACTTTGTCGGCTGCACCAATCCCGCCTCGCCATTAAACGGGGGCCAACCTCTATGCGGCACCGGCAACGGAGTGGCCGATATGTTGACGGGGTATTACAACGCCGTAAGTGGGTACGTACCCGGACCCTTAAGCCCGACGACCTTTGCCGGCAATCCGCAGAATCACGTATTCAATTATTGGGGACCCTACGCGCAAGACGATTGGAAGGTAAGCCCGAAACTCTCCATCAATTACGGCCTGCGCTGGGATTTTCGCGCGGCAGCCTATGAGGCATCGAATCATTTCTTCTGGCTCGATACCAGCAACCCGCAGGGTGGCCTGTGCTATGCAGATCCACAGCTCACCACTGACGGCGTGGCTCCAGGTGTAGGCATCAACGGCGGTCCCATCCTCCGCTATTGCGGCAGAACGCCACGCGGCGGCCAGAAAGGGCCCTTTGCTCCAAGGTTGGGGATTAACTACCGCATCGACGACAAGACGGTCCTGCGCGGCGGCTACGGCATCTTCTTCGATTCCTTTGAAGGACGCGAGATTGATGACTCGGCAGACATCTACCCCTACAGCATCCGCAATAACCTCACCCCGGCAACTGTTGCCGGCGTTCCTAAGCTGACAAATCAACTCTTTCAGCCTTACAACACGCTCGGACCGTTCCCCGAATCGTCTCTGTCGTTCATCGCAGTCATCGAATCGGAAAACCCTCTTGATCCATACGTGCAGTCCTGGACGCTGTCCGTCCAGCGGGCGTTAGCTTCGAACACCACCCTTGAAGTGAACTACATCGGTACGAAGTCGACTCATCTTCTGGACCGGCGCAACATCGCGCAACCGCTTCAGGTTCCCGCAGCGAGCCTGTCATACTGCCAGCAGACAGACCCGGTCACGGGCGCCTACCTCAACCTTGGTAACGCTCCGTGCAGCACGGTAAGTCGACTGCCGTATCCCAACTTCAACGGGTTCTACATCAATAGCGACTTCCACGGCTATGCCAACTACAACGCGATGAACATTAAGTTTGAGCATCGTGCCGGGAATCTGGCGGCGACCGCCATATATACCTGGGCGCATAGCTTGGACGACAAGTCGGCCGCTGCCGGTGTCGGCGCCACGGGCGCAGGTTATCAGGGCTTCGAATACAACCATAATCCGAACCTCGATTATGGTTCTTCAGACTTTTCCGTCAACCAGCGCTTCGTCTCCAGTTATGTCTGGGAGCTACCGTTTGGTCGTGGCAAGAAGTTTGCGAATCAGGTGAACCGGGCGGCAGACGTGGCGATCGGCGGCTGGCAGCTCAGCGGCATCGTGACCTTCCAAAGCGGCTTCCCGTTCACTGTCGTGGCGAACGACGTTCAAGGTATCAACGATAGCCAGTTCATGCATGCGAACATAGTGTCCGGCTGCAATATTCATGGCGGTCTCACCGGAAAGTTCGCGCGCATCAACCCAGCCTGCTTTACCCAGCCGGGGCTGGGCACCTTTGGGACCGTCGGGCGCAGCACGCTTCGGCAACCGGGCATCAACAACTTTGATACCGCTATAGGAAAGCAATTCCGTATCACTGAGCGTGTCAACTTCCTTTTCAAAATGGACACTTTCAACACCTTCAACCATCACCAATATGGGGGCAACGTTGGCGGCCTGATTGTCGCTGGATCAGGAGGCAACGCGGCCATTTCGAATTCCGTGGGCTCGTCCACCTTTGGTCAGATCACCTTAGCGTCGGAAGCGCGCGATCTGCAGTTCAGCGGCAGGCTCACGTTCTGACGGATCTGATGCTGTGCTCTCGTGTCCACCATGCCCTCCCGGCATGGTGGACAGTCTGTTTATGGAGCTACACTTCACAAATATGAAGCGAGGACTCTGTCATGCAGCCCTGGGGACAATTTGCATTTTGATCGTTATTGCGGCAGGGCTGGCCCGGGCGCAGGTTGCTGAGGACGATTCAGCCCAGAAATATGCCGATGCAGGGCAGCGCGCTCTAACCATGGGGCAATTTACAGAAGCGCAATCCAATTTTGAGCAGTTGGCCAAACTTCATCCCGAGGTTGCGGAGGTTCACGCAACCCTGGGGTTAATCGACTTCAAGCTGCGCCTCTACGAGGCAGCGGTAGGCGAGATACGTACGGCGCAAAAGCTGAAGCCCGGTCTGCCGCGGCTGGACAGCCTCCTAGGGCTGTCGCTGGCGGAGTTGGGCCGCTTCAACGAAGCGCTGCCGGGTCTGGAAAAAGGTTTCAAGCAGTCGGCAGATCCCGAGATAAAGCGCATGTGTGGTCTGCAACTCCTGCGATCCTACACGGGACTGCGGAGGGATGACGATGCAGTGAGAGTGGCGCTGGACTTAAACCGGCTCTATGCAAATGATCCCGAGGTTCTCTACAACACGGGCAAAATATACGGTAACTACGCCTTCCTGACGATACGGAAGCTCGCGCAGGATGCTCCTAACTCTGTGTGGAGGCATCTGGCTGCGGCGGAAGCATACGAAAGTCAGGGGTCTTACACCGAAGCAATCAGCGAGTATCGAGCGGTACTGGTGCTTGATCCAGGACGGCCGGGGATTCACTACCGGATCGGCCGCACATTGCTTGCGCAGTCTCACCAGACGGGTGCGCAAGCAAATACAGACGAGGCGCGGAACGAGTTTGAGCAGGAACTGCAGCTGGACCCGCGCAATGGCAATGCTAATTACGAAATAGGGGAGATATACAGGAAGGCTGGAGCGCTCGATCAGGCCCAGAAGTACTTCGAGCGCGCCATTCAGCTCTATCCTGATTTCGAAGAGGCGCAGCTGGGCATGGCTGCGGTTTTGATGGCAGAGCAAAAACCGGAGGAGGCGTTGCCTCACCTTAAAGCTGCGATCGCTTTAAACTCAGGCGATGAAGTGTCCTGGTATCGCCTCGCGGAAGTTGAGCGGGCTCTTGGCGACAAAAGCGCCGCGCAAAGTGCGTTGGTCCAGTTTCGGAAACTCCATCAGATTGCACTCGATCAGCAGTCGAGCAAGGTTGTGGAATCCACGAGCGATGTGACGAAGCAGGAAGTTGGACCGGGTGTGAAGGAGTAGATCAGCAGACCTGATTGAATCCAATACCCAGCAATCGCGCGAGCTTTTCGAGCTTTCCTGCCAAATGTCCAATCCCGACGGCACAATGGTGGGCTGGCCCCTGTTCATTCCATCGTTCTACGAAACTGCGGACCCCGATTGGAAAGTGGTAGCGGCTATTGGTGTTGCCGATGGCCAGTGTCGGTCCCTCTTCGCATTCTCCCTGCGCCACCAGCAGTTTGAAGCCGCGCTCGCGATCCTCTGCAACAGAAAGAAGAGTGACGGGCCCGTAATGCACTGACATCTCAACAGAAAGACCACGGCCGACCTTGCCGTGATAAACCTCCAGCGGACGGACTTTGGTCTTGCCTTGAGCAATCGCCGTGTGGCCTGGGCCGTCGTGGCCCATCAACACGATGTCGTCGTTGAAATCAATCGCGTAGTACTCGGTGAATGATCCGCCTGCGCCAAATGCGTCCATGATCTTCATGGCGATGGCGTTCTTTACTTCATACTCGCCGGCAACCGGGATGTGCCGCGCGGTGAGCAGGGAAGTGCCGAGGATAATCGAACTCATCGTGTCCTCGTTTGCCTCGTTGCCACTGCCTTTATAGTAGTAGGCGAGTGACTGCAGATCGTGCATCGCTACGAAACGGTCCAAGGCAACCGAGGTTCGCGCGGCGCGGATCAACTCGTTCTCCGGGCAGTCTGGTTGCACGTCGAAGTGCTTGCGGATGTGATGCACTCGAGCTATTGCCTCCTCGTCAGATACCGAAGTCCGAAGGCCGCTCAACTCATCGACCTCCAGCATTTCGACGTGAGTGCCGAAGGTGATGCATATCTGCGTGATGTCAGTCGCAACATCGAGCATGCCACCGTAGTAATGGCCCATGAGGCCCAGGCGATTCTCAGAGAGGACGGCCCGCACCCTGGCTGCGGCAACCCATTCTTCGATTTCCCGCCATGTCTCTTCCTTGCCGAGCACGCCCGTCACCTGGTGGAACGGTATCTGTGCCGGCTTCAGGACATTGGCGATCTCCGGGACAGGGCAGGCCGAGCAGTAGGCGAGCCAGTAGCCAGTCATCTTTGTCCGGTCGGGAAGGCGATTGAATGTGGCGTAGTCGATGGCGGCGCTCGGTTGCAGATTCAGCACGACGACAGGTACGCCTGCCCGCTGCACCAAAGGGAGCACCGTGCTCGAAAGAGCATACGTGGTGACGTAAAGGAAGAGCACATCGGCATCCGACTGGCGGCATTGCCGGCCAGCCTCGCGAGCGCGAGTCGGAGTATCGACAAGTCCCAGAGAAACAAGGTCGGCTCCGGTCTGGGTGAGAAGCTCCGCGACTTGACCCAGGTAGCCTTCGAGCTGCTCCCGCAGGCCCTCGAACTGCTCCCAATAGGCATCAAGTCCGATCCCGCACAGCGCGACCTTAAATGGCGATCTTATGGACACAAATCCGTCTTTTCTGCGCCCGAAAACGTGCGTTTTTCGCTCATTTCCATGCCAAAACAGCGACAGAAAATGGAGATAAGGTCACCGTTCCCGTGCTACTCCGCGATGTTCCAGGAGCGTCATCCCCTGTAGCGCCGTCGACAACGGACAGCGTGTAGTTGCTCACGCCCTGCGGCAGCGTGACCACCGCCTCACGGTTTCTCTTGTTCAGCAGGAGCAGCTTGTGTCCCTCGCTTGTCTCGAAGGCCTGTCCTTCCGCGTCGCTCCAGCGGCTAAGTTTTGTATCAACGAGCTTGTCACCCGGATGGAAGTTATCCTTGATCAGCTTCAGCACCCAATACCGCGCGTTGGGCTTGCCATTCTTCCAGTTCATCATGGAAACGCTGGGGAATTGCGAGGGATAGCCGACCAGCTGCGATTCGCCGATGATGTCGATGCCCAGCTTCGAGAGCTCAACGAAGAGATAAGCGTAGAGCGCGCCAGCCGCGTTCCAGTAGAGCGGAGGAATGCGGTCGGGATGTGCGCGCCCGTTATCGCGTATTTCCAGCTCGTCGGTGGGAAGGATGACTCCAAGTTCGTTCAGGTCCGTCTTCGTTTCTGGAGAAAGCTGTTTACGAATTGATTCAACAAAACGGACGTTGGTCAGGAAGCGGTCCGCCTGGTCGAAAAATGTGTACTGCCAGTTGTCGAGACCCTGGTCGATCGACGGTGAAGCGTAGAAGTGATACGAGATGTAGTCGATCGGAACCCCGGGCTGGTGATGCGAGTGGTCGAGAAAGTATGTGAACCACCTGGGGTCGCTCTGCGGCTGAGCCAGCGCCAGCCCCATGAACTTCGTCTCCGGGCTCACCTTGTGAATCGCAGCAACAATAGCATCGTAACGCTGCGTGTACAGCTCCGGCGTGGTGTCATGTTCGAAGTCCACTTCGTTCAGCACCTCCCAGACAGGAAAGCTGTAATGGTATCCGGAGTGGTGCTCCTTGCCGTTCTCATCCGTGAAGCCGCCGCGCGCATACCAGCTCACCAGGCGTGCAAAGTAGTCGCCCAGGTCCTTTCCTGACGGATCATTCAGCTCCGTTCCCTGCGTGTAGTCCCAGACAACCTGATTTGGATCATCGGGAATCTTTACGGGTTTGTCGGTTTTGAAGAGCCAGGTTGGGATGGTGCTGAAATTCATGACTGTTGAATGGCCGCTCGTCGTATCCATGAAGTCTTTCGTCATCGGATCGATCAGCTTGAAATCCCACGAAGTCGACTCCTTCGTCGGCGGCTCCAGTTCAGCCACGGCGAGCCTCGGATAAGGCTCCCACGGCACGTACCGTACGTAGTCCGCCCCCAGCTTTTTCAGTGCTTCGAAAGAGCCATCGTGGATTGGAGACCCCGCGCGTAACATCGGATTGACGACAACCTGAAGAGTTGGCGTTGACCTGGAGACGATGATCGTCTTGTTCCAATCGATGGTGACTACATTCGGCTTCTCCAGGGCCTGTTGAGACCACGCAAGGAAGGGCCACGCAAGAAGGACAGTCACAGCTGCAAGATTTCGGCAAGCAAATTTCACAGTCATTCTTCTCCGGGTGCAGAAATGCCTTTCAACATTACGCCTTTAGCTCACTACATTCCATCTGAAACATCATTTTCCTATTGACATCGAATTATCGCGCCAAGGATATTGGGGTGGCAATGAATCTCTTTCGTTTCTCTCTCCTGATCGGAACTGCAGTCTTGCTGCCTGCAGTCGTCTCCAGTGCCGCCGGGGCTCTTCAATCTCCCACGCATCTGCGCTGTGAATCTCTTGAGACTCCTCTTGGCATCGATACTCCATTGCCGCGCTTCTCATGGCAGTTGAGCGATTCGCGGTTTGGCGCCCGGCAGTCCGCTTATGAGGTGCAGGTCGCGACACGGCCTGACCTCTTGAACAGTAACAAGGCAGATGTGTGGGACAGCCAGCGAATCAATTCGAGCCAATCTGTCGCTGTGCCTTATGGCGGCCCAGCGCTTAGCCCGGAGACTCGCTACTACTGGCGCGTACGAGCCTGGGACAAGGATGGGTCGGAGTATCCAGCGAGCGCAGTCTCCTGGTGGGAGACCGGCTTGATGCAAGCCGGATGGAATTCCAAGTGGATCAGCTTCGAAGAGGAAGAGCTGAAGAAGGTCCGCGAATCGGGAGCGGTCTGGATCGCGAACCGGGGTGAAGAAAACTACAACAAGTCCGGAGATACTCGGCACGACTTCCGCCTCACCTTTACGCTCGCTCATCCAGTGAAGCTTGCCCACCTTTACGTCACCGGTAAAGACACGGCCGCCGCATGGGCCAACGGGAAGGCAGTCCTCGAAGCCGAGCCGCTGCCCCCAT
>Ga0209139_10000855_pt1 | contig 10974 bp, 8 predicted proteins | sample BogFormECP14_OM3_FD_188246 | JGI IMG/M metagenome (GOLD analysis project Ga0209139, IMG submission 188246) | Bog forest soil microbial communities from Calvert Island, British Columbia, Canada - ECP14_OM3 (SPAdes) (version 2) | ecosystem: Environmental > Aquatic > Freshwater > Wetlands > Bog ...
TGCGGCGAACTCGATGATTGTCAGATCGAGGCCGGGACTGGTCAAAAAACCCGCTCCGGCGTCAATGCACTTGCGCGCCATTTCGGTATCCATAATCGTTCCCGCGCCGACGAGCATCTTGGGATGGAAACGAACGAGGTGCGATATCAAATCAATCGCGCCGTCCACCGTCATGGTGATTTCGACGATGGGCACTCCGCCATGCGAAATCGATTCCGCGGCGAAGTGCGCGTCTTCGGCAGAGCACACCCGAATTCCCGGAACGATGCCGATCTCTTGAATAAGAGCGCAGACCTCCGCCTTTTTCATCAGACCGCCTCCTCAGGCTGCGGCAGCTTATCACCGTCACTCGCAAACCAGACATAAAGTGTTGGCAGCAGAAAAATGCCCATCAGGAGCCCGAAAATCAGGCCACCCACGATCACGATCGCAAATGGCCGCTGCGAATCGGAACCAATTCCGTGAGAAAGCGCGGCAGGAAGCAGGCCGAGAGTTGCAACCAGCATGGTCATCATGATCGGGCGAAGCCGCAGAACAGCTCCTTCCGCTGCGGACTCTTCGATCGTGTAACCTTTGGCGCGAAGCTGATTGATGTATTCGAGCATGATGACGCCGGTTTGTACCGACACGCCGAAAAGCGCGAGAAACCCCACGCCTGAAGACACGCTGAGATTTGTGCCCGTCACAAGCAGGGCCATCAGGCCGCCAAAAGGGGCCATCGCCACGTTCATCATAATGAGCAGCGCCCACTTCATGGACTTGAACATGGTATAGAGAATGATGAAGATCACCAGAATCGTGACGGGCAGCACCAGCATCAGCCGGCGCTGCGCGCGCTTCTGGCTTTCGTATTCACCAGCCCAATCGAATGTATAGCCGGGCGGCAATTTGACGCCTGCGTTGACCTTTTTGATCGCCTCTTCGACGGTGCTGCCCAAGTCTCGGCCACGCACGCTGTATTTGACCGCGACGTACCGCGAATTCGCTTCGCGATAAATCTCCGAGCCGCCGTCGGAGACGCTGACTTTCGTCAACTGCGCCAGCGAGACACGTTCGCCTGTGGGCGCAAGCAGCCGGATTTTTTCGATGGCCTCGCGCGTGTCGCGAAACTCCGGCAAGTAACGCAACACCAGGTCATATCGTTGCTCCCCAATCAGCACCTGGGTGAGGGCATTGCCGCCAACAGCCGTCTGAATGGCATCCTGGACGTCGGAGACGTTGATTCCGTAGCGCGCGGCCTGATCGCGGTCGACAGAAAAATCAAGATTCGGCTGCCCGAGAAGACGAAACAGGCCAAGATCCTCAACACCCCGGACACCTCGCATGATACTAACGACTCGGTCTCCCGTCTTTTCCAGCGTCTTGAGATTGTCTCCGTAAATTTTAACCGCGAGCGCGCCTTTTACGCCGCTGACGGCCTCTTCGAGATTGTCCGAAATTGGTTGCGAGAAGTTCCAGATCACGCCGGGCATCTTTTCCAGCTCGCGGTCCATCGCCGCGATGAGCTTTTCTTTGTCCTGGTGGAAGACGGGCCGCCATTTTTCTTTCGGGAATAAATCTACGAAATACTCGGTATCGAAGAAGCCGGTCGTGTCCGTGCCGTCGTCGGGGCGTCCGATCTGGTCGACCACCTGCGGGACTTCGGGAAACGAACAGAGAATTTGTCTCGCTTTGTCCGCAACGCGCGCGCTCTCCGTGGGCCCGGTGCTGGGCGCGAGCGTTCCGCGAACCCAGATCGCGCCTTCATCCAAGTGGGGCAAGAATTCTGAGCCGATCACTCCACTGAAACCCAGAAAAATCGCGAGGGCGAAAGAGAGTGCCGCGATTCCTATCGTGACCGGCCTGTGGCGAATTGCCCACGTGACCGCTGCCCGGTAGCGAACAGTGAGGAAGTTCATCACCGGGTTGTCCCACTCTTTGACGCCTGAACGAAAAAAGAGGCTTGCGAGGGCTGGAGCAACGAGCATGGAAAAAATCAAAGCGCCAAGCAAAGCGAAAACAACCGTCCAGGCCATCGGCTTGAACAGCTTCCCCTCCACGCGCTGCAAAGTGAAGATCGGAAGATAGGCCGTAATGATAATAGCGATGGCATAGAAAACGGGCCGTTGCACCTCATGGGCCGCTAGCCGGATCTGTTCGAGTGGGGTGCCTCGTTCCGATTCGCGGCGATTCAGGTGGCGAACAATGTTTTCGATCATCACCACGGCACCGTCAACGACCATGCCGAAATCCAGGGCGCCGAGGGAGAGGAGGTTCGCCGAAATGTGGCGCAAATCGAGGCAAATAGAAGCGAAGAGCAATGCAAACGGAATCGTCAAAGCAACGATGAATGCGGCGCGCGCATTGCCGAGAAACAGGAAAAGAATAATTACGACGAGGATCATTCCTTCCGTGAGGTTGTGCATCACGGTGTGCGTCGTGTAGTGCACTAGATCGTCCCGATCGAGGTACGGAACTATTTTCACGCCCCGCGGGAGGATCTGAGTGTTCAACTGATGGACCATCGCATGGATTCCTTCGAGTGTGGTCGCGGTGTCCGCGCCTTTGCGCATGAACACGATGCCTTCCACTACGTCGCTGTCATCGACGACAACGCCGTCGGCGCGGTGAAAGGCCTTCCCGATTTGGCCGAGGCGGATTTTTGGCCCCTGCTCGACAACGGCAATGTCCTTGATGCGCAGGGCGGTGCCGTTCTGCGTTTTAAGCACGGTCTTTTCGATATCGCCGACGGTACGAACCAATCCCACGGCGCGAACGTTGATTTGCTGCGCACCTTGTTCGATGAAACTGCCGCCGGCATTGGCGTTGCTATTGGACAATTGCTGTTCGACTTGGGCGAGACTGAGCCCGTATGAAACCAACTTGTCGGGGTCGACACGCACTTGATACTCGCGCGTGATTCCACCAAAGGACGAATCGTCCACGACGTCCGGCACGGACTTCAGATACTTGCTGATCACCCAATCCTGAATGGATTTCAGGTGCATCACGTCATAGGAGGGGTTGTCGCTCTTCAGCGTGTACCAATAGATGGAGCCAATGGGACTGAAATCAGAGCCAATCTGCGCGGTAACGTTGGGAGGAAGCGTTACTTGCGCCACGCGCTCGAGGACTTTTTGGCGGTCCCAATCGTTGTCCGAATCGTCGTCAAAAATCAGGTTGACCACAGACAACCCGGCCAGTGAAGCCGAGCGCACATGTTGCAGACGCGGAATACCGTTCATCTGGATTTCCACCGGGATCGTGACTTGCTGCTCAAGTTCCTCCGCAGCCCGCCCCGGCCATTGCGTAATGACCTGCACCCAAACGTTCGCCACATCCGGGTAGGCTTCCACCGGAAGTTTCTCGAAAGAGATCACACCCCAGGCGAAAAGAAGAAACGCGATGCTGAGAACGATGAAGCGATTGTTGAGGGTGTAGTCGACGAGCGCACGGATCATTTACTGTTCGACCGCATTCTGGAATTCAAGCGCGTTGGATACGACTTGATCTCCGGGTGCGAGTCCCGACAAGATTTCCTGCATGTTGCTCGGAAGCATGTCGCCCCCTTTGACTTCGGTGAGCCGGAACTTCTTGTCCTTGATGGGAACGTAGACCCAGTCGCGGTCGCGCAAGTGCAAAATAGCTGTCGCTGGGACGGCTGCGCGCCTTTCTTTCGTTTGGCCGTGAAAGGTGGCCGTCACGAACATGCCGAGACGCACTTCGCCTGGGTTGCGTACTTCGATGCGTACTTTCGCTGTGCGGATATTGGGGTCGAGGATTGGCCCGACGTTGCTGATCGTCCCGCTCAAGGGGCGGTTGGGGTAAGCGTTGAGGCGAATATCGGCGGTTTCTCCGACGTGCACATTCGAGAGGTCGTTCTCGTACACATCGCAAAGGATCCAGACGTAGCTCAAGTCGGAGATTGTGAACGGATTGGGCGATCCCAGGCCCGCGACGCCGGACGCGTTGGTGACTTGCTGGTCGGTAATAACGCCGGACGCCGGCGCGCGAATCTCGACAATCCCTGAAGGCTGATCGAGGTTGTTGTTGCCTAGCACGCGAAGTTTCTCGGCGGAGGCTTTTACATCGACTTTGGCCTTCGCGTCGGCATCCTGCGCAACCTGGAGATCGTTTTGGGAGATGGCGCCTTTGTCGAATAAGAGCTGTGCCCGCTCGGCCTGGGTGCGCGCGAGTTGTTCATCGGCAACCGCCTTTTGATAGTCGGAAAACGCGCCGGAAACGTCAGCGCTTTGTATGCGCAGTAGCAGGTCGCCTTTTTTTACCGTGTCTCCCAAGCGCGCCGCAATCTGTACAACACGGCCGGTGGCCACCGATATGACGGGAACGCTTCTGGAGATATCGGGAGCGACGGTGCCGGTTACGCTTAACTTCGGTGCGGCAATATGCTCGACCGCCGCCACCAGCGGAAACTGCTCGGCATGAGCGGGTTGGAAAACCGTTGGATCGCTCGCTTGCTCGACTTTGAGCGGCGGCGGCGCTCCAGCGCTCGCATCCTTCCCAGCATCTCCACACCCGGCCGAAACCAGGGCGAACAACAAACAGAGAGCGAACGCTCTAAATCTGCAGGCTTTCATGGGATTACCTCAGGGGCGATTGCGAAGTGCGAAGTCAAAATCGGGCCCGTCCAAAAGCGTGAAAAAATCGTCCGCAGGAATGGAACGGTCTTGGCCAAGGGTAGGGCGGTGGCACGTCGGAACATGGTTGTCTCGCTATTCACATTTTGACGCGGATGCCCAACAATAGGCACCTGCGAGGGTAAAAGGCCGTCTATTACAGTACGATGAACGGCGCCTGTTGCACGCAACAGTTGCAAATGGGCAGGTTGCGGCCCTATTGTGCTCCATGGCGTTGCGATTCATCCTCAGAACTTGATACCATACCCCACTAGGGTATACAAGCCGAATGTCTACTACCTCTCGCGAAAAGCTCGACCTCGTCTCTCGCACCAAGAAAGTTATCGGCCAGCTCGAAAGCGTTCTTCGCGCCTTGACGGAAGACGAGCCCTGCGCGGAGGCGCTCCAGCGCCTCGCTGCCGCACGTGGTGCCATCAACAGCCTTATGGGCGAACTGATGGAAGACCATATCCGTCATCATATGCCTCATAATTCGAAGTCTTCGGAAGAAGCCGCCGACGACGTCATTCACATCGTTCGTACGTACCTTAAGTAACGCAAAGCCAAAATGCAAAAGACAGTCGCGTTTGCCGCGGTTTTTCTGTATCTTCCGTGCACCCAAGTTTCGAGGAATCGAATCCAAAGCCGCAGGGAGATCTCCCGGTGACACGATCGTTCGCACTCTTGTTCTTTGCAGCGTTTCTATTCGTGCCTGCGTCAATGGCTCAAGCTGGCCCGGACAACGGCGGACATGATCTACAAGTGTGGACCGGCGGCGGCCACGGGCTGAATGGAAGCACCGCGAACAGCGAGGTCTGGAATCTCGGGGGACGCTACGGCTGGATTTTGACAGACCCCATCGGCCCCGGCTTCCTGAAGGGTCAGTTCGAATACGCGGTGGACGTTGTGCCCGCCTTTGTAGTGGTCCAGCGCGGCAAGACGGCGTACGGTTTCGGCCTCAATCCTTTCGCGCTTAAATGGAATTTTACAAAGGCGCGCAAAGTCGTTCCCTATTTCGAGCTTGGCGGCGGAACACTGTTCACCAACACCGAGGTGCCTCCAGGCACTTCGCAGATCAACTTTACGACGAGCGGCGCTTTGGGACTGCATTTTCTCCGCAGCAAATACTATTGGAGCACCGAGCTTCGCTTTATGCACATTTCCAACGCGTCGCTAGCTAACCTGAATCCCGGCATAAACACGCTCCAGCTACGCGTCGGGTTCGGCCGCTTCACGCGTTCGCACTAGCAGGCCAACTCCCCGAGCGGTATGATGTAGCCCTGCCGTCTCGGGACAATGCTGACATTCGCCGGGACGGCTCCGTACTTGGAATAAAGCCGGACTACGGCTGGTATACGGCAAAGGGGTAGTACACGAACATGAAAATCGTCACAATTGCAGTGGGACTTGTACTTCTAGCGGGATTGGGCTTGGGGCTGCGCGGCCTGCGCGCAGATGGCAAGGCGCCGGCTATTGGAACTCCCGCGCCCGACTTCACTCTCAATTCGCAGGAAGCCAAGCCGGTCAGCCTGCACGATTTCAAAGGCAAGTGGGTGGTCCTCTATTTCTATCCGAAGGATTTTACGGGCGGCTGCACTCTGGAAGCCCACAACTTCCAGCGCGACTTGGCTCAATACGAACAAAAACACGCCGTGATCGTGGGCATCAGCGTACAGGACGAGGATTCTCACCAGAAGTTCTGCACAAAGGAAGGGCTCAGCTTCAAATTGCTGGCTGACACCAAGCAGGAAGTTTCCACTCTGTACGACTCGCTCATGAACTTCGGAGTCGCTAAGCTCTCAGCGCGCCACACGTTTCTGATTGACCCAGATGGCGTCGTCCGCAAGGTCTGGCTCGACGTAAAGCCACAGCAGCACAGCGAAGAAGTGCTGGCGGCGCTAACGGAACTTCAGGCCGGCGGCTCCAAGTAAGATTGACTCCGCGCCCCGCACTTCCGTTGCTGAGACTCAACGGGTCTCTTTGGCACGCAGGCGCTACCGGTTCGGCAATACTTTTAACCCGGGCGCGTTTAAGAGCCGCTCATCGGATGTCACCAGCGTCAAATCGTAGACTTTCGCCGTCGCAACGAGGAACCTGTCCGCTGGATCGCGGTGACTGAGTATCGTGTAGCGTAGTTCATGGGCCACTTCCCACGTAATCGCGGCTTCCTGTAATCCGAGATCTCGCACAGACTCGTCCGCCCAGTTTCGGAAATCCTGCTTCAAGGTGATCCTCCTCTTCTCGAGCAGGACCGTAATTTCCCAAATACTTACCGGAGAGAGCCACAGTTGGTTTTCCGAATTCGCAAGTTCCCGATTGATTTCCGATGTGAGCTTCTCGGGTGCTGCGTCACTCCATAACCAAATGTGCGTGTCGAGCAGCAAGTTCATTTCTGGTCTTCGCTCTCGCCAGGCTCTGGATCACGCGCCGCTTCCCAATCAGATTCGTCACCGATTGGTCCAACGATGTCACCGAGAATCTCCATGGAACCGATATGCCGACCAAAGCGCCGCGGTGGCTGCGGAGGGGAAGGCGGCTTAATTTCAGCGATGGGCTGACCGAAGCGCGTAACACGGATCGGCTCGCCTGTCTTACGCACACGTTCGAGGACAGCAAGGCAAGTCGCCTTGAACTTTGAGATAGCAATCTCTTCCATGTATCTACTCTCCTATGAGTAGTCTACAGCCAGGATGGACCATAGTCAAACCATAGTCTGACCATGGTTAGTTCCCGGAATCTGTCCCGGCTCGCTACCATTACGCAAACATTGCTGCACCTCGCGAGTCTATAGCTATAGAATTGGCTCGACGAAACCGCTCAAACGGAGGAACGTCTCGGGATGGTCTCCAAACTTTCGCGTATCGTTGGCAGTCTGGCTTCGCTTGCATTCGTGCTGGCGGTGTTGACCCTCACGATTCGCCACGCGCAAGCCGCTCGTGCCCAGTCCGCCACTCTCCAAATTCCCGATATTCCCAAGACAGCTGCCGGCGAACAGTTCTCTTTATGGCTTGCCGCTTTCAACAGCGGCGATAAGGCAAAACTCGAAAAGTTCCGCAGCCATTTCGACAAACCCGAAGAGCACAAAATCGAGGGCACGCTCGGCTTCCGGCAACAGACCGGTGGCTTCGATCTCAAAAAGATAGAGGAATCCAGCGACACAAAACTCACCGGCCTCGTGCAGGAGCGCAACTCCGATCAATTTGCCCGCTTCACGCTGGAAGTCGAAGCGGCCGCTCCTCACCACGTTAAGCATCTCGATATCCAAGCGATTCCCCGCCCTGCTGAATTCGGCGTCGCCCGACTCAGTCAGGCCGACCTCCTTGCCGCGCTTCGCGCACAACTCGACAAAGACGCGGCCGCCGACAAATTTTCCGGCGCTGTGCTGCTCGCAAGAGACGGCAAACCAATTTTCACCGGCGCCTACGGCATGGCCGACCGCGAAAAGAAAATTCCCAACACGCTCAACACAAAATTCCGCATCGGCTCGATGAACAAAATGTTCACCGCCGTCTCGATTCTTCAACTGGTGCAAGCCGGCAAAATCAATCTCAATGATCCCGTCGGCAAATACCTCACCGACTACCCAAACAAAGACATCGCGACAAAAGTTACGATTTATCAGCTACTGACGCACACCGGCGGCACCGGAGATTTTTTCGGCCCGCAGTTTGACGCCCACCGCCTCGAACTAAAAACGCTCCAAGACTACATCAAGCTCTACGGCGACCGCGCGCCGCAATTCGAGCCCGGCAGCCGCTGGGACTACAGCAACTATGGATTCCTGATGCTCGGCGTGGTCGTCGAACGCGTCAGCGGAAAAAGTTACTACGATTACGTCAGCGAAAATATCTACACGCCCGCGGGCATGACCTCCACCGGTTCCCTTCCCGAAGACCAAAACGTGCCCAATCGCTCCATCGGCTACACGCAATTTGGCGGCGGTGGCCTTCAACCCAACATCGATACGCTTCCCTATCGCGGTACTTCCGCCGGCGGCGGCTATTGCACGGTCGAAGATTTCCTCCGCTTCGCCAACGCCCTCACCAATCACAAGCTGCTAAACGCGCAAAACACCGATCTGCTCACGACGGGAAAAGTCGATACACCCCGCGGCGACAAATACGCGTTCGGCTTCATGGACAATAGCGGCGCCGCGCCTCCGCGCCATTTCGGGCACGGCGGCGGCGCTCCCGGCATGAACGGCGAGTTGCAAATCTTTCCGCAAACCGGCTACGTGATCGTCGTCCTCTCGAACCTCGATCCACCAGCCGCCAGCCGCATCTCCGACTTCATCGCGAACCGCCTGCCCGCAAGCTAGTGCACCGCGCTGGCCGCCAGGCGATCTGCGAATCGGCCCAACGCCAGCTCCACGCCCGCAATTGTCGAAATTGCTTTGGCCCGCCTCATAACCGAGACGCATCAGTTCGACAGAGGAATCGCAATTTCTCCTTTCGATTGTGGTATTTTCGCACTCACCTGCCCGTCTGGTTTCAAGCAGTCAACTTTCTTTCTTCGCTCTTCTGGGGGCGCAATGCGGAATCGAAGTCTCGCCGTCCACGTGGTCGGAGCCGCGGCAATTCTGGTGGCAAGCGCTTGCAGCACGCGCGCGCAAGCTCCCGCGCAAAAGCAAAAGCTCACCGTCGAGCAGCTTGTCGACATCAAGCATCCGTCGAATCCCATCTTTTCGCCCGACGGCAAGCACGTCGCCTTCGTATGGGATCGCGCTGGAGTCGCTAATCTCTACATCGCGAACGCTGACGGCAGCGGACAGCCCAAGTCGCTCACGACCTTCGCGGAAGGCCAGGTCGATGGCGCGTTCTGGAGCGAGGACGGCGATGTTGTCTACTTTCCTCACGACGGCGATCTTTGGCAAGTCGCTGTAACCGGCGGCGCTCCGAAAGCAGTGTGGAGCAAGCCAGATCCCGGCAGCGGGTACGTCGTATCACCCGACGGCAAGCGCGTCGCGTTTGTTCGCAGCAGCAAACCTGCAGCAGGCGATGATGCCAAGCGCCCAAGCGAGCTGATCATTCGCTGGCTCTCCGATGGCACCGAGTCAACCGCTGCGCACGATGACGTGAGTATCCGCGACATTCTCTGGTCACCCGACGGCGCGTCCCTCGCCTACATCGCGGGCGCAAAAATCATCCACCACGACGAATCCCCTTCCTACTCCGGCGAAAAACTCGTCTATCGCGTCTCCGAGTATGTTCCCGGCCAGATCTACGCGCTCAAACTCGCCGACGCGAAACCCGTCTCCATCGCCAAGCCCGCCGAATACGGCGGCTTGGCTTGGGTCGACAACGCGCATCTCGTTTTCGACGGCCAGTCTCCCGACTTCAAAACTTACTTCATCTACCTCGCCGAAGCCGCTTCCGGCAACGTTAAAACCATCCACGAAATTCACGAAGAAAAATTCTGGAGTATTCCAGACTGGGGCGAAGCCGGCGCACAACCGTGGCCCGCACCGAACGGCAAGTGGATCGCCTTCCTCAGCGACGAAGACGGCTGGGACCATCTCTACGTCATGCCCGCCAGCGGCGGCGACGCCGTTCAAATCACCAAAGGCAAATTCGAAGCCTGGCGTCCCCAGTGGTCGCACGACAGCACGCGCATCGCGTTCGACGCCAACACGGAAGACGCTCCCGGCGACCGCGTGCTCGGCATCGCAAAAATCGCCGACGATCCCGCGCACGCCGAAGTCACCTACATTCCCGCCGAGCCCGGCACTAACATCGAGCCGCACTGGTCCGAAGGCGACGGCCGCCTCGTCTATCAACACACCGACACGCACAACAGCGCCGACCTTTACACCATCGGCTCCAATCCGGGCACGCGGCCGGTACGCCTCACCGATTCCATGCCCGCAGGCATCGACCGCTCGCAATTCGTCGAGCCGCAATTCGTCCACTTCCCCGGACCCGACGGCCAGCAAGTTCCCGGGTGGCTCTTCGTCCCCAATAATTTGGACAAAAAGAAAAAGCATCCCGCGATCATGTGGATTCACGGCGACGGCGTAAATCAAAATTACGACGGCTGGCACGTCCAGCGAAATTACGCCGTCTACTACAGCATCCACCAATATTTTCTGCAGAAGGGCTACATCGTCTTCGCGCCCGATTATCGCGGCAGCATTGGCTACGGCCGGGACTGGCGCACCGGGGTTTATATGGACGTTGGCGGCAAAGACGCGAAAGACGCTTGGATGGGCGCGAACTACCTGAAAACTCTTCCCTACGTGGACGCCGACCGCATCGGCGTCTGGGGCCTAAGCTACGGCGGCTTCTTCACGCTGATCGCCATGACCGATCAGCCCAAACTTTTCCGCGCCGGCGTCGACGTCGCCGGTGTCACCGACTAC
>Ga0209139_10000856_pt1 | contig 10966 bp, 8 predicted proteins | sample BogFormECP14_OM3_FD_188246 | JGI IMG/M metagenome (GOLD analysis project Ga0209139, IMG submission 188246) | Bog forest soil microbial communities from Calvert Island, British Columbia, Canada - ECP14_OM3 (SPAdes) (version 2) | ecosystem: Environmental > Aquatic > Freshwater > Wetlands > Bog ...
AAGGCCGACTGGCCAAACGAAAGCATTCCGGCGTAGCCGAACAGCAGATCGAACCCGATTCCGAACAGGCCGAAGACCAGAATGCGATTCATTGTGTCGGGGACGAGCCCGATATAGGGAAGCGCGAACGGCGCGACCAACAGGACGAGCACGATCGAGGTCTCGGGCGCCAGGGCTCGGAAACCGCGCAGACTTGGCGCCATAGTCACGCCCGTCCCTGCGAGCCCAGCAGGCCATGGGGGCGCAGCATGAGGACGAGGGTCATCACGGCGAACAGCATGACCTGCGAATAGCTCGGGTCGATCATCGAGGTCAGACTCAAAATCTCACCCGCGATGAGGCCACCGAGAATCGCGCCGGGAAAGGACCCGACGCCGCCGATCACGACGACGACGAACGCCTCCACCAAAATCGATTCGCCGATATCGGGCGTGATCGGCGCGATCGGGACGTTGACGATTCCGGCAAAACCGGCCGCCATCGAGCCGATGCCGAACACGACCATGAAGACCCGCATGATGTTGATGCCGAGCGAGTCCACCATTACCGAATCCTCGATTCCCGCGCGCACGATCATCCCCAAGCGCGAGCGATATAGGACGAGATACAGGACCAGCAACGCGAGCGCGACGATGCCGACGACCGCGAGGCGGTACGTCGGATAGATCATGAATCCGAGCGAAGTGATGCCCGCCGCCCAGCTCGGCGGCGGCATGGATTGCGACAGGCTGCCGAAGAGGAAGCGGACGACCTCGACGTAGACGATGCCCAGTCCGAACGTCACGAGGATTTGATCCTCGTCGGGCCGGTCATAAAAATGTCTGATGACGATCTGCTCCATCGCAATGCCGAGAAGCAGCACGAAGCCCGCTCCAGCGGCGACCGCGACGAGGTACGAGCCGGTATATTGGTAGGCGACAACGCCCGCGTAGCCGCCCACCATGAACATCGCGCCGTGCGCGAGGTTGAGAACGCCCAGAGTGCCGTAGATGATCGTCAGACCGGAACTCAGCAGCGCCAGCAAAGCGCCGAGCACGAGCCCGTTGAATGTCTGCGCCAGAAAATTCGGCCAAGAGAGCAAATGCAATCTCGCGTTCGAGTGGCGATCGGGTCAGGTATAACCACCCATCTTGCACCCGAAGGCATCCGGCGCCTGCATCAACCCGGCGCCGGGAACGACTTCGACGATTTCGTAGTAATCGTCCGGGCCCTTCATGTCTGCCGGCTTCTTTCCGCGCTCGATGACCACGGGCCGCACCAATTGGTGGTCCGCGCCCCGGAAATACACCTCGCCGACAGTGGATTGAACCTTCGCGCCGGCCTCGTAGGCCTTGATGACGTCGGGAGGATAGAAGGACTTCGCGCGCTCGATCGCGTCCGCCCACATGGCGATCTGCATGTAGGCGAGGTTGGCGCTCCATTCCGGGACGCTCTTGTATTTGGCGCGAAACGCGTCGTTGAACATCTTGGCCAGCGGGAACTTCTCTTCCAAGGTCCACCAGTAGTCGGTTGCCGCGAGCACGCCCTGCATGGTATCCGCGCCGACTTCCTTGGCCAGAAACGGCGTATTGTATGGCACCGCGAGCGTCATCTTTTCCAAGATGCCGAATTGTTTGGCCTGCTTGACCGACAGGACCGCGTCACGACCAAAGTTGATGTTCACGACGACGTCGGCGCCGCTGTTGGCTACATTCAGCAGGTAGGAGCTGAAATCCGTCGTTCCGAGAGGTGAAACCTGATCGGTCGCCGTGGTCCAGCCGCCATCCTTCAGGTATTCCTCCATCGATTTCTGAACGGTGTGGCCGTAGGTGTAATCGGGTGTGAGATAAGCGACCTTCTTGTTCTTTCCGATAGTAGAGATCAATTGTGGCGCCAGAGCTTTTGCGGCGGTCTGGCCATAGAAACATTCGCGGAAGGAATAGCGAGCGCAGTCTTTGCCCGTGGTGTCGTTCGAGCCGGAAATGCCTGGTAGATAGATTACCTTTTCTCGGTCGGCGGTCTTGTTGTTTGCCACCGCCTCGGCGCTCGAGACGCTGCCGGTGACCATAATTGCTTTATTGTCGCTGACGAACTTGCCGAAGTTCTGAACGGCGGTGTTCGGCTTGGCCTCGCTGTCGGCGATGCCATACTTCACCTCTTTGCCCAGAACCCCCTTCTTGATGTTCGGCGAGATCTTCTGCATCAGCTCGCTGCCGTCGTTCAGATGCTCGATCGCCAGTTGATAACCCTTGATCAGGTCTTCTCCAGCCGCGGCGTAGGTGCCGGTGCGTGGGACCGATATGCCGACGAACACCGAGGGGCCAGACGAGCCTTCGGGATAGGTTCCGAGCGCGGGGTTGTCCGCGGCGCGCGCCGACAGGATCAGCTCTCCTGGCGCCAGCGCGCCAGCGAGAACTCCGGCGCCGCCCTGCAACGCTGCGCGCCGCGAGACATTCGCATTCAGGATATTTTTCGTTCCAGTCATGAATATTCCTCCCAGATGAGACTGCGCTGTTGTTTAGGCCGAAGGTCCCCCGAGCGATCGTGGCTAGTCTCGGGCTTTCGTCATCGGCAACTGTCAAAATTAGTCTCGGCTGGCGCCCGGAGCGTCAATTAGACTTTCGTCACAATTGGGCGCGCGGTCAACATGTTGAGAATCCACTTGGCGACGGCGGGCGACTCTTTTCAGCCGGACCTGGGCCGGGCCGCTCCGGCGCGCATTTCCACTAGCCGTCCCTGGCTCAAGACGGCAATGTCGCTCGCCAATCGCTCGACCTCGCCGGCCTGATGGCTGACGAAGATCATAGGAATGGCGAAGGCGTCGCGCAATTGTTCGATCAGGCCGAGAATGTCGCGCCGGCGTGCATCGTCGATCGCGGCCAACGGCTCGTCCAGCAGCAACGCGCGCGGGTTGCTCAGTAGGGCGCGGCCGATCGCGACTCGCTGTTTTTCGCCGCCCGAGAGGCGCGCCGGCCGGCGCGCCAACAAATGCGCGACACCGAGCAGCGCGACGACTTCATCGAAGCCGACGAGAGGCGAGTCCCTTCGAGCGAAGCGCGCGCCATATCTTAGATTGCCGGCGACGCTCAGATGCGGAAACAGCCTCGGCTCCTGGAAGACGTAGCCGATGCTGCGCAGGCGCGTCGGCATGTCGAACCCGGTCGCGGTATCGAGGAACACGACGTCGTCCACTGCGATTCGACCCTCGGTGGGCCGCAACAGGCCGGAGATCATATTGAGCAGTGTGGTCTTGCCCGCGCCGGAGGGGCCGCTGATCGCGAGGATCCGCCCCGAAGCGCGGATGTCCGCCTCGATCGCGAAGGCGCCGAGCCTGTGCCGGACAACAATTTCGATCATTCGCCGGCGTCCTGCCGAGAGATTCGGGCGGCTAGCGCCTCCGAGGTGAGCAACGCCGCGACGGCGATGGCGATCGCGACGCCGGTCAGGCGCCATGTCGCCGCCTCGCCCGCGGGGTCCTGAGTGGAGCTCCAGATCGCGCTGGCGAGCGTCTGCGTCTGGCCGGGGATGTTGGCGACGAAGGTGATCGTCGCCCCGAACTCACCGATCGCCCTGGCGAAGCCCAGGATCAGCCCGGCGAGGATTCCCGGCGCCGCCAATGGCAACGTGATCGAGCCGAAGACGAACCAGGCCGGCGCGCCCAATGTGCTCGCCGCCTCCTCGAGCCTACCGTCTACCGCCTCGATCGACAGGCGAATCGCCCGCACCATCAGCGGGAAGCCCATCACGGCTGCGGCCAAGGCCGCGCCGGTCCAGCGGAACGAGAATACGAGTCCGAACGCTTGCTCGAAAAAGCGTCCGAACATGCCTTGACGGCCGAATCCGATCAGCAGCAACCAGCCGGTGACCACCGGCGGCAGCACCAGCGGGAGATGCACGGCCGCGTTCAACAGTGACTTGCCCGGGAATCGTCGCCGCGCCAGCAGCCAGGCGACCGCGACGCCGAATGGCAAGCTCGCCAGCGCGCCGACGCTCGCCACCCGGAGGGACAAGAAGACGGCGGTCCATTCCGCAGGCGTGAACGCCAGCGCCTCGTCCAGCCCCACGCCCGCAAACACCGCTCTTCGTCTCCACCAGCCGGCCGCGGCCTGTGTCTGGAGATATATAGCGCGCGGAAATCGACGGCGGCAATTCTCGCAGATCCAGCTTTCCGCGCCGGCCACGCCGGGACCGCCTGAGCACGTTTAGGCGACGCCCAGAAATAAGCGCTACGCTCTCAGCTTCGTCATGCACGTCCCCGGACTTGATCCGGGGATTGACTCGTGCATCCAGGGCCGACGTTCCACAGGATAATCGCCGCGGGCGCCGCCCGGATGCCCGGCTCAAGGCAGCTCAAGGCCGGGCATGACGAGCGGCGGCCCTATCCTTTGCGACGCCATCGGATATATCGGGGCTAGTTTCGCGCCAAATTCCCTGATCCGGCCCAAAAGAAGGAATTCATTCCCTGCTCGCCCGACTTAATTCCCCGCTCGATTGAACAGGGAATCCATCTCGCAAATTACTGAATTCGCGGATGTTATTGAGACGCATTTTCGCGAAAAACGGCTGAATCGGCGAAATTCCCTGCGTTTTTCCCTAGCACCAAGGAATTCTGGCCTTCAGATGACTCTAAAATCGACCCGCGGCGGCCGCCGAGAAGCCGACTGTCGGGAACGGGGCATGCTCGAAAAATGCGCATCATGCTCGCGAGCATCCAGGATGCCGCCACACTGCGGCTCGGTCATTCGAATCCCTCCTGCGCCTCTGCGCAGGGACCTCAGCGTCGGATCGAAGTCCTTATCCTAAGCCTGGCGGCGTCAGACCCCGTGCTGATCGCGCCCGCTAAAAGAGAAGGGCCGCCCCTCGCGGAACGGCCCTTCCATTGTCGCGACCAAGCAGAGATCGCTTACGACCTAGACGTTACGACGTCTGCTATGCGCGAAAACCCTGCGCACGGACAATGGTCCAGGTCTTACGATCCTCGCATGGCGATTGACAATGAGACACAGGATCACCTCCTTTCAGTTGTTGACGACCCCCCTAGAATAAGATGATTCGCCGAAATGGGAAGCCCAGATTTTCGAACTTGCGAACGAGATTTGGGCGACATGCACAAATTTTTAGCGATCGGCGCTGGTCGGGACCCGTCCCTCACGCCGCCGCCGCCGCCACCGCGTCGCAGACGTCGGCCACCAGCGTGTCCACCAAGGCCTTGTCGTCGGCCTCGGCCATAACCCGGATCACCGGCTCGGTGCCGGAAGGGCGGATCACGAGGCGTCCAGAGGCGCCGAGCCTCGCGGTCGCGGCGGCGATCGCCTTGACCACCGATTCGCTCTCCAGCGGACGTCCGCCCTTGAAGCGCACGTTGCGCAACACTTGCGGCAGCGGCTCGAAGCGCCGGCATACCTCGCTGGCGGACCTGCCCAGCTTTTTGACCATGGCGATCACCTGCATCGCCGCCACGAGGCCGTCTCCGGTCGTCGAGTAATCGGTCAGGATGAGGTGGCCAGATTGTTCGCCGCCCACGTTGATGCCCTTTTCGACCATGCGCTCGAGCACGTAGCGGTCGCCCACGGCGGTGCGTTCGAAGCCGAGGCCGATCCCGGCCAGATGCCGCTCGAGGCCGAGATTGGACATGACAGTCGCCACGATCGCCGGCTTGGCGAGACGACCGTCCGCCTTCCAGCTTTCAGCGATCACCGCGAGAATCTGGTCGCCATCGACGACGTGGCCTTTTTCGTCGACGACCACCATCCGGTCGGCGTCGCCGTCGAGCGCGATGCCGATGTCCGCCCGCAGTTCCCGCACCTTTTGCGCGAGCGCGTCGGGCGAAGTGGAGCCGACGTCGAGGTTGATGTTGACCCCGTTGGGTTCGACGCCGATCTTGATGACCTCGGCCCCCAATTCCCAAAGCGCCTCGGGCGCAGCCTTATAGGCGGCGCCGTTGGCGCAATCGAGGACGACGCGCAAGCCGTCGAACGAAACGTCGCGGGGCAGGGTGCGCTTCGCGTACTCTATGTAGCGCGCCTGAACATCGTCGACGCGCTTGGCCCGGCCGAGGTTCGGCGCGCGCGCGAGGCGCGGCGCGATGTCGCCGTCCAGCAAGTCCTCGATGCGGGCCTCGATATCGTCGGACAGCTTGAACCCGTCGGGGCCGAACAGTTTGATGCCGTTGTCCTCGAACAGGTTGTGCGAGGCCGAGATCATGACGCCGAGGTCGCAACGCATCGAACGCGTCAGCATCGCGACGGCCGGCGTCGGAACCGGTCCCAACAAGAGCACGTCCATCCCGACCGACGTGAAGCCGGCGACCATCGCATATTCGATCATATAGCTGGAAAGGCGAGTGTCCTTACCGATCACGACGCGGTTGCGATGTTCGCCGCGTTGAAAGATCAGCCCCGCGGCTTGCCCCACCTTCAACGCCAGTTCAGCCGTGATTTTGCTGTTCGCGCGCCCGCGAATGCCATCGGTGCCGAAATGCTTGCGCCCCATCGCAAAATCCTCCTCGCGATATCGATTCGCCTCAGCCGCCTGAATACCGCGTTTTGTCTGGCGGTATCTTCATGATTTGTTGCATATCGTAAACATCCGCCCGAGTCGCGGGCGGCCGCATCGGGACGCCGCCACGATTTCCAGTCGGATGGGGCTCGCCAAATGGAACAAACACTCATCGCTTTCATCGCGATCGTCGCCGCTCTCGCGGTCCCTCGCGTGATGCCGGACGCTCTCGTCGGCTGGCGACGCGCCGCCGCCATCGGCGCGATGCGTCTCGCCTTCGGCCTCATAGCGCTCTATGAGATCTTGTCCACCAGCATCATCTCGATACCCGCCAACCAGGTCGGAATCATACGAAAAATCTACGGTTTCACCAACATCGCGCCGGGTCACATCATCGCCACCCATGGCGAAACCGGCTATCAAGCCGAAATCATCCCTCCCGGCACGTTTCGAATTTCGATCCTGTTCAATGTGCTCAACAAAGTCGATCTGCTGCCCGTGGTGACCGTGCCCAGCGGCTTCTATGGACGGATCGTCGCCAGCGACGGGGAGCCTTTGTCGGCCGGCCAGATCATGGCCGACGCGTGGCCCGATGCGGACCAGCAGAAGTTTCTCGACGCCGAATATTTCATGACTCACGGACAGAAGGGCCTGCAACTCAGCGTCCTGAAACCCGGCGTCTATCCGCTGAATCTTGCGCTCTTCCAGGTCAAAATCGGTTATATAAAGAACGGCCGCGACATAACTGTCGACACCGACGACGTTTACGATCTGCGCGGCAAGACGAGCGAAACGACCCCGCTCGACACTTCGATCACGCGCGTTCCGGCCGGTTCGGTCGGCGTCGTGCGATCATCCGTCCAGACCGCGGGCGTCGATTGCAAGCCGCGCACGGCCAAGACCGACAACGGCGGCCTGACCGCGGAGTTGGTGACGCAATACTGCAAGGGCGTGTGGGACAGATCCTTGCCGCCCAACGATTACTATCTCAACCGCGACGCTTACGACGTCACCCTGGTTTCCACGCGGGTTACGACCTTGGAGTTCAAGGGCGGCTTCACCCGCCGCTATATCGACCTCAAGGTCGACGCCCGCGGTGATTTTACCCAGACCGAGCGCACCGCGAGCTTTCCGCAGCCGCGGGACGCCGTCGACACCGCGATCAACACCAAGATCGAGGGGTGGGAAATCCCGCAGGAGCTGCGCGCGATTGTCCAGATCACGCCGGAAAACGCCCCGATCGTCGTCGCAGCGGTCGGCGGTCAGGACGAGGTCGACCAGCGCATCGTGGTGCCCTCGATCCGTTCGCTCGTGCGCAACGTCTACGGCGGCTCCATCACGGCGCCCGAAACCGCCGCGGATGGGACGATCCGGCAAGTCACGCGGCCGACCCGCGTGCTCGACACGATCGAAAACCGCGGCGTGCTGGAGCAGGCGATCCTCGAGCGCGCGCAGATCGACGGACGGCGCGCGGGCGTCGACATCAAGGAGATCCGGCTCGGCGAATCCGCGATCCCGCCGGAATTGCTGTTGGCGCGCCAGCGCGAGCAACTGGCCGGCCAGCTTCGCGCCGCCTACGTCCAGGAGCAGATCGCCCAAGAGCAGCGGCAGAAGACCGAGCAGGCCCGCTCCACCGCCGACCAGCAACGCGACCTCGTCACCGCGCAAATCTCGGTGCAGACCGCGCGTCTTGCGCAGGATCGGCGGCAGGCCGAAGGCCACGCCGAGCGCCTCTTTCTGGAAGAGCAGGCGGCCGGCCAGACCGCGCAGGTCAACGTGCTCGGCAAAGACAACGTGCTGCGACTGCAACAATTGAAACTGGTGCTCGACCTGCTCGCCGCGCACCCCGAAATCGTCGCCAACCTCAAACTGCCCCAGGTCTATGTCGGCGGCGGAGGCCTGGAGGGTCCGGCGGCGGTGCTCGGCTCTTTCCTGCACCCAGCCGAAGGAGAGGCGAAGTAGTCCGTAGGCTCAGGAGAAGCCCGCCCCTCCGCCGCTCGTCGGCTCAGTTCAGCACGCGTCTGGCATAGGGGCTGTCGAGCCAGAAGGCGGGGATTTCGACGGTGAACGCGTTTCCGTCCTCGTCGACCATACGGTAGCTGCCAGCCATCATTCCGCTAGGGGTCTTGAGCGGGCAACCCGAGGTGTAACGGAACGCCTGGCCCGGCTTCAGCGTCGGCTGTTCCCCGACCACGCCGGGCCCTTTGACCTCCTCGAGGCGTCCTTCGCCATCGGTAATCCGCCAATGGCGATGCGTCAGCTGAACCGTGCTGGAGCCGAGATTCGCGACCTCGATCGTGTAGGTCCAGAAATAGCGATCGTCGCTCGGCTCCGAGCGGTCGGGCGCGAACTCCGGCTCGACGGTGACCTTGATCTGCTGCGTGACCGCGGAAAACATCCTCTCATTGTAGCGGCTCGCCGCGGTTTGGCCAACCCGAATCTCCGTTCCGCTCGACACCTTCGCCCCGCTGCGTATGATCGGCGCGTCCCACTCTCGCGGAGCCTCCCGCCATGAGCGCCGATCTGGAAGCCCGCGCCAAGGCGATTCTCGCGCGCCTCGTCGCTTTCGACAGCGTCAGCGACCGATCGAACCTGCCGCTCGTCGATTTCGTCGAGGATTACTTGCGCGCGCTGGGCGCGCCCACGCGCCGTGTGTACAACGCCGCGGGCGACAAGGCGGCCTTGTGGACGACGATCGGTCCCGAAATCGACGGCGGAATCGTGCTCTCCGGTCACACCGACGTCGTGCCGACTAAGGGGCAGTCGTGGACCGACGATCCCTTCGTCTTGCGCGAAATCGACGGCAGACTCTACGCGCGCGGCGCCTGCGACATGAAAGGTTTCGACGCGGCCGTGCTGGCCATGGTCCCCGCGTTTCAGGCGGCGAACCTGAAAAGGCCGATTCACGTCTTGCTGAGTTACGACGAGGAGACGACAGGTCGCGGCTCGCTCGACGTGATCGCGGCCTTCGGCGTCGATCTGCCGCGTCCCGCCCTCGTCATCGTGGGCGAACCGACGATGATGGCGGTCGCCGACGCGCACAAGGGAATCGCGACCTTCGAGACTCGCGTCACGGGCGTCGAAGCGCATTCCGCCAAGCCGCAACTCGGCGCCAGCGCGATATCAGCCGCTTGCGAAATCGTCGTCGAGATCAGCCGCCTCGGCAGGGAGTTGGAAGCTCCCGACCGTCTGGACCCGCGGTTCGATCCGCCCTGGTCGACCTTTCATGTCGGCGTGATCCACGGGGGAACCGCGCACAATATTCTGGCCCGCGAATGCGTATTCCAATGGGACTTTCGCGGCCTGCCCAATCTATCGGCGTCGTCGGCGCTCGGGCTCGTGCAGGTCTACGTCGACGAGGTCGCTCTGCCGCGTCTACGGCGCTTCGTCGCCGAGCCGGATATCCAGACAGTCATGGAAGTCGATATGCCGGGCCTCGCCGCCGAAGCCGCATCCCCGGCCGCGACCCTTGCGCTGCGGCTCAGCCGTTCGAACCGGACCATCGCGGTTTCCTACGCGACGGAGGCCGGACATTTCCAGCGCGCCGGCCTGCCGACCGTGGTCTGCGGGCCCGGCTCGATCGACCAGGCGCACAAGCCGGACGAGTTCCTGTCGATCGACCAGCTCGCGCAATGTCTGGCGTTTCTCGGACGGCTGGCGGAGGACGCGGCGAGCTGAGAGCGATTCGCCCCAACAGGGGAAAAGTTCCCTGCTGGCAGGGAATTAGCAGGGAATTTTTTCCGGATCGGCCGCTCCGCGCCAAAATCCGTCTCGAAAACATCTGCGAATTCAGTAATTGCGAGATCTGCGCGATGAATTCCCTGCGCAACGGACAGGGAATTAAATCGCGCTCACAGGGAATTAATTCGCGACGACAGGGAATTAGGCAACGACGAAGACAATTGTATCAGGCGATTCCACCGCAGCCGTCATGCCCTCCCCGGATTTGATCCGGGGACCCAGCCGGGCCTTCGGTGATTATCCCGCCGACGTCAGCCTTGGATACACGGGTCAATCCCCGAATCAAGTCCGGGGACATGCACAACGGAAGCGTAGCGCTTGTATTTGGGCATCGCCTGAGCGAAGCTTTTCTTTGCCCGCGAAGCGAAAATTTCGCTTGCGAAGCGGAAAATTTCGCTCGCGAACTGAAAAATTTCGCTCGCGAAATGTTTTCGTTTCGCATGCCCTCCGCCAAACCCTTGAAATCATTTTGGTTCTTGAGGCCGCGAAAATTTATCGATTTCGATGTTTCAATGTTATCAATGACTTGCGACCGATTTTGTTTCGCGCTTTTTCTCCGGGACGTTTTCCTGTAGTTGGGCGGAGGTCGGTCCCGGTTTTCTCTACCGAAGATTCACGTTACCATAGATTCGTCTTTTTAGAAAACAAAATTCCGATCATGTCACCGAGCGGTCTCAAACATCCGCTGAGGCGGCTTCCGCCGCCGCTGGTCATGCCCGGCCTCGAGCAAGCCCACAGCCGGGCATCC
>Ga0209139_10000857_pt1 | contig 10965 bp, 8 predicted proteins | sample BogFormECP14_OM3_FD_188246 | JGI IMG/M metagenome (GOLD analysis project Ga0209139, IMG submission 188246) | Bog forest soil microbial communities from Calvert Island, British Columbia, Canada - ECP14_OM3 (SPAdes) (version 2) | ecosystem: Environmental > Aquatic > Freshwater > Wetlands > Bog ...
CGCCTCGTCCACTCGACTTTGTAACCGTTTCTTTCAAGCAAGGCGGCATCCAGTTCCGCGGCGCGCAGGACGCGCTCCGCACGATCGTGAAATATGTCGATGTCGCCGGAATACCGAGGTGCGTCGCGGTTCAGCGGCGTGCTTCCCGCCACGTAGCTTTCGGGGTCGCGATGTGATGCAAGGAACCGAAGAATGTCTGTTTGAATTTTAGACAGCGGCACGGCAGGCCTGCTCGATTTGTTCGGCCAGGCGTCGCGCCGGTAAGTTGCCTTCAACCCGAAGACTCTCTGTGATCGCCAACGCGTCAGCCGGTGTCGGTTGAGGGACAGGTCGGCGGCTCCACAGTGCCGACGCGCCAAATTGCTCGAAGGCGCGTCGATACAGCGTCGCGAAATCTTCGGGTTGGTTGGCTTCTGAGGTCATCGATTCGCTCGTCTACAAACGCCGCTTTCCGAGTAGCACAGGCACTCTTGCCTGTGCTGCGATGTTCGCATCGCGTCACGCAAAGCGCACAGGCAAGAGTGCCTGTGCTACTCCAAACTCATTGTAATTATAGCGTTTCTGGCCCGGTTGGTGGCCAGTAGAATGGTGCTCAGTAGAAATCGCTGGGATCGATGCGCTTGCCGGACAGTCCCAATTGCAGCACTTCCATCTGCTCCGGGCGATCGAACACTTTCCCGGGAAAGAATCGCTTCGTCAGCACGCGCACGCCGCCAAACGCGATGCCCAGCACGAAGGCCATCAGCATGAACACGCCTGTCCCGACAAAAATCTTCACCATCGTACTGGTAATCGGCGGGTCCGTCGCGGTGGTACTTGGCTCATTCCAGGTTACTTGCGTCTCGTAGTTGATGGCTTGCCGCAGCTTCGTGCCGTAAGCTGCCGAGCTCGGCGCGAGCACCAGCGAAAGCAGCGAGCCTTTGCGCTCCAGCCCGCCATTCGCGGTGACTCCCGGGACAACTCCCGCAAGATGCCGCAAATGCTGCTCCGCCAGTTGCGGATTCGGATACTGGATCAGCAGCAGCGCTCCGCGGTTGGCTCCAGAAGAATATTGCGCCACCATGATCTCCGGCTCCGCTCCGGTAGCGAAGCCCATCTCGGACGCCATCCCCGCATACTCCGGGTGCCCCAGCGACGTGACCGCATTTTGAAAGCCCGCTGGTCCCTGGGCGTATTTCTGCGAACCATCCACCAAATCGCGCTCCGGCAGATACGCGCGCACCGGAGGCAAAGGCGTTGGATCAGCGTGCGAGCGCAATTCGCTGGTCAGAGTTTGCAGATCGGCGCCGCTAATCGCCCGGGCGTTGGAGATTTGCACCAACAAGTTCCCGATCTCGATCATCAATTTCGTATCATCAACGGCGGAAAGCGGCCCCGCCGAGGAAGGCTTCATGCCGGGATTCAGCGCCGCGGTGTAGCCCTCGTAGGCCCCGGTGGGATCGCGAAACTTGGCAATCGTCAGCACAACTTGATTCTTGCCGTCGCTATAGTTCCGCGCCAGGCGCTCAAGCAACCCGGCTTCACCGTTTTCCAGCGCGTCCGTGCCGGAGCTGTTTGCCGCCGGAGCCGCAGTTCCACTAGCGCTCCAAGCGCCAAAGCGCTCAGGAAAAGCCGCTTGCACACTTTTTCCGGCGTTGGCGGCTGAGGCGCCGGAGTTATTTGCGGCCGCAGAGACGCCGAGCGCAGCTACGCCCAGTACGATCCAACCGACCGCGAAGATGTAAGTAAGTCGACGCATCCCTGCACTCCATTAGACACCAGAAACCTGTTTTAAGTTACTTGTAGCGGCCGCCTTCTGAGGCGGTCGCCTCTTTCGGCGCGAATACCAATTCGCACGTTTCTAGACACCAGAATTAAGACCACGTGATCGGTCGCGATTACCTATTTTTGATTGCTGGATTGCTCTAACGCTGCCGCCGCGCGGGGACGCGCTGGCTTGCCAGACTGATTAAACGCCACGCTATTCAAACTTTCGAGATAGCTCGAAACGCCCGAAAAAATTCCTTCGGCCACGTGCTGCCGTTGTTCCGGCTTCTTGAGCAATTGCTCATCCGCCGGATTGCTCAGGAACGAAATCTCGGTAAGAATCGATGGCATATCCGCGCCAATCAACACCACAAAGGGCGCCTTGCGCACGCCGCGATTCTTCACGGTCTTGGCCGATTTTTGCAGTTTGATCGAGAGCGAATTTTGCACGTCCTCGGCAAATTCTTTCGATTCGTCAATTTTCTCGGTACGTGCGATCTGCCGCACCACGTCTTGCAGATCGTGAATGCCTTCCGCGCTCGTGGCGTTTTCCCGCGCCGCCACTTCCATCGCTTCCGGACTGCCGCGCAGATTCAGGTAGTAGGTTTCAATGCCACGCGCGGCATGGTCCTGGCTGGAATTGGCATGAATCGAAATAAACAGGTCGGCTTTGGCCTGATTCGCGATGTTGGTGCGCTCTTCGAGCGGAATGAACGTATCATCCGCGCGCGTGTACACCACATCCGCTCCGGGCAATTTCTGTTCGATAATTTTTCCGAGCCGCAGCGCGACATCCAAACAGAGATCCTTTTCCATCAGCCCGGTCGGCCCAATGGTTCCGGTATCGTGCCCGCCGTGTCCCGCGTCAATCACAATGCGCCCAATCTTCAGCCCCAGCGTACGTGTCAGCGTAGCTTGGCCGTCGTGGGTGGCCGGCGGCGCCGTCGCGGGGCGAATCAAATCCGGCTTGCTCGCGCCGGTACTCGCATTGGTTACTTTCGCCGATTTCGTACGTGGACTCTTTTCGGTCATCACGCCGTTGTCCATCACGGCCGTTGATACGCCACTGCCATTCGAAGTCTTTGTCGCTGGAATATCGGACGGTCCAACCGCCACGCTCTTCGCCACCGGAACCGCTGCGGGAACCACGGTCGCGTCCGGGCCAATGTCCGCTGAAGTCCCATAATCGCTGGTGGTGTTCGTATTCGCCCTTGCGTCTTCTACGGGCACTGGCGCCGGCATCCGTGCGTCACGCTTCACTCGCGCGCTCCGCACTGGAGCATCCGTGGCAGCCGTGGCGTACAAATCCACAATCAGTTGCGGCGGATTATTCGAAAGGGAAGCGGTGTAATCCTTCACGCCATTCACGTCCAGCACCACGCGCACCACGCCGGCTTGATTCTGCGCCACGCGCACCGCCGTCAACAGCCGCCCATCCACTTGAATATTGCCCTTCGCCACTTCCGGCGTCAGCCGCGCCTCATGCAAATCAAAAAATATCCGCTCGGGATTGCTGATGCGCGCCGAGGCATACTGCACGCTGCCTTCAAGATCGATCACCACCCGCGTGGACTCGCCATTCGTGCCGCTGCTGCTCGCGCGAATTCTGCGCACGCGTGGCGCATACGCCAAATCGCTGCTCTGCGCGCCACCGCTTTGTACCTCGCCTCCGCGCACGATCACGTCGCGCGAAACAACGGGTGCGGCATAACTATTCTGATTATTCTGATTGGCCGCGCTCTCAAAGGGAGCCGACGCCGCAGACTCTCCGCGATTCGCTGCCGGCGCATTTTTCGCCGCCGCCACGCCATCCGTGCGCGCGCCGTTCTGCAGCAGAGCAATCTCCGCCATGCCCTCCAGCGCCTCGCGCTTCCGCGGAGACCGCGGATACCGCTTTACAAACGCATCATAGGTCGCTGTAGCTGCCGCCAAATCCCCCAGCTGCTCTCGTTGCAGCTTCGCCGCGCGCAGCAGCGAATCCTGGCAATATTTGCTGGTCGGATATTCCCGCACCAAAAACTCATACGTATCCACGGCCGTCTGGTAGTAGCTCCGCCCAAACCGATCGCCCATCTCGGTATCAAGCTCCGCCACCGCCAGCAGGGAATCCGGCACTTCGGCGGCTCGCGGCGTAATCAACGTCACGCGGTGATAGCTGGCCACCACCTGCTTGTATTCTGCCAGCGTTCTTTTTTCTTGAGGTTTGCCGTTCAGCGCCGAGCGTTGTTCCTCAGCTCGTACATACTGCGAAGAGGCCGCCTGCCGTTTCACTGAGCTAGTGCTACTGTCCGCTTCAGAGGCCGCGCAATTCGCCGCACCAGCGAACGCGCAGATCAGCGCGACGCTCACAAAAACGCGCACAACAAAAATCGTACGCAGCAAAATGTAGGCGCGCAAAACAAAAACCGGCGAAGCCGGGGCGAAGGCCTTGTGGAAATTTTTTTGGCCTTTCAGCATGCTCCCCAGCGCCCTCCCGCAACGTTCAATTGTTCCAATTGTTGGCAAAATTCTGCGAAGGCAACGCTACCGCCGCCCGCCCCATCACTCATTCGAAAAAACAATCCGCCCATGCTCATCCACATCCCGGTGTATCGCGCGCGGATTCGTAAATGCATCCGTTAACCGTCCCGAACCCGGCCGAAAATAAGCGTCTTGCACCTTCTGCACGTAATTCCGCGTCTCGCGATACGCCGGAATCCCATGCGCCCGATCCACCGCACCCTCCCCAGCATTGTACGCCGCTAACGCCAGGTCCAGGTTGCCATTATACCGCTCCAGCAGCGTCTTCAAATAGCGAACCCCGGCGTCGATATTCTGTTGCGGATTAAACAGATCATTGGCCCCAAATCTTTGCGCGGTGGTCGGAATCAGCTGCATCAACCCTCCTGCCCCCCGCCGCGATACCGCCCCCGAATTCCAGTTGGACTCCGTCTGAATCACCGCCCGGATGAGCGCCGGGTCCACGTGATGCCGGTCCGCCGCCTCGCGTACCAGCTTTTCCGCGCCGTCCCGGTCAATGCTCACTGCCGCCCGCGAATACCCCGTAAACGAGGTCTCCGCGTTCATATAAATGGTGGCGCTCGACTTAGCAGCTCCCAGCCGAATCGTCACCGGCGGCTCGGCATTCACAAACAGCTTCCGCCCATCATCACCGGTAGTCATCGTAATCTGTGCTTGCGCCGGCACCGCGTAAAAACACGCCACCAGCGCCAAAATCATGCCAACCGGGATTGCGATTCGTCTGTCCATCACCTTGGGGAAGGCGAAAAAAGCCGTTGTAGCGGCGGGTCTTTAGACCCGTTCTTTTGAACTTTGCCCGTTTCTGTGGTTATACACGTATCCCGAACAATATCAGCACGAAACCACTGCGGAATGACCCCGTGCCGGACACGCACCAAAGCGCGTCCCAATTATACCAACGCCTCCACCATGCCCGGAACGCCAGCCAGGGCACTTTTTAGCGCCGATGTGTCCTTTCCGCCAGCCTCCGCCAAATCGGGCCGCCCACCCCCCGAACCGCCCACTTTCTCCGCCAACGCCTTAATCAACTTCCCGGCGTGCACCTTGCCCGTCAAATCCTTCGTAACTCCAACAATCAAAGCCACTTTCTCCCCGTCCGGCATGCCCAGCACCACCACTCCGCTGCCCAGCTTTTGCCGCAGCGAATCCACCAGTTGCCGCAAGCCCTCCCGGTCCACGTTGGCCACCTCGGCGGCGATCAACTTAACGCCCTTGATCACCTGCACTTTGCCCACTAATTCATCCAGTTGCCCCAGCGCTCCCTTGCGCTTCTGCGCCTCCAGCTCCTTCTCCAGCGCCTTCACCGTAGCCGCCATCTTCTCCACGGTAGCCAAAACCGAATCCTCCGCCACATTCAACTGCCCAGCCACCCGCGAAAGCACCTCCGCCTGCCTTTGAAAATGCTCCAGCGCCCCAATCCCCGTCACCGCCTCAATCCGCCGCACCCCCGCCGCCACCGACTCCTCGCTGACGATCTTCAGCACGCCCACGTCGCCAATGCGGTGCACATGCACTCCGCCGCAAAGCTCCTTGGAGTAAAACCCGCGCGGCGCCCGCTCGTCCGGAATGGTCACTACGCGCACATTGCTCTCCGGATACTTATCGCCAAAAAACGCCAGCGCCCCGGAAGCCAGGGCATGGTCAATCGACGTGACCTCCGTCTCCACCGGCGTGTTCCACCGGATCTCGTCATTCACCTGCTGCTCGATATCCCGCAACTCCTCCGCATCCACCGGCGCAAAATGCGAAAAATCAAAGCGCAAGCGCTCCGGCGCATTCAGCGACCCCGCCTGCTTCACATGCGTCCCCAAAGTATTGCGCAGGGCCGCATGCACCAGATGCGTCCCCGAATGATTGCGAATGATGCGCGCGCGCCGCTCGGCGTCCGCCACCACGGTAACGCGATCGCCGACGCGCAAAGTTTCCTTGGCCTTGACGCGATGCGCGACCAGCCCGGCAATAGGGTAGTAAGCGCCGGTTACTTCCGCGAGCATCTGCGACTCCGACGCATCATAAAACGCGCCACTGTCTGCCATCTGCCCGCCAGATTCCGCGTAAATTACAGTGCGGTCGAGCACCACTTCTCCGGCTTCGCCAGCCTTCAACTCCGAAACCGGCCCCGACTTGGTGATAATTGCCTCAATTCGGGCATCCTTCGCTTTCGTGGACTCCGCACCGTGCGCGTAAAAATCCTTCTCTGTCTTATGCGACTCCGCAATCTTCGCAAACGCCGGATTCGCCGCCTCTTTCCCCGCTCCGCCCTTCCACGACGCGCGAGCTCGTTCGCGCTGCCTGTTCATTGCGATCTCGAAGCCGGGCTCGTCGAAATTTAGGCCCGCGTCCCGAGCGGCGTCTGCAATAAAATCCTGCGGCAGACCAAAGGTGTCATAGAGCACAAACGCGCGGTCTCCCGGGAGGAATCCGATTCCGTGATTCTCAGCATCGCGGGCGCTCTGAAAGTCTTTGATAAGCTCGTCCAATTTCTTCATGCCAATTGCTAGGGTGTGGCTGAAGCGCGTCTCTTCAGAGAGAACAATTTCGGGAACGCGGGCAGCCGGATCGCACAATTCAGGATATGCGTCAGCCATTAGGTCGCGAACAGCGACGGCCATCTCGGACAAGAACGGTTTCTCTGCTCCCAGGAGTCGTCCGTGGCGAATGGCACGGCGCATGATCTTGCGGAGTACGTATCCGCGGCCTTCGTTAGAGGGCAGAACACCATCGGTAATGAGAAACGTAGTGGCCCGTGCGTGATCCGCGATGACGCGAAGCGAGGCCGCGCCACCTTTACCGGCTTCGGGACTGATCTCCTTCTCATAGTTCACGCCACACAATTCCGCCGACCGCTTCAGCAACGGCACAAACAAATCTGTATCGTAATTAGAAATCACGCCCTGCAAGACGGCGGCGACTCGCTCCAATCCCATGCCCGTATCAATCGACGGCTTCGGCAGGGAACTGAGCACCCCTGACGCATCGCGATTAAACTGCATAAAAACTAGATTCCAAATCTCGACATACCGCCCGCAATCGCAGGGAAATTTGCAATCGGCATGTCCTTCCTCGGATGCCGCTACGCCCATGTCATAAAAAATCTCAGAACAAGGCCCGCAAGGTCCGGTATCCCCCATGGCCCAAAAATTATCCTTTAGGCCGGGAATCGGGACGATCCGCTCGCTCGGAACGTTCTGCTCCAGCCAAAACCCGCGCGCCTCTTCATCCACGCCAAGCGTCGTCCCAGGCGCCACCTCCGCCCCGCCAAAGACCGTCACGTACAATTTCGCCTTATCAATTCCAAACCACGCGCTCGAAGTAATCAGCTCCCAGGCAAACGCAATCGCCTCGCGCTTGAAATACGAAGCCTGCTCGCCAATAAGCCCCACCGGACCAAACGAAAAATTCCCCATCATCTCGAAAAACGTATGATGCCGCTTCGTAAATCCCACATTCTCCAAATCGTTGTGCTTCCCGCCCGCCCGCACGCACTTCTGCGCCGTAGTCGCGCGGTTATACTCCCGCTTCTCCAACCCCAAAAACACATCCTTAAACTGATTCATCCCCGCATTCGTAAAAAGCAGGGTGGCATCCCCATGCGGCACCAGCGACGAGCTGCGCACCACGCGGTGCCCCTTCTCCTCAAAAAATCGCAAAAATTTCGCCCGTATCTCATTCCCCGTCATAGTCACCGTCAAGTTCCGTCCTATCTTGTGTAGGTGCCGGACTTCAGTCCGGCCTCAATCTTTTTGTGTCGCGTTGTGCTGTGTTGTGTTGCGTTGTGTTGCTTTCGCCGTTGTAGCGGCCGGGCTTAGTCCCGGCGCTTCTGCTTGTGTAGCGGCCGCCTTCTGAGGCGGCCGCCTTTGTAGGGGCGCAGCATGCTGCGCCCCAGCTTGCCCGGGCGTCTAACGCAACGCCGCGTTTGCCTTTGCGTCAAGAAAATCGCAAGCCCCACAGTATCTCAGACCCGCCAATCTGTTCGCCACAAGTAGCACAGAATTCATTCTGTGCGCTTCGGCCTCGCCCACCCACGCCCGTTCCGGCCAATTTGCGCTAAAATCCCTCGCACCTTTGCCGTTGTAGCGGCGGGTCTTCAGACCCGTTCTTTTTGACTCGGCAAATTCCAGGAGCACACCATGCCCGCAAAGAAGCCCGTCAAACCCAAAAAGTCTCCGCGCAAACGAAAACTCCGCAGCGCGGATTTTTGCGGCGATGGCGAACCCTACACCGAGGTCGACGTCTCCATCTCCATCCGCGTCCTCGGCGGCCGCGTCAACAGATCCCGCCTCGCGGTGAATATCTTTCCCGATCCCGCCCTCGAACGGCACGCTATCGAAGCCGCCCCTCGAGCAAACTACGGCCTCGATGAACGCCAGGTTTTCGGTCTCTGTCTCTCCAAGAATTTCAACGCTTACGAAGATATGAACGGCGACTTCCCACTAATCGACGCGCAATCCAAGGGCGGCTACAAGAACGAGGAAGCCAAACGCATGAACGCCTACATCATTAAGTCCGTGAAATTCGCCCTGGCCCTTCACAAGTCCGCCATGGCCGAAGCCCTGCAATCCGAAGCCGACGACATCGCCGCCTCCGGCCAACCCATCATGTAGCCGCTTCCGTGGCACAGCCAATCCTGGCTGTGCGCCCGTCTTGCCGTTGGGCAGCAGCCCCATCCAGCTGTGATAAACTCCCCGCCGCGATGAGAAAATCCCTGTGTCTGCCTGGAATCTTGCTGCTCTCCTGCATCGTTTCCGCGCAAGATTCCCCAACTCCCAAAACCATGCTGAAGCTGGAAGTGCGCCTGCAATCCCAGGACGCCCCCACAGGCAGCTTCGCCGCGCTCCCCAAAGTGATGTACCGCTCGGGCACGCGCTATTGCCGCGTCGAAGAAGCCCCCGACCCGCAAAATAATATTCACGGCCTGCTCATCACCAACGAGCCGGACGCCTGGGTCGTCAATCTCGCCACCAGCACCGCCCGCCATTTCGTGGACAAGGGCCCCACCTTCAATTGCCGCTTGCCGATTTTTTCCGACGAGGACGCCGTCTCCGCAAAGGATCCCAGCCTGCGCATCCTGGCGCTGGAATTCGGCGGGGAACTCGCCTATTTCAAAAGCAAAGGCGTCACCCCCAAGCCCGGCCCGGTTTTGCAAACCAAGCAAACCACCGCCTACGAACTCCAAGTCGGCCCCACCACCCTCAGGCTCTTCACCTACGGCCCGCAAGAATATCCCCTGGCGGTCACCCGCCTGCGCGGCGACACACTCGAAACCATCTGGTACAGCGGCTACGGCCCGCTCCCCTTCGACGGCAAACTCTTCGCCAAGCCCGAAAACGTCAAAATCGAAGAACCGAAGCCGTAACCGCCTTTGACTTTGTAGTGGCGGGTCCTCATCGCCCAATACGTCGCGCACACTCGGCGGCAGCAAGTACGCCTGGTCCGGGTGACGCAAGAGACCAACGACAACGGATGCCTTAGGTTTGTTCAGAAGTTTAAATGCTATCCGCGCTCGGTTTGTCGCGCCAACTACATCAACCCGCTCTGTCTCGCCAGCTTCAGCGCCTCAATCGCCGCCCCGCGCGCCCCGGCGGTATCTCCATTGGGCATCACATAAATTGGAATCCCCGCTTGCTCCTCGCGCTGCGCCGGCATTCCCACGCGAATCTCCGCCAAAAACCAGCGTTGAAACTCGGCACTGGTCTCCAGTGCGCCGCCTCCCACGACTAACGCATCCGGATCAAACGTATTCACCATTTCATCGAAGAAAAGTCCCAAAGCATGCGCCTGCACCCGGAATACTTCTTTGCACAGCGCATCGCCCTTATCCGCCAGGCCGCGTACCATCTTCGCCGCCTTTGATGGCTCCAGTTTTGCCAACTCGTGATTTGGATAGCGCGGTAAAAAGTACGGCAGTATGTTCCTCTCAATCCCCGTCAGCGAACACAGCGACTCCAAATCCCCAAGGCGTCCGCAATTGCACATCGGTTTCATTCCGCTGGTGTCCACGATGCTCTGGTAGGGAATCAGCACGTGACCCAACTCCCCGCCAAACCCGTTTTTCCCCTTCACCACGTTGCCATCCAGAATGATCCCGCCGCCGTTGCCCGTCCCAATAATCGTCGAAACCGATGTCTCCTTGCTGTTCGAACCAAAAATCGTATAGTGCCCCCACAGCGCCGCAGCATTTCCGTCGTTCAGATAAGACACCGGTTTGTCCAGCTTGTGCGCCAAACCCCCGCGAATATCGAACTCCGCCCACCGCGGATGCACAAAATTCGTGGAACCTCGCGCGCTGAGTTGCCCCGCGGCGCTGGCCGGACCAGGCGTATCCAGCCCGACCGCCACCACGTCCGAAAGCAGCACTCCCGCGCGTTCTGCCGCAATCTTGAGGCCATCGGCAATCTGCCGCAGGCACACCTCCGGCCCCTGTTTCGATAGCGCCGGATGCTCACACAAACTCTCAATCAGGAACTTCTCCTGCTGGTCCACCAACGTATAGTTGATGGCCGTTCCGCCCAGATCCACGCCAGCCACGACTGCCACGTTGTTCTCCTCGACTCGCGATGCTCCCTCGGCTCAGCCTAGCAGAATTCCTCCGCAGCCATCTCAGAAAACTCATCTCAGAAAACTCACCTCAGAAAATCTATCTTAGAAAAAAATATCTACGGAATACCCTGAGCGAACGAGGTGGCGCGGACTGTCGAA
>Ga0209139_10000858_pt1 | contig 10962 bp, 10 predicted proteins | sample BogFormECP14_OM3_FD_188246 | JGI IMG/M metagenome (GOLD analysis project Ga0209139, IMG submission 188246) | Bog forest soil microbial communities from Calvert Island, British Columbia, Canada - ECP14_OM3 (SPAdes) (version 2) | ecosystem: Environmental > Aquatic > Freshwater > Wetlands > Bog ...
GACACGCCGGAGCAGCGCGCTTCTTCGGCGCAACATTCCACGGTGCGGCTCGCGGGACCGTCGCAATTGGCTTCTGGCAACGGTGACATCGTGGTGTTTCTGCCGCGCGATCTGGCGGCCAACATTGAGGCCGTGGTGACGTCTGGAGACGCGCACCGCATCATTGCCGATCCGGCAATGCATCTGGCGATGCAGTCCGGCGAGGGCGGGGCGCCCGGATCCGTGCGCGAGATCGGGGTGCTCAACGGCGGCGGCGCGCCGCTGAAATTGAGGACCACCACGGGAAATATTCGATTGCAATTTCTGGATTCGCAGATTGCGCTGCGCGATGCCATGGTGCGGGATCAACTGGCGCGCTTGAATCAAAAGCTGAGCAACGTCTCGCCGGTAGCATTCGGGGATAAGTTTGATTTTCCCTCTGGAGGAAATTTTGGCGGCGTGACGCTAGCGGAGTTGCCGCCGCAGCCGGCGATTCCGGAAATGCCAGAGCAGAAGCTCGACTGGCTGGACTCGTGGGTAAATGCGCTGCAGGCGGCGTTGACCGGGGGAATTCGGGAAGATCCCACGGAGTTTCAGAGGCGGCTATCGTATGCCCCGCATCCGGTTTATCCATCAATGGCGCAAACGGCCGGCGTGCAAGGCCTGGTGAAATTGCAGGTGCGCGTAACGCGAGATGGCCGCGTGGAAGTGGTGAAGCTGCTGGAGGGCGAACCGGTGCTGGCCGACGCGGCGATTGCCATGGTCAAGCAATGGCGAGCCAAACCGGGAGCGGTGAATGGGAAGCCGGTGGAAGTGACCTCCACGGTGACGTTTAATTTTCAACTGCACTGAGTTTTCGCCGACGGCGGCGAGTGAACGATTTTTCTCGGAAACGGGCTCCGACATCGGAATACGAGAGCTTGCCTGCGGCAGGGCAAGACGGAGGATTGAAACATGCATCGCATCGAGTCGATCTCACGTAATGCACTCATCGCTCGCAACGCGTCGGGCACTCTGCGCGGTATTTTGCTCGCGAGTCTATTCGCGGCCGTCTTTACGCTGCCGAGTTTCGCTATCAGCCGGGACTTCAGCCAGACCTATTCGCTGCAGCCCGGCGGAACGTTTGACTTGCAGAACGTGAACGGCACGGTGGAAGTGCAGGTGTGGGACCGCGACCAAATCGAAATACGCGCGGTAAAAACCGCGAAAGACCGCGAGGCGGATTTGGATCGCGTGAGCATCGAGGTGGAGGCCAAGCCCAATGCGGTTTCCGTGACCACGCGTTACCCGCAGGATCAGGGAGTAGAGGTAGCCGTGGAATACATGGTACACGTGCCGCGCAGCGCGGTGATCGAGCGGCTGGCGACGGTGAACGGCACGCTGCGGATTTCGGGCGTGGATCACGTGGAGGAGTTGCGCACGGTGAACGGCAATATCGAAGTTTATGAGGGCGGCGGCGCAGTGCGCGCACACGTGACCAACGGAAATGTGCACCTCGAGCTCACGCATCTGCGCGAAAAGGACGAGACCTTTGCGGAGACCACCAACGGGTCCGTGTTGCTCGCGGTGCCGGCGGACACGCAAGCGGACCTCGAAGCGCGCTGCTTGAACGGGAGCTTCTCTTCGGAGTTACCTGTGGCACTGGAGAGTACTTTGCGGCCGCGCGAGATGCACGGAAAACTCGGGCATGGCGGAGCGCCCATTCGTTTGCGGACCGTGAATGGCGGAATACAAATTGCTGTCTTGCGATCGACGGTTTGAAATTTGCCGCGTCTAAGCGTAAGTGAGCCGGCGGAAGTGAGGAGGACGTACATGAATAAAAACATTTTTGTCTCCGTGGCGGGCGTGGCAGCGCTGGGCGTAGTCCTGGCCGCGTTGCCGAGCCACTCGGCGTTGCGGCAGGTTCCGGCGCCGCAAGACGACCAGTCGGATGAAAAACAGCAGGTGATGCGCGCGCCCGAAGTTCGCAATTTTGAATTTTCGTTTGGCGAGGGCAGCTGGCTGGGTGTGGAGACGAATGAGGTTACCAGCGAGAAGGCCAAGGAACTGAAATTGCCGGCGGAACGCGGGGTGGTGCTGGGAAAGATTATGGACGATAGCCCAGCGTCGAAAGCGGGACTGCGGGAAAATGATGTGGTCACGGAAATTAACGGGCAGCGTGTGGAAGGAACTTCGCAATTTCGCCGTATGATCCGTGAAATTCCCGCAGGACGCTCGGTACCGCTCACGGTGTGGCGGGATGGGCGAACGCAATCGATTAGCGTGACGCTCGGCAAGGCGGACGAAGGCAGCCGCAATAGCTTCTATGCCGCGCCGGGAGCGTTCGCGTTTCGCATGCCGGACCTTCCCGAGGTTGCGCCGCTTCCGGAACTGAATCTTGACGGGGATGCATTCGCCCTGATGGCGCGGCCGCGGCTGGGCATTGATGCCGAGGATCTCAGCGGGCAATTGGGCACCTTCTTTGGTGCGCCAGACGGCGAAGGCATTCTGGTGCGTGACGTAGCCAGCGGCTCGGTGGCGGAAAAAGCCGGGCTCAAGGCCGGAGACGTAATTATTTCGTTGAACGGCGAACGGATTCGGTCAACGGGAGATTTGCGGAGCAAGCTGGCGTCGCGCGACAGCGAGAAGGCGACGAGCGTCAAACTGGGCGTGCTCCGAAACAAGAGTGAACTTTCTGTGACGGCGGAGTTGCCTGCACCCGCGACACGCGAGAAGCGCATCATTCGTCACGAAAGGAACATCTGATTCGGCGCGGCGAGACAAGCTTCTGATCTGTTTTCGCTTGGAGCAAATAAAAAGGCCCGGCATCTCGCCGGGCTTTTTATTTTGCGCAGCGATCATGGATACCCGGTCGCGCGAACTCAGAGATACCGCCGGGCAGCTTGTGGCACCTCAACTTGGCGTCGCGGGGGAAAGATCTTCTGCGGGCAATACTTCCAACAGACCGTTTTCTACGAGCGTCTTGAGTAAATCGCTAAGATGATTGAGCAATAGGCTGGGCGCGACGTCGTACTCGGCCAGCAGTTGCTGGTATGCAGCATCGATGTTCGGAGCGGCGGTAGCCAGTTGCCACATACGCGTGCCGGTTTGATCGAGACCGAAATAGCGCTCGGAGGCAAGATTCAGCAGCACCGCCTCGTTATCGAGAAAGCGCACCAGTACGTGCGAAGGGACCTGTGCGCGATTCGCGAGAGAGAACATGAGGAGGCCCCGGATAACTAGTCCAATATTCTAACGAAAACGCATCGCAATGCGCCATGATGTTGTGCGGCGGCACGGGTTACGCGCGCAGTGTGCGGTGCGTGCTTCCTAGCAAAAGCAGAACACGCGCACATTGTTTTCCCCACACAGAAACGCTATAAAGCTTCGGTGCCCGAAACGCTCATTTGCGTGGAACAATTGCAAAAGTTTTTTCCGCCGGCGCGCAGCGGGTGGCGGGCGTTCCTGCAGCCGTTCGAACGCGCGACGTCCGTGGCGCTGGCGGGAATTTCGCTGGAAGTTCGCGATGGGGAAGCGGTGGCGCTGCTCGGCACCAACGGCGCCGGGAAGTCCACGCTGCTGAAGATCCTGGCCACACTGGTGCTGCCGACGAGCGGTAAGGCGAGCGTCGCCGGACACGATACGGTGGAAGATTCACGCGCGGTACGCCGGCAATTGGGCTATCACGCGGGAACGGATCATGGATTTTATCCGCGGCTGACCGGCAGGCAAAATCTGTTGTTCTTCGGGCGCTTGAACCGGCTTTCGCAGACCGCGGCGTCCAAGCGCATTGTGTCACTCGCACAACGGTTTCATTTGGAGGATTCGCTCGACCGCCAAGTCCGCACGCTTTCCACCGGCACCATGCAACGCCTGAGCTTGGCGCGCGCGGTGTTGCACGAACCCTGCGTGCTGCTGCTCGACGAGCCAACGCGCAGCCTGGACGCCATTGCCGCCGCGGGATTTCGCCGCTATCTGAAAAACGAAATCCTGCGGCGCGGCAATACTTCCCTGCTCTTCGCCTCGCACACACTTTCCGAAGTGGAGATGCTCGCGAATCGCGTGGCCATCATCGAAAAAGGGCGGCTGCTGGCTTGCGATACGCCCGCCGCGCTGAAACGCTATACGAGCAGCGACACTATGGACGAAGTTTTTCTGCGCATCACGGGCCGCGCAAATCCCGGCGGCGCACATGGAGATTCGGCTGCCGATTCGGAGAGCGCATCATCGTGAGCCCAATCAGTGTGCGCCGCACGCTCCCCAACGCATGGCGCGAAGTCTGGCTTTTTTTCTGGCGCGACGTGCTCATCGCGCGCACCTACCGCACGGCCTTCCTGCTGGAATCCGTCGAGGCGCTCTTCGGCGCGGCCATGCTTTATTACGTGGCGCGCTTCGTGGACAGCCCCTCGCTAGAGCGCGCCTTGCCGCAAGCCGGGGGCTATTTCGCTTTCTCCCTCGTGGGATTTATTTTTCTAGATTATCTGAGCGTCTCGCTGGATAGCTTTGACCGCAGCCTGCAGGAGGCCCGGGACAGCGGCACGCTGGAGCATCTTTTGGTGACGCAAACCTCGTTGCCCGTTTTGGTGGCGGGCTCGGCGATTTATCCCTTCGTCGTCACCACCGTGCGCATCGCTATTTACATCGTGTGGGGCGTGGCGTTTTTTCACTTTCCGCTCTACGCCGCCAATTGGCTGGGGGTTTTCGCCATGCTCGCCGCCACACTGCTGGCTTTCTGCGGCCTGGGAATTTTTTCCGCGAGCTACTTATTGCTTTTCAAGCGCGGCAATCCCGGGAAATGGTTTTTCTTGAGCATTTCCAGTGTTACGGGCGGAATGCTCTTTCCCGTGAGCATTTTGCCGGACTGGCTGCAATTCGTGGCGCATTTAAATCCCGTCAGTTATGCGCTGGATGGCATGCGCACGGCACTGCTCGGGGGCGCGGGATTTTCCGCACTGCTCCATCCACTCGGCGTGTTGCTCGCTTTCGCCGCCGTGCTGCTTCCCAGCTCCGTCTTTGTCTTTGCCTGGGCGCTCAAGCGCACCAAGATGAACGGCACGCTCACCCACAGTTAGAATGAGCGCAAGTACGCTTCTCGCGTTGCAAAAAGCCGGGCCCGCAAGATGCGGGACCGGCGGCAAAACGTTGGCTGCAATGCGAAGCTAGGACTTCTTTTTCTTGTTGGTCACCGAGATGTCGATGCCCGGGGCAATCGCTTGCAGTTGAACCAGACCCTCCCTCGCCTGCGCGCCCCACCCGCCCGGGCCCGGATCCAGCTCCGACGCCTTTTGATAGGCCTCGACTGTGCCCGGAGCGAGCACTACTTCATCTTTATTGCCCACCCGCTTGGTGGTCATCTTGTAAACGAGTGACGCGCCGAGCAGATACCACGTCTGTGCGCTATTGGGCTCTAGAGCTACGGACTTCTGCAGGGGTTCGACAGCATCGCCAAGACGATTCACGTTGTACAAACTGATGCCGAAATTGCGCCACGCGCTTGCGGCGTTCGGCGGATCGAGCGACGCGCTCTTTTCATACGCGGTCTTGGCCTCCTCAATCTTGCCTTGGCGCGCCAGCACGTTGCCCAAATTATTGTAGTAGCCCGGAATCTCCGGCTTGGCGGCGATGGCGGCCTGATAAGCCTGCGCGGCTTCATCGTTGCGTGCGGCGGTATCGTACACATCACCAAGCTTGGCCCAGAATAGCGCCGCGTTCGGATCTTTCTCTCCGCCGGCCTTTTGCGCGGCTTGGAATTCCGCCGCCGCCTGATTCGAAAGATCCACAACCTTTTGCTTCGCCGCGTCCCGCTGATCGCCCACAGCTTTGGCGACTTCGGCCTTGGCTTGGTGCTCCTGGTCGAGCAACGCGCCGCCCGCGGTGAAATGCGCTTTCATGGTCTCGACGGCCTGCTTTTGTTCCTCCTGCTTCTTTACGGCTTCTTGCGAGGCCGCTCCCTGCTGCGCGATGATTTCTTTAAAATTGAGGTCCACACGCGTGGGCGCGCCACCTTGCACACGGCATTGCACGTCATAGGGTTTGTTGGGTGCCGGAAGCACGGCATACACGTGATAAACCCCAGCCTTCAAATTGCGAAAAGTATAGTTGCCGTCCTTGTCGGTTTTGGTGTCCAGCTTCGCGCCTTGATCGCTCACGCTCTGCATCGGAAGATCGGGCCAGGGCTTGCCGTCCACGGTCAAGATCGTGCCGGTTATCACGCCATCGGCCTGCGCTGCAGCGCGCGGCGCCGCGATGCCCAGCACCAGCGCGATAAGCATGGCCACCGCTGCCAGCGAGATGATGTTGCGCGGTCGCTTGCCGCGCTGTTCAAAGGATGTCATTTCGCACTCTCCTGTTGACCGCTTGGCGGTCACGTCTTGCTTGACCGCCATTGACGGTCGAAATCCATCCAACCACGCGGAACCGCACGCTGCTCGACACGCGGAATCTCGTTCTGTCGCTGGGAAAACCTGCCCGGGATGTTGCGGCGGTCCAGGGCGGCGTGCGCCCTATTATCCACCATCTCGCCCAGATTCCAAGCCCCCACGCTCACTGCGGCAGCCACGGCTCTTTCCCCAGCCCCGCGAGCCCGGCGCGTGCCCCTTCGCATCAAGCAACTATCAGCAGCGCTTTGCCGTCTATCTCGCGCGCTCCGCAGCTTGACGGTATTCGATGGGATCCGCAACTCCGGCCTCGGCAAACGCCCGCAAGCGCAGCAAGCAGCTATCGCAGGCGCCGCAAGCTTCATCGCTACTCTGATAGCAGGACCAGGTAAGCTGCAACGGCGCGCCAAGTTCGAGGCCGCGGCGAATAATTTCGCTCTTCTTCATGGCAATTACCGGCGTGACGATTTCGATTTCCGTTTCCGGCCGCGTGCCCACGCGAATCAATTCTTGAAACACACGGTAGTACTCTGGGCGGCAATCCGGATAACCCGAACTATCCTCCGCCACCGCGCCAATGTAAATCGCGCCGGCGCCGATGGCTTCCGCCCAACTGACGGCCACGGAAAGAAAGTGCGCGTTGCGAAATGGCACGTAGGTGACGGGGATTTCACTTCCGTGATCGCCGCCCGCGCTCAGCCCATTTTCCGGAACCGCGATGGCCGAATCCGTGAGCGCCGAGCCACCGATGGCCCGGAAATGATCGAGATGCACAACCAGCCGCCGCTGCACGCCATAAAAATCCGCGATGCCCTCAAATGCCCGCCGCTCGCGCGATTGCGTGCGCTGGCCATACCCGGCATGCAGCAACGCGATGTTCGCTGCGCCGTGCCGCTCGCGCGCGATGGCCATGCATACGCAGGAATCCATGCCGCCACTCAGCAGCACTACCGCTTTGCGCTGATCAATCATCGCTTCACACCAATTCGCTTCACCTTCGTCTGGGGCCTTGTAGTTTGGAGTGCGGCGGCTTGACGCCGCTTTTACAGCGTAATCCGCACCATCCACGCCACACCACACCCGGCCAACTCACACGCCCTTTGTCGCCGGATCCCATACGAACTTGTGCAACTGCAATCCCAGACGCACGGGTAAGCCGTCCGCCAAAATCCATTCCACGAGTTGCCGGGGCTCCAAGCCTTGCCATTTCCCGGCAGGGTCCGGGAATGAGGGTGAAAATAGCACTTGATGAACGCGTTGCGCCAGCCCGTGCGCCGCGGTAAATTCGCGCGCGAATTCGTAATCGCGGCGGCTGGAGATCACAAATTTTATCTCGTCTTTGGCGTCGACGGCTTCGAGATTGCGCGGCTCGAAGGTATCCGCTGCGCCGGAATCCGGGCATTTCACATCGACAATTTTGATCACTTCACGCGGCAGGCGGCCCACGAAGCGTTCGCCGCTGGTTTCGATCATCACCGTGTAGCCCGCGGACAGGAGTTGTTCCGCCAAGGGATAGATTTCTTCCTGCAGCAGCGGTTCGCCGCCGGTTAGCTCAACGAGCGGAACCCCTGCGAGGCTTGCTGATTGGTCCTCGCTTCTCCCGGCCAATTCGTCCACGCGGCGCAAGATATCGGTTACTGACATCTTGCTGCCGCCGTGAAACGCGTACGCGGTGTCACACCAGGTGCAACGCAAATTGCAACCGGTCAGCCGCACGAAAATGCATGGCAGGCCGGCCCGTGTGCCTTCTCCCTGGATCGATTTGAAAACTTCCGTGATGAACATGAAGCGGCGTCTTTCTATGGCTGATTGGGCCGCGGTTTGCGCGAACGCCGGCGCGAGAGCCAATAGATCGCGCCGAAGAACACCACCATCGCGATGATCAGCCGCGGATAGCCAGGCGCGAATCCCATGTAGCGCAACACAAACACGTACCCCGCCGCGACCATCAGCGCAGGAACGAGAATAATGTAGAGCGAGTTGTTCATATATTCCGTCCAGCCGTTGTAGCGGCGGGTCTTCAGACCCGTGTTTTTCTCACCGGCCACAACCAAGCCGCAACCAAGCCACAACCAGGCAAAATCAACCCACCGGCCGGTACTGCGCGCGGCTGGTATCCGTTTCCCAAACGATCACATCGGTCACGCGCGCCCCCGGCGGCAACTCCTGCAATTGGCTGCTCACCTGATCGTAAAAGTATTTGGCCACATTTTCCGCCGAAGGATTGACCGTTTTGAACGGCGCCAAATCATTCATGAACTGGTGATCAAGCGTGCCGGTGACCTCGCGGATAATCTTCTTCAATTGCGTAAAATCCACCAGCAGCCCGATGGCGTCAAGCTGCGGGCCCTCCAGCGTCACGCGCACGCGATAATTGTGCCCATGCACGTTCTCGCACTTGCCGCGATATCCGCGCAAGGCGTGCCCTGACGAAAATGTCTCTTCTACGCTGACCTGAAACATGATGTAGCGGCGGGTCTTCAGACCCGTGCCTTTCTCTTCTCTGCGAACTCTGCGTTCTCAGCGCCCTCTGCGTAAATGCTTCTAGGCCCTGCGGCCCGCCAAGAACTTCTCGACCGTCTCCAACTCCTCGGTGATGCTATACGGCGGCAGAGACTCCAAGAAAATTTTACCATACGACATGCGGCGAATCCGCGAATCCAAGAGGGCAAGCACGCCGCGATCGGTCTTGGCGCGAATCAGGCGCCCGAAGCCTTGCTTGAGCGTCAGCACCGCCTGCGGCACCTGAAATTCCGCGAACGCGTTGCGCCCATCTTCTTCGAGCGCGCGCACGCGCGCGGCCACCACCGGATCGCTGGGCACGGCGAAGGGCAGGCGGTCTACGATTACGCAAGAGAGCTGCTCGCCCGGGACGTCCACGCCCTGCCAAAAGCTGGAGGTGGCGAACAGCACTGCGCCCGCCGTGTTCTTGAAACGCTCCAGCAACGCCGAGCGCGGCGCTGTTCCTTGCAGCAAAAGAGGGAACGCCACGCGCGTGCGCACCCGTTCATACAAATCCTTCATTTGTGCGTAGCTCGTGAACAAGCAAAACGCCCGCCCCTGGCTTAGTTCGAGCAAGCGCACGATTTCATCGGCGGCCGCCGCCGGATACGCCGTGTTGCGCACATCCGGAATGCCGCGCGGCAGATACAGCAGGGCTTGCTTGCCGTAATCGAACTCCGGCGGGAGAGCGCGTTCTTTCGCGTGATCGACGCCGAGGCGGTGACGGATGTATTCAAAGCGCCCCGCTACCGTGAGTGTTGCGGAGGTCATCACCACGCTGTCGAATTTTTCAAATAAATGTTCGCGCAAAATCTGGCTGACGTCGATTGGCGTGGCTGCGACAAACACGCCTTTGTTGCGCCGCTCATACCAGTACACGTAGTTTTTTTCGTCGGATTCGAAGAGAAACGAAAGCTCCTGGCGCAATTCGAAGCTCCGGCGCGCCACGCGCAATAGCTCTTCGGGCTTCTGCGTCAGCGCCGCAAATTCCGTTTCTAATCCCTTCAACGAGGAAGCCAGCGCGTCATAGCCTTCGCGATGCTGTTGCAAAAACGCGTCGCGTTCGTTGTGGCTGAAGGGATAGCGCCCGTCGCGCGGCGGAAACGCCTCAAAAAACTCCCGGCTGCGTTCGCGAATACGTTGCGTGCGGCGCAGCAGCGACGGCGAGCCCAGTTTCAGCAGCCGCATGGCGATATCCGCATCGCGCGCCAGCTCTTCGAAGCGGTAATTCGAAAGCTGCCTCCCGAAATAATCGCTGGCTACGTCTTCCATTTCATGTGCTTCGTCGAACACCACCGCCGAATATTCCGGCAGGATGCTGCCAAAATCGTCCTGCTTCAGCGCCAGGTCCGCGAAAAACAGGTGATGGTTCACGATGATCAGGTCGGCGTCTTTGGCCCGCTGATGCATGGCGGTCACGAAGCATTGATTGAAGTCCGGACATTTCTGCCCGGTGCAGGCATCGCGCCGCGCGTCAATACGGCCCCAAAGATCGGAATCATCCGCCAGAAACGTCAACTCCGAGCGGTCGCCGGACTCCGTCAGCTTCGCCCACTCGCGAATCTGCCGAAACGCATCCATTTCGTCCATGCCCTTGAGCATCGGTTGATCGGCCATTTGGTGCAGCTTGGCACGGCACAAAAAATTTGCGCGCCCCTTCATCACCGCTACCTTTAGTTCCGGGGCAAAGTGCTTTTGCAAAAAGGGCACGTCTTTCTGAAACAGCTGTTCCTGCAGCGACTTCGTGGCCGTTGAAATCACCACGCGCCGCCCGCTGCAAATCGCCGGCAGCAGGTACGCCAGCGTCTTGCCCGTACCGGTTCCAGCTTCCAAGATCGCGTGATGGTGTTTTTCAAACGCGTCTTGCACCCGCTCGGCCATTTCGAGCTGCGCAGGGCGATGCTCGTAACCACCAATCATGGAGCGCTCTAAGAACCCGCCGGGTCCAAACACGTCGTGCATTGAAGGCCTAGCCGAGGCCGTCGCCTCGTCGTTCGCCGGTTCGTCGCCTTCTCTTTCATCGGAACGAAATCGCGCCACGGTGGGATCGTCGTCCAGAGACACGTATTCGCGCTCCGGCCGCCGCACCTCAACCTGAAGCCCGTCCGCGTCATTTGCCGCATTT